>Ga0081539_10007399_pt1 | contig 10036 bp, 10 predicted proteins | sample TabmetS4T2R2_FD_71023 | JGI IMG/M metagenome (GOLD analysis project Ga0081539, IMG submission 71023) | Tabebuia heterophylla rhizosphere microbial communities from the University of Puerto Rico - S4T2R2 | ecosystem: Host-associated > Plants > Roots > Rhizosphere ...
GATGTTCGCGCGCCGCCGCGACGTCCTCGAGCGCGAGGCCGAGCGCCTCGGCGCCCTCGCCGTCCGCGGCGACCTGACCAACCCTCGAGACCTCCAACGCCTCGTCGACAGGACGCTCGAGGCCTTCGGCGCGATCGACATCCTGATCGTGAACGGCGGCGGCCCGCCGCGCGGCCCGGCCCTGGGCCTCGACGCCGGCGCGGTCGAAGCCGCCGTCGAGCTCCTGCTCGTCTCCGCCGTCCGCCTCGCCGGCCTCTGCCTGCCGCACCTCGAGGCGAGTGGGCACGGCCGCATCGTCTGCATCGAGTCGAGCTCCGTCCGGGAGCCGGTCGACAACCTCGCGCTCTCGAACGCTGTCCGCCCCGGCGTCGTCGGCTGGGCGAAGTCGCTCGCGCGGGAGCTCGGCCCGCGCGGGGTCACCGTCAACACGATCGCCCCGGGACGCATCGACACCGCCCGCCTCGCCGAGGTCTACCCGAACGGGCCGTCCGAGCAGGACCTGGCCGTGATCCCGGTCCGTCGCCTCGGCACGCCGCGCGAGATCGCGAACGTCGTCTGCTTCCTGGCCTCGGACCAGGCGGCATACGTGACCGGCGCGACCATCCCCGTCGACGGCGGCCTCACGCGCTTCCTGCTGTGAGACGGCTCAGCCCCGCGCGCCTCGGCGGGCTCGGCCTGTTCCTGCTCGCGGTCGTCGTCCTCGCGCTGTGGGTCCTCCCGTCCGACAGCTACATCTTCCTGCCGGACCGCGCACACGCGGTCGCGCCGCTCGTGAAGATCGACGGCCGCAAGCCGGCCCATCCCGACAACGGCGGGATCTACTTCGTCGACGTCTTCGTCCGCAAGGCGAGCTGGCTCGAGCGACTGTTCCCCAGCATCCGCGACGGCGCGACGATCGTGCCCACCTCGGCGGTCGTCCCGCCGGGAACGAGCGAGAAGGCTCGCGTCCGCGAGGACCGTCAAGCGATGACGCGTTCGCAGAGCATCGCGGCGGCCGTCGCGCTCCGCGCCGCCGGGTACAAGGTGCGGGCGAAGCCGACCGGCGTGCTCGTCGACCAGGTCGTCGCCGACGCGCCCGCCTTCGGGAAGCTCCAGCCCGCCGACGTGATCGTGAAGGTCGACGGTCGCCGTATCCTCACCCCCGCCGAGCTAAGGAGCGCGATCCGGAGCCGTCCCGTCGGCTCCAGGCTCCGCGTCGTCGTTCGGCGAGGAACCTCGCTCGTCAAGCTCGCGATCCGCTCCACGACCGATCCGCAGGCGCCCGGCCGGCCCGTGATCGGCGTGATCGTCGAGCAGAACGCGCAGATCGAGCTCCCGCTGTCCGTGACCATCGACGCGGGCAGCGTCGGCGGCCCGTCGGCCGGGCTCGCGTTCGCCCTCGACGTGCTCGAGCAGCTCGGCCGCGACGTCGACCACGGCCGCCGCGTCGCGGCGACCGGCGAGATCGAGCTCGACGGGTCGGTCCAGCCGATCGGCGGCGTGAAGCAGAAGACGATCGGGGTTCGCAAGACCGGGATCCGGGTTTTCCTCGTCCCCGCTGGGGAGAACGCGAGCGAGGCCAGGAGGTACGCGGACGGGCTCCGAATCGTCCCTGTGAAGAACTTTCAACAGGCGTTGCGGGCACTGGCAACGCTGCCGCGCGCGCAGTAAGTTCGCATAGGTTTTAGCAAGAAAGAAATGCCCGGAAAATGCGGCTCTTTCGAGCCGCGACGGGCTTGTCTCGACGGCGCGCGCGTCGCAAGATCGCTCTCGTTTCCACTCGCGTTCCACTCGCGGCACGACTCCCAGGGGAGCCCCAGAGCATGACCCATCGACCCTCCGTAACGTGCGCCGACTGCTACTTCCGCCGGGCCGGTCTCTGCGCGCTCCCGGGCGACGACCCGTGCCCGACATTCCGCCAGTACGCCCGCCGCGGCCTCGAGCCGCCGCGCCAGCCGCGTCTCGTACCGCGTCCGGTCGCCGTGAGCAGCGCCGCGTAGACTCCGCGCGTGCCCCTCCGCAGGCGGAAAGGCGGCCTCGACGGCGCCGAGCTCAGCGAGACGTGGCAGCCGAAGCTCTGGCTCGTCCTCCTGACCCTCGCGCTGATCGCCGCCTACCTGGTCGCGTTCGTCGCCGAGAACACGAAGCAGGTCTCCGTCCACTTCGTCTTCGCGACCGCCCGCATCTCGCTGATCTGGGCGCTTCTGCTCAGCCTGGCGATCGGCCTGCTCGCAGGCCTGCTGCTGTCGCAGGTCTACCGCCGCCGGCGCCGTCGCGCAAAAGCTCCGCCAGCCGGCTGACGCCTTCGTCGATCTCCTCGGGCGAGACGAAGCTGAACGCGAGCCGAGCGGAGCTCGCTCCGCCTCGCGCGCCGGGGTAGAAGTCGGTGCCGGGGACGAAGGTGACGCCGGCGGCCTCGGCGCGCGCGAGCAGCTCGGCGACGCTCGCCCCTCCCGGGAGCTCGAGCCACACGAAGTAGCCGCCCTCGGGACGGCTCCAGTCGCCGTCGTCGGGCAGCTCCCGCTCGAGGGCCGCGAGCATCGCGTCGCGCCGCGCGCCGAGCAGGCGCCGGACCCGCTCGACGTTCGGCTCGAGGTTCCCGCGAGCGAGGAACTCGTAGACCGTGGCCTGGGAGAGGAGCGCCGGCGTGATGTACGTCGACACGGCGAGCGCCTCGAGGTCGGCCTCGAGCGTCGCCGGCAGCACGAAGTACCCGACGCGCGTCCCGGGCGCGATCGTCTTCGAGAACGAGGACGAGTACGCGACCCGCTCGCCGCCGTCGAGCTCGTGGAGCGACGGCGACGGCTCGCCCTCGTACCGAACGAGGCTGTACGGGTCGTCCTCGAGGACGAGCAGGCCGTGCTCCCGCGCCAGCTCGACCACGCGGCGGCGTCGCTCGGCCGAGAGCGTCCGGCCGGTCGGGTTCTGGAACGTCGGGATCGTGTAGAGGAACGCGGGCTTCGGGCCGGAGCCGAGAGCGGCGGCGAGCGCGTCGGGATCGAGCCCCTCCTCGTCCATCGAGAGCGCCTCGACCTCGACGCCGAGCGCCGCGAGGATCTTCAGCGGGCGGTCGTAGGTCGGCGCCTCGACGAGCACCCGGCCCCCGCCGCCGCTACCGAAGAGGTGCTGCGCGAGGAAGACGAACCCTTGCAGCGAGCCGTTCGTGACGAGGACTCGGCCGGGCTCGACGCCGTGCCGCTCGGCGATCCACCCCCGAAGCGGCGCGTACCCGCCCGAGGAGCCGTACGAGAGGATCGTGCGCCCGTCGCGCTCGATCGCCGCGCGCGCGCAGTCGGCCACCTCCTCCACAGGCAGGCACTCCGGCGCCGGCACGCCGCGCGCGAACGAGATCGTCACGGTTCGAGTCTAGAGAAGGATCCGGCGCCGACCGACCGCGATCCAGCAAGCGTCCGCAGCGCCGGCTCCGGCGACGAGCGAGGTCGCCGCCACGGCGATCCAGAGCGCGCCGTCGCCGAAATGCTCGCGAACGACGAGGCCGAGGAGCGGCGCGAGCGCGAAGCCGAGCGCGATCGTGCTCGCGAACGCTCCCATGTACGCGCCGCGCAGGTCGGCCGGCGCGAGGCGCGCGACGAGCGTCTGCGCCGTCGGCACCCACAGCATCTCGCCGAGAACGAAGACGACGACGATCGCCACGATCACCGGCAGCGTGTCCACGAACGACAGGAGCAGGAAGGGCAGGCCCATCAGCGGGACGGCGATCGACAGCTTGATCGAGGTCGGCACGAGCGCGAGCCGGGCGGTCAGCGGCAACTGGAAGAGCGCCACCAGCAACGGGTTCAGGACGAAGATCAGGCCCCACGCCGCGGGCGAGACGCCGTGGCTGGAGACAAGCGAGATCGGGAGCACGAGCTCGAACGAGACGTAGACGAGGTAGGCGAGGAGCGCCGAGAGGAGGAAGAGCACGAAGGGGCGATCGTGGAGGACGACCGGCATCGAGCGGCGCGCGGGCGGCTCCGCGGGCGAGAAGGCTCCTCGCGCCGGGAGGAGCCGTAGAGCGAGGACGAAGCCGAGAAGTGCGACGAGCGCCGCTCCTGCGAAGAGGGCCGACCAGCTCGCGAGCGCGATCAGCACTGCGCCGAACGGCGGCCCCATCGTCGTCCCGAGGTTCGATGCCACGCGCACGGCTGCGTAGCCCGCCTCGTGTCGCGCGACGGGGACGAGGTCGGCGACGATCGCCTGCGTGGCCGGGTTTCCCGGCTGGAAGAAGAGCCCGGCGACGCACACGAGAGCGAGGCCGGCGAGCTCGTTCCCGCCGACGGCGAGGAATCCGACCAGCAGCGCGACCTGTCCGGCGAGGGTGGCGAGGACGAGTGGTCGCCGGCCGAAGCGGTCGGAGAGGTGGCCGGCGAGGTACGCGGCCGCGGCGCCTGCCGCCGCGTTGACGAGGAACGCGACGCCGAGAGTCGACTCCTGCGCTCCGAGCCGCCGGATCGCCCAGATGCCGACGAAGCTCCAGACGCCGGTGCTCGCGACCGACGCTGCGAGGCTCACGGCGAGCACGGGCCGGAGCTCGGCGTCGATTCCGGTGCCCCAGACGACCCGCGCGGCACGAGCGGCCGGGTGCGCCATCGGCTAGGCGGCGCTCGCTGCCGCGGCTCGGGTGCGAACGACGGCGATGCGGCAGGCCGCTGCTCCGGTCGCCGCCGCGACCACCGACAGCGACGCGACCAACGTCCACATGGTTGCGTCTCCAAAGCTCTGCCTGACCTGGAGCCCGAGCAGCGGCGCGAGGGCGAACCCGACCGCGGCGGTGCTGCCGAAGGCGCCCATGTACGCCCCGCGCACGTCCTCGGGCGCGAGGCCCGCCACGATCGCCTGCGACGTCGGCACCCAGAGCATCTCCCCGATCACGAACACGAGCAACATCGCCATCACGGCGGCGACGCTGTCCACGACGGACAGGAACAGGAAGGGCAGGCCCATCAGGGGCAGCCCGATCGCGAGCTTCAGCGCCGCCGGCGCCGGCCGCAGGCGCTCGGTCAGGCGGAGCTGGAAGAACGTGACGAGCAGCGGGTTGACGACGACGATGAAGCCCCACGTCGACGGCGCGAAGCCGTGACCCTGCACGAGCGAGATCGGCAGCACGACCTCGAACGAGACGTACACGATCCAGGCGAACGCCGCCGACACCACGAAGAGGAGGAACGGCCGATCGCGGACGATGACGCCGAACGAGTGCCGCGTCGGCGGCTCGGCAGGGGCGTACGCGCCGCGCCGCGGGAGGAAGCGGAGCGCGAGCAGGAACCCGAGGAACGAGACGGCCGCTCCGCCCGCGAAGAGGGCGCTCCAGCTCCCGAGCGCGAGCAGGGCGCCTCCGACCGGCGGGCCGATCGCGATCCCGAGGTTGCTCGCGACTCGAACCGCGGCGTAGGCCGACTCGTGCCGCTCGGGTGGGACGAGGTCGGCGACCATCGCCTGGTCGGCCGCGCTCCCGAGCTGGAAGAAGAGCCCGCCGAGGCAGATCAGGCCGAGCCCCAGCGCCTCGCGACGGCCCGCCGCGAGGAACGCGAGCATCAGCCCGGCCTGGCACGCCCAGGCGACGAGGATGAGCGGCCGGCGCCCGACGTGGTCGGAGAGGTGGCCGCCGAAGTAGCCGGCCGCGATCGCGATCGCGGCGCTCGCGAAGAAGACGAGGCCGACCGTCCCCTGTCCCGCGCCGAGCCGGCGGAGCGCCCAGATCCCGACGAAGGCCCAGACGCACGAGCCCGCCATCGAGCCGACGAGCCCAACTGCCAGCACCGGCCGGAGCGGCCGGTCGACGTCCGCGCCCCAGACGAGCCGAAACAGGCGTGCGAAGACGCGCATCACGCGGCCCGGCCGGCCGATCGCGTCCCGGTCAGACGCAAGCCCCCCACCGCGGCAGCGTAATGACCCGTGCGCGATCCGCGCCCCCAACCACCCCCGTGGGGTCCCCCGCGACGCCTGAGGTCAGGCTATCGGACGAGATCGCGCGGGTGTGTGACGGCGAAGCGCCGATCGCGTGACGAAGCGTCCACCGCGGACGAGGCGCCACCCGCCTGGGGCGGCACGGGCGGGCCGCGTCAGGCGCGAGCCGCAGCGACGTCCGCGACGAGCTGCGCGACCTCCGTCGGCGTCGTGCCGACGCGGACGCCGCAAGCCTCGAGCGTCTCCTTCTTGGCCGCGGCCGTTCCGGACGTGCCGGAGATGATCGCGCCCGCGTGGCCCATGGTCTTTCCGGGCGGGGCGCTGAAGCCGGCGATGTAGGCGAGCACAGGCTTCGACATCTCGGCGGCGATGAACTCGGCCGCCTTCTCCTCCTCGTTGCCGCCGATCTCGCCGACGAGCACGACGAGCTCCGTCTCGTCGTCGGCCTCGAAGCGGCGCAAGACGTCGATGAAGGAAGAGCCGACGACCGGGTCGCCGCCGATCCCGACGATGGTCGAGTTGCCGAGGCCGAGCTGCGTCAGCTCGTGGCCGATCTGGTAGGTCAGCGTGCCCGACCGCGAGACGAGCCCGACCGCGCCTTCCCGAAAGATCTCGGCCGGGATGATCCCGACGTTCGCCTTCCCCGGCGAGAGCGCGCCCGGGCAGTTCGGCCCGATCATCGTGATCCCCTTCGGGCGGATGTAGTTGTAGACCCGCAGCATGTCGTGCGCCGGCAGCCCCTCCGCGATGCAGATCACGGTGCCGATGCCGGAGTCGACGGCCTCGTAGATCGCGTCGGCCGCGAACGCCGCCGGCACGAAAACCATCGTCGTGTTCGCGCCCGCGTCGCGTACCGCGTCGGCGACGGTGTCGAAGACCGGGATGCCCTCGACGTCCTGGCCGCCCTTCCCCGGGGTGACTCCGGCGACGACCTGGGTGCCGTAGGCCCGGTTCCGGAGGCCGTGGAAGGAGCCCTCGCGCCCGGTTAGCCCCTGGACGACGAGCCGCGTGTCCCTGTCGACGACGATCGCCACCGCTAGCTCTGCGACTTCCGCGCCTGGAGAACGACGACCGGCATCCGGACCGTCTCCCCGTCCGTCGCGTCCGCGAGGAGCGTTCGGATCCGCGCGCGATCCTCGTCCGGCACGTCGACGCGGTCGAGCCACGGCTCGAGCGGGAGCCGCCGGTCGAGGACCTCGACCTGCTCGACCTCGAAGCCGGCGTCCGTGACGACCGCGCGCCACTCCTCCTCCGAGTGGCACCGGACGTGCGTCGGGTCGCGCAGCCGGTGGGCTTCCTCGACGTAGTCGGCGTCGAAGAGGACGTCCTCGACGACGAGGAGCCGCCGCGACACGCGCGCCATCTCCTCGACCGCAGCGGCGAGATCGGGGAAGTGGTGCGCCGCGATCCGGCACGCGACGACGTCGAAGCTCTCGTCGGCGAACGGAAGGTGGTCGGCGGGCGCGACGACGTCGGCACGCATGCCGGGCGCGGGGTCGACGGTGACGACTTCGCAGCCTTCGTCGCGAAGCCGCCGCGCGACGTGGCCGCCGCCGGCCGCCACGTCGAGCGCCTTGACTCCCTCGCGCGGCTCGCACCACTCCACGAGGAGGTCGAGATCCTCGCCCTCCCGGTGCGGCTGGCTCGTGCGGAAGGCCTCGGCTCGCGTCGACCAAAGGTCGCTCATGCCGCCTGTGCGAGCTCGACTGCGCGCCGCGCGCCGTCGAGCATCGTCGCCTCCGGGTAGATGTTCGGCCGGCCCGCGTGCGCGAGGATCTCGCGCCCCTCGTCCGCGTTCGTCCCGTCTAGCCTGACCACGATCGGGTAACCGCTCATGTCGAGCCGCTCGAGCGCCTGGAGGATCCCCCGCGCGACGACGTCGCACCGCGTGATCCCGCCGAAGATGTTGAAGAAGATCGACCGAACGGCCTCGTCGCGCGTGATCACCTCGAGCGCGTCGACGACGCCCTCCGCGTCGCCGCCGCCGCCGAGGTCGCAGAAGTTGGCCGGGCGGCCGCCGACGTGCGCCACGACGTCCACCGTGGACATGGACAAGCCGGCCCCGTTCCCGAGGATCCCGACGTCGCCGTCGAGCTTCACGTACGTCACGCCCTTCTCGCGCGCGAACGCCTCGAGCGGATCGGCCGCCGCGACGTCGCGCATCTCCGCCACGTCCGCGTGCCGGTAGAGCGCGTTGTCGTCGACCGTAAACTTCGAGTCGAGCGCCCGCACCTCGCCGTCCGGTGTGACGATCAGCGGGTTGATCTCGCAGAGCATCGCGTCGCACTCGACGAACGCGCGATAGAGCTTCCCGACGATCGCGAGCACCTGCTTCTGCTCGCTCAGGTCGTCGATCCCCACTGCGTAGATCAGGCGGCGCGCCTGCCACGGCTGGTAGCCCTCGAGCGGGTCGACGTGCAGCCGCGCGAGCGCGTCCGGGCTCTCCTCGGCGACCTGCTCGATGTCGACGCCGCCCTGGGTCGTAAGCATGAAGAGCGACTTCTTCTCGCCGCGGTCGAACGTGACCGAGAGGTAGTACTCCTTCGCGATGTCCGAGGCGCGCTCGATCCAGAGCTTGCGAACGACGTGGCCGTTGATGTCGAGGCCGAGGATGTCCTGCGCGCGGGCTTCCGCCTCCTCAGGCGTGGCCGCGAGCTTGACGCCGCCGGCCTTTCCGCGCCCGCCGGTGAGCACCTGAGCCTTGACGACCACGGGCGCGTCGAGCTCCTCCGCGGCCGCGCGAGCCTCCTCCGGGGTCGTCGCGAGCCGCCCTTCCGAGACCGGGATCCCGAAGCGACGGAAGAGCTCCTTCCCCTGGTACTCGTAGAGGTCCACGGCGGCGGACTCTAACTGCGGAGGGGCTGACGAAACACGCTTGTGCTGCACGGCTCGCGCTGCCCGCCCCGATGCGGCGTCCTCAGTCGCACCCGTGGCCTCCGGCTACGAACGCTCCCTGCGTCCTTGCCTCGGAACGAGCATCGCGAGCCGTGCAGCGAAGAGTGCTTCGCCAGACCCTCCAACTACACTCGCCTCCCGTGGACGCGATCGTCGCGGAGGGCCTGGAGAAGCGCTACGGGAAGATCCAAGCCCTCGCGGGCGTGACGTTCTCCGTGCGCGGAGGCGAGATCTTCGGCCTGCTCGGGCCGAACGGCGCGGGCAAGTCGACGACCGTCCGCGTGCTGACGACGCTGACGAAGCCCGACGCCGGCCGAGCGTTCGTCGCCGGACACGACGCCGTCCGCGAGCCGAACCGCGTCCGCCGCTCGATCGGCTACGTCCCGCAGGAGTCGGGCGTCGACCGCGAGGCGACCGGGCGCGAGAACCTCATGCTCCAGGGGCGCATCCAGGGGCTGAGCGGCCCCGACCTTCGCGCGCGCGTCGACGAGCTGCTCGAGCTGGTCGGGATCGTCGACGCCGCGGACCGCGTCGTTCGCGGCTACTCGGGCGGGATGAAGCGGCGCCTCGACATCGCGCTCGGCCTCGTCCACCGGCCGAGCGTCCTCTTCCTCGACGAGCCGACGACCGGCCTCGACCCCGAAGCTCGAGCCGCGATGTGGGTCGAGGTGCAGCGGCTCGCCGACCAGGAGCGGCTGACGATCCTCCTGACCACGCACTACCTCGAGGAGGCCGACCAGCTGGCGGAGCGCGTGGCGATCGTCAGCCGCGGCGCGATCGTCGCCGAGGGCCGGCCGGAGGAGCTGAAGCGCGGGCTGCGCGGCGAAGCCGTCACGCTCGAGCTCGAGGACGGCCGAGCCGATGAGGCCGAGCGGGTCGTGCGTGCGCTCACCGGCGCCGAGGAGACGAGCGTCGACGGGCGGCTCCTGCGGACGCGCGTGCCGAACGGGGCGCAGGCGATCCCCGGGATCCTGTCGGCGCTCGAAGGGCGCGGGATCAGGGTCTCCTCGGTGACCGCGCACCGCCCCTCCCTCGACGACGTCTACCTCCACTACACCGGCCGCGCGTTCGTCGACGAGGACGAGGCCGCCGCGTGAGGGTCGTCGGGCACACGTGGTGGATGGTCGGCCGCCAGCTCCGGAACCTGATGCGCCAGCCGATCTGGATCGCGCTTCTCCTGATCCAGCCGATGATCTGGCTGCTCCTCTACGGACAGCTCTTCTCGCGCGTGCCGTCGCTGCGGGGCGGCGCGTCC
>Ga0081539_10007400_pt1 | contig 10035 bp, 9 predicted proteins | sample TabmetS4T2R2_FD_71023 | JGI IMG/M metagenome (GOLD analysis project Ga0081539, IMG submission 71023) | Tabebuia heterophylla rhizosphere microbial communities from the University of Puerto Rico - S4T2R2 | ecosystem: Host-associated > Plants > Roots > Rhizosphere ...
CCTGCGCGGCCTGGGCGTAGGCCGCCCGCGACCACGGGGCGGTGGTCAGGCCCAGCGCGGCGAGCGCGCTGGCCCCGGCCTTGAGCGCGGTCCGCCGGGTCACCCGGTGCCGGGAGAGGTGGCCGCGCAGCCAGTCCTGCTGCTCGCCGACGGTCATGGCGGCCGCCAGGCCGGCCGGTACACCGACGTCGGGGATCTCGCCCGCCAGCCGCCGCTCGGCCAGCCGGTGCATCGCCTCGTTCGCCCGTCCGTAGGGGACCGGCCGGTCCGGCGTCAGGAGGTAGGTCGGACGAGGCACGCGCCCTCCGATCAGACCGAGACGTCCTCGGCGAAGTCCCAGCTCTCGAGGTTCTGCTTGACGCGCGCCAGGAACCGCGTCGCGATCTCGCCGTCGATCGTGCGGTGATCCCACGACATCGAGATGTTCACCATCGACCGGATCGCGATCGTGTCGTCGATCACGACCGGTCGCTTCGTGATCGCGTCCAAGGAGAGGATGCCCGTGTTCGGCTGGTTGATGATCGGGACGCTGGCGATCGAGCCGTACGGACCGGGGTTCGTGATCGTGAACGTCGCTCCCTGCACCTCGTCCGGCTTCAGCTGATGCGCCCGGGCGCGCGCGGCGAGGTCGGCGACCGCGCGGGCCAGGCCCACGGTGTTCATCGCGTCGGCCCCCTTGATCACCGGCACGATCAGCCCGGCGTCGTACGAGACGGCGATGCCCATGTTGACGAAGCGCCGGAGGACGATCTGATCGCCCCGGAGCTCGGCGTTGACCTCCTGATGCGTGAGGAGCGCCTCGCACGTCGCGCGGACCACGAACGGCAGGTACGTCAGGTTGACGCCGTACTTCTCCTTGAAGCTGTCCTTCGCACGGTCACGCAGCTTCACGAGGTGATCGACGTTCACCTCGACCATCGTCCACGCGCGGGCCGACGTCTGGAGGGACGTGAGCATGTGCTCGCCGATCGCCTTGCGGATGTGCGTGATGGGCACGACCTCCTCGCCGGCGCCCGCCGTGACCTGAGGCGCGGGGGCCGGCGCGGGCGCCTCGGAAGGCGCCGGCTGCCCGGCCGCGGCAGGTTCGGCCGAAGGAGCGGCGGCAGCGCCGCCCCCCTCGATCGCCGCCATCACGTCCTGCTTCGTGATCCGTCCTCCGGTCCCCGTGCCCTCGATCCGGGAGAGATCCAGCTGGTGCTCGTCGGCCAGACGTCGCACGAGGGGGGAGAGGATCTTCGAGCGCGGTCCGCGGTCGGGGAGTGGCTGCGCCCCCCCAGCCTGGGCGGACGACGCCCCGTCGGCCGAGGCCGCCGTGGCCTCCTGTCCCTGGGCGGTCGCAGGTTCGACGGCGGGCATCTCGGCGGCGGATCCCTCCTGGACCGCATCCGCGCTCTCGCCCGAAGCGGCGGGCTCCGGGGCCTGAGCTGTCCGAGCCGGCGGGGCCGACGGCGAGGGGGACTCGGCCGCGTCCGAAGCGTCGGTCCCATCGCCCGACGCCGCGGCTGCGTCCCCCGAGTCGGCGGCCCCGCCGGCCCCGGCGTCAGACGCGGTGCCGGCCGCTTGGTCGGCCTCGCCGCCCCCGGCGCCATCCTCGGAGACCTCGGCCAGATCGGTGCCGACGGGGACGGTCTTGCCCTCCTCGACGAGGATCTTCTCGACGGTGCCGCCGACCGGCGACGGCACCTCCGTGTCGACCTTGTCGGTCGAGATCTCGAAGAGCGGCTCGTCGCGCTCGATCGCCTCGCCCTCCTGCTTGAGCCACTTCAGGATCGTTCCCTCGACGATCGTCTCGCCGAGCTGTGGCATGCGGATCGTGGTCACGGGGATCTCCTCACCAGGCAGAGAGCTTCTGGACCTCGCCCACGATGTCGTCCACGCTCGGCAGGAACGCGTCTTCGAGGGTCGGCGAGAACGGGACGGGGACGTTGGGCGGCGACAGTCGGACGACGGGCGCGTCGAGGTGCTCGAAGGCCTTCTCCGCGATCGTCGAGGCCACCTCGGCGCCGATCCCGACGAAGCGGTACGACTCGGAGAGCACGAGCGCGCGGGACGTCTTCTGGATCGAGCCGAGCACCGTCTCCTCGTCGAAGGGATAGACCGTTCGCAGGTCGACGACCTCGGCGGAGACGTCTTCCTTCGCCAGCGCGTCGGCCGCCTCGAGCGCCCGGTGGACCATCGCGCCGTAGGTCACGATCGAGACGTCGTCGCCCTCGCGCTTCACCGCGGCCGACGAGATCGGGACGAGGAAGTCGGGCTCCTCGGGGACCTGCTCGCGGATGCGCCGGTAGATCCACTTGTGCTCCAGGAACATGCACGGATTGTCGTCACGGATCGCCGACTTGATCAGGCCCTTCGCGTCGGACGGGAAGGCCGGGCAGATCACCTTGATGCCGCCCGCGTACGAGAACCACGGCTCCGGGTTGATCGAGTGGAACGACGACGCGCGGACCATGCCGCCCGACGGTCCTCGGAGCACGACGGGGAGCGGCACGCCGCTGCGGTAGTGGACCCGCGCGAGCGCCGTGCTGATCTCGTCGAAGCCGCTGGTCATGAAGTCGGCGTACTGGAACTCGGCGATCGGCCGGAACCCCTCCATCGCCGAACCGATCGCCATCCCCACGATCGACTCCTCGGCGATCGGGGTGTCGATCACGCGTTGCGATCCGAAGCGGTCGAGGAACCCCTCGGTCACCTTGAAGGCACCCCCGTAGACGCCGATGTCCTCGCCGAGCATGAAGACGCGCTCGTCGCGCTCCATCTCCTCCCAGAGCCCCTCGGCGATCGCGATCAGGTAGGTCGCCTGGCCGTCCTCGGTGCGCTTGCCCCTCGGCTCGGCGCCGTGCCCGGCCGCGCCGGCCTCGACCCGTTGGGACATCTAGGAGTACTCCGTCGGGCCGTTCCGCCCCGGCTCGCTCGTCCAGTAGCCGTCCTCGACCCAGAGGCCCTTCGCGTGATCCGCCGGCTCGGGGAACGGCGATGCGAGGGCGTACTCGTAGCCTTCCTCGAACTCGCGCTCGATCCGGCCCTGGATCTCCTTCACCTCGTCCTCGTCGACGACGCCTTCCCCCAGCAACCGCTGCTCGAAGTTCTTCACCGGGTCCTTCTGGCCCATGTGATCGTCGAGCAGCTCCTTGGGGACGTACTTCGCGGGGTCGTGCCCCGCGTGACCGCGCCACCGGAGCGACACGGACTCGATCAGGGAGGGACCGCCGCCCGAGCGGGCGCGCTCGACGGCCTCGCGCGCAGCCGCCTCGACCTCCAGCACGTCCGATCCGTCGACCCGCACCCCGGGCATCGCGTAGGCGGCGGCGCGCTCGGCGATCGTGGGCACCGGGAACTCCAGCTCGTTCGGGGTCGAGTACGCGTACCGATTGTTGTTCACGACCCAGACCACCGGCAGCTTCGCGATCGCCGACCAGTTGAGCGCCTCGTGCCAGCGGCCGTTCGAGGTGGCGCCGTCGCCGCAGATCGCCATCGCGACCTTGTCATCGCCGCGCATCCGGTACGCCTGGGCGGCGCCGAGCGCCACGGGGTACGCGATCGGCAGGTGCGACATCACGGTCCACGTCCGGTTGCCGGACCAGTCGCCGATGTGGCTGTTGCCGTCGCGGCCGCGGGTGTACCCGTCGATCCGACCCCAGAACTGCGCCATCACGCGCTTCAGGTCCAGCCCCTTGGTGATCTGCGCCGAGAGGTCGCGATGCGTGGGGAAGAGCGAGTCGTCGGGGCGGAGCGGCAGGACCACGCCGACGTGCGTCCCCTCCTGGCCGCGTCCCGAGTAGATCGCCCCCGGGAGGCGCCCCTGCCGGTAGAGCGCCTCGATCCGCTCGTCGAAGTAGCGACACAGCTTCAGCAGGTACAGGATCCGCTTCAGCTCGTCGTCGGGGAACCGAGCGCGACTCGTCCCCTCCGCCGGCTCTCGCGTCCGAGTCGTGGCCATCGGGCTCCTAGGGCGTGTGGAGCGGCTTGCCGACGAGGGCGAGATGCGCCTCGCCGACCGCCTCGGACAGGGTCGGGTGGGGATGGAACATCGCGGCGACCTCGGCGGGAACGGCTTCCCAGTTGGTGATCAGCATCGCCTCGGCGATCAGATCCGTCACGTGCGGACCGATCATGTGGATCCCGAGGACGGGACCTCCGCCCTGCTCGGCGACGACCTTCACGAAGCCGCCTTCGCCGACGATGTTCGCCTTCCCGATCGCCCGGAAGTCCAACTGCTCGGTGGCCAGCTTGTGGCCGGCGTCCTTCGCCTGGGCCGCCGTGAGACCGACGCTCGCGATCTCGGGCGTGCAGTAGGTGACGCGCGGGATGTTGGCGTAGTCGATCGCGGGCACGTCCTCGCCGGCGATCCGCTCCGCGACCGCGTAGCCCTCGGTGAACGCCACGTGGGCCAGCTGGAGCGGGGTCGCGGCCACGTCGCCCACCGCCCAGACGTGCTCGACGCTGGTCCCCAACCGGTCGTCGACGTTCACGAAACCCTTCTCGTGGATCGACACGCCGGCCTCCTCCAGACCGAGTCCCTCCGTCACCGGCCCTCGACCGATCGCGACGAGGCAGATCTCCGCGGTCACGCGGTCGGCGGACCCCTCCGCCTCGTAGACGACGTCGACGGCCTCTCCGGTGTCGTTGATCTCCTTCACCGACGCGCCCGCCGTCGAGGCGATGCCGCGCCGGCGGAACGCCTTGGAGATCGCGGCCGAGACGTCCTCGTCCTCCAGGGGCGCGAGCCGGGGGAGCGCCTCGAGCACGGTGACGTCGGCGCCGAGGGACCGGTAGAGCGAGGCGAACTCGAGGCCGACGGCCCCGGCGCCGATCACGACGGCCGATGCCGGGATCCGGTCGGCGACGAGGGCTTGGTCGCTCGTGAGGATCCGCTCGGACACCTGGACGCCGGGCAGCAGCCGGGGCTGCGAGCCCGTCGCGATCACGACGTCGCTCGCCTCGATCCGCGTCCCGTCCACCTCGACGGCGGGCCCCGACACCAGCGTGGCGGCCCCCTTGATCACGGCGATCCCCCGGGACTTCACGAGCCCGGTGACACCCTTCACGAGCTTGTCCACGATCGTGTCCTGGAAGGCCAGGACCGCGGACCAGTCGGGGTCGCCGGAGGCCTTGATGCCCCACTCCATCGCGCGATTGACCGTGTCCATCACGGCAGCCGACTGCAACAGTGCTTTGGTCGGGATACAACCTCGGAGCAAGCATGTGCCGCCCAGTCGGTCGTCGCGCTCGACGAGGGCAACGCGTTTCCCCAGTTGAGCTGCCCGGAGCGCCGTGGAGTACCCGCCGGTGCCGGCGCCCACCACGACCACGTCGTACGTGTCCGCCATCGGTATCCGAGTCTACCCGGCATCCCCTGGTCGGCAGGGTCGCGGTGACCCCAGGGGCCTTCCTATCGATAGCATCCTGGCGATGTCGGAGGCGGTCGCAGCGGCCGAAGAGCTCAAGCGCACACCGCTCGAGGATCGGCATCGCAGCCTCGGCGCGAAGATCGGGCCGTTCGCCGGCTGGTCGATGCCGATCGAGTACGAGGGGCCGCTGTCGGAGCATCGCGCGGTTCGCCATCACGTGGGTCTGTTCGACCTCACGCACCTCGGCAAGGTCGAGATCACGGGCCCCGGCGCGCTGGGGATGCTGCAACGGATGGTGACGAACGACCTCGCGCGCATCGACGAGGGACAGGCGCAGTACAACCTCGTGCTGAACGAGGGCGGCGGGGTGATCGAGGACCTGATCGTCTACCGCCTGGGATCGGAGCGGTACTTCGTGGTCCCCAACGCCGCCAACGCCCCACGGGTCCTCAGGATGCTCGAGGAGGAGAAGGCCGACGGGCCGCTGCACCTGATCTACCACCAGGATTGGTGCTTCCTCGCCGTCCAGGGTCCGGCGTCGACCGACGTCGTGCCGGCGCTCTTCCCGGAGGCCGGCGACCTCACGTTCATGCGGTGCGTGGAGACCGAGTACCACCGGCGACCGGTGATCGTGACGAGGTCCGGCTACACGGGTGAGGTCGGGTACGAGCTGTTCACGTACCAGGACATCGCCGACCGCCTGTGGGGTGAGCTGCTCGATGCCGTCCACGACGCCGGCGGCGCCCCGTGCGGACTCGCCGCTCGCGACATCCTGCGGCTGGAGATGGGCTACCCGCTGTACGGGCAGGATCTCTTCGAGGCCTCCACCGCCCTCGAGGCGGGGCTCGGCTGGGCGGTCGCGATCGACAAGGGGGAATTCCGGGGCCGCGCCGCGTTGGTCCGGCAACGGGAGGAAGGGCTCCCGAGCCTGCTCGTCGGGCTCCGGATGCACCATCGCCGTCACATCCCGCGGGCGCACCACCCGGTGTTGGTGGGCGACCAGCTCGTCGGCGAGGTGACCAGCGGCACGTTCTCTCCGGAGCTCGGGACCGGGATCGCGCTCGCCTACGTCTGGCCGGCCGAGGTCGTCGAGATCGGCCAGGAGGTCGAGGTGGACATCCGAGGCCGGCGCGGCGTCGCGACGGTCGTGGACCCTCCGTTCGTGGACCGGAGCCCTCGCTGAGCTAGGCGAGTCGTTCGCGCCCGATCGCCACGAAGTCGCGCACCGGCGTGTCGCCGAAGCTCGTGCGATCGATCAGGCGTCGAACGAGATCCCCCGCGCCGCGTTCCTGTGGCACGACGGCGACGACCACGTACAGGCCGCTGCTCGGGATCCCCAACCGATGGACCGGGCCGAAGCCGGGCGCGGCGACGAAGTACGCGTAGTGCGTGCGCGCGGCACCCTCGCGGCAGATGCCCTCGCCGCTCGCCATGAAGTGCCCGGGGGACCTGCGGGACAGATCGAACGTGGGCCGACGATCCAGGTACACCTCGTCGGATCGATCGTGACAGTGCCTGGACGTCGTCAGTCTCGACAGCAGCGGCCCGTTCGCGGCCAGGTAGTAGTAGTCGGACGGGACGCCGACCCGCGACGCGTCGACCCACGTGGCCGACATCCCGACGGCCGCCCCGACGTCCTCCGGCCACGGCTCCGGCTCCGGCGACGCCTGGAAGCCGATCCGCAGACCGGCGGTCTCCTGCACCGGCCGCACGACCCAGTCGTCGGGCACGGCTCCGTGGACCTCGCCCGCGCTCACCAACGTGAAGGGCGAGTCGGAATCCGAGAGGACCAGCGGGGCGGGCATCGGGGCCTCCGACGGGCGCGCCAGACCGCACCCCCAGCCCGTCGCGGCGGCCACGATCGCGAAGAGGATCCTCTGCACCCGCACCCGGTACCCAGCGGCAGGATACGCCGCCAGGCCACCGTAGGTCCAACGGGGGGTTCTTACGCGGCGCCGACCGGGGGAGCCTGGAGCTGTTCGCCGCGGCGATGCGGCACGCAGAACGCGATCCGCGTCCCGCCGGAGGGCACCGGATCCATCCACATCACGCCTCCGTGCTGGGCGACCAGCTGGCGCGCGAGGTGCAGACCCGTCCCGACGCCGGCCTTCTCCTTGTTCAGGACGCCCTCGCCCGTCGAGAACGGCTCCTCGAACGCGCGCGCGGCTACCGCTCGGTCCAAGCCCTCGCCGCGGTCGGTGACGAGCACGGTCACGCCCTCGGCGAGGTCCCTGGCGACGAGCTCGACGGTGCGTCCGAACGGCGAATAGCGGCAGGCGTTGTCGAGGAGCTCGCGGACCACCGAACCGATCCGCGGGCCGTCGGCGACGCAGGTCAGTCCGTCGGGCACCTCGGCCGCGATCGGCGTGCCGGGATACCGCGTCCGGACCTCGTCGAGCGCGTGTCGCACGAGGGGCGCGAGGTCCGTCTCGGACAGGTTGAGCTCGAAGGTGCCGCGCTCGAGCTCGGAGAGCGTGATGATCTCGTCGACGATCCCCATCAGCTTGTCGAGCGACCCGGTGAGCTGCGTCAGGAACTCGTCGCGCTCGGCCTCGGGGACGGAGGGGTTCTTCAGCACGTACGCGATCCCCTTCGCTACCGTCACCGGCGTGCGCAGCTCGTGGGAGATGTTCGCGAGGAAGTCGGCCTTGGCCGTGGAGCCCTTCGCGACGTCGTCGCGAAGGGCGGTCAGCTCCGCCTCCAGCTCACGCGAGCGGAGCACCGCTCGGGTGAGCTCGCTCGCCAGCAGCGCGGCGACCTGGCCCGAGAGGGTCACGGCCCCGGTCGCGGCGGCCCGGATCGCCCGGATCGAATCCTCGACGGGGTCGTCCTTCAGCACGTAGCCGGAGGCCCCGGCGGCCAGGACCTCGGTCACCCGCACGGGATCGCGGACCATCGTGTGCGCCACGAACCGCGATCCCGGCGACGACGCCAGGAAACGCTTCACGATCTCCGCGCCGGCCAGGCCCTCCAGCGTGAGCTCGGCGACGATCACGTGGGGGTGCGAGCGGACGGCAGCCTCGACCCCCCGGAAGGCGTCGGTCGTGACCTCGACCTCGAGATCGTGCTCACGGAGCAGGTGGTACTGGAAGCGCGCGACCTCGTCGGCCGTGTCGCAGAGCAGCACGGTCGTGGGCATCTACCCGGGGATATCGGCCCTGCTCGAGACCGGTTGAGGGTGACTCAGTGCCGCCGCGACGGGCGGTCCGACGAGCTCATCGCACGATCCCGGTCCGGATCGCGATCGCCACGGCCTGCGCTCGGTCGTTGGCGCCCAGCTTCTCGAAGATCCGCTCGAGGTGGGTCTTCACGGTGTGGGGCGAGATCCCGAGGTCGGTCGCCACCTGACGGGTCGTGGCGCCGTCGGCGACCTTCTGGAGGATCTCTCGCTCGCGCTTGGACAGGGGCATCGTCTTGGCGCCCTCGGTCTCGGCGAGGTGGACCTCCTCGATGAACGTCTTGGTGAGCTGCGGATGGATCACCGCATTGCCCTCGACCGCGTTCCGGGCCGCATCCACGAGCGCCTCGGGCGATGCGTCCTTCAGCAGGTACCCGGAGACGCCGGCCTGGATCGCGTCGGAGATCGCTCCGCGCGACTCGTCGATCGTGATCAGGATCACCCGGGTGTCGGGCGAGGCTTCCCGGATCCGCCGGGTCGCCTCGATCCCGTCCATGCCCGGCATCCGGACGTCCATGAACACGACGTCCGGGGCCAGGTCGTGGGCCGCCCGGACGGCCTCCTCACCGCTCGAGGCCTCCCCGATCACCTCGACGGCGTCGTCGGACATCGTGAGCGCCGTGCGCAGGCCCTCGCGGGTGACGGGGTGGTCGTCCACGATGAGCGCTCGGATGGGTGCGGTCTGTGCCATCGTGCGGGGGTCGCTCCCTCCGCCTCGGCCGGCGGTACTCTGGACGCGGTAAGGATAGTTCGGATCGGGGCCCGAGGAGCGCATGTCCGAGTCACAGCCCATCGCGAGCGAGACCGAGCACGCCACCCCCACGGAGGAGGCGGTCCGGACGGCGCTGAAGAGCGTCGTCGACCCCGAGCTCGGCATCAACATCGTCGACCTCGGCCTGGTCTACGAGGTCGACGTCTCCGACGAGGGCGACGTCGACATCCGGTACTCCCTGACCACGATGGGCTGTCCCATCGGGCCGCTGATCGAGGATCAGATGCGGGCGTTCCTGGCGGCCCTCCCGGGGATCCGGGAGGTCCGCCCGGAGCTGGTCCTGCGGCCGGCGTGGAGCCCCGAGATGATGTCCGAGGAAGCCAAAGCGGCTCTCGGGTTCTTCTGACCGGGCTCCGACATCCTCCCCTTGACGGCGCGGGCCGGCGTGCGGTAGTCGTGTGCTCCCGTATCCGACCTGAGAGGTAGGGATGATCCGTACGCGCGCGATGGGGGTGGTGGGGGCGATGATCCCGTCCCGCCTCTGCGGCTGTTCCGGTCCGGCGCCGCGACGCGCGCGGTCCGTGTCGACGGCCTGAACGACCCAGCTTTCGATCCATCCCGGAGCGGCCGCGTTGCGGCCGCTCTTCGTGTTCCGGGGGAACCCGGAGGAAGGAGCACCCCATGAGCGACTTCGCCAGACCGGACGTGCTGGTGAGCACGGACTGGCTCGAGGAGCACCTCGACGACCCCGGCGTTCGACCGATCGAGGTCGACGAGGACACCACGGCCTACGA
>Ga0081539_10007401_pt1 | contig 10031 bp, 12 predicted proteins | sample TabmetS4T2R2_FD_71023 | JGI IMG/M metagenome (GOLD analysis project Ga0081539, IMG submission 71023) | Tabebuia heterophylla rhizosphere microbial communities from the University of Puerto Rico - S4T2R2 | ecosystem: Host-associated > Plants > Roots > Rhizosphere ...
AGGGAGGGGACGTCGAGGCCCCCTCGCCGACCTGGCCCGCGAGGCACACACTGCTCGCGGCCGGCGTGGCCGTCCTGCACGAGGGCGTGTTCGAGTACGAGGTCCCCGATGGTCGCGAGATCGCGGTCACGCTCCTGCGATGCGTCGGCTCGATCAGCCGACCCTCCCTCGCCACGCGACCGTGGCCCGCCGGACCCGAGACGCCGACGCCCGCCGCGCAGATGATCGGCGAGACGGGGTTCCGGCTCGGGTTCGCCTGGGGGATCGATCGGCAGACGTTGCCGGAGACGTGGGAGCGCTTCGCCGACGCCTCCGGCGTCGGACGTGGGAGGATGCGCGCGTGAGCGCCACCCCCGAGCGCGGGCCGGACACGGTCCCGGAGATCCATATCGAGGAGGACGGCCCGTATCAGGTCCGCGGGCCGCTCCCGATCTCGCGGACGCGTTCCGTCAAGACCGAGTACGGCGAACCGGTCGACTATGCGCCGTTCGAGCCCCTCGAGACCGATGGCGACTATCGGCTGTGCCGGTGCGGCAAGAGCGGGAACAAGCCCTTCTGCGACGACAGTCACCTGGAGGATCCGCGTGTCGACGTGAAGGAGTCGGCCGACCGCGGCCGGCGGTCCGAGCGCGTCGACGTCTTCCAGAACACCGAGGACGGCGCCGTGATCACGGATGACCTTTCGCTCTGTTCGAAGGCCGGCTACTGCAAGGACCGGTTCACCGGCGTGTGGCAGATGCTCGGCAGCGAGGATCCCGGCGTTCGGGAACGGATGCAGCGGATGGTCGAACACTGTCCGTCGGGCCGCTTGGGGTGGGCGGGGTCGCTCGAGGAGCCCGAACACGAACCGCCGTACGAGCGGGAGATCGGCGTGTTCCGGAACGGACCGCTCTTCGTCCGAGGGGGCGTCCGGGTGGTCGGCGCTGATGGCGAGTCGTACGAGGTGCGGAACCGCCAGGTGCTGTGCCGCTGCGGGTACTCCCAGAACAAGCCGTTCTGCGACGGCTCACACAAGCTCGTCGGCTTCCGCGACGACTGAGGAGCAACCGGTTCCCGACATCGTGCTGGGACGTCGTCGGGAACCGGTTGCGGTCTAGGCTCGGACCAGACCGAGGTCCTCCAGCAGGCCGGACGGGATCGCGTGGCAGTACGGCTCGTGCCCGTTCTTGAGGTAGTACCGCTGGTGGTACTCCTCGGCCGGGTAGAAGGCCACGAACGGCACGATCTCGGTGGCGATCGGGTCGGCGTAGCGGGCTTGCGCTCGGTCGCGCGAGGCCTCGGCGACCGCTCGCTGCTCGTCCGAGTTCGTCAGCACGATGCTGCGGTACTGCGTCCCTCGATCGGGGCCCTGCCGGTTCACCTGGGTCGGGTCGTGCATCGCCCAGAAAACCTCGAGGAGCTGTTCGTACGAGACGACGTCGGGGTCGAAGGTGACCTGGACGACCTCGGCGTGACCCGTGGTGCCGGTGCACACGAGGGCGTAGTCGGGGTCCTCGACGAAGCCCCCGCTGTAGCCGGAGACGGCATCGATCACGCCCGGGACCACACGGAAGAGATGCTCGACGCCCCAGAAGCAGCCGGCTCCGAACGTCGCGGTCTCGGTCGACATGGGTGATCTCCTTTTCGATCGGTGGACATCCCTATCGTCCCAGCGACCCCGCGTTCCGTTGCACCCGCGCGGCCACGAGGCATCCCGCAGACGACGTAACCCGGTCGGAACGCGCGAAATCCGACTCCTCGCCGATACGGTCTTCCACCGCCTGTACCCGATATCGGGTAGCGAGGGGGGAGTCGAGCGAAGGGAGACGGGGATGCGGCAGTGGGAGCTGATCGGGATCACCGACACGGTGGACTGGACGCCCCCACGGCGCGAGCCCGAGCCGGCAACCTCGAGGTTCCCGGCGGTCATGTGGACCACGGACGCGTCCCTGCGCCTCCGGAACGTCTCGAAGGTCGCCTCGAACCACTTGGGGGTCCACGCGAAGTTCCTCGAGGGGCGCGAGGTGCTGGATGCGTTCGGGATGGAGGGGGACCGCCTCCCGGTCCTCGAGGCCCACGCGTCGGCCCTCACGGGGGAGACGGTGACCTTCACCCTCCCCGGAGCCGGGGGGAAGATGCGGTGCCGCGTCGCGCCGACGCACGACGCGGGCGAGCACATCGTCGGCACGTTCTGCATCGGGATCGGACCGTCGTCCGACGGCGACGGGCCGATCGCGCAGCGGGACTCGGTCCTGACGGTCGTGTGAGCTCCCGGGGCGGTCAGCCGCGGAAGCGGCTGACCGCCCCGAGCACCGCCTCCCGCTCCGCGTCTCCGAGCGCCGTGCAGAGCGTCCACAGCTCGTAGCCCGACGGCGGCAGGTAGACCCCTTCGTCCAGCATGCGGTGGAAGAAGCGGGCGAACCGCTCGTGGTCGGCCTCGCTGGCCTCGCGGAAGTTCCTCACGGGGCCCTCGCCGAAGAACACGCTCAGCATCGAGCCCGACCGGTTGATCGCGGCGGCGATCCCGTTGGTCTCGAACGCGAGCGCGAGGCCCGCCTCGAGGTCCTCGGCCGTCGCCTCGAGGTGCCGGTAGGGGTCCTCGCGTTCGATCAGGTCCAGCGCCGCGAGCCCCGCGGCGACCGCCACCGGGTTCCCGCTCAGTGTCCCGGCCTGGTACACGGGACCGGCCGGCGCCAGCTGCTCCATCAGATCGCCACGGCCGCCGAAGGCCGCGCACGGGAAGCCCCCGCCCATCACCTTCCCCAGGATCGTGAGATCCGGGATCACGTCGAAGCGCTCCTGCGCGCCGCCGCGGGCGATGCGGAAGCCGGTGATCACCTCGTCGAAGATCAGGAGGGCGTCGTGATCGTCGCAGAGCGTTCGAAGCCCATCCAGGTATCCGTCGATCGGCGGGACGACCCCCATGTTCGCCGGCACCGGTTCGACGATCAGTGCGGCGACCGCGCCCTCGTTCGCTTCGAACAGGGCCCTCAGCGCCTCGAGGTCGTTGAACGGCGCCACCAGCGTGTCCCCGGCCGCGCCGGCGGTGACGCCGGGCGTGCTGGGGATCCCGAACGTCGCGAGTCCGCTGCCGGCCCGGGCGAGCACGGCATCCGAGTGACCGTGGTAGCAGCCCTCGAGCTTCACGATCCGGTCCCTACCGGTCACGCCGCGCGCAAGGCGGATCGCCGACATCGCCGCCTCCGTGCCCGAGGACACCAGTCGCACCCGATCGACGGAGGGGACGAACTCGACGATCCGCTCCGCCAGCCGGACCTCCGACTCCGTCGGCACGCCGAACGAGGTCCCGCGCGTCGCGGCCTCCATCGCCGCCTCGACGATCTCCTTCCGGGCGTGACCGAACAGGAGGGCTCCCCACGATTGGCAGAGGTCGACGTACCGCGCGCCGTCGGCGTCCTCGAGGTACGCGCCGTCGCCTCGGACCGCGAAGCGTGGAACGCCGCCGACGGCCCCGAAGGCGCGGACCGGCGAGTTCACGCCACCGGGGATCGACCGCTGCGCGCGCGCGAAGAGCTCGTCGGACCCGCTCACCGGCCGGTCAGTCTATGGCTGTGGTTGGATGCGCCCGTGGCGGTGGGTCCCGACGACGTGCGCGATGCCGCCACGCGGATCGGTGGACGGATCCGCCGGACCCCTGCGTTGGAGCTCGGTGAGCATGCCGGCTCGTCCATCGTGTCGAAGCTCGAGTTCCTCCAGCACACCGGCTCGTTCAAACCGCGCGGCGCGTTCAACAAGCTGCTCTCGAGCGAGGTACCGCCCGCCGGCGTGATCGCGGCGTCCGGCGGGAACTTCGGCTCGGCCGTCGCGTACGCCGCGCGCGAGACGGGGGTGCCGGCCGAGGTGTTCTTCCCCTCGACGTCGCCCGACGCGAAGCTCGATCGGATCCGCGCCTATGGTGCCGACGTCACGATCGTGGACGGGTACTACGCCGAGGCGCAGGCGGCCCTCAGCGCCCGACAGGCGGAGACGGGAGCCCTGATGATGCACCCGTTCGACCAGCCCGAGGTGATCGCCGGGCAGGGCACGATCGGGATCGAGCTCGACGAGCAGCTCCCAGACCTGGACACCGTCCTCGTCGCCGTGGGCGGCGGCGGTCTGATCGCCGGGATCGCCGCGTGGTTCCAAGGGCGCGTCCGGGTGGTCGGGGTCGAACCCGTCGGCTGCGCGACGATGACGGCCGCGCTGGAGGCCGCCGAGCCGGTGGTCGCGCCGGTCGGTGGGATCGCGGCGGACTCGCTCGGGTCGGCTCGCGTCGGCGACCACACCTTCGAGATCGTCCGTGATCAGGTGGATCGCGTCGTCCTCGTCCAGGACGAGGCGATCCGCGACGCCCAACGGTGGTACTGGGATCGGTGCCGCGCCCTCGTGGAGCCCGGCGGCGCGACGGCGCTCGCCGCGCTCCACGCCGGCGCCTACGTCCCGGAGGCGGGTGAGCGGGTCTGTGTCCTCGCGTCGGGAGCGAACTGCGACCCGGCGACGATCACGGGCTGAGCGGTCGTTAGCGGCCGGCCGGGACGTGCTCGATCTCCACGTCCGACATCGGGAAGTCCTTCGGGTTCCCGGTCGCGAGGCGCGCCCCGATCGAGACGGCGGAAGCCGCGATCAGGCAGTCACCCTGACTGAGCGTGCGCCCGCGGCTCCGGAAGCGATGCCGCCACCAGCCGGCCAGCAGACCTTCGGCGATCGCGAGCGGCGCGGCCGCCAGGCCTTCGAACAGGGCCGTCGCCGCCTCACGTTCCCGCGGAGGAAGCCCCACGGTCACCTCCTCGGCGGTGACGGCACACACGTATGGCGTGTCGCCGGCCGATTCGAGGCGTCGGAGCCACGCGACCGAGGCGGGGGTTGCGCGCAGGAGGTCGATCGCGATCGTGGTGTCGAGGAGGACGTTGGCCATCAGCCGACGCGCCGCGGGTCGGCTCGTCGCTGGTCGTGGACCCACTGGGCGACGTCGTCGTCCCACTCGTGACCGTGGTCCTCGATCGAGCCGACGGCCGACCACATCAGTGCCCACCGCCGGCGGCGGTCGAGCTCCTTGCGGACGGCGTCCTCGATGAACCCGCTCCGGCCGCGGTCGCCGGCGACCTCGTCGAGCTGCTCGACGAGATCGTCATCGAGGTGGACGTGGACCCTCACGGGCCCACAAGTTAGCACACTCCCGTGGGCCGAGGGCGGGAGTGCCCACCCGGGATCGGCTCCGACTCAGCGACCCGCTTCGAGGAGCTCCAACAGCTTCGTGGTCGTGTTCCAGTTCCGGATCGTCATCTGTTGGTAGATCGGCATCGAGATGACGCGGCTGATCCGGCTCTGGGTCGCGCGACTGATCAGCCTCGACCAGTACAGGACGCCCGCGCCCGGCCAGAGGAGATCCACCCCTTCCTTGGTCGGGATGTCGTTCAGCGCGGTCTTCGCGGTGAGCGGCGGCTTCAGGAAGAGCACGTCGTAGCGGTACGTCGCGGGCCGGCTACCGTAGCCCTTCGGGCGCTTCTCGACGATCGCCTTCATCTGGCTCTTGCTCCGGAGCACCACGCTGGCGGCGTAGTGAGCGAACGCCCGTCCGATCAGCTCCTCCACCTTCCTCGTGAGCTCCGCGGAGACCATCGAGGGCGCCGTGAACAGCACGTTCCCGCTCTGGATGTACGTCCGGACGTCGTCGAACCCGGCGTCCTCGAACGCGAGCTTCAGCGCGGGCATCGGGATCAGGTTCTTCCCGCCGACGTTGATCCCGCGGAGGAGCGCGACGTACCGAGCCATCGGACGCGCTAGCCGCGGAGCCAGTCCGCGGCGTCCTTCGCGTGGTACGTCAGGATCAGATCGGCGCCGGCTCGCCGGATCGAGGTCAACAGCTCGAGGACGACCCGCCGTTCGTCGAGCCAGCCGTTGTGCGCCGCCGCCTTCACCATCGCGTACTCGCCGCTCACGTGGTACGCGGCCATCGGGAAGCCCGTCTCGTCCTTCGCCCTGCGGATCACGTCGAGGTAGGGGACCGCCGGCTTCACCATCACGACGTCGGCGCCCTCGGCGATGTCGGTCCGGATCTCGCGGAGGGCTTCCTCGAGGTTCGCGGGATCCTGCTGGTAGCCGGTCCGATCGCCGAAGCGCGGCGCCCCCTCGGCCGCCTCGCGGAACGGGCCGTAGAAGGCACTGGCGAACTTCGCCGCGTACGCCATGATCCCGACATCCGCGTGCCCGGCTTCGTCCAGCGCAGCGCGGATCGCCCCCACCTGCCCGTCCATCATGCCGCTCGGTCCGGCCAGGTGGACGCCGGCGTCCGCCTGGGCGACCGCGATCCGCCGGTACCGCTCGAGGGTCTCGTCGTTGTCGACCTCGCCGCGGTCGTTCAGGACCCCGCAGTGCCCGTGGTCCGTGTACTCGTCGAGGCACAGGTCGCCGATCACGACGGCCTCGTCGCCGAACTCGGTCCGGAGCGCGCCGATCGCCTGCTGGCCGATCCCCTCGGGGTTCCACGCCTCAGAGCCCTCGGCGTCCTTGCGGGCGGGGACGGCGAACACGATGAACGCGCGGACCCCGCGGGCGGCGATCTCGACGGCCTCCTTCCGCAGCGACTCGATCGTGTGCTGGAGCTGTCCCGGCATCGAGCGGATCGGAACGGGCTCGGTGAGCGACTCCTTCACGAACAACGGCGCGATCAGGTCGTCGGGCCGGACGTCGGTCTCGCGGATCAGCGACCGGAGCGCCGGCGTGCGCCGCATGCGACGGGGCCGGGAATCCGGGAAGCTCATCGGGCGCAGCCTACCGCGGGAGGGTCGACCGGATGGAGCCGAAGAAGCGTTGGGACGGCTACGAGTCGTTCTCGTACCTCGAGCCGGACGTCGACTACCGGCCGTTCGAGCTGGAGCCGCAGATCGGGCGGGTGCCGCCGTTCGTCTACCCGCTGTCCGACGACGATGCCGAGCGCGCCGAGCGGCTCCTCCGCGGATGCGTCTGCATCTCGCTGCACGACCACTGCGGGATCACGCCGGCCGACATGACGTTGAACGACGACTACATCCGCGAGGGTCGGGAGTGGTACGGGTACGAGGGACTCGCGGCGTCGGGTCTCGACGCGGTCTTCGAGAACTTCCTGGACGGAACGGCGACGATCACGTCGAAGTCCGGCTGGAAGTGGACCGACGCGATCCACGACCTGGGGATGCACCTCGCAGACGTCGCGCACCAGTCGATGGTGTTCGTCGGCGGAACGGTCGACGACATCCTGGAGGCGCACCGAACCGGCCGGATCGCCATGGTGCCGTGCATGGAGGGCGCGGCGATGATCGAGAACGAGCTCGATCGGCTCGACGTGCTGTTCGGGTTCGGCGTTCGGATGTGCGGGATCGCTTACAGCGAGTCGAACCAGCTCGGCGGCGGCGTGAAGGACCCGGGCGACGGCGGGCTGACGCGGTTCGGGCGCGACGCGGTGCGCCGGATGAACCGGCTGGGGATGGCGATCGACCTCTCGCACACCGGGGACGTCACGGCGATGCAGACGTGCGAGGTGAGCGAGCGTCCGGTCTTCCTCTCGCACTCCGGCGCTCGGGCGCTGTTCTCCGAGCGGAAGCTGAAGGAGGACGAGCTGCTGAAGGCGGTCGCGGCCACGGGCGGCGTGATCGGGATCGAGGCGTCGCCGCACACGACGATCTCGCCCGACCATCCCCGGCATTCGCTCGAGTCGGTGATGGATCACTTCGAGTACTGCGTCGACGTGATGGGGATCGACCACGTCGGGTTCGGGCCGGACACCTTCTTCGGCGACCACGTGGCGCTGCACCGGATCTACGCGGGGAACCTCGACACGGGCGAGGTGCAGGACTTCGAGCCGGTCGAGTACGTCGAGGGGTTGGAGAACCCGTCGGAGTTCCCCAACGTGATCCGTTGGCTCGTCGGGCACGGGTTCGCCGACGAGCAGATCGAGAAGGTGGTCGGCGGCAACGTGGTGCGCGCGTTGCGCGAGGTCTGGGTCTAGGTGCGGTCCGCCCGGCGACGTGGCGGCTCGAGCGCACGCTCGACGGCCTGCACCAGTCCCTCGATCGTATGTGGCGAGGCGACCCGGCGGACGGGCAACGCGTTGACTTTCGCCTCGCGCGCCGTCACCGGACCGATGCAGACCGCGGCGAACCCGCTGCGCTGCCGCCCGACGACGTTCGCGAAGCCGCGCACGGTGGAGGCGCTCGTGAACGTCACGGCGTCGACCTCGCCTCGACGCAACGCGGTGCGCGCGTCGCGTGGGAGTGAGCGGGCGAACACGGTCCGGTAGGCGTCGACCCGAACGGGGTCCCACCCTTTCCTGGCGAGCGCGTCCTCGAGGCCCTCGGGGGCGATGTCGGCACGTGCGGTGAGGACGCGGCCCGAGCCGCGCGGGAACGCGCGCCCGAGGGCCGCGGTCGTGAACGTCGGGGGCACGAGGTCCGGATCTCGTCGGGTCCATCGCCGGAAGGCCGAGGCAGTGCCGTCGCCGATCGCGGCGACCTTCGCTCGGACCTCGCGTGATGACGCCAGCCGGTCCCGAAGCACCTCTACGGTCGTCTGGCTCGTGAGGACGAGCCACGCGAAGCGGCCGTCGGCGAGATCCCGCAGCGCGGTCGTCAGCGCCGCGGAGCGCGCGGGGATCAGGCGGATCGTCGGCGCGACCAGGACGCGCGCTCCGCGGCGCTCGAGCGCCCGCACGAGCGGGGCCGCCTGCTCCACCGGCCGGGTGACGAGGATCGTCCGCCCGGCGAGCGTAGGCTTCACGCCCAAGCGATCACGGTTGCAGCTCCGCCAGGATCCGCTCGGCGCCCTCGGCCTTCATCCGTTCGGCCAGCGTCGATGCCGCGGCCGCGGGGTCGGTGTGCTCCGCGGCCGAGCGGACGACCTTCGCGCCGTCGGGGGAGGCGACGATCCCGACGATCCGGACCCGATCGCCCTTCGTCGCCGCGAACGCGCCCAGGGGAAGGTCGCAGCCCCCGCCCAGCAGCCGGACCAGCTCGCGCTCCGCCTCGAGCGCTCGGCGCGACGGCAGGTGGTCGAGGACGGACACCACGGCTCGCGTCGATCGGTCCTCGTCCCGGACGTGGACGGCGAGGCACCCCTGCCCGGGCGCCGGGATCATCTCCTCGAGCCGGAGCTTCCTCGCGTTCGGCGGATCGACGCCGAGGCGCGCGAGCCCGGCGGCCGCCAGGACGAGGCCGTCGACCTCGCCGTCCGCCAGCTTGCGGAGCCGCGTGTCGACGTTGCCGCGGATCTCCGTGACGCCCATGCCCGGGAAGCCGGCCAGCAGCTGCGCGCGACGCCGCAGGCTCGAGGTCCCGACCACCATCCCGGGTTGGAGCTTCGCGCCGCGGCCGATCAGGACGTCGAGGGGGTCGGCGCGACGGGGGACGGCGCCGATCGCCACGCCGTCCTCGTCCTCCGACGGCAGGTCCTTGGCGGAGTGAACCGCGAGATCGACCTCGCCGTCGCGAAGTGCCTGGACGATCCGATCCACCCAGAGGCCCTTCCGACCGGAGGGTGAGTCGTCCGGCTCCGCGCCCTCGTCACCGGACGTCGACATCGGCACGATCTCGGACCGGAACGCGTTCGCGGAGAGGAGCGACGCGACCTCCTTGGCCTGGGCCAACGCGAGCGCGGATCGCCGCGTCGCGATGCGGAGCGTGGTCACCCCTCGAGCGAGGAAGGGTCGATGCCGAGCAGCTCGGCGAGGAGGGTCGCGAGCGATCGGTCGGTCCCCGGCTCCGCTCGCTCCTTCAGCGCGACGATCGGGTCATGGAGGAGCTTGGCGACGATCCCGCGCGCGAGCGCTTCGACGGCCTCCCGCTCGTCCGGGGACAGGTCGCGCAGACGGCCCGCGTGGCGCTCGAGCTCCGCACGGAGGATCGCGTCCCCGCGGCGTCGGATCTCGCGGATCAACGGCGCGAGCTCGTCGCCGCGGCGACGAGCGGTGAACCGCCGGACCTCGTCATCGACGATCGCGCGCGCCGCCGCGACGGTCGCCGGATCGGCGACCGTGGCGGCGGCGCGCAACGCCCCGATGTCGATCAGCGCGACGGGGGGCA
>Ga0081539_10007402_pt1 | contig 10030 bp, 4 predicted proteins | sample TabmetS4T2R2_FD_71023 | JGI IMG/M metagenome (GOLD analysis project Ga0081539, IMG submission 71023) | Tabebuia heterophylla rhizosphere microbial communities from the University of Puerto Rico - S4T2R2 | ecosystem: Host-associated > Plants > Roots > Rhizosphere ...
CGTTGACCCCGGGCGTGCTCGGGCCGGACGCGTCCGCTGCGATCGAGCGACAAAGCTGGCGAGATGTGGAGCAGCGCCTGCGACAGGTTTTCCGCGAGCGTCCGTCCCGCTTCGTTCTCGACTGGAAGTCGGCGCCGGCGCTTCGCCATGCGATCCTGGCGCGCTCGCCCGATGCCGCGGCACGTGCCGCCGCCATCGCCGACCCTGTGTGTGTGGGAGAGTTCAACCTCCTTGGTTATGAACGACTGTCGTTCGCAACGACGACCGCGCGAACCGACTGGCACTGGGATCCGGTGCATCGCCGCCGCATGCCGTTGCGATTCTGGGCCGACGTACCCTTTCTGAATCCAAACTGCGGCGATCACAAGATCATCTGGGAATTGAATCGCCATCAGTTCCTGTTTCCTCTCGGCCGCGCATGGTGGCTGACGGGCGACCGCCGCTACGCCCACGCGATCATCGCCTACGTTCGGGACTGGCTCGATGCCAACCCGCCGCTCGTCGGCATCAACTGGGCGAGCATGCTGGAACTCGCCTTCCGGTCGCTCTCGTGGCTGACCGCGATGCATTTTCTGCTGGCGGATCCGGATCACGCGACCACCTCGCCTGATGGCGCTGCTGGGGAGGATGACGCGCCCTGGCTCCTCGACATGTGCGTGGCGCTCGATCGCCAGCTCACACACGCCGAGCAGAACCTGTCCTATTACTACAGTCCCAATACGCATCTGACGGGAGAGGCGCTGGCGCTGTATGTGGCTGGAGTCGCGCTGCCGGAATTGGCGCGGAGCGCGCACTGGGTCGATGTCGGGCGGCGCGTATTGCTCACGGAAGTCCATCGCCAGATTCTGCCCGACGGAGGACACGCAGAGCGGTCGACGCACTACCATCGCTACACGCTCGATTTCTACGCGCTGGCGCTGCTCACGGCGGAGCGAGCCGGCGATGTCGAAGCGGTCACCGTCTTCAGCGATGCCGTGTCGCGACTCGAACGATTCATGCGCGCGGTCGCCGACGACCGCGGCCGCATGCCGTTGATTGGTGACGACGACGGCGGAACGCTGTGGAGGATCACCGACCGCGAGCCGCACGACGTGCGCGATTCGCTCGCGCTCGCGGACGTCCTGCTCAATCGCACCCACCTCGCCGGCGAGCTGCCCGAAGAGGTGTTCTGGCTGGCGTGGAGCAGGCGCGCGTCGGCGCTGCAGACGCGTCGGCCCACCGCGGCCGATTCCCAGGCCGAACCGCACGCGACACCCCACCGGCCAACGATTCGCGCATCGGCATTTGCCGACACCGGGTATGTCACCATTTGCAATCAGCGAGGCGACCACATCGTCTTCGATGCAGGCGCGCACGGTTTTCTCAATGCGGGACACGCGCATGCCGATGCGCTGTCGCTGACCCTCGCGCTCGGTTCGCAGCCATTGCTCATCGATCCCGGCACCGGCACGTACACGATGGATCGGGACCTGCGCGATCGAATGCGCGCCACGGCGAGTCACAACACCGTCACCCTCGATGGGCAGCCGTCCGCCGTGACCAGCGGTCCGTTCAAGTGGAAGACCCGCGCTGACGCGCGGCTCACGACGTGGCGCCACAACAGCGGCTTCGCCTGGGCGGAAGCGTGCCACGACGCGTTCGCGAAAGCGCGTCATCGCCGATCCGTGATCCACAGCGAAGCCGGCGGCTGCCTGATCGTCGACGACATCATCGCGGATGGCGAGCATCGAGCGACGACTCACTGGCACTTCGATCCGCGCTGGCGCGTGGGCTGCGACGGTTCGCGGCGTCTCCGTGCGACCGCCGACAATCGAACGGCGTGGCTGCTGACCGATCGCGGAACGCTGGCGCTTGTCTGTGGAGACGACAGCGGGATCGGCTGGTACTCGCCCTGTTATGGCGCGCTCGGGGCGACGTCGACCGCACATGTGACGCATACGGGCGTTGGGTCCTTCTCGATGGTCGCCTGGGTGGGATGTGCGGGCGCGGTGCCCCCGCCGGCGCTGGACCGGGTGGAGGTCGAGAGCGACGCTTTCTCGTCCGCGCTCGGGGTGCGCGTCCGTCACGACGATCGGGTGACAGTTACGGTCCTGCGACCAGGTATCACGCTACCCGAACGCCCATGCGCAACGGCCGACTATCACACCGACGCGCGGTTCCTGCAGTATTCCCGTGACGAGCGCGGGCTGATGGCGCTTTCGGTTGCCGACGGCACTCTGGCGCTCGCACCCGACGAGTGCCTGCTGAGCGTCAGGTCAGAGGCGCCGATCGCGGACCTGCACGTCATTCACCGGGACGGGCGCCTCGAGCTGTATTCGACATCACCACCGTCACGGCTCCACCTGCACGGTGCGGCGGTCGGGAGCGCTGTGCTGGTCCGTCTGAACGGACGCGACGTTCGGCGCGATGAGGAAAGGAGCGGCAGCCTTACGGTGACGAGTACGCAGTGGCGCGATCCGTCGCCGAAACGACCATTGTTGCGACGTGCGACCGATCGACCCGACATGCCGCAGCCGGAATTCGCCGGAAACCTGGTCAAGCGTCGGAGCTGAGTCATGTGCGGGATCGCGGGTTTTGCCGACATCACCGCCTCCAAAGGCAGCCTTGCCTCTCATCGAGACCGCGTGCAGGCCATGTGCGATGTCATGCGCCATCGCGGTCCTGACGATGACGGAACCTACGTCGCACCCGGTGTGGCGCTGGGAATGCGACGGCTCAGCATCATCGATCTCGCCGCCGGCCATCAGCCAATCCACAACGAAGACGAGACCGTCTGGGTTGTCTTCAACGGAGAGATCTACAACTACCAGGAGCTGCGCGAACGGCTCCGTTCCCTCGGTCATCGCTTTTCCACGGCGAGTGACACTGAAACGATCGTTCACGGTTACGAGGAGTGGGGCGAAGCCGTCTTCTCCCACCTGCGGGGGATGTTTGCGATCGCGATCTGGGACGCGCGCGCGCGGACGCTCCTCCTCGGGCGCGATCGCCCGGGAATCAAGCCGCTGTATTACGCTGAAACCGCCGGGCGGCTCTTCTTCGGATCCGAAGCCAAGTGTTTGTTGTGCAACCCGGAGGTCGATAGAACGCTCGACCCAGCCGCGCTCGATCATTACCTCGCCTACCTCTACACGCCGCGCGATCGCGCCATCTTCAAAGGCATGCGAAAGCTGCCCGCGGGGTGTTACCTCAAGCTCAGCAACGGACGCGTGGAGCTCCGCCGGTATTGGGCGTTTCCAGCGACTCCGACATTCCAGGGATCAGAGCAGGACGCCCTGGAGGCACTCGAACGCACGCTGTCGAACGCCGTCGCGTCCCACATGGTCAGCGATGTGCCGCTCGGCGCCTTTCTTTCCGGCGGCATCGATTCAAGCATCGTCGTGGCGCTGATGGCCCGGGCGTCGGGGCGGCAGGTTCAGACGTTCTCGATTGGATGGGACGAGCCTGCGTTCGACGAGCTGCCGCACGCGCGAAGAGTGGCCGCACATCTCGGCACCGACCATCACGAGTTCGTGGTGCGGCCCGACGCGCTGGCGATCCTGGACAAGCTGATCTGGCACTTCGACGAGCCATTTGCCGACTCCTCGGCGATCCCGACGTGGTACGTGTCGCAAATGGCGCGGCAGCACGTCACTGTCGTTCTTTCGGGTGATGGCGGGGACGAGCTGTTCGGCGGCTACGAACGGTATCTCCCTCACCGCAGGGTTACCGCGTTCGACCGCCGGACTCGCGGAGTCGGCCGTGCCCTGGCCGCAGCCACATGGCGAAGCTTGCCGCACGGGGTCCGCGGCAAGAACTTCCTGCGCCACGTCGCGCGAAACCCGCTGGGCCGTTATCTGGATTCGCTGACGTTCTACCACGCCGACGAGCGCGACTCGCTGCTCTTGCCCGACGTTCGGCGGGTGCTCAACGGCTGGAACACGGAAGCGCACTTCGCCGAACCGCTTGACCGGTTGCGCGACCTTCCGCTGCCGGCACAAATGATGGCCTTTGACTTCGAGACGTACCTGCCCGAGGACTGCCTGACCAAGGTGGACCGCATGAGCATGGCGCACTCGATTGAATCGCGCGTGCCGCTGCTCGACCATCAGGTTGTCGAGCTGGCGGCTTCCTTCCCGGCGAGTCTCAAGGTCCAGAACGGGACGCTCAAACACCTTCTCCGGCAACTCGCATTTCGACTCGTGCCGCGCGAGATCATCGACAGGCCGAAGCGCGGGTTCGAAGCGCCGGTCAGCCGCTGGTTTCGTGGTTCATTGCGGGACGCCTTTCGGGACATCCTCGATTCGCCCACCGCCAGGCAACGCGGATACTTCGATTACTCGTTCGTCGATCGCATCCTCGACGAGCACATCACCGGCAAACGCGATCACGCGCAGCGGCTGTGGCAGCTCCTGGTCTTCGAGCTGTGGAACCGACACGTCGCCGATGCGCCGGCCGCGCCGGTGCGCGTGGCACCTTCCGCGGCCACGCGTCTGGTTCACAACGAGCCCGCGTGCGCGACGTGACGGCGCATCGATTGCTTAGACCGGCGCACATGGTCGTCCCGGTTGCCGTTGTCCTCTCCAGTTTCGAAGCGGGGGGCACCGAGCGGCAGATGACGGAGTTGATCCGACGTCTCGATCGGCGTCGGTTTCGCGTTCATGCCGTCTGCTTCCGGCGCACCGGCCAATGGCTGCGACGCGTGGAGGCGGCGGCTTGCGAGGTTGTCGACTTCCCGATTCGCAGCTTCAAGTCACCGCGCTCGGTGAAGGCGCTCTTCGACTTCGTGGTTTGGCTCCGCGAGCGACGCATCGCGGTCGTGCACGCGTGTGACTTGTACGCGAACATCTTCGCCTTGCCGGGCGCCGCGCTCGCGCGCGTGCCGGTGCGTGTGGGCAGCCGGCGCGAGCTGACGCCGCCCGATAAAACGCGCGCGCATCTGACCGCGCAACGCCTCGCCTATCGGGCAGCGCACCGGATCGTCGCCAACTCTGTGGCGGCCGCCGCGCACGTCGCCGCCGACGGTATCCCCGAGTCACGCATCGTCGTCATTCCAAACGGCGTCGACCTGTCGGGATTCGCCGCCCCAGCGGCGCTCGGCGTATCTGATGCCGCCGGCGGGCCCGTCGTCTGCACCGTCGCCAATCTGCGCCCGGAGAAGGGCCACGATGTGCTGCTTCACGCCGCCGCAATCGTGCTGCAGCACATGCCTCGCGCGCGGTTTCGGATCGTCGGCGACGGGCCGATGCGCGCCGCGCTCGGCCACCTCGCCTCCTCGCTCGGGGTGGCGCACGCCGTTGACTTTCTGGGTCACCGTGAAGACGTACCGGCGCTGCTCGCCGCCAGCGATCTGCTCGCCTTTCCGTCGCGGACCGAAGCGTTTCCCAACGGCGTGATCGAAGGCATGGCGGCCGGCCTCCCGGTGGTCGCCAGCGGGGTCGGCGGCATTCTCGAACTGGTGGAGCACGGTCGCAACGGCCTGCTGGTTCCCGCCGACGATGCCGCCGCCCTGGCGGCGGCGATCGTGCAGTTGCTGAACGATCGTGCTGCCGCCGCCCGGCTCGGCGGCGCGGCGCGCGCCACAATCGAAGGGCGCTACTCCTTCGAGCGGATGGTTGCGTCCTTCGAAGAGCTCTATCTGTCCCAGCTTGCGACGAGTCGCTTCGGCGCGGCACGGACCCGACGAATCATGCGTCAGGTGCGGCCGGCCGTCGGCGCGCGCAGCGCATCGGCACCCGTGGAGTGATGTGACATGTGCGGCATTGCGGGGAAGCTGTTTTTCGATCCGGCGCGAACGGTAGATCCCGCGTTGCTCGTACGGATGACGGAGCAGGTCCGTCATCGCGGGCCAGACTCCGGCGATTACTACATCGACGGGAGCATCGGGCTCGGTCACCGCCGCTTGAGCATCATCGATCTCGCCACCGGAGACCAGCCGCTCGGCAACGAAGACGGTTCCGTGCAGGTCGTTTTCAACGGCGAGATCTACAACTTCGGCGAGGTACGCCAGCAGCTCGAACCGCGCGGCCATCGCTTCCGGACCAGCAGCGACACCGAGGTCATCGTCCACGCCTTCGAGGAGTGGGGCGAGGAGTGCGTGACCCGGTTCCGCGGCATGTTCGCCTTTGCGGTGTGGGATGCGCGGGCGCGCGTGCTGTTGCTCGCCCGCGATCGGTTGGGGGTCAAGCCGCTGTTTTACGCCCTCCTGCCTGACGCGATCGTGTTCGGCTCCGAGATCAAGAGCCTGCTGGAGGATCCTGCTGTCTCGCGTGACTGGGATCCCCTGGCCCTCGACGCGTATCTCACGCTCGGTTACATCCCCGCGCCGGAAACGATCTATCGCGCCGTTCGCAAGCTCGATGCGGGTCACACGCTTCGCGTCGACGGCAGGCGTGTCCAGGTCCGGCAGTACTGGGACCTCGCCTTTACAGGCGACGGCGATCCGGGTCGCGAGCGGGAATACCTCGAGCGAACGGACGAACTGCTGCACGAAGCGGTCAAGCTTCGGTTGATCAGCGACGTTCCGCTCGGTGCGTTCCTTTCCGGCGGCATCGATTCTTCGGCCGTTGTTTCGGCAATGGTGCGCACCTCCGATGCGCCCGTGCTGACCATGTCGGTAGGCTTCGACGCGAAGGAGTATGACGAGCTCGATCACGCCATGGCCGTTGCGAATTTCCTCGGCTGCCGGGCGCAGACGCGCATTGTCACACCGCACGCCGAGGAACTGCTGCCGCGGCTGGCGTGGCACTTCGACGAGCCGTTTGCGGATTCCTCGGCCGTCCCGACGTTCTACGTCTCCGGCGCCGCCCGCGAAATGGTCACCGTCGCGCTGTCCGGCGACGGCGGCGACGAGTTGTGGGCGGGGTATGGGCGCCACCGTGTGGAGCGGGTCGAGGCCACGGTGCGTGGATGGCTTGGGCCGGTGGCACCGGCCGCGGGTGTGCTCGGCGCCGCTATCCCGACCTCAATCAAGGGTGCGCGGTCGCTCGGGTTGCTGCGCCATTCACGCGCCACCGCCTACGCGCTCAAGCACGACTACGACTATTTCGGTGGCCGCGCGCGGCGGCGTCTGTATACCGGCGATTTTGCGCGCGCAGTCAGGGAGAACGATCCCTACGCGAAGCTCCGCATGTTGTACGAACGGTGTGAGTCGCCAGATCCCGTCGACCGCGCGCTCTACGTCGACGCGAAGACGTACCTCGTCGATGACGTGCTGACGAAAGTCGACAGGATGAGCATGGCCGTGTCGCTCGAGACGCGGGAGCCGCTGCTCGATCACCGGCTGCTCGAATATGTGGCGACGATCCCCTCATCGCTGAAGCTGCGCTCTGGAACGACGAAGTACCTGCTGCGCAAACTGCTGCGGCAACGCCTTCCAGCGGCGATTCTCGACCGGCCGAAACACGGCTTCGAGGCGCCAATCGGCCAATGGCTCGCCGGCCCGCTGCGGAACATGGGGCACGACATCCTGTTCGACGGCCGGCTTGCGGACCGAGGGGTGATCGCGACAGCGCCGTTGCGGAAGTTGTGGAGCGATCACGCGCAAGGGCGGGCCGACCATCGCCATCGACTCTGGGCCGTGATGATGATGGAGCTGTGGTTCCGTCAGTTCATCGATGCCACCCGGCCGGGGCAGCAACGCGAACTGGCTTTGCAAGTCGCGTCATGACGCCGACCAGGCCCGGACGCCCCGCACGGCGTTGACGAGGACAGTGACCAATGTGTGGAATTGCCGGAATCGTTGCTCCTGATCGACTGCACGCCGACGAACGCGCGCGCGCGGTGCTGATGCGTGACGTCCTGACACATCGCGGTCCCGATGGTGCCGGCCTCTACGTCGACGACCACGCCGCGCTCGCCCATCGTCGTCTCAGCATCGTGGACCTGGCGGGCGGCCATCAGCCCCTGGCCAATGAAGACGAGACGATCTGGGTGACCTACAACGGCGAGATCTACAACCACGCCTCGGTGCGGCCTCAGCTCGAGGCCGCCGGCCACCGCTATCGCACGCGATCCGATACCGAAACGATCGTCCACGCCTACGAACATTGGGGCGACGACTGCGTGGAGCGCTTCCGCGGGATGTTTGCGTTCGCTCTCTGGGATGCGCCGAGTCGCCGCCTGCTGCTGGTCCGCGATCGCCTTGGCGTCAAGCCGCTGTACTGGACGCGCGTGCCCGGAAACGCCGACCGCGGCGAGCGCCTGCTGTTCGCGTCGGAGATCAAGGCCATCCTCGAGAGCGGCCTCGTCCCGGCGCGTCCCAATGAGGGAGTGCTGTCGGAAGTCCTCGCCACGCGCTACACCTCGGGCCCCGAGACGATGTTCCAGGGCATCTACAAGCTGCTGCCAGGACATCGACTCGTCTACGAAAACGGCCTCGTCACGATCAGTCAGTACTGGGATGTGCCGATCGATGGACCGGACCTCTCCCTCGACGCACGTCGCGAAACGGACCTGGTCGAGCAGTTTCGAGCGCTGCTGCAGGAATCGGTTCGACTGCGGCTGATGGCGGACGTTCCGCTGGGCATGTTTCTCTCGGGCGGCATCGACAGCAGCGCCGTCGCGGCGCTGATGGCGCGAGAGGTCGATCGGCCGATCGAGACCTTCTCCGTGGCGTTCGAGGATCGCGCGTACAGCGAGCTGACGTACGCGCGCGAGGTGGCGCAGGCAGTCGGGGCCAACGGGCACGAGGTCGTCATCTCCGATCGCGACTTTTTCGGCGCGCTGCCACGCCTCGTGTGGCACGAGGACGAACCGATCGCGCACACGTCGAGCGTGCCACTGCACTTCGTGTCGGCGCTCGCCCGCGAGCACGTGAAGGTCGTGCTGACGGGCGAAGGGAGTGACGAATTGCTCGCCGGATACGGGAAATATCCGCGCGCGCTCCTCAATTGGAAGGCGGGCGGCGTCTACGAGCGCGTCGTTCCGGGTTCGATGCGATCGGCGGTCGCGTCGAGCCTGGTGTCGCGGCTGCCGCGGGCGGCGCGGCGCTACGCGACCCGATCGTTTCTGGCGATGCCGCGCGACGCCGCGGCGATGTTTCTCGACAACTTCGCCGGCGTCCCGCTGCGCGCCCAACGAGAACTGCTCTCGGCGTCCGCCCTCAGCGGCGATGCCTATGCGTCGTCGATGCGGTATTTCAACGCACCGCCCGGCGCCGACGGCTGGCTCGGACGCATGCTCTACACGGACATCAAGACGTATCTGGTGGAACTGCTGATGAAGCAGGACCAGATGAGCATGTCGACCTCGATCGAGAGCCGGGTGCCGTTCCTCGACCACAAACTGGTGGAGTTCGCCGCGCGACTCCCTGAGCGGCTGAAGCTTTCGGGCTTCGTGACCAAGCGCATTTTGCGCGAGGCGGTGCGCGGGTTGCTCCCGCAGGCGGTTCTCACGCGAAGGAAGATGGGATTTCCTGTGCCATTTGCATCCTGGACGGCGGGGCAGTGGAACGATGTCGCGCGCGACGTTCTGCTCGACCGCCGGACACGCCAACGCGGTCTGACCAACAGCATCGCCGTCGAACGGTTGCTCGACGACCATCGGGCCGGGATCCGCCGCGGCGGCGATTCGATATGGGCGCTGCTGAACCTCGAGCTCTGGTATCGGACGTTCATCGACGGCGACGGCATCCAGACACTGCCGGAACCGGCGCGGCGCGCGGCGTAAGGCCATGCGGATTCTCTGGCTGAATGCGGGTCTGCTCCTGCCCCTGGACAAGGGCGGCAAGCTGCGTACGTGGCACCTGATGCGTCACCTGGCGCAGCGTCACCACATCACTTACCTGTCGTTTGCGGATCCCGAGGCCGACGCCGCCCACATTGCAGGCATGCGCGAGGTGTGCGAACAGCTGGAGGTCGTCCCCAGACGCGACCCGCGCAAGCGAAGCCTGCGATTCTACACGGGCGCCGCGGCGAGCATTCTGAGCTCGTTGCCCTATGCCGTCGGCAAGTACCGATCCCGGCGCTACGCCGACACGCTGCGCCGGCTGCTCGCCGCCAATGCGTTCGACCTGATCGTCTGCGACTTCCTCGTGCCGGCGGTGAACATGCCG
>Ga0081539_10007403_pt1 | contig 10028 bp, 10 predicted proteins | sample TabmetS4T2R2_FD_71023 | JGI IMG/M metagenome (GOLD analysis project Ga0081539, IMG submission 71023) | Tabebuia heterophylla rhizosphere microbial communities from the University of Puerto Rico - S4T2R2 | ecosystem: Host-associated > Plants > Roots > Rhizosphere ...
GGCTCAAGGCCGCGTTCGGCCCCGAAGGCGGCATCTTCATCCTGATCGTGCTCGTGATCGGCGGCCTGCGCTGGATGCCGGTCGCCCGCCTGGTGCGCGCGCAGTTCCTGTCGCTGCGCGAAAAGGAATTCGTCGAGGCGGCGCGCGCGCTCGGCGCCAGCCCGCTGCGGCAGGTGGTGCGTCACATCCTCCCCAATGCCGTCGGGCCTGTGATCATCGCCGGCACCATCGACGTCGCGGCCGCGATCATCGCGGAATCGACGCTGTCGTTCCTCGGCCTCGGCTTTCCGCCTGATACCCCGACCTGGGGCCGCATCCTGTTCGATGCCAAGGACTTTCTCGACATCGGCCCGCACTGGGCGCTGTTTCCGGGCGGTGCGATCTTCGTCGCGGTCGTCTCGATCAATTTCATCGGCGACGGCCTGCGCGACGCGCTCGATGCACGGCGGGTGATCTGATGGCGCCGCTGCTCGAGATCAAGGGCCTGAAGACCCACTTCGCCACCGATGACGGCATCCTCCAGGCCGTCGACGGCGTTGACATCGCGCTCAACAAGGGGGAGACGCTGTGCGTGGTCGGCGAATCCGGCTGCGGCAAGACCGTCACCGCGATGTCGATCCTCAAGCTGATCGCCATGCCGCCCGGACGCATCGTCGAAGGCCAGATCCTGTTCGAGGGCCGCGATCTCGTACCGCTCACGAGCCGCGAGCTCGACGACATCAGAGCCAAGGATATCGGCTTCATCTTCCAGGAGCCGATGACCTCGCTCAACCCGGTCCTGACCGTTGGCGAACAGGTCGCCGAAAGCCTGCGCCGCCACGAGGGCCTTTCGCAAAAGGATGCGCTCGCCCGCACGGTCGAGATGTTCAAGCTGGTGCAGATCCCCAACGCCGCAGCGCGCGTGCATGACTATCCGCACCAGTTCTCCGGCGGCATGCGCCAGCGCGTCATGATCGCGATGGCGCTGGCCTGCAAGCCCAAGCTCGTGATCGCCGACGAGCCGACCACCGCGCTCGACGTCACCATCCAGGCGCAAATCCTCGACCTGTTGCAGGACATGAAGGACCGCTTCGGCATGGCGGTCATGCTGATCACCCACGCCATGGGCGTGGTGGCGGAAACCGCGCAGCGCGTGGTGGTGATGTATGCCGGCAAGGTGGTGGAAGAGGCCGACGTCGAAAGCCTGTTCGAAAATCCGTGCCATCCCTACACCCAGGGCCTGATCCGCTCGATCCCGCGGATCGATCTCGACAGTGCGCACAAGACCCGCCTGGAAGCGATCGGCGGCTCGGTGCCGATCCTGATCAATCCGGCACCCGGCTGCCGTTTCGCGCCGCGCTGCCGCCATGCCTTTGCCCGCTGCGCCGTAGAGGAGCCGGTGCTGCGCGAGGTCGCGCCGCGCCATCGCATGGCCTGTCATCTCGGCGACCCGCAAGGAGCGGCATCATGAGCGAACCCCTGCTCCGCGTCAGCGGCCTGAAGAAGCATTTTCCCGTCAAGGGCGGGCTATTGTCGCGCGAGGTCGCGCGCGTCCATGCGGTGGACGGCGTGTCGTTTACGGTGGGTCGCGGCAAAACGCTCGGGCTGGTGGGCGAGTCCGGTTGCGGCAAGTCAACCACGGCGCGTTGCGTCCTGCGCCTGCTCGAGCCTAGCGAGGGCGAAATCATCTTCGACGGCCACGACGTGCGCGGCCTCTCCGGCGGCGACCTGCGCGCGATGCGGCGCAACATGCAGATCGTGTTCCAGGACCCTTTTGCCTCGCTCAATCCGCGCATGACCGTCGGCGCGATCCTCGGCGAGGCCTTCACCATCCACGACCTCGCATCCTCGGCCAGCGAGCGCGAGGACCGCGTGGCGAGCCTTTTGGTCAAGGTCGGGCTGAAGGCCGACCACATGCGCCGCTATCCGCATGAATTCTCCGGCGGCCAGCGCCAGCGCATCGTGATCGCGCGGGCACTGGCGGTCGAGCCGAAATTCATCGTCTGCGACGAGCCGGTTTCAGCGCTCGACGTGTCGATCCAGGCGCAGGTGATCAACCTCTTGGAGGATCTGCAGGCCGAACTCCACCTTACGTACCTGTTCGTCGCCCACGATCTCTCCGTGGTGGAGCACATTTCCGATCGCGTGGCGGTGATGTATCTCGGCCGGATTGTCGAGCTGGCGAGCGCGCGCGATCTCTACCGCAATCCCCGCCATCCCTATACGCAGGCCCTGCTCTCCGCCGTGCCGGTGGCGGACCCGAAGGTGAAGCGCAAGCGCATCCGCCTGCAGGGCGACGTGCCCAGCGCGATGAACCCGCCGCGCGGCTGTCACTTTCATACCCGCTGCCCGATCGCCGAGGCCCGCTGCCGGGAGAGCGCCCCCGAACTGAAGCAAGGCAGCGACGGGCATTTTGTGGCTTTCCATCTGGCCTGACCGCCCCGCCAATTCGCCGCACGCATTCGTTCGCCTGAAAACGCAAATGGCCGGGCATAGGGGCCCGGCCATGACGATTTACGGTGCCTTAAGCGCGGCACCGCCCCGGCAGCGGTTCAACCACTGTCGCCGGGGCGGGGCCGAAATCGTTCGTATTGTTAGCGCGAAATACCGTTTTTACGGATCAGATCCGACAACTGGGACAAAAGCTCCCGAAGTCTCGCATTCTCCTCGATCAGCGCGTTGGTCTCGTCGGCACGCTCGTCGCGGCGAACGGCGGGCTCATCCCCGCGAAGGGCGTTTTCAAGCAGTGAAAGTGCGTCGTCGGTCGGTTCCTCAACCCAAAATGAAGGTTCAGCGCGGCGATCTCGCTTATTAAGCTGCGGATGGTCTACTCGCATGATTGATACTCCAATTTTAAAAAGCGGAACGTGCCCCCAGTTTCGCCTGTCGCGCGCGGAGAATGAGGTGAGTCGGCAGGCAATTTTGCGACTAAATTGAGAATCGCGCGAAGACGACCCCGGCGCTAAAGCGGCGTGATTGCGGCGAATCCCTGTGCCGGCGTCCGCAACGCTGCGGGTTAGGCCAGCGATTTCAAAGAAATGTTGCCAATTGGTAGAGTCGGTAAAGGACTTCCAGGCCCATCAGTACGAGCGCTGCGATCATCAGGTAATAGCCGAAATGCATTGAAGGACTTGAACCAAATGCCTCTTGCGGCCCGTGCGCAACTGCGCCCAGGCCGTGAACCAAACTCGATACGCGCCGGAAAGGACAAGCCTTCGGCGAACCATGCGTCGGCAACTAGAAATGAAAAGGCCTCCGCCGCCGCGGAAGTGTGCTTTTGTCGCGAACCTCTCTTGACCGGAGGCCTCTTGTTCGACGCCAGCTTGCCCTGTTCACACACCGTGGAAAATCTTGATTCCCCACAGCACGATGACGATGGCCAATACCAGCGTAGCCGCCGTCAGTACACTTTCTAAGGAAGCGACTCTCATACTAACTCTCCGCTTCCCAGCCCCGCTAACGGTCTAGGCGATTCGTTGATTCGACTGCAATCGCGCGATCACAATGCTTTGAACGTTGCTTGGTGGTTGTGTTTTGCAGGTCACACATCTGGCGACGCCAGCACATTTTCCGCCGCGGCGGCATCCCCATGCTGCTGCCGAAGCGGACATGCGCGCCGTTTGGCGGCACTTCTTCGTGTGAAGCGGGTTCTATTCGGGCTGACTTGCCGGAACGTAGGAGCGGCCCGGGACCGGCGCGCTTCGCCGCCCTTCCGCCAGCGCCGCCAGCCGGTCGTACTCTTCGGCCACCTTGAGCAGGCGCCCTTGGTCCTTGGCCGCCGTCGCCGCCAGAGCCCTCGTCAGTTCCGCGCGCTTGCGCCAGTGATCCGCGTTGGTCAGGAAATCCGTCATCGATCGCCCCTAAAAATGGCTTGGCTCCCCCAGCCCGCGCAAACGTCAGAAAGGCCGGCCATACGTCAAAAATTTGGCCCAATCCGATCTGCCGTGTGACGCGCGCCACCTGTGGCTTCTTCGCCAAGCCATCTCGCCGTTGCCTTTCCGACGCAAATTTGCCCACGACTCAATGGAAAGCTCGGTATCGAACCCACGATCGGGCCACCTTGCGAGCAGGAACTTGTCATGAGTATCGAACATCCGCCGTATCACGGGCAGGCCCGCGTCATCGCGTACCGCCACGTCCCGCACGCCAGCAACGTCGTGCGGCTGCATGAAGCCGCTCCGGCGCGTCAGGCGGATCAGTTGGACGAAAAGCTGCTCGCAGCCTTGTCGCCGCTGCTCGACGAGGTCGATGGCCTTCGCGCCAGCGAGGCGCAGGATCAGGACGCACGCAATTTCAGGCGCTTGCTCGAAGAGAACGCAAGGCTTCGACGGCTTGCGGTCAAGCTGTCGAATCTGCTCGGCGATCTTCCCAAGCAGAGCGCCTGAGATCGCGGCTCACCGCGGTCCGGCGACGTATCAGGCGTAGGTCGCCGTGACGCTGCCGAACGGGCCGAAATCCGCGACATAGGTCTCGCCCGGCTTCGGCCGCAACATGCCGGTCAGCGTTCCCGTGCTGATCGTCTGCCCCGCCTTCATGCCGATGCCGGTGCGCGACAATTCGTTGGCGAGCCAGGTCAGCGGCACCATCGGGTGATCAAGGCATCCCCCGGCCATACCCTTTCGCCGCAGCGTGCCATTGCACGTCAACACGACTTCCTGCCGGGCGATATCACGCGTCTTCCAGTCCGGGATCTCCGCGCCGCAGACGACGATGCCACTTCCCGCACCGTCGGCCAGAATCGCCGGCAGCGGTGGGAACGCTGCATCGTGCACGAAGCGGCATTCGGCAAGCTCGATCCCGGTGTGCAGCGACGTCACTGCCTCGGTGACTTCAGCCACTGTGTAGGCTTTTTCGCGCGGAGGCAGATCGGCTCCTAACCGCGCCTGATATTCGACTTCCGGAATCGGGCTGCATAGTTTGGCGTGCTCGACGGTAGCCGGAGACTCCACGATCAGCGGCGCGTACACCCGGCCATAGATCGGCGCGTCGGTGCGGAGCTGGCGCTGCAGCCCCTCCTTCATCGCCGCGATCTTCCAGCCGGCGACTTGCCAGCCGAGTTCTTCCTCCATCATGGCGGCGACGCGGTACGCCGTCGCATTGTCGGGCGGCACCAGGCGCGGATCGAGCCCGCTCTGCTGGCGCCCCTCGCGGCGCAGCACAGCGAGCAGGCGGGCGAGTTCGCGTTGCAGTGAGATGTCCATTGATCGCCTCTGACTTAACCTTGCACCAGCGCAGCAGCCTGCTGCATTGAGACCGGCGCATCGCCGAGCAACAGGTCGATCGCTTCCTTCTCCCAACGCTGCGCCTGCAAGCTGGTGGGCGTATGATCGGCAAGGCGATGCTCGAGCACGAAGCGCGAGAGCAGCAGGCGCCGCGCATCGCCGCCGTCCTTGCCGATCCGCGTGCCTTCGGAGGCCAAGAGCGCGGCCGTCGTCGCATGATAGAGCTTGCCGGCGGCCATTCTGCAGAAGCGCTCGTTTGCCGGATCGGCCGCCACCTCTTCCGCGAAGCGGATCGCATCCGCCAGCGCGCCGGAAAGCCGCGTCCGGAACTGGCCCGGCATGCCGGCCACGTCCTCCAGATGACGGCCGAGATCGTCGCGCAACACTTCATGGCCGCGCGCCTTGCCGACCGCGCGCTGCACCGCATCCAGCGCGTTGATGTTGCTGGTGCCTTCCCAGATCAACCCGAGATGCGCATCGCGAATGAGCCGCGCATTCGGAAAATCCTCGATGTAGCCGTTGCCGCCGCGCGCCTCCATCGCGCCGGTGGCGACCGAGACATTGTCGCGGCAGGCGCGGTATTTTGCGATCGGCGTCAGCAGCCGCAGCACCTTGTCCGATGCCGTCGCCGAATACAAAAGCGCCGACAGCGCCTGCTCGGTTGGCACCATCAGCTTGAGCAGCTGCCTGCGCATCAGCGGATGATCGATCACGGCGCGTCCGAACGCACCCCGATGCCGCGCGGCGACCATGGCTTCGTTGAGGCAGCGCCGCATCATGCCGGCGGCGCGCGCCAGATGCGACACACGGCTCGAATTCACCATGACCAGCATGTGCTTGAGGCCCTGATCCAGCTCGCCGAGCTGGTAGGCGACCGCACCCTCGAACATGATCTCGCCGCTCGCCATGGTGCGGCTGCCGAGCTTGTCCTTCAGTCGCAGGATCCGGTACGAATTCCGTCGCCCGTCCGGAAGAACCTTTGGCATCAGGAACAGGCCGAGACCTCGTCCGCCGCCGACCGCGCCTTCGGGCCTTGCCAGCAGCACCGCGAGCTCAGCGTCGACGTTGGAGCAGAACCATTTTTCGCCCCACAGCTTCCAGTCCTGGCCGTCTCTGACAGCCGTGAGCTCCGCGGCGCCGACATCGGAGCCGCCGGCCTTCTCGGTCATGAACTGCGCGCATTTGAGCAGCGTTGCGGGATCCTGGCTCCACATCCGCGCAAGATAGCGCCCGCGCAGCTCATCCGTTCCGAAGCGGCGCACCAGCTCGGACGAGCTGTCGGTGAGGTTGACCGGGCACAGCAGACCGAACTCGGCCTGCGCAAACAGATAGTGAAAAACGTATTTTGCGAGCGGCGGCATTGCCGAGGGCCAGCCCATGACGCCGGCGCGGTTGCACATCGCGTGCATGCCGAACCTGCCGAACGCGATGCTCTCCATCTCGCGATAGGCCGGATGGTACTCGACCCACTCCTCGTCGCGGCCATAGCCGTCGCGCGGATGCAGCACCGGCTGATGACGCTCGGCCTGGTTGGACAGATCGTGCAGCCGGCCGCCGGCAAGTTCCCCGAGCTCGTCAAGATGCGGCGCGAGATGCGCCAGCAGCGGCGCTTCCATGTAATGCGGCAGCAGATCGCGAAGGCTGCGGTCGAGCGAATAATAGTTCAGTCCGCGACAGGTCGGCGCCAGCGCTTGTGAGCGGCGCGCCGACGCATCGCGGCTTGCCAGATCGACGTGAACGTTCATGGATGTCTCCCTCGGCTCGGGCGTGGACAAACGCCCGCGACACATGCCGGCCTATGACCTGCGACGGATCGGCGCAAACGACTTCTTCGGCTGGCGGCTTGAGCCAAACTCAAGGCCGGGCCTCCTCCCTGGCCCGTTTGCCGGGCCATCCTTTTCCACTAAACTCGTGCCATGGCATCCCGACGACTTCCGCCGCTGCATGCGGTGCGCGCCTTCGAGGCCGCGGCGCGGCACCTCTCGATCACGCGCGCCGCCGACGAATTGAATGTGACGGTCGGGGCGGTGAGCCGGCACGTCCGCGCCCTCGAAGCGCGGATGGGGACTGCGCTGTTTTTGCGCGGCTCGCGCGGCCTGGTGCTCACTTCCGCCGGGAAAACCTTTGCCGAGTCCGCCCGGGAGGCCCTGGACCGGATCGCGGATGCCGCCGACGGCTTGCGGCTGCGGCGCTTCCGGCGTCTTTCAGTCGGCGTCTACGGCTTCTTCGTCTCGCGCTTCCTGCTGCCGATCTGGCCGACGCTGAATGTGGCCTATCCCGAGCTGGAAATCGACCTGCATACCAGCTCCAACCCGCTCGACCTGCTGCCCAGCCGCTTTGACGCTGTCATCGCAGTTTCCGACGGGCAGCCGCGCCCCGGGCTCATCACCCATTCCGTGATGCCGATTTCGACCGTGCCGGTCTGCGCGCCGCAGTTCATGAAAAACGGCGCGGTCGATTTCGCATCCGTCCCGCTGCTGCATGCGCGGCCGCGGCCGGACGATTGGCGGCGCTGGCTCGACCACGCAGAGTTCACCGACGTGCCGGTACAGGGCGGCAGCAGCTTTGAAAGCCTCAGCCTCACCATCGAAGCCGCGGCCGCCGGCATGGGCGCCGCGATCGCGATCGACGGCCTGCTCGCGCCGGATCTCAGGCGCGGCGATCTCGTGAAGGCCCATCCGACCGTTCGCCCGACGCGCCGGCAGTTCGTGCTCGAGTATGAGCAGCGCATGGCTGACGATCCCGCGGTGACTGCTTTCCTTGCCTGGCTAAACGACGCGTGCCGGCAGCAATCGGCTCGTCCATTGGCAGGCACGAAGAAGCGCGTTGCGCCCGTTGTTGGCACTCTCAGCTAGCGGGTGTTCATGTGAGCCGGGCGTGACCGGCGCTGACCGGCAAATGATGAACCGACTGTCCATACAAACGGAAACGCCGCGACCGATAGGGATCGCTACCGCGACCTCGATGTTTGGCGTGTTCTCGGTATTGCTGGGCCTGACAGTATGGGTGGTGATCCCCTGGCTGCGTGATGTATTCGGCATTCCCGCCATCATCGGCTGGTACGCAAGCGGTACGACCTTCGTGCTCGCCCCCATGCTGATCTATGGTTGTCTCATGGCCTGGCGAGAACTGCCGACACGGAGCCTGGGTTCGCTGCGAAAGCGCTTGAGAGTGAACACGCTGAATGGTGGCGACGTCATTTGGACCATTGGCGGACTCTTCGCCATTGCCACTGCCACGGCCTCGATCCTCGCACTGGCGCGTTACATCGACCCGGCTTTCCGTCCATCACCCTGGTTCCTGCTGCAACCTCCCGGCTGGCACGCCTCGATATTTGCGGCATGGATTCCATTATTCGTCAGCAACATCCTCGGTGAGGAACTGTGCTGGCGCGGATACCTCCTGCCCCGGCAGGAGGCGGCGTTGGGCCGCACGGCATGGGTGCCGAACGGATTATTGTGGTGCCTGTTTCACTGGAGCTTCGGCTGGCCAATCCTGGTCACGTTGCTGCCGATGACATTGCTCTTGCCCTGGATCGTGCAGCGGCGGCAAAACACGACGGTGGGCATCGTGATCCACGGCCTGTTCAACGCGGCCGGCTTTATCCTGGTGACGAGCGGAGCCGGCACCTAGGCAGCATTGGTTTAGACGGGCCGGGTGTCGCCGAACGGCCCAGCCAATAATGGCCGCGTACTGCGACGGCGCTTCAGGTACTGGAGCGCGGCGACTTCACAACCCAGACCAAGGTCGTGGCTAATAAGCCGGTGCCGATGACGAGCCAATGCGAGGCTTGTCTGCCGGTCAGCGTGTAGGCCAGCAGGAAGCACATGAACCACATTGCGACGACGGCTGGAATGAAAGAGCGAAGCGTTCGCATCGGCTAAGGCTTGGACTACCTTTGATTGCACACTGAGCCTCACCTATAGCGCTTCGTCAATAGCAACAGACCATCCAATACAATCTTTGATTGACATTTTCGCAGATACCAATCCCGCCTTCCCGCTCGCCACTAGCGTGAGCGCCGACGTGAACTATATCAGGGCTGCCATCACCACAGCATGCCCCCACGTTTCCATTGCTCAAACCGGCAGTCATCTTCCTGTTGTTGATCTTCTTCCCGGTCGGCGTGTCGGCCGGGCGCTACTGGCTTGCGGAAAACAGGGGCAATTGGCAGACGGCGGACCGCTCGAGCGCCGGTCTTCTGCCGCTGCCGTCCGAGCATCCCGGCGCGATCATCCGCATTTACGGCGCGCGCACCATTCGATGGAAGGCGATATTCGCCATTCACACCTGGATCGTGGTCAAGGAAGAAAACGCGACGACATATACCCGTTACGACTACACGGCCTGGGGCGCGCCTGTCCGCACCAACGGCTTCGCCGCCGATGCGCGGTGGTTCGGTGCGGTTCCTGAAACCATTGCGGCCGTCGATGGTCCCGAAGCCAGCCGCCTGATCCCAAAAATCCGCCACGTCATCGATAACTATAAATTCCGCGCCTATGGCGACTACAGCGCGTGGCCGGGACCGAACTCCAACACCTTTGTCCAGGCGGCCCTCGACGCCGTTCCCGAAATCAGGGTGGTCCTGCCCCCGACCGCCGTCGGAAAGGATTTTCCCTATCGCGGCGAGTGGTTCGGGCTGACGCCGTCGGGCACCGGCGTGTTCGCCTCCCTCGGCGGCTATTTCGGCCTCATGATCGGATGGGTTGAAGGTTTCGAAATCAACTTCCTCGGCGCGGTCGTGGGGTTCGACATCCGCCGGCCTGCGGTCAAGCTGCCGGGCCTCGGCCGGCTCGGAATGACGGCCGGGATCTAGCTGCCGAAGCG
>Ga0081539_10007404_pt1 | contig 10026 bp, 6 predicted proteins | sample TabmetS4T2R2_FD_71023 | JGI IMG/M metagenome (GOLD analysis project Ga0081539, IMG submission 71023) | Tabebuia heterophylla rhizosphere microbial communities from the University of Puerto Rico - S4T2R2 | ecosystem: Host-associated > Plants > Roots > Rhizosphere ...
CCGGTGCTCGCCACGCTCAAGCACTACGTGGCGAACGAGCAGGAGCTGGACCGCCAGACCAGTTCGTCCAACGCCGACGAGCGCACGCTGCGGGAGATCTACGACATGCCCTTCGAGATCGCCGTCGACCGCGGCGCGCCGGAGAGCGTCATGTGCTCGTACAACCAGATCAACGGCGTGTACGCCTGCGAGAACCCGCGGCTGAACGCGGTGCTCAAGGGCGACATCGGCTTCGACGGTTACGTGATGTCCGACTTCGGTTCGGTGCACTCCACCGCGCCGAGCCTGGTGAGCGGCCTCGACCAGGAGCTGAACCGGCCGGTCTGGTTCACTCCGGCGCGCCTCGACGCGGCGCTCGCCGCCGGCCAGATCACCCAGGCGCAGATCGACGCGGCGGCATTCCGGGTGGTCCGGTCCTATATCCGCGGGGGCCTCTTCGACCACCCGCTCGCGGCGACCCCGGTGGCCGACGCGTCCACCGCGGCGCACAAGGCCGTCGCCCGGGCGACCGCCGAGCAGGGCTCGGTCCTGCTGAAGAACGAGAATCTGCTGCCGCTGCGGCCGAGCGCCGGGGACACCGTCGCGGTCATCGGCCCGACGGCCTCCAGCACGCCGACGAACGGCATCAGCGCGAGCTCGGTGTGCAGCCTGCCCTGGCGCTTCGGCAGCCCCACCACGCTGCGGTGCGAGGACCTGGTCTCACCGGAGACCGGCATCCGCGAACGGGCCGCCGCCGACGGCGCGACGGTCACGTTCGACAACGGCAGCGACGTGGCTGCGGCCGCGGCCGCCGCGGCGAAGGCGGACGTCGCGATCGTCTTCGGGTACGTGCGGATGGGCGAGTTCAGCGACCTGACCAACCTGCGGCTGCAGGGCAACGGTGACGCGCTCGTCTCGGCGGTGGCCGCGGCGAACCCGCGTACGGTCGTGGTCCTGCAGACCGGAAGCGCGGTCGAGATGCCCTGGCTCGCCGACGTCCCGGCGGTGCTCGAGACCTGGTACGCCGGCGAGCAGATGGGGCCGGCCCTGGCCGCGCTGCTGTTCGGGGACGCCGGCCCGTCCGGCAAGCTGCCGATGACCTTCCCGAGATCGCTCGCGGACACCCCGACCGCGGGGAGCCCGGCGCAGTACCCCGGCATCCGCGCGGAGGGCGCGGCGATCCGCCAGGTGGAGTACACCGAGGGCCTCGAGGTCGGCTACCGCTGGTACGAGGCCGAGGGGATCGATCCGCTCTTCGCCTTCGGCCACGGCCTGTCGTACACGACGTTCGCGTACAGCCACCTGCAGATCACGCCCGTGACGACCGACGGCAGGAACGAGGTGCGGATCCGGTTCCGGCTCACCAACACCGGTGCGCGCGCCGGCACCGAGGTAGCCCAGGCGTACGTCACGCTGCCCGCTTCCACCGGGGAGCCGGCGAAGCGGCTGGTCGGCTGGTCCCGGGTCGCCCTGCGGCCGGGGCAGCACCGGAACGTGGAGATCACGCTCAGCCGGGCGGATCTCGCGGATCTGCACCTGCTGGAGTACTGGGACGCCGGGAAGAAGGGCTGGGTGACGGCCCCCGGGCGGTACGGGGTTCAGGTGGGCGGCTCGTCCGTCACCGCCCTGAGCGACTCGTTCACCATCCATTGACGGTGCTGGGGGCCGTTGCCGATCGCGGCGGCCCCCTCGTCCCCGGCGGTCGGGTTCCGTGCCCACAGGCGCAGTCCGTGATCCTCGGGCGGCCCCTCGACGAACAGGTCCGGCGGCAGGAGGGCGATAGCGGCCAGCAGCCGCTCGTCATTCCACATGCCCAGCAGTACGCGGCGCGGGCCGGCAAGGTTCACCGTGCCGGCCCGGTCGCCCGGACTCCCCGAGAGCGCTACGCGCTGAAGCTGCCGGCGACGACACCCAGCTTCGGCAGGTTCACCGCCCACTCGCCGGCGGGCGTACGCCACTGGAGTAGGTAGGCACCGGTCGGCGTCAGGAAGGCCCGCTCGAGCCCGTGCAGGCGGCCCATCTTCGGATCGGTGAAGGTGTACTCCCACACGGCGCCCCGCTCGCCGGGCACGGTTTCCAGAGCGATCCGCCGGTACTGCTGGAGGCCGGACAGTTCCTCCTCCCTGGCGAGCGCGAGCCGCAGATCCACGTTGGAGGGTGCCCACGCGCGCACGCCGACCAGCGGCGGGCCGCCCGGCGCACAGAACACGACACTGGTCGGGGTCTCGTCGATCTTCCCCCACTTGGCCGGGGCGAAGACCTGGAAACCGCTCGTGTTCCGGTACGCGGTGAAGCCGGCCGGCGGCGCGTTCGTGGCGCTGACAGCCGGTGCTGGGGCCGGCCGGAAGGTGTCGAGCACGATCCCCATCCGCTTGCGGTTGTCCGCCCACTTGCCCGCCGGCGTACGCCACTGGAGCAGATAGGCACGCCCGGACAGGATCACCGCCCGCTCCAGCCCGTGCAGCCGGCCGAACGTCGGATCGGTGAACGTGTACTCCCATTCGGCCCGGTCCTGCTGCGGGGAGACCACCATGCGCACCCGCCGGTAGCCGGGTAGCGCCGCCGCCGTCTCCTCGCGGCGCATCGCCACGAACAGGTCGGGGTCGGAACGGCCCCATTCGCGCACGGCGACCACCGGCGGGCCGCCGGGCGCGCACAGCGTGACGCTGGATCGGGACTCGCCGACCTTCGCCCACTTCGCCGGCCACGCCACCTGGAAGCCGCTGCGGGACTTGTACCACTTGTAGCCGGCCGGCAAGACGGTCGGGCGCGCCGCCGGCGAACTCGCCGCCGGCGAGGACGGCTCGGACGTCGCGCCGGCGGCGGCGAGGCGGTCGCCGCCGCCGGTCGGCGCCGGCGAGCCGTCGCGCAGCGCGTACGCGGTCGTCCCGGCCGCCATGACCAGGGCCGCCGCTCCGCCGGTGACCCACAGCGCGAACCGCGGCCGCTGCCACAAGCGCCGCGCCGGCACGGCAGGCGGCGGTACGTGCCGAGCCGGCGAGGAGGCCGGGACCGTCTCCGGCGAGGAGGCGTACACGGTCGCCGCCGGGGCCGCCGGCGGCGCAGACACGGCGGGAAGGACGGGAGACGACTCGGCCCGCACGACGGTACCGTCCAGCGTCACCGGCACCCGGCGCCCGAGGGCGATCGGGGCCGCACCGGCCATCGGCTCGCCGGCGCGCTGGGCGGGCACATGATGCAGCCGCACGCCGTTCTCGACGTCGGCGATCCGGCGCAGGCGTTGCTCCGCCTCGGGCAGCCGCATCCTGGCCTTCGGATTCTTCTGGAGCAGCCCGTTGATCACCGGTCGCAGCGCGCCGGCCCGGTCGAGCGGGTCGGGCTTCTCGGTCGCCAGCGCGACCAGCATCGCGATGGTCGTGTCGCGGGTGTAGGGCGGCCGGCCCTCGACCGCCTCGTACAGGGTGGCGCCGAGCGACCACAGATCGGCCTCGAGGGTGGAGACCCCGTTCGCGGCCCGTTCGGGGGCGATGTAGCGCGGCGAGCCGAGGACGATGCCGGTCTGGGTGAGCGCCCCCTCGTTCTCGTCGACGATCGCCGAGCCGAAGTCGGTCAGCAGCACCCGGCCGTCGTCGGCGATCAACACGTTGCTCGGCTTGATGTCCCGATGCATGACCCCGGCCCGGAACGCGGCGTCCAGTGCCGACAGCACCGCCAGGCCGATGCCCGCGACCTGCTCCGTCGGCAGCGGGCCGTTCTCCTTGATGACCTGAAGCAGCGACCGCGACGGGACGTATTCCATGACGATCCACGGCCGCGCGTCGCCGGGCTGCACGTCGTAGGTGCGCACGACGTTGGGGTGGTTCAACCGGGCGGCCGCCCGGGCCTCGCGCAGCGTCCGGGCACGCATCTCCTCGCGCTCCTCCTCGGCCAGGCCGAAGGGCAGCGCGATCTCTTTGATGGCCACGTCACGTTGCAGGAGCTCGTCGCGGGCCAGCCAGACCCGCCCCATGCCGCCGGCGCCCAGGCACGGGCCGATCCGGTATCGACCGGCGACCAGTGTCTCCACCACCGTCATGCCGTCACCTCGCTGCGTCGGGCGGATCCGTCCGGACGGCCGGCTCGCCGTGACCGCCCGACGCGGTTGTAAGGGGTGCGGCCCACGTCTACTCCATGAATGATCATCAAACCGCACCGAGGACGCTCGTCATATTAGGGGGATGTAGTGGCACACGCACGTGCCGTGCCGAGGATTGGACACAGTCGATCACCACGAGAGCGCGCCAATCAGACATTGACCTACCAAACACCCCCCGCCGGAATCCCGGAATTCCCGCCGAAACCCCTTGACAAGCGATCCGTCACAGCTAGCCATAAACCATTTACAACGAGTGATCACCCCGCTTGTGCAGCGCTCTTTGCGCAGGTCAGAGGCCAGGAAGCCGGCGGAACGGCAGGACGACCGGCCGATTTCCCGGAATCCAGCAATGCAACGTCACGGGTTTGTTGCATTTCCGCACGGGTAGAAACGTCGGGTCACTCGTTCATCGTCGAGAAGGGACGGTCAGTGGTGAAACAGGACGTACCAGCGCATAACTATGAACGTCCGACGCTAACGAAACTCGGCAGCTTCAAGAAGTCGACCGGTCTGGGCGGCTCCGGACCGCGGGACACCCTGGGGCGGCACCAGTCCTTGTAGGCGCCGCCGGCAGCGACCAAGGGCAGCGACGAAGGGCAGCGGATGGCTGATGCGGTCGACGGCGGAGCGGCGGATCCCTGGTTCGTCGTCCTCCCCGATCACGACGCGGGCCGCGGCGTGCGGTCCGCCGTCCGCAGCCCGGACCTCAGCGAGCTGCCACACCCGTCCGGCCGGCCGTGGCTGGTCGGACGGTGGCGTCCCGGCACCATCGCGGCCGGCCGCGCCGGCCGCACCGCCGTGGTGGTCCTGGGCCAGCACGACCAGACCGACGACACGGTCGCCCGGGCCGCCACGCGGCTACGAGCGCCGGCCGACCTGGACCGGTTCGCCAGGTCCCTGGCCGGGAGCTTCCATCTGATCGCATCGATCGACGGGGTGGTACGCGTCCAGGGCGCCGTCACCGGCACCCGCCGGGTGTTCCACGCCCGGATCCACGGCGTTCCCGTCGCCGCGGACCGGGCCGACGTGCTCGCCGGCCTGCTGCACGCCGGCCTCGACGAGCGGCGGCTCGCGGTCCACCTGCTCGAACCGCCCATCCTGTACCCGCTGACCGGGCAGCCGGTGTGGCGCGGCGTCGACCTGCTGCCGACCACCCACTACCTCGTCCTCGACGGCGCGGGCGGCCACCGGCCGGTCCGGTGGTGGACGCCGCCGGAACCGGTGGTGCCCATCGCCGAGGCGGCACCGGCCCTGCGCGACGCCCTGGCCGCCGCGGTGGCCGTACGGACCCGCGGGCGGCCATTGGTCAGCTGCGACCTCGGCGGCCTGGACTCGACCGCCGTCACCTGTCTGGCCGCCCGCGGGCCGGCGCCCGTGGTGGCGTTCACCGCCGCCAGCGCCGACCCGGCCGCCGACGACGTGGCGTGGGCCGAGCGCACCGCCGCCGGGCTGCCCGGGCTGGAGCACCAGGTGATCCCCGCCGAGCAGATGCCGCTGGTCTACCACGGCCTGACCAGCCTGGACGACGAGCTGGACGAGCCGTTCGCCGGCGCGGTGGACCGGGACCGCTGGCTCGCCCTGGTCCGGCGCGCCGCCGCCCGCGGCTCGCGGATGCACCTGACCGGCTTCGGCGGCGACGAGCTGCTGTACGGGTCGGTCGCCCACGTACGGGACGTGCTGCGCGGCGACCCGCGTACGGGCTGGCACCACCTGCGCGGCTTCACGGCCAAGTACCGGTGGTCCCGGCGCGAGGTGCTGCGGCAGCTGATGGACCGCCGCCCGTACGCGGCGTGGCTGGCGGATGTGGCCGGCACTGTCACGCACCGCCGCCCGCCGAGCGACGAGCCCCTGCTGGGCTGGGGTTTCTCCCCTCGGTTACCGCCGTGGACCACGCCCGACGCGGTCGCGGCGGTCCGCGAGCTCATCCGGGACACCGCGCGGACCGCGGAGCCCCTGGCCCCACGGCACGGCCAGCACCGCGAGCTGGCGACGATGCGGTTCGTGTCGGGCCTGGCCCGGCAGCTGGACCAGATGGCGGCCCGGTTCGGGGTGGCCCTGGCCAACCCGTACCACGACGACCGGGTGGTCGAGGCGGGTCTGGCGGTCCGGCCGCAGGATCGGGTGACGCCGTGGCGGTACAAACCGCTGCTGGTGGAGGCGATGCGCGAGGTGATTCCGCCGGCCGCCCTGGGCCGCGAGACCAAGGCCAACGGCACCGGCGACGAGGAACCCGGGCTGCGCCGGCACCGCGGCGACCTGCTCGCGCTGTGGGAGGACTCCCGGCTCGCCCGGCTCGGCCTGATCGACGCCGCCGCGGTGCGCGAGGCGTGCACCCGCCCGATGCCCGTGGACCTGCAGTTGGGCGTGCTCTACCAGAGCGTGGCCGGTGAAGTGTGGCTACGCTCCCTGGAACGTACGACGAACCCGATCGAGGCGATCCGATGACCTTCATGCTGCGCGACCGGGTGTCCACAGCCGACACCGAGTACGGCATCGTCCTTCTCGACGAGGACAACGGCGAGTACTGGAACCTGAATCCCACCGGGGCCCTGGTCGTGCGCGTCCTGCTGGACGGTGGGGACGCCGCCGACGCCGCGCGCCTGCTCACCGAGCAGTACGGCGTCGACGACAGAACGGCCCGCTCGGACGTCGAGGACCTGCTCGACGGTCTGCACGCCTCCGGGCTGATCACGGAGCGACCGGCGCCGCGGAGGATGCCGTGAGCCTGCCCGAGACCGTCTCCTACGACCCGCGGTCGGTGCCGCTGCCGCGCCGTACGGCGGCCCGTCTGGCGATCGGCGCCGCCCACCTGCTCGCCACCCAGCCGCCGCGGCGCATCCGCCGGGTGCTCGGGTGGTTGCGCGCCGGCGCCACCCCGGCCACCGCGGAGCAGGCCGAGGCGGCCTACCGCACCGTCGTCGCGGTGAGCCTGACCTGCGCGGGCCGGGAGGGCTGCCTACCCCGATCGCTGGCCACCGTGCTGCTGTGCCGGACACGCGGCCGGTGGGCCGCCTGGTGCGTCGGGTCGCGCCGGCTGCCGCCGTTCGGCGCCCACGCCTGGGTCGAGGCGGACGGGGTGATGGTCGGCGAGCCGTTCCCGCCGGACTACTTCCGGACCCTGTTCGCGGTCCGGTGACCGCGTACGCCGACCGGCGGGCCGCCGGGGCCCGGCGGCACCACCGCCGACCGGCGTGGCGGGTGTTGCTCGGCTACGTCGGGCCGCACCGCTGGGCGGTATTCGCCGGATGGTTCGCGGGCGCGCTGGCCGGAGTGGCCGCGCTGGCCCAGCCGATGGCGGCGAAGCTGCTGATCGAATCGCTCGGCCGGTCCCGCTCGCTGGTGGTCCCGATCCTGTTGCTGACCGGCCTCGCGGTGGCGGGCGCGCTGCTCAGCGCGGCCGGCTCCTACCTGGTCGGCCGGGCCGGCGAGAGCGTCGCGCTGCGGGCCCGCCAGGGTGTCACCTCGCACCTCTTGCGGCTGCGCGTGGCGGCGATGGACCGGCTCAATCCCGGCGACCTGCTGTCCCGCGTCACCTCGGACACCACGCTGCTGCGGACGGTGACGACCTACGGCCTCGTCCAGGCCGTGAACGGGGTGTTCCTGATCATCGCGTCGGTCGCGATGATGGCGGTCCTCGACCACGTCCTGCTGGAGGTCACGCTGGTGGTCCTCGCCGTCAACGCCGCCGCGGTCCTGGGGGTGGTGCCGCGCATCCGGCACGCCAACCGGCGGTCGCAGGCGGCCGTGGGCGGGATGGGCACGCTGCTGGAGCGGGCGCTCGGTGCGTTCCGCACGGTGAAGGCCAGCGGCGCCGAGCACCGGCAGACGGCGGCCGTCGCGGCGGCGGCCCACCGGGCCTGGCGGCGCGGCGTCGAAGTGGCCGGCTGGACCGCGGTGCTGGAGGCCTCGGCGGGGCTGGCCGTCCAGATGTCGTTCCTCGCCGTCCTGGGGGTCGGGGGTCTGCGCGTCGCCGGCGGCACGCTGCCGCTCTCCTCGCTGATCGCGTTCCTGCTGTATCTGTTCCTGCTCAGTGATCCGATCACCGCGCTGGTGACCGGCCTGGGACAGTTGCAGGCGGGGCTGGCCGCCGTGACCCGGCTCCAGCAGGTGCACGACCTGCCCGCCGAACCGGTGGCCGGTGCGACCGGCGACGCCCTCCCCCGGCCGGGACCCGGTGCGTCGGTCAGCTTCCGCGGGGTGTGGTTCCGGTACCGCCATCCGGACGTCGGCCGGTGGGTTCACCGGGGACTGTCGTTCGAGCTGCCCCCGTGCGGGGTGACGGCGATCGTCGGACCCTCCGGTGCCGGCAAATCGACGGTCTTCGCCCTGATCGAGCGGTACTACGATCCGGAGACCGGCACGATCGCGATCGATGGCCGGGATGTCCGCGACTGGCCCCTGCCGCGGCTGCGCGCCGCGATCGGGTACGTCGAGCAGGACGCCCCGGTCCTGGCCGGGACCCTGCGGGACAATCTGTGCCTGGCGGCGCCCACGGCCGGCGACGCCGATCTGCGTGTGGTGGCGGAGCTGAGCGGTCTCGGCGAGTTGCTCGACCGCCTGCCGCAGGGTCTGGACACGCTGGTCGGGCACCGCGGCACCACGCTGTCCGGTGGGGAACGGCAACGTGTCGCGATCGCCCGCGCGCTGTTGCGCCGCCCGCGCGTCCTGCTGCTCGACGAAGCGACATCGCAACTGGACGCGGTGAACGAGGCAGCGCTGCGCGGGCTCGTCGCGGCGGTGGCCACCACGACCACGGTTCTGGTGATCGCGCACCGGCTGTCCACGGTGGTCGGCGCCGACCACATCCTGGTGCTGGACGGCGGCCGGGTCCGCGCCGCCGGCACCCACGACGCGTTGCTGGCCACGGATGACCTCTACCGCGAGTTCGTCACCACCCAGCTCGTCCGATGACGCGGCACCGGGCCCGGCGAAACCGGGATGAACGGGGACGTAGCCATTGACGGGCTTGCGCCCGGAAGTGCGGTAGTGGCTATAGTCCTGCGTCGGTGTCCAGGTCGGAAGGACGGAACGCATGAGGCACACCCGGATCACGGCCATGGTGGCGGTCGCCGGCCTGGTGGCGGCGGCGGTGACGGCGGTGGCTCTCACCGCGCCCACGGCGACGGCGGGCACGGGTGCGCCCTGGACGATCGACACCTGGGGCGCGCCGCGGGATGGCGACAACGTCGTCATCAAGTGGAACGACCAGCTGCTCGACACCATCCGGGCCAACCCGGCGGCCACCGGCCCGACCGTCACGGCGCGGGCCCTGGGCGTCCTCAACACGTCCATGTACGACGCCTGGGCCGCCTACGACAGCACGGCCGTTCCCACCCAGCGGCCGGACAGCTGGAGGCGGATCACCGGATCGCAGCCGGACGACGCCAAGAAGGCGATCAGCTTCGCCGCCTACCGGACACTGGTCGACATGTTTCCATACCGCCAGGGGACCTATTTGTCGGCGCTTACCGCGCTAGATTACGTCGAAACGGATACGTCGACTCCGGCGGCGGTCGGCAACGCCGCAGCCGCGGCCAACATCGAGTTCCGGCACGACGATGGGTCAAACTTCACCGTCAACGACAAGGGCACGGCCGACCCGTCCGACGACACGGTCAGCTACCCGTGCGCGCCGACAGGGTCCGCCTGCTTCTACACGGCGCGCACGTGGAACCAGCCCGTCGACCCCTGGCACTGGCAGCCGCTGTGCGTGCTGACGGCGACGGGTCTCGCCGCCGGCCTGCCGACGACCCCGGCGGACGGCAAGTGCACCGCCCCGAACTACGCCGTCCAGGCTCCGCTCACCCCCCAGTGGTCGAACGTGAAGCCGTTCGGTGACTTGAATCCCGAAACGCACCTGCCGCACGAGTTCGACGGCGCGCCGTTCAACCCGCCGCGCCTCGCCGACGGCAGCGACTACGACCCCGCCGACATCGACCAGGCGCTGCGCG
>Ga0081539_10007405_pt1 | contig 10025 bp, 7 predicted proteins | sample TabmetS4T2R2_FD_71023 | JGI IMG/M metagenome (GOLD analysis project Ga0081539, IMG submission 71023) | Tabebuia heterophylla rhizosphere microbial communities from the University of Puerto Rico - S4T2R2 | ecosystem: Host-associated > Plants > Roots > Rhizosphere ...
ATCGGGACCCGGACCGTTCCCGTCGCGATCCGCGCCTGGCCCGACGACCCCGCCTGGGCGAAGCGCGTCACCGATCTGCTGAAGCGTGGCCTGCCCGCGCTCGGCCGGGAGATCGGCCTGCCCTGGCGGCTCGATCAGCCACTGATCGTCGCGGAGGCGCTCAGCCGCTCGACCTCGGGCTTCAGCGGCCGCTACGACCCGCCGGCGGGCCAGATCGACATCGCGTACTACGCGACGCCGACGGTGATCCTCCACGAGGCCGCCCATGCCTGGTTCGACGGCAGCCTCCTCGCGGACCGCTGGGCGACCGAGGGGTTCGCGTCGTATTACGCGCTCCGGGCGGCCGCGGCGATCGGGGAGAAGCGAGTCACCGCTCCGAAGCTGACGGAGGCACTCGAGGCGATCCGCGTCCCGCTCAACGCGTGGCCGGCCCCGGGTGGCGCTCCGGCCGACGTCGAGATGGCCGAGTTCGCGGCGTCGTACCGCCTCGCAGCGCTCATCGGCGAGCGCGCCACGCCGGCCAAGCTCCAGAGCGTGTGGCGAGCGATCGACGATGGCGGCGCCGCGTACCAGCCGGTCGGGTCGCGGTCGAGTCTCGAGACGGTCGACGGCGCGCCCGACTGGCGCGGCCTCCTCGACATCCTCGAGGATCGGGTCGGATCGTCGTTCGACGATCTGTGGCAGGCGTGGGTCGTCCGGCCGGGCGAGGAGGAGGCGCTCCTCGACGAGCGCACGGCGACCCGGGCGCGCTACGAGGGCATCGTCGAGCGGGCGGATCCGTGGGCGCTGCCGCGGGTCGTCCGTGACTCGCTCCGGGTCTGGCAGTACGGCCAGGCGAACGAGCTCCTCGACAGCGCCACGACCGCGCTCGACGATCGCGACGCCGTCTACGACGCGGCCGCGGGCGCGGGCCTCGTGCCGCCGTCGACGATGGAGATCGACTTCGAGGGTCCGCGCGGGTTCGCGGTCACCTCGGCCGAAGCCGAGGCCGAGCTCGCCGCGATCGGCGCGTTCCGCGAGGCCGCGTCGACGAAGCCGCTCCAGCCGTCGCTCCTCCACCAGGTGGGGCTGTGGAACAGCGACCCGAGCGCGGCGATGGCCGCGGCCGCGAACGCGTTCACCGCAGGCGATCTCCGCGGCACCGTGGAGTCGGCCGCGTTCGCCAAGCGAATCTGGACGAGCGCCGACGAGATCGGCCGGAACCGGCTGGCAGCCGTGGGGCTGTCGGCGGCCGCGCTGATCGTGGGGCTGTGGGTCGTGATCCGCTGGTACCGTGATCGGAGCATCCGGCGGCGCTCGTTCATGGCCCGGCCGAGCTGACGATCCAGGGGTTGTCGCGCCGATGACCGTCCCGTCCCGGCTCGGGCGCATCGCTATCGGGCGCCTCGCCTTCGGGCGCCTCGCCTTCGGGCGCCCCGCCGCCGCGCTCGTGCTGGCGGTCGCCGTCCTCCTCGTCCCGTCCCGCGCACCGAGCGCCGCCGCCGCCGGCGACGGGCTCGACCTGGCCGCCGCCGCGACCTACCAGGTGTCGCCGGCGGCGCGGCTCATCCACGTCACGATCGACGTCACCGCGAAGAACACGAAACCGAACCGGATCTCGGGCGGGATCATCACCCGCTACTTCTACGACGGCGCGCGGCTCGCGATCCACGCCGAGGCACGGAACGTGGCCGCGCGGTCCGGGACGGCGCGCCTGACCGCGACGACGAGCGACGCGGAGGGCTTCAAGATCCTCGACGTCCGATTCCGCTCGTCGCTCTTCTTCGGCCAGACGACGAAGGTGCGGATCACCTACGACCTGCCGTCCGGCGCGCCGCGCTCCGCGAGCGACGTTCGGGTCGGCACGGCGTTCGTCACGTTCGTTGCCTGGGCATTTGGCGATCACGGGAGCGTCCGGATCACGCTGCCGAGCTCGTTCGAGGCGGAAGCCACGGGCTCGACCGCGACGAAGACCACGAGCGGCAGCTCGACGGTCTTCCGCGCCGCGAACATCACGGACGTCGGGACCTGGTACCTGATCGTCAACGCCGAGCGGAAGAGCGCGCTGACGAGTCAGCGGGTCGACCTGCCCGGCGGCGAGCATATGGTGGTCCGGGCCTGGCCGGAGGACGTCGACTGGTCCGCCCGGGTCAGGGAGCTGCTCACCCGCGGGCTGCCGGAGCTGGCCGAGCTGACCGGGCTCGACTGGCCCGTCAGCGGCGACATCAACGTATTCGAGGTCCACACGCCCCTGCTCGAGGGCTACTCGGGCCAGTTCTTCGTCGGCGAGGACCGGATCGAGATCAGCGAGGATCTCGACGATCTCACGATCATCCACGAGGCCTCGCACGCCTGGTTCACGAACGAGCTGTTCCTCGGTCGCTGGATCAACGAGGGCTTCGCCGACACGTACGCCGCCGAGACCCTCCACCAGATCGGCGAGGGCGAGTTCCAGCCGGACCGGGTGAGCTCCACCGACGCGGGAGCGATCAAGCTCGATGGCTGGGTCCACCCCGGCCGGATCACCGACGAGGCGACCCAGAAGCGCGAGCAGTTCGGGTACGAGGCGTCCTGGACGGTCATCCGGGCGCTGTACGTCGAGGTTGGCAGCGCGCAGATGCGACACGTCCTGAGCGCGGCCGAGCATGACCAGATTGCCTACCAGGGGATCGGCGAGCCCGAGACGATCCGGACGACGAACGACTGGCGCCGGCTGCTCGATCTCGTCGACGAGCTCGGCAAGGCCCAGCACGCGGACGAGCTCTTCCGGCGCTGGGTCCTCGCGCCCGGCAGCGCGGCCGAGCTCGACGCTCGAGCCGACGCACGGACCGCGTACGCCGGACTCGTGACGGCCGGCGGTCCGTGGCGGCCGCCGTTCTACGTGCGCGAGCCGATGAGCTCGTGGCGGTTCGATGTCGCCACGGAGCGGATCGCCGAGGCGTCGGCGCTTCTCGCGAAGCGGGACGAGATCGCGAAGCTCGCGGCTGGGCTGGGCGTCGCCGCGCCAACGGGTCTGCGCGACGCCTATCAGACCGCGAAGGAGTCGCTCGATGCCGCGAAGAGCCTCGCCACGGCCGAGCTGGCGGCTGCCAACGCCCTGAACGTGGCCATCTCGGCGGTCGCCGCGCCGCGGGCACCGTTCGTCGCGATCGGCCTGCTCGGGACGACGCCCGAGGCCGACCTGGCCGCCGCCCGCGATGCGTTCGCGAACGGGTCCGCGGACGCGGAGGCACGGGCGGTCGCAGTGACGGCCCTGATCGACGGAGCGGTCGAGGTCGGACGCGGCCGGCTGACCGCGGCGGTCCTCGGGCTGGCGGTGGCGATCGTCTTGTTGATCGCCCTCGTCGTCGTCCTGTGGCGCCGCCGGCGCCGACGTCGTGCGGCCGTTGCCGCCTCGCTCGCGATCGTCGAGGCCGATGGCACGACGCTCGGGAGGCCTCCCGCCGATCCGGTGGCGGACCCGACCGGCCCGTACGCTACACTCGCCGACCCGGCCGCGGCGGATGCGGGACCCGCTCCGCCGCCGCCCGAGGATCACGGAGACGGATCGTGACCCAGGAGCGCTGATGGGCGTCGTTCGGATGCGGCCGTCCCGCGAGATCCTGTCCGGCGACTCGGCCGACGTGTACTTCGCCCGTGCCGCGAGCATCCTCGAGCGGGAGGGACTCGACCCGCTCGTGACGATGGAGGTGTTCGCGCGCCAGGATGCCGTCCTGTGCGGGATCGACGAGGCGAAGAACCTGATCGGGCACGTCCTCGCCGATTGCGATCCGGCCGAGGCCACGGTCGAGGCCCTCGCCGACGGCGACCGGATCGGGCCGAAGGAGATCGTCCTTCGGATCCGTGCCCGCTATCGCCGGTTCGGCCTGTACGAGACCGCGATCCTCGGGATGATGGCCCAGTCGACCGGCTGGGCGACGGCCGCCCGCGAATGCGTGGACGTCGCCGCGCCGGCGCCCGTCATCTCGTTCGGTGCGCGCCACGTCCACCCCGACATCACCGACGTCCTCGACTATGCGGCGATCGTCGGCGGGTGCGTCGGAGCGTCGACGCCGGCCGGGGCGCGGCTCGCGGGTCTGTCGCCGACGGGGACGATGCCCCACTCGCTCGTCCTGATCTTCGGCGACACGGTGAAGGCGGCCGAGGCGTTCGATCGCGATTTGGGCTCGGACGTGCCGCGGATCGTCCTCGTCGACACGTTCAAGGACGAGGCCGAGGAGACGCTCCGGGTCGCCCACGCGCTGGGCGATCGCTTGTACGGAATCCGGCTCGACACGCCCTCCGAGCGCGGCCGGGTCACGGCCGATCTGGTCAAGGAGATCCGGGCGCGTCTCGACCAGGAGGGCTACGGCCACGTGAAGATCGTCGTGTCGGGCGGCCTGAATCCGGAGCGGATCACCTACTTCCGCGAGCAGGGCGCGCCGGTCGACTCGTTCGCGGTGGGCTCGTACATCAGCGGCGCGACCCCGATCGACTTCACCGGCGACATCAAGGAGATCGACGGCAAGCCGATCGCGAAGCGCGGCCGCATCCCGGGGATCACGGAGTCGCCGCGGCTGACGCCCGTCGATCTGGCCGCCTGGCGGGACGGGCGCTAGGCGTTCGACTTCGTACGCCGCGGCAGCTCACCTCGACTGGCTGATGCGATCGCGTGCATGGCGCGGCGGGGGCGGCCGGGCACGACCTTAAGCCGCGGCGGGAGACGTCGCCGCCGGCGCGGTCAGGGCGTTCGCGAGGGTCGCCAGCCAGGCGCAGAGCACGGCGACGAGCGTGATCGCGGCCACCCAGAGCAGGGGACCGCTCGTCACGGCCGCCACGACGGACAGGACGACGATCGCGACCACGCTCGCCGCGGCGAGCCAGCCGACCGGACGCGGCAGGACGCCGCTCGCGAGCGACAGGACCGCCACGAGGACGATCCAGGCAATGAACGGGATGACCCCGACCCCGCCGGTCAAGTACGACCCGTCGAGGCTGAGCCGGCCGAGGATGAGCAGAGTCTGGCCGCCGGCCATCAGCAGCATTCCGAGGATCGCGGCCACGGTCACGATCCGCGTCCACGGAGCGCCATGGCCGGCGGCGAGCCGGTCGACCGCGAGGACGGCCGGGATCAGCGCAAGGACGGCCACGACGATGAACGCGTCGTTCACGGGACCCCAGAGTGCGCCAGCGCCGCCGAAGAACAGTGCCAGCGCGATCGCCGACAGGACGAGCGCGACAAGAGCAACCCAGGTCGAGGGTCCGGCGATGCGCTCGAGACCGGCCATGATCCACCTCCAAGAACGGGGAGCTTCCATTCAGCCGGGCATGCTAGAATCATTTAGTTAGTACGTCAACCAATGAAATACGCAGCGGAGGCGACGTGCCCAGGCGCTACACGCTCGGCAAGCGCGGCGAGGCCAAGGAAGGCACCCGCCGACGGATCATCGAGGCGACCCTCCAGCTCTACCGCGAGGTCGGGCTGAGCGGGGCGACGATCCCTCGCATCGCCCGGGCCGCGGACGTGGCTCCCGCGACCGTCCGCAACCACTTCCCCGGCCCGACCGCCCTGGCCGAGGCGGCCGCCGACGCCATCCTCGAGCAGCTCGCGATGCCGGACGAGTCGATCTTCGAGGGCGCGGCCGGCCCACTCGAGCGCGTCGAGCGGCTGCTCGTTGAGGTCGCCGCGTTCTTCGAGCGCTCGACCGGTTGGTGGGAGGTCCGCGTCGCGGACCAGGCAGCGGGGGACGCCTGGGGCACGCCGGAGGCCCGCTACGAGGAGCGGATCGCCGCGCTGATCGGAGCCGCAGTGGCTCCGCTGGACGACGACCCGCTCGTGCTGGCGGTCGTCGGCACAACGCTCGTGCAGGTCTACTTCGCGATCCGATCGGCGGGCGGTTCGTCCGAGGCGGCCCTCGACGTCGAGCGGCAGCTCCTCGTTCCGTGGCTCCAGACGCGCCTGGCCGCCCGCCCCGGCTGACGATCGGGCCAGGGAGCGATCGACCGGATCGTGCGACGATTCGGAGCGTGGACCCCGCCGACGATCGCGAAACCGCGTACGAGCTCCTCCAGCGCGGCAGCGCGCTCCTCAGCCAGCGCCACTTCGCCCAGGCGGCGACGGTCCTCGAGCGGGCCAACCGGGAGGAGCCGCGCAAGGCGTCGATCCTCGAAGCGCTCGGCCGGGCCTATTACAACTCCGGCCAGCACGAGCGCTCGCGGGCGACGTTCGAGGCGCTCCTCGAGATCGACCCGTCGGCGCACTACGCGCACTTCGCGCTTGGCCAGTCGCTCAAGCAGCTCGGCGATCGGGCGGCCGCCCGGACGCACCTCCGGCTCGCAGTCGCCCTGAGCCCCACGTCGAAGGTGTACGCCGGGGCCCTCGCCCGGCTCGGACCGGCCCGGCGCCAGACGGACTGAGCCTCAGCCGGCCCCTCGCTCGCGGGCGACCCACAGCAGCCCGACGATCGACTTCGCGTCGCGGATGTCGCCGCGCTCGACGGCCGCGATCGCCTCGGCGAACGGCAGGAGCTCGACCCGGAGGTGCTCGTCCTCCTCGGGCTCGAGCCGGCCGTCCGGATGGGCCGGCTCCAGGCCGGTCGCGAGGTACACGTGCATCAGCTCGCTCGTGAAGCCGGGGGCCGACCAGAACGAGGCGAGCCGCCGCCAGGTTCGGGCGCGCATGCCCGTCTCCTCCTCGAGCTCGCGCGGCGCGGCCGCTGCGGGATCCTCGGTCGTGCCGGTCGCCTCGTCGAGGTCGAGCCCACCCGCCGGGATCTCGAGGAGCGACCCGCCGGTCGCGATCCGCCACTGGCGGACGAGGATCACCCGGTCGGCGTCGTCGATCGCGACGATCGCGACCGCGCCCGGATGCCCGGCGATGTCGCGTTCCGAGCGAGAGCCGTCGGCGCGCTCGATCGTGTCGACGCGGAACTCGAGATAGCGGCCACGGTGAAGGACGCGGGAATCGACGACCCGCTCGACGAGCTCGTCGTCGGGCGGGCCGATCGGTTCGTCCGATGGGTTGACCGGGCCGGCGTCGCCGACCCGGTCGTTTCGCTCGGTCAGGCGGCGGCCGTTTCGCGCTCGAACGCGAGGCTGGCGCCCGACTCCGAGTCGAACAGGTGGAGCTTGTGGAGCGGCAGGAGGAGCTGGACGACGTCGCCGGGCTTGACCCGGTTCTCCGAGTCGACGATCGCGACGACGTCCTGGCCGGCCGCGGTGACGTGGAGGAGCTCCTCGTTGCCGAGGTACTCGACGACTTCGGCGTGGCCGGGCAGGGTGGCGGTCTCGCCCTCGGCCTCCTTCAGCTCGAGATGCTCCGGGCGGAAGCCGGCGATCAGCTTGCGGTTGCCCGTGCCGACCGAGGTCCGCAGCCGGCTCGGGATTGGGAGCGTCCAGCCGTCCGGCCCCGTCAGCTTGCCGTCCCACGCGGTCACCTCGACGAAGTTCATCGCCGGGCTCCCGATGAAGCCGGCGACGAAGCGGTTGGCCGGCGTGTCGTACAGGGTCTGCGGCGACCCGACCTGCTGGAGGATCCCGTCGCTCATCACCGCGATGCGGGTGCCCATCGTCATCGCCTCGACCTGGTCATGGGTGACGTACACGAACGTCGTGCCCATCCGCTGGTGGAGGCGGGCGATCTCGGCCCGGGTCTGGACGCGGAGCTTCGCGTCGAGGTTCGAGAGCGGCTCGTCCATGAGGAACACGGCGGGCTCGCGGACGATCGCCCGGCCGAGCGCGACGCGCTGGCGCTGCCCGCCGGACAGCTCCTTCGGCTTGCGGTCGAGGAGCTTCTCGAGGCTGAGGATGCCGGCCGCCTCGTTGACCCGCTTCTCGATGTCAGCCTTGGGCAGCTTCCGGAGCTTGAGTCCGAACGCCATGTTGTCCCGAACGGTCATGTGCGGGTAGAGCGCGTAGCTCTGGAAGACCATCGCGATGTCACGGTCCTTCGGGGGAACGTCGTTGACGACCCGGTCGCCGATCTTCAGCTCGCCGGAGGTGATCTCCTCGAGCCCGGCGATCATGCGCAAGCTCGTCGTCTTGCCACATCCGGAGGGTCCGACCAGGACCATGAACTCGCCGTCGTTGATCGCGAGGTTCATGTCCTTGACCACGTGCACGTCCCCGTAGGACTTGTTGACGTGGTCGAACGTCACGGTCGCCATGCGCGCACCTCACCCCACCGGGGCATCGCGGGTCCTTGCATCCCGCCGTCGTAGCGACGGACTGGGACGGACCCCGTACGAGGAGCCGGCTCGGGTGAGCGGACTCTAACACCATCGGCTGTCGTACAGGGACGACGCTGGGCTGCGTTGCCGCCTGGATGCTGCTTCGCCGCTCAGCACCGGTCCTGCGGCTGCGGCTTCGCCTCGCCTCGGAGTTGAAGTGCGCTCGCCCCGCTTCTCGGCGCGCCTTGCCAGGCCGCCGCTCCGCCCTATCCGACGAAGGCAGTCGCGAACGCCGCCCGGCGGCACCTTGCCGGCGGTCCTCCCTTGCGCCGAACGCCACCGGCGCCCACCGAGTGTGCCTCTTGAGTCGTGCTGCGGCGCAGCTCGATCACGGGTCCGCGTGGTGTCATCGCAATCGCGACCTGGCCACGCTGGGCTACCGGTTGGTGAGTCGCCCGGCGACTCAGGCGCAGCCGGGCCCGGGAGCGTTCGCGCGGCCGGGACCCACGGGCCTGCGCGTACCTGACGGCGTTCGGCGGGTTTCCCCCGTAGCATCGGGCGGTGACCCATCCCATCCACCGGACCGAGCGGTCGTACCGCGCCCTCTTGGCCGTCCCGGGGCTGGGCCGGATCCTCCTGTCGATGCAGCTGGCGCGGATCGGCCAGTCGATGGTCGGCGTCGCGCTCGTCCTGTTCACGCTCGCCGAATACCATTCGCCGGCCCTGACCGGGATCGTGACCGCCGCGAGCGTTCTCCCTGGCCTCCTCGTCGCGCCGATCGCCGGCGCCCTCCTCGATCGCCACGGCCGGACCCGGCTCGTCATCCTCGACTACGGGGTCGCGCTCCTGTCGCTCGCGCTGATCGGCGGGCTGGCCATCGCCGACGCGCTGCCGGTCCCGCTCCTGCTCGCCATCACCGTCGTGAGCTCGCTCACCTCGATCCTGTCCCAGACCGGGCTCCGCAGCCTGTTCCCGCTCCTCGTCCCGGAGCGGCTCTGGGAGCGGGTGAACGCGATCGACTCGAACGGCTATCTCATCGCGACGATCGTCGGTCCGCCCGCCGCGGCCGCGCTCGTCTCGCTGTTCGGCGGCGCCGTTGCGCTCGTCCTGATCGCCGGCGTGTTCGGGCTGGCGACGCTCGCGATGATCGGGGCGCCGGACCCCGACACGAGCGGGTCGTCGACCGGGAGCCTCCTCGCCGACGCGTGGGCCGGGGTCCGCTACACGCTGTCCAACCCGACCCTGCGCGGCCTCGGCGTGTCGATCTCGCTGCTGAACCTGTCCGGCGGGATGGTGACGATCGTCGTCCCCCTGATCATCCTGGACCGCCTCCACCTGCCCGAGGTCGCGGTCGGCCTGGTGTTCGCCGGCTCGGGCGTGGCCGGGATGGCCGCGGCACTCCTGGCCGGCCGGCTCGATTCGCGCGGCCGCGAATGGGACCTGCTCGTGCTGCCGATGGGCGGGATCGCCCTCGCCGATCTGCTGCTCCTGCCCGGCGCCGGGGCCGAGATGGCGGCCGTCGGGATCGCCTTCGTCACCCTCGCCCTCGCGATCAGCGGCCTCCTGAACGGGCCGCTGGACATCGGCCTGTTCACGATCCGTCAGCGCCGGACCGATCCGGCCTGGATGGGCCGGGCGTTCGCGGTTTCGATGGGCTTCAACTTCATCGGCTACCCGATCGGGACGGCGCTTGCCGGCGCGATCGCGTCCAGCTCGATCGAGGCCGCGATCGTCGTCGGCGCCGTCGCCTGCGTCGTCGCCGGAGTCGCAGCCGGCGTGATGATCCCGCGATCGGTGCCGAAGACGACGCCGGCCGGCCGGCCGGCCGCCCCGGTCCCGGAGGCCGGACTCGGCGCGGGCGGGGGGGGTGCGGGGGAGCAGCGACGGCGCCGCGACGGC
>Ga0081539_10007406_pt1 | contig 10023 bp, 8 predicted proteins | sample TabmetS4T2R2_FD_71023 | JGI IMG/M metagenome (GOLD analysis project Ga0081539, IMG submission 71023) | Tabebuia heterophylla rhizosphere microbial communities from the University of Puerto Rico - S4T2R2 | ecosystem: Host-associated > Plants > Roots > Rhizosphere ...
CAGCAGCGGCAGCTTCGGCGCCCTCGACGGGGTGATCGTGGTCCGCAACCAGCCGCAGGACATGGGGCCGGTGCAGCGGGCCAAAGCCAACCAGTTCGAGTCGGCGCTGATGGCCGGGATCGCCGGCGCCCGGGCCCCCGCGGTCGGGGTCGAGACGGTGAACGCGGAACCGTCCTCGATCTCCACCTTCCAGAGCAACGACCTGACCACCGTCGACGACATCGACCTCACCGCCGGCCGGCTGGCGATGGTCCTGGTGATGCTGGGCGCCGAGGGCAGCTTCGGGGTCAAAGGGAACGCCGACCGGCTGCTGCCCGAGCTGCTGTCGCCGGAAGGCTAGGCGGGCGCGTGTACTGGGTCGGGTTCGCGCTGGCGATCGCGGTGGCGGCGTTTCTGGTGCCGGCCGGGGCGCGGGGGCTGCGCGAGGCCGGGCTGGTGCGGGAGAACTACCGCGGCGCGGTCTGCGCCTTCCCGCTCGGGGCGGTGCTGGCGACCGCGGCGCTGGTCGCGCTGGCTCCGCTCGCCTTCCTCAACGACCGCGCCGACCTCGACCTGCTGGAGCCCGAGCTGCGCCAGTGGCTGCCCTACCTGCTGGGGATCGCTTTCCTCGGGTTCCTCGACGACGCGCTCGGCCAGGGCGCGGCGGCGGCGACCCCGCGCGGTTGGCGCGGACACTGGGGGGCGCTGCGCGAGGGCCGGCTCTCGACCGGGGCGATCAAGGCGATCGGCGCCTTGGCGCTGGCCGCCTACGTGGTCTCCGGGCGCGGCCTCGAGGACTGGCGCTACGTCGCCGACGTCCTCCTGCTGGTCCTCGCCACCAACCTCGGCAACCTGCTCGACCTGCGGCCGGGAAGGGCGGAGAAGGCGCTGGGCCTGCTCGCGATCGGGCTCTGCCTCGGCGCCTGGACCTTCGCCCCGATCGAGCTGCTCGGGATCTTCGCCGGGCCGGTCCTGGTCGGCGCCTGGCTGACCCTGCGCGAGACGGCGATGCTCGGCGACACCGGCTCCAACCTGATCGGGGCGATCGCCGGGGTCTGGCTGCTGACCACGCTCGGCGGAGACGGCCGCCTGATCGCCCTCGCGGTGGTCCTGGCGGTGACGATTTACGGGGAGTTGCGGTCTATTTCGGCGACGATCGAATCGGTTCCGCCACTGCGCTGGCTAGACTCGCTTGGCAGAGCATGAGCCCATCCCACAAAGGCGACACCAAGTTCATATTCGTCACCGGCGGGGTCGTCTCGGCACTGGGCAAGGGAATCACCGCCGCCTCGATCGGCCGCCTTCTCGTCTCCCGCGGCTACCGCGTCCAGCTGCAGAAGTTCGACCCGTACATCAACGTCGACCCGGGGACGATGAGCCCGTTCCAGCACGGCGAGGTCTTCGTCACCGAGGACGGGGCGGAGACCGATCTCGACCTCGGCCACTACGAGCGCTTCACCGACGAGAACACCTCGCGGGCCTCGAACGTGACCGCCGGCGCGGTCTACAACTCGGTGATCCGGCGCGAGCGCCGCGGCGACTACCTCGGCGCCACGGTCCAGGTGATCCCGCACATCACCAACGAGATCAAGCAGAAAATCCTCATCGTCGCCGAGTCGCAGTCGGTCGATTTCGTGATCACCGAGATCGGCGGCACGGTCGGCGACATCGAGTCCCTGCCCTTCCTCGAGAGCATCCGCCAGCTCTACACCGACCTCGGCCCGAAGCGGGCGATGTTCGTGCACCTGACCCTGGTGCCCTACGTCGGCCACGCCGGTGAGCTGAAGACGAAGCCGACCCAGCACTCGGTCAACGAGCTGCGCCGGATCGGGATCCAGCCGCACGCGCTGGTCTGCCGCTCCGAAGGTCGCCTCGACCGCGAGATCCGCGAGAAGATCGCCCTCTTCGCCAGCATCCCCGTGGAAGCGGTGATCTCCGCCCACGACGTCGACAACATCTACAAGGTGCCGCTGGTCTTCCGCGCCGAGGGCGTCGACGACCTGGTGCTCGACCACTTCCGCATGGAGGCGCCCTCGCCCGACCTCGCCGAATGGGAGGCGATGGTGCGCCGCGCCGACGCCGCCAGCGGCAAGGTGCGGATCGCGATCGTCGGCAAGTACGTGCAGCTGGCCGACGCCTACAAGTCGGTGATCGAGGCGATCGAGCACGGCGGCATCCACCACGGCGTCGAAACCGAGATCGAGCTGGTCGACTCCGAGAACCTCGACCCCGAACAGCTCGAGGGCATGGACGGGATCCTGATCCCCGGCGGCTTCGGCGAGCGCGGGATCGAGGGCAAGGTGCAAGCGGCGCGGATCGCGCGTGAGCGCTCGATCCCCTATCTGGGGATCTGCCTCGGGATGCAGATCGCGGTCGTCGAGTTCGCCCGCACCGTGGTCGGCCTCGAGGGCGCCAACTCGGCCGAGTTCGACCCGGAGACGCCCTACCCGGTCGTCGACCTGCTGCCCGAGCAGAAGGAAGTCAGCGACATGGGCGGGACGATGCGGCTCGGCGCCGACCCGGTGAAACTGCACGAGGGCACGAAGGCCCGCGAGATCTTCGGCGAGGCGGTCATCTACAAGCGCCACCGCCACCGTTATGAGGTCAACAACCAGCTGCGCCGCCGGCTCGAAGACGAGGGTCTGGTCTGTGGCGGCACCTCGCCCGACGAGCGCCTGGTCGAGATGGTCGAGCTGCCCGACCACCCGTTCTTCGTCGCCTCCCAGTACCACCCGGAGTTCAACTCGCGCCCGAACCGCCCGGAGCCGCTGTTCCGCGAGTTTGTCGGCGCCGCGGCCCGGCATGCCGGTGAACGGCCGGCGGACGGCGCCGCACTTGAGATGGCGGCTCCAGAAGACGCCATCCAGCGTCCTCGGTCGCCGAAATAGCGCTGCTATTCCGGCTCCCTGCGTCCTCGGCTGGCGCCCTCTGGACCTCGCCCTCTCAAGCACGGATAGCCTCTGCGAATGTCTGACCAGCGCCTTTTCGACAGGTTCGTGCGGTACTGCGAGATCCGCAGCCCCACGGGCGAGGAGCGGGAGATCGCCGACACGCTGGCGGCCGAGCTGCGGACGCTGGGCTGCGAGGTCGAGGAGGATGACGCCGCCGGTCCGGCCGAAGCGGGGGCCGGCAACCTGCTGGCGCGGCTGCCCGGGCAACGCGAGGAGTGGGTGATGTTCTGCGCCCACATCGACACCGTCCCGCACCAGGGCGGGGTCGAGGTGGTCGAGGACGAGGGGGTCTTCCGCAGCCGCGGCGAGACGATCCTCGGTGCCGACAACAAGGCGGCGGTCGCGGTCTTCATGGAGCTGGTCGCGCGGGCGGCGGAGAGCCCGCCGCCGGTTGGGATCGAGCTGCTGCTGTCGGTCGCCGAGGAGCAGGGGCTGCGCGGGGCCAAGGCCTTCGACGTCGCGAAGCTGCGCTCACCCGTCGGCTTCATCCTCGACCACGCCGGCCCGGTCGGCGAGGTGATCGTCCAGACCCCGACCCAGCAGAAGCTGCGCGCTGACTTCCACGGGGTCGAGGCCCACGCCGGGATCCGTCCCGAGGACGGGGCCAGCGCGATCGCCGCCGCCGGGGCCGGGATCGCGCGGATGGAGCTGGGCCGGCTCGACGAGGGCACTACCGCCAACGTCGGGCTGATCTCCGGCGGGACCTCGGGGAACGTCGTCCCCGGCCACTGCTGGATTCACGCCGAGACCCGCAGCCTCGACGCCGAGCGTGCGGCGGAGATCGCCGGCAAGATGTCCGACGCCTGCGCCTGGGGGGCTAGCGAGCACGGCTGCGACGTCGACGTCCGGCTCGAAGAGCTGTTTCGCGGCTACGAGCTGCCGAAGGACTCGCTGGCGCTCGGCTTCGCCGAAGCGGGACTGCGCGGCGCCGGCCTGGAACCGGCCCGGGTGGCGATCGGCGGCGGCAGCGACGTCAACGCCTTCCGCCGGGCCGGCCACGACTCGGTCCTGCTCTCCAACGGCACCGACCAGGTCCACACCGAAAACGAGTTCGTGCCGGCGGCCAACCTGGTGAAGATGCTGGAGGTCTGCGAGGGGATCGTCGCCGCGGCGGCCAACGGTGCCGCGAGCGAGGCGTGAGCGGCCGGCTCGACCTGCGGCGCGGGGTCGTCCTCGCGGTCGAGCCGCTGCTGGTCGACGTCGGCGGTGAGCACCGGCCCGCCTGGGCGGATCCGGTTCTCCTAGGTGAGGTCCATCCCGGCGACGAGGTGGTGGTCAACGTCGCGGCCCGCGACCTGGGTCTCGGGTCCGGCGGGTTCGACGTCGTGCACGTGAACCTGACCCGCGGGCTCGACGCAGCCGACCGTGGTCCCGAGCACGTGATCAAGCTCAACTACACCTCGCTGCAGCACCCGGTCGAGCCGGTCGAGGGGATCGAGGCCGCCACCCCCGAGTTGCGGTTCCTTAGTCCTCTCTCACAGGACAAAGGAACCACGCGAGTGCTCGTCCTGCCGCTGCACGGGCACCTGGCGCCTGCCGCTTGGGCGGCGGCCGAGGCGATGCCGGGGATCAAGGTCGGCTACATCCAGACCGGGGGAGGGGCGCTGCCCGGGTCCTTCTCCCGCGACGTCGCGCAGCTGCGCCAGCGCGAGCTGCTCTGCGGCCACATCGCCGCCGCCCCCGCCTACGGCGGCGAGCACGACGCGCTCAGCACCGTCGGCGCTCTCGATGCGGCAGCCCGGCTCGGCTGGGACGCGGCGCTGGTCGGGCCCGGCCCGGGGATCATCGGCTCCAACACCGAGTTCGGCCACGGCGGGATGGCGGCGCTCGACAGCGCCCACGCCGCGCTCTCGCTGGGGATGCCGACCTGGATCTCGCCGCGGATGTCGGCTGCCGACCCGCGCGAGCGCCACCTCGGGCTCAGCCACCACACCTACACGGTCTTGGAACTGCTGCTCGCTCCGGTCGACGTCGGCTGTCCCAGCGACTTCCCCGACGCCGCCGCCGAACTGGAGAACGCGCGCGAAGACCGCCACCACGTCCACCTCCACCACGTCGAGCTCGACGCCTACGCGTCCGCCGGCCTGCCGACGAAAACGATGGGCCGGACCCTCGCCGAGGACCCGCTGTTCTTCGCCGCGCCGCTCGCCGCCGGACACCTCTTCGTCTCCCAGTAGGCGCCGCCGCGGCGCAGGCTGGCTTGCGGGCCAAGGGTTGTCGGCGCGGAGGCCGAACACCGCGCCATGGCGATCGCCGTCAAACCGCCCGTTCCCGCCGCGCCCGCCGAGGCCGGCGCCGGCGCCCGCTTCCAGTCGCTGGTCCTCGACTTCCTCTCCTACCTGGAGCTGGAGCGGGGGCTGTCGAGGAACACGTTGAATGCGTATCGCACCGATCTCTTCCAGTACGGCGAGTACCTCGCCGCCCACGGCCTCGACGCGCTCTCGGCCCGTCCGGCCGACGTCGCCGACTTCCTCGCCGAGCTGGCGACCGGGGACGGCGAGCGCCCGGCCTGCTCGTCCTCGACGATCCACCGCAAGGCCGCCTGCCTGCGCTCCTTCTACAAGCACCTGCGCCGCGACGAGCTGATCGGCGACGACCCGACCGCGGCGCTGAGCGCGCCGCGCCGCGCGAAGCGGCTGCCGCACGTCCTCAACTACTCGGAGGTGCAGAAGCTGCTGGCGGCCCCGAAGGGCTCGGAGTCGACGGCGCTGCGCGATCGGGCGCTGCTCGAGGTGATGTACGCGTGCGGGCTGCGGGCCTCGGAGACGATCGGCCTCGAGCTCGCCGACGTCGACACCCATGAGGGTTTCCTGCGGGCGCGCGGCAAGGGCTCCAAGGAACGGCTCGTGCCGCTCGGGCGCCAGGCGATCGCCGCGATCAACGCCTACCTGCGCGGTGGCCGCCCGAAGCTGGTCGGCGAACGCCACGAGGCAAAGCTGTTCGTCAACTTCCGCGGCGGGCCGCTGACCCGCCAGGGTCTTTACAAGATTGTCCAGCGCCACGCCCGCGACGCGGGGCTGTCGGGCAAGATGAGCCCGCACACGCTGCGCCACAGCTTCGCAACCCACCTGCTGGCCGGCGGCTGCGACCTGCGCGCCGTCCAGGAGATGCTCGGCCACGCCGACATCTCGACCACGCAGATGTACACCCACCTCTCGGGCGACCGCCTCAAGCAGGTCTACTTCGAGGCTCACCCCCGCGCGAACGCCGAATAGCCCTCACCGTTTGTCTTTCGTAGCCCACAGGGCGACAAAAGACAAACGGTGCGCGATAGAACTCGGGGATGCCCGAGTTGCCGGAGGTCGAGACCGTTGCGCGTCAGCTGGAGCCGGAGCTGGAAGGGCGGCGGATCGACGAGCTGGAGGTGTTGGACGCGCGCTGGTCGCGGCCGGTGCCGCCCGAGCAGCTCGGCGCTGAAGTCACGGGGAGCACGATCGAGGGGCTGGGACGGCGCGGCAAGTACCTGCTGCTGGGACTCGACGGCGAGCGCACCCTGGTCATGCACCTGCGGATGACCGGCAACCTCGTCCTGGTCGAAGGCGACGACGTTCTCGATCCCTCGGAGGGGCGCCTGCTCTACCAGGGTGAGCGCACCACCTCGGCCCGCCACCTGCGCGCCCGCTTCGCGCTCGACGACGGCCGCGAGGTCTGGTTCACCGACCCGCGCCGCTTCGGCGAGGCCTTCCTCCTGTCCAACGACGCGCTCGACGCCCGCTTCGCGGGCAAAGTCGGGGTCGAGCCGCTCTCCGACGAGTTCACGCCGGAGGCGCTCGGGGCGATGGCCTACGGCCGCAGCGCCCCGCTGAAGTCCTTCCTGCTCGACCAGAAGGGGGTCGCCGGGGTCGGCAACATCTACGCCGACGAGGCGCTCTACCGGGCGCGCCTGCACCCGCTCTCGCCCGCCGGCTCGATGAAGCCCGAACACCTGGAGGCGCTCCGCGACGCGGTCGTCGCCTCGTTGGAGGCCGGGATCGAGGCCGGCGGCTCCTCGATCGACGACTACCGCGACGGCCGCGGCGAGAAAGGGACGATGCAGGAGAAGTTCCTCGTCCACACCCGCGAGGGGCAGCCGTGTGAGTCCTGCGGCGGCGAGATCGTCCGCATCGTCGTCGGCGGCCGCTCCACGTACTTCTGTCCCGCCTGCCAGGTGCGCCTGCGCCGCAAACCCCGCCGCCGTAAACGGTGAGCGCGACGAAAGTCGCGATATCAGCGACTTTCGTTCACGTCCGGTCCGTCCCTCACCCTGGGTGACGTGCCCGGAACCACGGTTAAGACCGAGGCGATCGTCCTCCGCAGCATCCGCTACGGCGAGGCCGACCGCATCCTCCACCTCTACTCGCGCGACCGCGGCCGGCTCGGGGCGATCGCGAAGGGCGCGCGCAAGCCGAAATCCCGCTTCGGCGGCCGCCTGGAGCCGTTCTTCCGGCTCGACCTTGTCCTGCACGAAGGCCGCAGCGACCTGCTCACGGTGACCAGCGTCACCACCGTCGACGGCTACCCGCGCCTGCGCTCCTCCGGCCCGGCGATCGGCGCCGGCGCCCGCGCCTGCGACGCCGTCCTGCGCCTGCTCGACGCGGCCGAGCCGAACCCGCCCGCCTACAACCTGCTCTGCCGTTACCTGGCGCTGCTCGACGATCCGGCGGCCCCGGAGCGCGCCGCCGGCCTGGAGACGGCGCTCGCCTTCCGGCTGAAGCTGGCCCTGGTCGCCGGCTTCGCCCCCGAGCTCGCCTCCTGCACCAACTGCGGCGAGGCCGAGCACCTGGTCGGCTTCTCCGGCGCCGCCGGCGGCGTCGTCTGCGCAAGCTGCGAGGCGAGCTCGTTCGAGCTCACGGAGGGCGCGCACGGCTTCATGGTCGAGGCGCTGGCGCAGCCGCTGAGCGAGGCCCCGGCCGCCGACCCGCTCGCCCTGCGCCAGGTCGAGCGCGCAGTTGGCGAGACGCTGGAGCACCACGCCCACGTCCAGCTTCGCGCCGCGGCTTAAGATCGGCGGGTGCCCGCCACCGTCACCTTCGAAGACCGGATCCGCGCCTGGGAGGAGCAGTTCCTCTCCGAGCACGCGATCCGCTCATACCCGGCCCAGCGGCGAACAGCGGAGGAGAACAGCCCGCTGCGGACTCCGTTCCAGCGCGACCGCGACCGCATCGTCCACTCCAAGTCCTTCCGCCGCCTCAAGCACAAGACCCAGGTCTTCGTCGCCCCCGAGGGAGACCACTACCGGACCCGCCTCACCCACACCCTGGAGGCCTGCGGGATCGCCCGCACCGTCGCCCGCGCGCTCGGCCTCAACGAGGACCTGACCGAGGCGATCGGGCTCGGCCACGACCTCGGCCACCCGCCGTTCGGCCACGCCGGTGAGCAGACCCTCGACGCCGCCCTGCGGGAGCGCTGCGGCAGCGGCTTCAAGCACAACGAGCACAGCCTGCGGGTGGTCGACGTGCTGGAGCGCGACGGCGAGGGACTGAACCTGACCGAGCAGGTCCGCGACGGCATCCTCAACCACACCGGCCCGGTGAAGCCGGCGACGCTGGAGGGCCGGATCGTCAAGCTGGTCGACCGCGTCGCCTACATCAACCACGACATCGACGACGCTCTGCGGGCCGGCATCCTGCGCCCGGAGGACCTGCCGGCGGCGGAGATCGAGCTGCTCGGCCCGACCGGTTCGAAGCGGATCGACACCCTGGTGATCGACATCGTCGAGAACTCGCGCGGGGTCGAGGACATCGTCCAGAGCGAGGAGATCGGGATGGCGATGCTGCGGCTGCGCAAGTTCATGTTCGACCGCGTCTACCTCGGACCCGAGGCGCGCCGCGAGCACGAGCGGGTGCAGCGGGCGATGCGCGGCCTCTTCGACCACTACATCGAGCACCCCGAGGAGCTGCCCGAGTGGGACGCCGGCGCCAGCCCCTGCCAGCGGGTCGCCGACTACATCGCCGGGATGACCGACCGCTACTGCATCGCCAAGTTCACCGAACTGACGGTGCCCGAGGAGTCGCGGTTCTGATGGCGCTGATCTCGCCCGAGAGCCTGGAACGGGTCAAGCAGGCGGCCGACATCGTCGAGGTGATCGGCGCCCACACGGACCTGCGCCGCCAGGGCACCCGCATGGTCGGGCTCTGCCCGTTCCACGAGGAGCGCACGCCCTCGTTCTCGGTCGAGCCCCAGGAGAAGCTCTACCACTGCTTCGGCTGCGGGGTCGGCGGCGACGTGATCAAGTTCGTCGAGGAGAAGGAGGGGCTCGGCTTCGCCGGAGCGGTCGAGTTGCTGGCCGACCGCTACGGGGTCGAGCTGGAGCGCGAGCAGGAGGACCCGCGGGCGGAGGCGCGCCGCCAGCAGCGCCGCCGGCTGGAGCAGCTGCTGGAGCGGACCGCCTCCTACTACGCCAACTACCTCTGGGAGTCCAAAGAGGCGGGCAAAGCCCGCGAGTACCTGGCCCAGCGCGGCCTCTCCGAGCAGGTGCTGCGGGACTTCGGGGTCGGCTACGCGCCGAGCGCCTGGGACAAGATCCTCGTGCTCGGCCAGCAGGCCGGCTTCAGCGTCCCCGAGCTGCGCGGCGTCGGCCTCGCCCAGCGCGGCCGCTCCGGCGGCGAGTACGACCGCTTCCGCTCGCGGATCATGTTCCCGATCCGCGACCGCCGCGGCCGCACCCTCGGCTTCGGCGGCCGGGCGATGCGCTCCGACCAGGGTGCCAAGTACGTGAACACGGCCGAGACCGACTTCTTCCACAAGGGCCAGATGCTCTACGGCGTCGACCGGGCCAAAGCGGCGATCGCGAAGGCGGGCCGGGCGGTCGTGGTCGAGGGCTACACCGACGTCCTCGCCCTGCACCAGGCCGGGGTCGAGGAGGCGGTCGGGGTGATGGGGACGGCGATCACCGGCGAGCAGGTGGCGACGCTCTCGGGGATGGTCGAGGAGGTGGTGCTGGCGCTCGACGCCGACTCGGCCGGCCAGGAGGCGATGCTGCGCGCCCAGCGGGTCGCCGCGGGGCGGAGGATGCGGCTGCGGGTGGCGGCGATGCCGGCCGGCGAGGACCCGGCCGAGATGGTCGCCGAAGGCGGCGGCGCCGAGCGCTTCCGCGAGATCGTCGAGCGCGCCG
>Ga0081539_10007407_pt1 | contig 10021 bp, 11 predicted proteins | sample TabmetS4T2R2_FD_71023 | JGI IMG/M metagenome (GOLD analysis project Ga0081539, IMG submission 71023) | Tabebuia heterophylla rhizosphere microbial communities from the University of Puerto Rico - S4T2R2 | ecosystem: Host-associated > Plants > Roots > Rhizosphere ...
ACGTGTTCGACGAGACCGAGCGGTATCACCGCTTCTCGATCTCGCCGAAGCAGTTGATGGACGCCGAGCGCATCGCGTCGGAAGAAGGTCGGCTGGTGCTCGGGTTCTATCACAGCCACCCGGACCACCCGGCCCGGCCCAGCGAGTACGACCGCTCGCACGCCTGGCCGTTTTACAGCTACGTGATCGTTTCGATCGAGGACCGACGACCGGGGAGCATGACCAGTTGGGTGTTGGTGGAAACGACCGAACAGTTCCAACAACAGGAGGTCATCGCATGAGCAGCGAGTATGCGCACCCGGACATGCTGGTTTCGACATCGTGGGTGGCCGATCACCAGGACGATCCAAATGTGAAGCTGGTCGAGGTGGACGTGGACACGACCGCGTACGAGAAGGGCCACGTCAAAGGCGCGATCGGCTGGAACTGGCAGACGGATCTCAATGACCGCGTGCGACGCGACATTATCGACCCGCGCAGCTTCGCGGAGCTCAACCGCCGCGCGGGCATCAGGCCCGACGACACGGTCGTCTTCTACGGCGACAACAACAACTGGTTCGCCGCGTGGGCGCTGTGGCAGTTCAAGTACCACGGCCACAAAGACGTCCGCCTGATGAACGGCGGCCGCAAGAAGTGGGAGCTGGAGCAGCGGCCGATGGCGACCGACGTGCCGAAGTTCCCGGCGAGCGAGTACCCGATCCCCGCGAGCGACGAGTCGATCCGCGCGTACCGCCGCGAGGTCGAGGACGCGCTCGGTCGGAACTCGCACAACCTCGTGGACGTGCGCAGCCCCGACGAGTTCACCGGCAAGATCATCGCGCCGCCAGGCATGACCGAGACCGCTCAGCGCGCTGGCCACATCCCCGGCGCCACAAGCATCCCGTGGGCGAAGACCGCCAACGAGGACGGCACGTTCAAGGACGTCGCGGCGCTCAAGAAGCTCTACGCAGACGCCGCCGTGGACTTCAGCAAGCCGACGATCGCCTACTGCCGCATCGGCGAGCGGAGCAGTCACACGTGGTTCGTCTTGAAGTATCTGCTGGGCGTCAATAACGTGAAGAACTACGACGGCTCGTGGACCGAGTGGGGCAACCTGGTCGGCGCCTCCATCGAGCCGGGCAAAGGTGCGACGGCGCAGGCGAACGTGAAATGTCAGTGAGGTCTTTACATGGTCGATCCAAAGCGACTTCGCAATCTGATCCGAGCGACCCCATTCCGACGCTTTGCGCTGGTGACGAAGGACAGCGTGCGCATCGAGGTGACTAAGCCGTACGGCATCGGCTTGGATCCGACCGGAAGGTTTGTCGTCCTTGGCGATCCGCCTGTAGGCGTTCGTAGCATGGTGCCGGTGTCTGACTTCCAAGAACTCGTAATCGAAGCGAAGCCGTCGAAAAAGACGGCGCAGACGGTCGCGAAGATTAGGGAATTGCGGAACGCGAGCCCTTTTGTCCCGTTCCAGGTAATCACTGACGACGGGCGTAAGCTGGTGGTCGACCGATCATTTCAAATTGGGATATCACCAAGCGAACGCGAACTATGCTACGCCGGGTCGCCAACGGACTTCGTCTGGTTTAACCCCGCGCGGATCAGGCAGGTGAAGCGTGTCGCAGGATGACTCCTCGCAGTGGGACCGAGGCGCACTGATCCGCTATTGGTTGATCCGCTTCGTCGAGGAGCAGCCCTTCGTTCCGTTCGTGATCCAACTCGAAGGCGGATTCGAACTTGCGGTGCCGTCCCGCGAAGTGATCATTTACGAACCGGGTGTACTCGTCGTGAGCGTTTTCGACAGAGAAGACCGACGCCACGTTGTGCCCGTTGAACGGATTGTGTCTCTGGTTCGACAATCTCAGAGCTAAGGCCAAACATCATGCCCCGCAAACCCGAAGGTCGCATTTTCAACGACATCACCGAAACCATGGGCGGTACGCCGCTCGTGCGGATCAATCGGCTGTTTACCAAGGAGCAGGGGACGGTCCTCGCCAAGTGCGAGTTCTTCAACCCGCTCTCCAGCGTGAAGGACCGCATCGGCGTCGCGATGATCGAAGCTGGTGAGAAGGCCGGCAAGATCGATCGCGACACGGTCATCGTCGAGCCCACCAGCGGCAACACCGGCATCGCGCTGGCGTTCGTCTGCGCGGCCAAGGGCTACAAGCTCATCCTCACCATGCCGGAGAGCATGAGCATCGAGCGGCGCAAGCTGCTCAAGGCGATGGGCGCGCAGGTCGTCCTCACGCCCGCCGCCGACGGGATGAAGGGCTCGATCAACAAGGCTCAGGAGATCCTCAAGGAACACAAGAAGAGCTTCATGCCCCAGCAGTTCGACAACCCTGCTAACCCCGAAATCCACAAGCGCACGACGGCCGAGGAAATCTGGCAGGACACGAACGGCGCGGTGGACGTCCTCGTCGCCGGCGTCGGCACGGGCGGCACGATCACGGGCGTCTCGGAAGTGATCAAGCCGCGCAAGCCGAGTTTCCGCGCCGTCGCGGTCGAGCCGGTCGCGTCGCCGGTCATCACGCAGACGAAACAAGGCGAGCCCGTGAAACCCGGGCGTCACAAGATCCAAGGCATCGGCGCCGGCTTCGTGCCGAACAACCTGCACATGAACATCGTGGACGAGGTCGTGCAGGTGACCGACGACGAGGCCTTCGAGTGGGCCCGCAAGCTGCACAAGACCGAAGGCCTGTTCGGTGGCATCAGCTCCGGCGGCAACGTCGCCGCGGTCGCGAAGCTCGTGGAACGGCCCGAGTACCGCGGCAAGACGATCGTCGTGGTTCTGCCGAGCATCGGCGAACGATACCTGAGCACGCCGCTGTTTGAGGAAGAGTAGAGTTCACCGCGGAGACGCGGAGAACGCGGAGAGCTCAAACGAGTCGAACAACATCAACAGGCATTTCTCCGCGACCTCTGCGTCTCGGCGGTGAGATGGATTCGATATGGCAGAACAGAAAGCAACGAACATCACCTGGCACGAAGGCTCCGTCACCCGCGAGGAGCGGCAGAAGCTGCTCGACCAGAAGGGCGTCACCGTTTGGATGACCGGGCTGAGCGCGTCGGGCAAATCGACGATCGCGGTCATCCTCGAACAGATGCTCCTGCACAAGCAGAAGCACGCCTACCGCCTCGACGGCGACAACATCCGCATGGGGTTGAACAAGAACCTCGGGTTCAGCGCGGAAGACCGCGCCGAGAACATCCGTCGAATCGGCGAGGTCGCGAAACTCTTCACCGACGCCGGCGTGATCGCGATCACGAGCTTCATCAGCCCGTACAAGAAGGACCGCGACGCGGTCCGCGCGCTGAACAAACCGGGCGAGTTCATCGAGGTCTACGTGCACGTCTCGCTGGAGGCGGCCGAGAAACGCGACCCGAAAGGCTTGTACAAGAAGGCGCGCGCCGGGCAGATCAAGGGATTCACCGGCATCGACGACCCGTACGAAGCGCCGGAGAAGCCGGAGATCCTGATCGAGACGGAGAAGACGAGCCCCGAAGACGCGGCCAAGCGCATCCTCGCGCACCTGGAGCAGGGCGGCTACCTCCAATCCTGAAGGAAGAATGAACCGCAAAGTCACGAAGGCGCGAAGACGGACGCAAAGGATGAACTCAAAAAAATTCTCTTTGCGTCTACCTTCGCGTCTCTGCGTCTTTGTGGTTCATCCGTCTTGTGATTGATGAGTCCGAGTTACGTCGATCTTCACTGCCACTCGACCGCGTCCGACGGCACCCTCCGTCCGGCCGACGTCGCGCGGCTCGCGAAGGACAGTGGTCTCACTGCATTCGCGATCACCGATCATGACACCGTCGCCGGAATCGGCGAGGCCGCTTCAGCGGCCGGGTCCCTCGGACTCGACTTCATCGCAGGCATTGAAATCTCCGCCGAATACCCGCACCCCGGCACGATGCACATCCTCGGCTACGGCATCGACCCCGAAAGCCCGTCGCTCAAGGACCTCACCGAGACCCTCATCGCCGGCCGCGACAACCGCAACCCGCGGATCGTCGCCAAGCTCAACGAGATGGGCGTCGCGGTCTCCATGTCCGAATGGGAAGACGGGGCCAAGGGCTCCGTCCTCGGCCGCCCGCAACTCGCTGCGATCCTCGTCCGCAAGGGCTACGTCAGCTCGATTAAACAGGCCTTCGACAAGTACCTCGGCCAGGGCGCGCCCGCGTACTTCGACAAGGAACGGCTCACGCCAAAGCAAGCGATCTCTCGCATCCGCAACGCGGGCGGATTGCCGGTGCTGGCGCATCCGACGCAACTCCGCCGCGAGAATTTCGCGCAGATCGAGACGGAGGTGAAGAACCTCCTCGACCTTGGCCTCGCGGGGATCGAGGTGATTCACACCGATTTCGACCAGAAGACCGTCGATTTTCTGACGCAACTTGCCGACCGCCTGAAGCTCTTGAAGACCGGCGGCAGCGACTTCCACGGCTCGAACAAGCCCGACGTCAAACTCGGCGTCGCCAATGGGCGTAGAATCCCTCGGGCGTTTTTCGATCACCTGATATTCGCGCTCATGCCCCTGAAAGGATCGGGTTCTGTTCCATGACCGTCGTATCCGCGCCAGTTGAGTCGCTCGACCTCGACGCGCTCAACCCCATCCTTGAGAAGCAGCACCCCGCGAAGGTCGTCGAGTGGGCCGCCGCGCAGTTCGGGCGGGACCTGATGATGTCCTCGTCGTTCGGCGCCGAGTCCGCGCTGCTCGTGCACATGGCCACGCGCGTGCTGCCGGACATCCGCATCGTGATGGTGGACACGGGCTACCTCTTCCCCGAGACGCACCGGTTCATGGAAGAGCTGCGGCTGAAACTGAACCTCAACGTCTGGGTCTACCGCACGGTCAACGACCCGATCAGCTACCTGCACAAGGCCGGCGAGGAGAACCCGACCTGGCGGAAGGACGTGGACGCCTGCTGCGCCGCGAACAAAAACGAGCCGTTCGAGCGCGCGATGAATGACCTGAAGCCGCGCGCATGGCTGCGCGGCATTCGTCGGAACCAGGCTGACACTCGCAAGGAACGGAAGTTCCTCGAATGGTCATCCCGGTACAACTGCTACGCGATCTCGCCGCTGCTCGATTGGGGCAGCCGGGAGATTCACGCCTACCTCAAGCAGCACGGGTTGCCGTACCACCCGCTCATGGACAAGGGCTACATGTCCGTCGGCTGCAACCCGCTGAGCTGCACGCGTCCGATCCAACCGGGCGAAGACCCGCGCTCGGGTCGCTGGGCGGGGCAGAACAAACTGGAGTGCGGGATCAACCTCACCGACTCGCTCGACTCCGCAGCGCTGTAGTCGTCGTCCAGCTTCCTCGTTTAGCCGCCCCGCTTGCGGGCGCGTCTCGCGCGAGCGCGTCATAGCGCCGGTTGCAGTCCGATTTGGGCGACCGCGCCTGAGACCGATCGCAACCGCGGCGCCAACAGCATCGCGACGACGAACATCCCCAACGCCAACGCCGTCAGCAGGATGCCTTGAAGGTGCGGCTTGATTGCCGCTTCGAGCGTCAAGCCCATGATCAAGGCGGCGGGAATTGCGACGCCCGCGATCGCCAGCCTCCATCCCATCATCGCGATCGCGCGGATCGTGATGACGATGATGACGCCCGCGCTCGCGCCGATCATCGCGGTGTTCAGCGGCACGAACTCCTGCGCGAAGTACATGAGCGGGTATGCTGCAGTAAACGTGCCGAGCGTGAGCAGGAGCATCCATCGATCAAAGTTCGCAACCGGGAACGCGCGCGACACGAGCCCGAGCACCAACCCGAACACGACCACGCTGATCGGCCCGAGCCAGCTCAGCTCGCCCAGCCGGTCGATGGGCGCGATGCCCAGCACGTCCAGCGCGATCGGCCGACCGAACATCAGGCGCTTGTAGTCCCAGACGTAAGTCGTGCGTCCGGGCCCGCGGGCGAAGCTCGTCGGCTGCATCGACAGTTCGAGCATCCGCACGTCCGACTCGTTCGCGGTCAGCTCGATCTTGAAGCGGTCAAGGATCGACGCGCTCGGCGTTTGAAGCGCGTAGATCCCGCGTCCGACGGCGGCGTACTTCACCTCGACCTTGGCCGGCGCGTCGGACGAAAGCGGGCCGTGCCAGACGAGCTTGTCGGAGTTGATCCTTATCGCGTCGCTCGGAGCGCCGTTGACCGACACGGTGAGGTCGGCGAGCGAGACGATTTGCGGGGGCAGCGGTAGGGCGATCTCGCAGTCGACGTCATCCTTCTGAGCGACGGGGCGCCGCGCTTCCAGGCTCGCGTCGAACGTCGCCTCGTAGATCGACTCGGGCTCGGCCGTGCCGACGCTCAGGCGCGGCGTGAGGCCGATCGTCGCGACGAAGCTGCTGACGGTAGCCTGCGGTTTGACCGGAGGCACGGGTAGCGCAGGAGCCGTCGCAGTCGGAGGTGGTTCGACCGCGCGAAGTTCCGCCTCTCGGAGCTCGCTCTTGAGCCGGACCTCCATCGCCGCACGCCTCGCCTTGCTCAGCGTGGGCAGCAACACCGCGATGAGCACCGCGAGGATGACCATTGCGACGAGCAATTCGACGAGAGTAAACGCAATGACTCGGTCGTTCGGCCGGCGGGAAGCGTGCGGACTCTGCATGGCAGTCTCCGATGGGTCTGCCCCTTGAGAACCGGCCAGCCGCCGCCGTGAGCGGACTACAAAACGACAATGTGGTAGCGGCCGTCCCGGCCGCGGCGGCCGGGGACGGCCGCTACCACACTGGTATCGATTTCGCGCGCTCGCGAGCGTGGACCGTTACTTCTCGCCCTGGTGCAGGGCGGGCATGTATTCGACGTAGATCAGCTCGGTGTCCTCGAGCGTGACGGTCTTGGACTTCATGTCGATCGATTTGACCTTGCCCCACGCGGAGGCGACGTCACCCTCCAAGCGGATCTCGGGGTTGTGCTCCTCGGTCAGCTTCGTCGCGACAACGGTGATACCCACGCGGCAGTCGATCGTCCACGATTCCTTCGTCCGCTTCGTCGGCTTCCCGCCGACGTTGATCTCCTGGCCGACGTATGTGTTGGCGGTCGAGGCATCGCCGTCCTTGATGGCCTTCGCGAGCTTCTCGCCGTTCTCGCCAGCCTTGCGCGCGGCGGCGATGGTCTCGTCGGCCTTCCGCTTGTCCTCCTTGATCTGGGCTTCGGTCGGCTCGTCCGCGCGGACGGCCGCAGACAGGATCAACGCTCCGAACAGGACGATCGCAGGGACGAGGAATCGCATGAGCTGAGCTCCTTCCGGTTGGGTGTTGTCCAAACCAAGGCGACAACTGCGGTCGCTGTGGGCCAAAAGATTCCGGCCCAGTCTTTTCCGCCGTCTGCGCGTCGGGTATAAACCTCGCCCCGCGATTGCGACAACCGTCAATACACCACACACTCGGGAGAACTCGCCCTATGGAACGCACGCTCATCATCCTCAAGCCCGACGCCGTGCAGCGCGGCCTCTGCGGCCAGATCCTCTCGCGGTTCGAGGCCAAGGGCCTCCAGATCGTCGGCATGAAGATGATGAAGATCCCGACGACGCTGGCCGAGACGCACTACGAGCCGCACAAGGGCAAGCCGTTCTACCCGGGGCTGGTGAAGTTCATGACCAGCTCGCCGGTGATCGTGCTGGCATTGGCGGGCAAGAGCGCGATCGACATCAGCCGCAAGATGATGGGCAAGACGTTCGGAAGCCAGGCCGAGCCCGGCACGATCCGCGGCGACTTCGGCGTCTCCAACAGCTTCAACCTCATCCACGGCTCCGACTCGCCCGAGAGCGCCGCGCGCGAGCTGGGCCTTTTTTTCAGGCCCGACGAGCTTCAGGACTGGACGCCTGCGAACCAGGGATGGGTCTACGACATGAGCAAGGGCACGCCGGAGTGAGCGCCGACAACGCCGTCCGACTCATCGTGTTCGACCTCGGTCGCGTGCTGGTGCGCATCTGCGACGACTGGCGGCACGCGTGCGCGGTCGCTCGCGTCCCGGTGCCGTTCAAGGATTTGGACGACGCGGGCAAAGCGGCGCTGCGAGACTTGGTGTACGAGAGCGAGCGCGGCCGAGTCGGCTACGAAGAGTTCTGCCGTCGTGCGGCAGAGCTCTTCGGCGTGCAGCCGTCTCACGTCTCGGCGATGTCGGACGCATATCTCCTGGGAACGTACACCGGCGCGGTTGAACTGATCGATGAGCTGACCTCCCGCGGATACGAGACCGCGTGCCTGTCGAACACGAACGAGAACCACTGGCGGCTGATGAGCGATCCGGCGAACCCGAGCGCAGTCCCGTTCGACCGGATGACGTACGCGTTCGCGAGCCAACTCGTCGGCATGCGGAAACCGGACGGCGCGATCTACGCGCACGTCGAGCGCGTCAGCGGAAAGCAGCCGGAGCAGATCGTTTACTTCGATGACGTGGGAGAGAACATCGAGCCCGCGAAGCGGCGCGGGTGGAAGGCGTATCAGATCGCGATCGACCGCGATCCGGTTGCGCAGATGCGCGAAGCGCTTGCAGCACTCCGATGCTTGTCATCCTGAGCGCAGCGAAGGATCTCACGTGTTCGCAGGCGGAGGAGTCGAGATCCTTCGCGAGTACGCTCAGGATGACGATCCGCGGTCGCGCATCCGGACTCTATAAATCTTCGTTCGGCTTCGTCGTCGGTTGCGTCGTCGTGTTCCCCGCGCCGGTCGGCTTGAAGCCTTCTTCCTTCATCATCTGCCGGATCTTGTCGATCTCGCGCTTCTGACGTGCCTTGAGGTACTCGCGCACGTCGTCGGGCACCTGCGACGTCGGGATCATGACCTGCATCCCGTTGTCGAGCTGGATCATCCCCACGATCGGGTCGCGCGGCGTCGGCGCGGCCGGGTTGTTCAGCGCGTTCCAGAGGTACACGCCTTTCTCGTTCACCACGTAGCCGAGGCCGGTGAACCCGGCGATCGCTTCCAACGCTTTTGTGATCGACGCGTCGTACAGGTCGAGCTTGATCCGGCGGAACTCGGGCGCGATCCGTTGAATGGCGCCGGGCTCGATCTCGAACGGCACACCCGCGCGCTGCGAGAGCTCGGTCAGCACCTGCGCGACGTCCGTGCCTGGGTAGCGGAGGTTCACCGTCTTGGCGAGCTGATTCCGGATCTGGTCTTCCTTCGGCACGATCACGATGCTCTTGCCCCACGGGTACCAGGTCGCGCGCGTCTCTTTGGCGATCGACTCCAGCGCTTCCATCAGCGTCGCGTTCCGCGCGACGAAGATGACCTGATCCTGCACCACATCGCCCGGCCGGCTCTCGACGGCGAATTGCGACTTCTCGAGCTTGGAATCGACGGCCTCAATGAGCTGGCGGACGGTGAGTTTTTCCGTGTCGAGCTTCGCGGGGTTCGATGCGAGGAAGTCGAGGGCCTGTAGCTCCTGAACCGTTGAACGGCGGCCGAGGCGCGCGAGCGCAGGCATCGGGCGCAACTCTAACGCCTCGTCTTTGAGCGCGAACGTCAGTCCCAGCTTGCGCGTGATGGCTTCGAGCGCGTCGCGGAGGGTGACGTTTTCGATCTTGGCGGTGATGTTGGTCTGATCGCCCCAGGGGAGCAGTTCCCACACCGCCGGCGCGGCCTCGATCCGCACGCCCGTGTTCTTTGCGATCGTGCGCATCGCCTCGGGGAGGACGGTGTTGAGGTCGAGACTGACAGGCTTGTCCAACGCTTCGTTGATCAGCGCGGACGTCGGGCTGTTTTGCGCGTGCAGCAAAAGTGTGGGCGTGAGCAGCAGCGGAAGTAGAACGACGAGCCGAAGGGTTGGTCTTCGCATTCCATCCTCAATCCTCAATTCTCCATCCTCGCGCTGCACGAATCACTGGTACGGCGACGACCCGCCATCTTGCGCCGGCTCACCGCCGCCCGCAATGACCACGCGCGCCGGGCGATTGAGGATGCTGTCGTCGAGGTACTGCCAACCCGCATTCGCGACCGCGGGGCTCGGGCCGATGTTCACGTCCGTTATCGAGCGGGCGACGTGCATTTGCGAATCCGGCGGCGAAATCGTGACCTGAACGATCGCCG
>Ga0081539_10007408_pt1 | contig 10020 bp, 12 predicted proteins | sample TabmetS4T2R2_FD_71023 | JGI IMG/M metagenome (GOLD analysis project Ga0081539, IMG submission 71023) | Tabebuia heterophylla rhizosphere microbial communities from the University of Puerto Rico - S4T2R2 | ecosystem: Host-associated > Plants > Roots > Rhizosphere ...
GACGGGATGCGGCGGGCGCCGGCCGAGCTGAACGTGCTCGGCCACCACTCGCGCATCTGGTCGCGCGGCGCGATGACATACGTCATGGTCGCGTCCGATTCGGGACCCGACTTCGCGCGCGCGGCGCAATACGTCATGCAGCAGGCGCGGTAATGCCGCACGCAGCGTGATGCAGAGAGCGCAGTGATGAACAGCAATCAGGACGGACGCGAGAACGTGAATCCGGATGCCCCGGCACCTGCCGGGGAGCGCGAGCCGCTGCAGGCGTCCGACGCTTTCATCGCCAGCCACGAGGCGGTTGCCGATGAGGCCGGGTCACCCGGTCCGATCGAGGAGCGTCCCTCGCGCAAGGCGGCGTGGCTCGCCATGGGCGCCGTGGCACTCGCGCTCGGCCTGATCTGGATCGCGCCGGGCGTCGGCGATCGCCAGCCGAGCACGACCAGCACTTCACCGGACGGCCGGGCCACGATCGAGAATCCTGGCGATCCGGACGACGTGGAGGCGACGGGCAAGGTCGCTCCACTCCAGTTCACGCTCAAGGACATGAATGGGGTCGACGTGAAGCTCGCCTCGTTCAAAGGCAAGCCGATCCTCATCAACTTCTGGGCAACGTGGTGCGGTCCGTGTCGCGAGGAGATCCCGTCGCTGATCGAGTTGCAGCAACGCTACTCGGACGAGGGACAGGATCTGGTGATCCTCGGCATCTCGGTCGACGACCCGATGGAGAAGCTGAAGCCGTACGCCAGCGAGATGAAGATCAATTACCCGCTGCTGGTGGGCAACGGTCGTGACGATGTGCAGGAAGCGTTCGGCCCGCTGTGGGGCATTCCTGTGACCGTCTTCATCGATCGCGACGGGAAGATCGCGAAGCGGCATTCGGGCATCGCCTCCAAGGAACAGTTCGAACGGGAGATCAAGGCGCTGCTGTAGGACGGCCCGCTGTAGTATGATTGCCCAATGTTGAAGGGGTTCACACACGGCCGCCTCGCCTGTGGATGCCGCATTACCTTCCGAGAGGGCGTCGAGGGAAGCCCGGTCACCGTGGTGATCGACGAGAAGGGCCCGGGCTGTGTGATGTCGCTTCACGTGCGCGATCTTCCGGTGTACGACTACCGCGAAGCGCTGCGTCCGCCGACACGTTTCCTTCCACTCGAAGAAGAAGAGTACGAGGAAGAGGGTTAATCGCGGACCCAACAAGGTTCACGCTACCTTGACTGGTGGGACGTCCGCGCTACCTTGACTGGTACGGCGAGCCTTGTCAGGCTCGCCCGCGATCCTTACGAGAACTGCACTCGCAACTCTGCCACCAGCGGCAGATGATCCGACGCCATCAGTGACAGCCGCGTTCGCGGCAGTTCGAGCTTCACCACTTCCACCTTTCCGTCGTAGTAGATGTGATCCAGGTGCAGTACCGGGAACACGCCGGGATAGGTGCGGCGGCGCCGAAGGTGAGCGCGCAGATCGATGCTCTGGAGCCGTTCGCTGAGCATGCTCGTCGCCAGCCCTTTCATCCACTCGTTGAAGTCTCCGAGGACGACCTTCGGCTGCCCCACTCGGTGGTCGTGCAGGATCGCGCTCAAGCGCCCAGCCTGATACCGTCGTTCGAGAAACGCGGTGCCGAGATGGACGTTGTAAAGGTGGAGCGTGTCGTGGCCGAACGCCACGTCGACCCGCTGGCAGCAGCGAGGCTCGCACGTCTTCCAGGAGATGTCGTACTGCGCGTGATGGTGGATCGGATGACGACTCAATACCACGTTGCCGAAAAGACACCCGCGGAGATGACGCGCCGGCGCCATCACCCATCCCATCCCGAGCAGCGCGCCGATCTCCTCGGCGTGGCCCGTCGCGCTCGGGCCCGCGCCAATCACTTCCTGTAACGCGACGACGTCGGCGTCGATCGAACGGATGACATCGGCGATGCGCGCTGGATTGGTCCGGCCGTCGAGGCCGCGAGAGCGATGGATGTTATAGGTGGCGACGCGGATCGTCCGCCAGTGGGCGTCAGTCATCTGTTGGTAGATGGTGGTTGGTGGTTGGTGGTTGGTGATGGTGCGTCGTGGTGCACAAATCGTGTCAGGCCGACCGTTCACCACCATCCACTATCCACGATCCACCAACTAGAATAGTCCGCATGGCGAAGCTGAAGAGCGAGATCGAGGTGACCTGCCCGTGCTGTAACGCGACGCTCGTGGTGGATGCCAACCTCGGTCGGATTATTTCGCACAAGGAGCCGGAGCGCGCCGACAAGCCGGAGCTGTCCGAGGCGGCGCGAATCCTCGCGGAGGAAGCTGCGCGGCGCGAGGCGATCTTCGAGCAGTCCTTCCAGAACGAACGCACCCGCGGCGATGCACTGGCCAGGCGCTTCGAGGAGGCCCTCAAGCAGGCCAAGCAGGAGCCGGTGACCAGGCCGCTCCGCGATTTCGATCTCGACTAGAGGTCTGAGGCCGGTCTCGCTAGCAATGGTCCGGCTTCAGCCGGACCTGGCGGCGGTGTTCGCTCGTCCTCCACCCCACGTTAACGGGGTGTAGAGCGCGATGAGCACCTCCCGACCGGCCGCCGATTCCCGCGCAGTTCCCCTCCGACGCCTGACGCAGGGGAATCCCGGCGTGCCGATGCTCGATGCGGTCGGCGGTTTTCTGGCGTTTCAGTACCGCGTGCTCGAGGAAGCGTGCGACGCGCGTCACCCGCTGCTCGAGCGCGTCAAGTTCCTCGCCATCGTCGCCTCCAACCTCGAAGACTTCATCGTGCGCTCCGCTCCGTCCGGGCGAGCGCTGACCGCGGCGCGGGAATTGGCCGACGCCGCGGACCAGTACCTGTGCAGCCATCTCGTGCCGCTGCTGGCCAACGCTCGTGTCGAGCTGCCACGACGGATGGATCGCGACGCGCTGTGGTCGGTCGCGGCATTGAACAGACCGGAACTGCGCGACGTGCCATTGGCGCCGCAGGTGCCGCCCGAGCTCGCGACGGCGGATCTCTTCGCCGCCATCGGGCGCGCCGACGTGCTCTTGCATCACCCGTACGACTCGTTCGAACCTGTTGTCCGCCTGCTGCAACAGGCGGCGCGCGACGCGCAGGTCGAGCGGATCGCAATCACGCTGTATCGCACCGACGCCGATTCGCCGATTGGTCACGCCTTGCTCGAGGCGGCGGCGCGCGGGATCGCCGTCGACGTCATCGTCGAGCCGCACGCGCGTGGCGATGAGGCGAACAACGCGGCCTGGGCGGCGACGCTCCGCGCGCGCGGCGCGCGCGTCACCGTTGGCGTCGCCGGACTGAAAGTGCACACCAAGGTCGCCATGATCGTCCGCCGCGAGCACGGCGCGCGGCGCCTCTACGTTCACATCTCCTCCGGCAACTATCACTCGGCAACTGCACGCGCCTACACCGATCTCGCGCTGCTGACCGCGGATTCCTCGGTCGGCGCCGACGTCGAATCGCTGTTCGCCTTTTTGCGCGGCGACGTGCAGGCACCGCGACTGACCACGATGGTGGTGGCGCCGTTTGCGCTGCGTGCAACGCTGCGCATGTTGATCGAGCGGGAAGCGGCATGGGCGCGATACGGCGCGCCGGCGCATCTGATCCTCAAGCTGAACGCGCTGACCGATCCCGACGTGATCAGTGCCCTCTATGACGCATCACGTCAGGGTGTCGCCATCGACTTGATCGTTCGTGGCACCTGTCGTCTGCGTCCGGGCGTTCCCGAATTGAGCGTTGGCACTAAAGTCCGTAGCGTTGTCGGTCGATTTCTGGAACACAGCCGCGCCTGGTATTTCCAGAACGGCGGCAACGAGGAGGTTTACGTCGGCAGCGCCGACGTAATGCCGCGCAATTTCGGCCGGCGCGTCGAAGCGGTCGTGCCGATACCCGGCGACGCAGTGAAGCGTCGCATTCGTGACGAGGTGCTGGGCGTGTATCTGGCGGACAACGTACAGGCTCGCGTGCTGCTGCACGACGGGACGTACGTCCGTTTTGCGCCGGCACCCGGGACACCGGTCGTGGACAGCCAGTCACTGCTCATGCGCCAGCGGAGGGCGCAGTCGTGATCCGCACGTGGATTGCTTCGTGTGCCGCGGTGGTGCTGATGGGCGCCGCCGACCCCGCCCTCGCGCAGGAGCGCGGGCGCGCGGCCGATGAAGCCGCAGCCAGCGACCCCTTTTCCTTCACGCTCGGCAACTCGGTGCGTCTGGCGCTCGATGCGCGTCTGGCCGTCGAGGCCCGCAAGGGCGGCGACTCCGCCGATCTGCGCGATGACATGGCGAAGCGGCGAGTCGGCATCGACGGCGCCATCGGCAAGCGTCTCGACTTCGCCATCGAAGGAGAGATCGATGGCAGGCACCCGTGGCGCGATGTGTATGCCGACCTGCGGATCGACAAGGCGCTGCGGCTGCGTGCCGGCCAGTTCAAGGTTCCCTTCAGCCTCGAGGAGACGACGGGCGCGAAGCATCTCGACTTCGTCGATCGATCGCTGGCGGCCGCGCAGCTTGCCCCCGGTCGCGACATCGGGGTGATGGCGCATGGGCGCGTGTGGCGAAAGCGCCTCGAGTACGAAGGCGGCCTGTTCCGGCACGACGGCGACGGCCCCTCGGCAACTCACGTGGAACGAACCTACGGCACCACGACACTCGCGGGCCGCCTCTCGGTGCGGCCGTTCGCCGGTTCGAAGGCCGCGTTCGGCGATCTGCATCTCGGCATCGCCGCCACGACGTCCGCGCTGCCGGAGGGCATTTCGAATCTTCGCGGCCGAACGACGTTGCGCGAACGGTTCTTCCCTGCGACGTACTGGGTGGCCGGACGTCGTCAGCGAACGGGTTTCGAAGCGCGCTGGCGTCGCGGTCCGTTCTCGGTCAGCAGTGAATACATGCGCGTGGTCGACGAGCGTCGCGGTCAGGCGATTGGCGGAGAAGACCTCGCGCCGCTGGAGGCGACCGGCTGGTACGTGGCCGGCGTCTACCGCGTGCCGCGTGTGATTGGTCCCGGTCACAACAGCCGGATCGAGTTGACGACGCGCATCGAGCGACTTGGCTTCCACAGCGGCGGCGATGGGTTGATGACCATGAATCCACGCGCCGATCGCATTGCCGCCGCGCACGATCGCGGCGTGACGTTCGGCGTCAACTGGTGGGTGACGCGCTACGCGAAGGTCCTGTTCGACGCGGTACACGAGCAGGTTCGCCCGGCCGACATGACGCTGCCCACGACCAGTACGTGGACGCCGGTGCTCAGCGTTCAAATCGGATTGTGAGACGAGAGATGGCAGCCCTGATCGGGAAACATCGGCGGACGCTCGGTACCGGGATGCGGCGCGGACGTTTCGAGATGCGGCGCGAACCTGTCGAGATGCGGCGCGGACGTTTCGAGATGCGGCGCGGACCTTTATGGTCCGCGATCCTCTTGCTCGTCGCTTTAGCTGCACCCGCTTTCGCGCAGGGCGAGCAGGACATCTTCGACGCGACGAAGGTGCACGACATCAACCTGCAGATGAACGCGCGCGACCTGAACGACCTGCGCGCGAACGCCGACAAGAACACCTACTATCCCGCCGACTTCGTGTGGCACGACGTCCGCGTGCGCAACGTCGGCATCAGGTCGCGCGGCTTCGGCAGCCGCAACGCCCTCAAGATCGGACTGCGTATCGACTTCAATCGCTATGTGACGGGGCAGCGCTTCGCCGACACCGCGGCGATCGTCCTCGACAACCTGTGGCAGGACGCGTCGATGATCCGCGAAGCCGTGGCGATGTCGTTCATCGCCCGCATGGGCGAGCCGGCCTCGCGCGAATCGTTCGCGCGCCTCTACATCAACGGCGAATTCCAGGGCGTCTATGCCGTGGTCGAGGAGCCGAACAGCGGCTACCTGAGACACCGGTTCGGTACCGACGACGGCGCGCTGTTCGAGTATCACTGGGTGCGTCCGTACGACTTCGACTCGCTCGGCGATCGCCTCGACCAGTACGAGCAGATGTTCGAGCGCCGCACGCGCGAGAAGGACCCCGCCGCGCTCGTCTACGAGCCGCTGCAGGCAATGGTCGATGCCAACACGTATCCCGCGGGTCCCGTCTGGCGCGAGCGGGTCGACACCTATCTCGACGTGCCGCAGATGATCCGTTACGCGGCGATCGAGGCGTTCCTGGCCGAAATCGACGGGTTCACTGGCTACGACGGCGTGAACAACTTCTACGTGTACAGGCCGCCGGACTCGGGAAAGCACCTGTTTCTGCCGTGGGATCGCGACCACTCGCTGTGGCAGGTCGATCTGTCGATTTTCGAGCGGCTCGCCGGGAATCGTCTTCTCGACAACGCGCTGGCCAACCCGGATCTCCGCGCACTGTATCTGCAGACGATCGAAAAGTGTGCGGCGTCGGCTGTCGAGGATGGATGGCTCGAAGCGCAGGCGTCGCGGCTGGCCGCACTCGTGGAGTCGGCGGCCCCGTTCGACACCCGCTTGCCCTATACGCAGCAGGCGCATGACGAGGACGTCCAGCAGCTGCTCGACTTCGCGCGCCGCCGCTCCGAGTTCGCGCTGGCGGAAGTGGCCCAATCGCGCGCGACCGTGTCGAGGCGACGATGAGTGTCATCAATGCCTCCGACGAGTTCGTGAAGCTCGAGACGGAACGTCGTCAGCGCAAGGAGATGATGCGCACGGCGGAGGATCGCGTCCTCGATCCGTGGGAGCGCTATCGCGCCGTGTCGGATCAGTGCGACCGCCTGCACGACGTGACCGAGCTGTACGACCGCAAGGCGCGCTTCGCGCTGATCATCCTCGGCACGCTCAACGCGATGAACGTGCTGCTCGTCACGAAAGGCGACGTGAGACACGTGCTGCAGATGCCGGCGCTGCTGACCGCCTACATCGGCTTCTACGCACTGGTGTCTGTGGTGCTGCTGTGGCAGGCGATTTCCGCGTTGTCACCTGCAGGCTCCCCGGTCGACCGGGTTGACGGTCCGCTCGAGGACCACTGCGAATCGTGGAAGCGACTGCAGGTCGGGGAGCTGAACCGTCAACTCGCAGCCACGTCGTACCTGCTCGCGCAGACCAATGCCGTCAAATGTGTCGCCGTCACACGGCTCTTCGCCGGGCTGAAGGTGCTCGCGGTGCTGACGGCGATTCTCATCATCGGTCTTGCGCTCGGCGCGAACGTCACCAATCAACTCTGAGCATCCGTTGGCGCGGCCCGCCTGCGCAACCCGACGGTTGCGAGCAGGGGGATTCATCCGGCCTCTCCGACTAGACATCTGATTTGCACCACGTAGTGTCCGGCTTTCGCCGGACTGCTTGCGTTGGTCGGCTCGAGCCCGGCCTTCATCGGGTGCAAACAGGAGAGGAGAACGGAATGAGCATGCGTCACGTCTTGTTGGTGACCGTTGCTGTCTTCGCATTCGGCTGCTCGAGTCAGCCAACAGCTCCGTCCATGTTGCCGTCAAATTCCGCCCTGTCGCCGTCGTCGCTGGCCGCGCGCAGTGCGGCATCACCTGCTCGATTCGGTGACCGTACGCCCGGCGTCGTGTATGTCACGAGCCAGGGCCTGTACTACGACACCTTCGTTGTGCAGGATCCGCTGCCCATGGAAGGCAATTTTCAACTGATCGAAAACGGCACGACGGAGTTCGGGCCTGGAGAGCCGGGCTATCTCGGCGGGCGCTGGTGGGAGGATACGAATCACAACGGGATTCAGGATTCCGACGATCATTACTTCCTGTGCCCGCTGCTGCCACCAGGGCGAGAGACGCCATAACGACTCCGCACGCACCCGCTTGTGACCTGCGCGGCGCCGATGTGCGCCGCGACGTCCTGCGCCAACGCCACGTCTGCAGCGTACTGCTCGCGATGTTCGTGGCGCTGCGATGTACGTCTGCGCTGGCGCAGGAGCACACAGCGTTTGCCGGCGCGCTCGCGGGCGTCTCCGTGCTGTCGGCGGATGCGCAATCGATCACCAACGGGCCCGACGCGGCCATCTCCGCGTACGCGCCGCAAAATGGTCCCGCCCTCAACCTGTTCGGAGGCGTACATCTGGCGCCGTATTTCAGCGTCCAGGGAAACTGGATGTGGAACACGAACGATCTGACGCTGGTCTCGTCCGCACTCTCGCCGATGGGCGGCCGCTTCTACGAGCAACGCCGCCAGAGTGGCCAGCACACTGTCGTCTTCGACGGCCTGATCTACTTTCGCCGATTGGACAGCACCATTCGTCCGTACCTGGGTACGGGGCTCGCGTTCGTGCACGTATCGAGCACGAAGGTGATCGACACATCGCCGCATGGCCTGACGCCGCCAGGGAATATCTCGGCGACCCGCATCGGGCTGCGCTCGCACGTCGGCATCGACGTCAAGCTGACGGGCCGCCTCGCCTTCAGATACAGCTTCAGCGAGACGATCAGCAGCAATCCGATCAGCGACGCGCTGACGCCGCCGGCGCCTCGGCGATTGGCCAACTTTCAGAACTTTTTCGGGGTCGTCCGACGGTTCTAGTGGACTGTCTCAACTGAACCTGTAATGCGCACGACAGCCATTCGACCGCGGGTATGCGGGCCAACCAACGGGCGGCCCGCTCTAGAATCACCAGGACGTACCACTAGTGGACTGTCTCAACTGAACCTGTAATGCGCGCGACAGCCTTTCGATGGCGAACATGCGGGCCAACCAAGGGCGGCCCGCTCTAGAAATCACAACGACGTACCACTAGAACGGGCTCGAAACGTACGTACGTAGGATCCGCCTTCAGGCCGACCTGAGGTACAGGCTACCCATTGTGAAACTCCGAGTAGGGACAGCCCGGCCAGAAGATTGGCGCGTGCTCCATGCGCTCGCCGAGGGCGCGCGCATGGCAGACGCGACACGGGTTCATCGTACCGATCCCGGTTGCCCGTGGCAGCAGCGTCAGCGTCTGCTCGAAGACGCACAGATGCCCGCCCGCCCGTCGACAGTCCTTCAGATCGAGCAGCGGTCCTCGTTCCGCCAGTCCCGCGACCACGGCCGAATACACCTTCGACGCGAGCTTGGCCGGGGCCCGCTCGTCCGTCGCGCCGGTCGCGTCTGCCAGTCGTTCGAACCAGTGCTCGTCTGACATGGGTCCTCCATCGCGGACCGCAAAAGTCCGCGCTACTGCCTTCCGGACGTGGACGGTCTGCGCTGCTGCTCCCAGAGCTCTCTGAAGCGGGCCCTGGCGCGCGCCAGCGTGCGCTCTACGCTTTTCTCACTCGCCCCGATCGCAGCCGCCATCTCGCGCGTACTTCTTTGTTCCCAATATCGCCACAGCAAGACGAGCGCGTAGTGTTCCGGCAGCTGCGCCAGGACGCGCCGCGTCTGGCTGCGGACGCGCACCGCGTCGATCTGCTCATCGAGGTCTGCCGTCGCCGACGACCATTCCGGCTCGACATCGTCGCCAGCCTCGAGCGCCTCGGGTGACCGAAGTCGTTGCCTGTAGACGTCCTCCACTTTGTGCCGCGCGATTCCGATCAGCCAGGTTCTGAGGGATGACCGCTGGTGGAACGTGGTGAGCCCGTTCAGCGCCGCCAGGAACACGTCCTGGACGACGTCGTCGACGAGATCGGCACGCGGCACCAGACGGAGGCGAACGAAGCCGTAGACGGCGTCGATATGTGTCGACACGAGCCGGGCGGCGGCCTTGCGGTCGCCTCGCAGCACCGACGCAATCAATTCCTGTTCGCCGTCGACGGCCGCCAGCGCCTCGGGCGTGTTCGGACTCGGGCCGACCGTGCCGGAGCCGCGCGTGGTCACACCATCATTGTCGCGAAAGCAGAGGTTCCCCCCCCCGTGCCGGTCGACCCTCACCCTCGGGAGCTGAATTCGGGTGGAAGCTCCGTCCACCGGTCGCGGCGCCTGTAGTACTTCCACGGCTTGTAGCCGTGCGTCCCGACGAACACCGCATACCGGTCGCGGAGCGCGGCCACTCGCCGTTTCGAAAACGCGATGGGCCGATGCGGCCAGTCGAGGAGCAATTGCTCCACTTTCCACACGTTGCGCGGGGAGAGGCGCCAGTCGTAGTTCCCGACGGCGCGTAGG
>Ga0081539_10007409_pt1 | contig 10019 bp, 6 predicted proteins | sample TabmetS4T2R2_FD_71023 | JGI IMG/M metagenome (GOLD analysis project Ga0081539, IMG submission 71023) | Tabebuia heterophylla rhizosphere microbial communities from the University of Puerto Rico - S4T2R2 | ecosystem: Host-associated > Plants > Roots > Rhizosphere ...
GCAGGAGTCGGGTCAGGGCGACACGGCGGCGTTCTCCACCGGATAAAATGTTGATCAGCATATCCGAAGGTGGACAGCGCAAGGCATCCATGGCAAGCTCGAGGCGGCTGTCGAGGTTCCAGGCATCGACCTTGTCGAGCTGCTCTTGTAACTTCGCTTGTTCAGCGACGAGCGCGTCGAAGTCCGCATCCAGCTCCGCAAACTTGGCATTGATCTCATCATAGCGCGCCAACAGTTCCATGATAGGTGTCACTGCCTCTTTTACAACTTCGATGACGGTTTTCGTTTCATCGAGCTTTGGTTCCTGCTCGAGCAGACCGACGGTGTAGCCCTTGCTCATGGAGATTTCGCCGATGTAGTCTTTATCGACGCCTGCCATGATGCGCAGTAATGTGGATTTGCCTGCGCCATTGAGTCCGAGCACGCCGATCTTGGCGCCATAGTAAAAGCCAAGGGAGATGTCGCGCAGGATTTGTTTGTTGGGTGGGACAATTTTCCCGACCTTATTCATTGAATAGATAACAAGTGATTCGTTTGACATGAGGTTAGATATTCGAGAGTAGATGTTAGATTTTAGAGAATAGTGGAGTATTGTATCAGAGAGTTAAGGGTAAGAATGAAATCGTTCTGCTCAAGTCGCCGTCCTCAGCGGCGATTATTTTGTAGAGCCAACGCCACTCTCCTCCGAGGATGCTGAGCAAAGGATGGCGTTAGGAGCCTTTCTGACAATGTTATACTTTAAATCATGACCCCCATCGACGAACTCAACGCGCGCGGACAGGGACATTTACCGGGACTGATCGGCATTGAATTTATCAGCATCGAGCCGGGGCGGTTGACCAGCCGTCTCACCTTGCGTCCTGAATTGCTCGCCCCAAATGGATATCTGCACGCAGCGACAATCATCGCACTAGCGGATACGACTTGCGGTTACGGCACGTTTACTGATCTTCCGGACGGAGCAAATAATTTCACAACCATAGAGCTAAAAAGTAATTTCTTGAATACAACGCGCGAAGGTGGCATTGCCTGTGTCGCCACGCGCGTACATAATGGTAGAACGACTCAAGTCTGGGATGCTCAGGTGACCGATGAAGCGAGTGGGAAAACGATCGCGTTGTTCAGGTGCACTCAATTAGTCCTCTATCCACGCCTCTCATAATGTGGATCAAGCCAAACCTCAATTCCACTGGGCATTACGTTTAGAAAGTGTAACCTTTTGCTACGAAGTGTAACCTTTTGCAATGTTTGGACATCTGTTAAACACTTGTTAACTATTGAAATTCTGTAATGAAATTGATATAATGTAACAATTAAAGCTGGGGCATTCTAACCTGGCGCAGACGATCGCCCACGCTTTCCAAATGATGATTTCACAGCAGAGTCCAATCACGGAAATGGAGGGAATCCTTCCTGATTAGAGCAGTAAAGGACACTATACTTGATTTTGGAGGGAACAATGGTAATTCCATATTGATCAATGTGTCTAAAAGCTGTTGAGCTACAAGAGGTTAGGCTTCACTCATCACAGCAGACAAGACGCACATCATGACCAGCCTAAGCCAACAGCCAAGCTCATTTGAAGCTTCTTTTTTTGGGTGGAGCGGATTGGTATAACCTCCCAATCGCTGTCTTTTCGTAACAAATAGATTCTCCCGCTTACCATACACCTTTTGAAGGAGGGCCCTATGAATAAAAACGTTATGCTCAGCTTGATGAGTCTCGTGGCCTTGATTGCTACGAGCGCTTATGTTCCTACTGCGGCAGCAGCGAATATGAGCACCTCCATGACCAGCAGTGCATCCTGGTCCGGCGCGAACGCAATCCAAGGAACGCCAGAGGTGCGACGCGTTGGTATTGTCGTTGACTATCACCCGGGGCAAGATATCACTATTGCTGACAGGCATGGCACCGAGTTTATGTTTGACATAGGTTCGCCGTTGAGGATTGTCCCGTCCCACCGAGCCCATTTGCTAGGTGTAGGAGCATTCGTGACGATCATCGCCCCGAACAATGTACCAAATGGCCATCACATGGCTGTGGGGATCGTCATTCACCCTAGCGTTCCACCTGGGTTCGTAGGCCCAAGTGAACCAGGTGGAGGTGGTGGAGGCCCAACGCCAGGAGTTCCCACTTCTCCTAAGGAGTCTCCGCCTCCCAGTGGCCCACTTACCCCCGGAGAGGACAAGCCTCCGGAGTCATTCTCCCAACCTGTCTCGCCGCCTCTGCCGCCTCTAAACACAATCACCGGGTACAACCTTCCAAGCGACTTTGTAGACTGGGCGATACCCATCCGGGTGGCAGCATTCGAGACGATCACCATCAATCCGCTCGAGACCTTCACGCCGGTTGGCGTAGTGGAGATCGGTTCGGATCAATCGACTCCGCGCATCTACATGGTGGCAATAGATCTTGTCTCAACGGGAACAGAGGTCCAAGGCCAACTCTTGCCGATCACAACTACAGATACATTGAATGTTACCTTCCAGCGTATCCCCCAAGTCCCGAACCCGGAGCGAACGAACTCGCCATACGAAGAATTCCAAGTCCTGGAACCCGCGCCAGACAGCTTCAGCACGATCTCCGCGGGAGGTGTGTGCTTCGTGGCCACAACGGCCGACGGTCCCACCAAATACTGCAGTAAACCGAGTGCATCCGATGAATCGGCCCAACTTTCGGCAAGAAATAGCTTCCCCTCGCAGTACGAACAATTGCAGGATTTGATTAGCCCGGTAGCAGGACAATTTGGCCTTGAGAACGTGATTCAACTGGGCCAAATTATCAGCATGCAAGAGGATGTCCAGCACATTCTAGATTGCGCCAGTACATTGACACAACAAGCCTGTGGCGCCGACGTCGTTGTCGCACCTGTGACGGCACAGTATTTTCAGCAACAATTTAATGGCCAATTTGGGGGAGACGACGGAGATAACGGAGACGATGAAGATAATGGAGACAATGGGGGCAATGGGTCCAGTTCACAGCCAACGCCCATCACTGTAGGCGTCGTGAAAGTCCTTCGGCCGGTTGATACTTTCGGAGATACCATCCAGCCGGGCGATTACCAGATTGATTATTGGTTCGATGTGAATGGGGTGTTCTATGCTGCAACGCTTACTGGCGTGACGACAAATAACACTCAGGTGACCAACCAACAAGTTCCCGCGGTGCCTGCGGCCCTGATCAATGCGCCAAACAGCCCCCCGCAGCCCCCATCGCAGATTAGTGCTTGTCGTCTCTTCCGCAGATGTGTTTTCTGGCAAAGTAGCTGCGGCTAAGCAAACCTATGCCTTCCTTTACAAAAGAGCTTCTGATATCGAAGTAGAGAGTACATCACACCCTAACGATTTCCGTCATACCTATACGATTTGCTACGCAAATCGTATAGGTATGACGGAAATTTGTATTCTGAATGTCAGAACCTGTTTCTACATAGGGTGTTTAGACAATAGAACGTTTCGGCCATATAATGCAAGGCGGATGATATTCCAGAGGAGTTTTCATGGTAGAACCACCGTATGGTGTGATCTGGAATCGGATAAGGTCGAGTAAAGTCGTCCCCTTTTTAGGCGCGGGCGCATCCCTTGTCGGGCGGCTGTCAAATATGGTATGGGACCCACAGCGTCCTCAGTTTCTACCCAGCGGGCGTGAACTCTCCCGCCTTCTTGCACAAGAATCCAGCTTCCCATCTCAAGATCCGGTGGATATCGACGATCTCGCCAAAGTCGCTTCCTACTATGCCATTATCTCGGGGCGCCGTTCTTTGCGCGAGCGGCTGCACGAAGTGTTTAGCTATGAGTTCGTCTGTGGTCCGCTCCACCATTATCTCGCTTCCATTCCCAGGCCGCTGCTGATCGTTTCGACGAACTACGATACGTTCATCGAACAGGCATTTCTCGCAGCGAACAAGCCCTACGATCTCGTCATTCACTCCGCCGAGCGCAAAGACATCGCCAACGCGGTCTGGTGGTGGCGTCACGGCGCGGACGAACCAAGTGTTGTTCCGCCTAACGAGCTTCACATCGACCTCGATAAAACGACGGTGATTTACAAAATGCATGGTAACGTCCAGCGTCAGACAGACAAGTGGGATAGTTTTGTGATTACCGAGGAAGATTATGTAGACTTTGTTTCGCGGATGACGACCAATGCCGCCGTACCCTCCCTATTTTACGAATACTTCCGCACTCGCAGCTTCCTCTTTCTCGGTTACAGCCTCAGGGATTGGAATCTACGCGTCGTCCTGAAGAATCTTGACCGTTACCTCGGGCGCAGGCGCGTAGCGAGTGAGGAGGATGACAATGAACCTTTGCCATCCTGGTCGATTCAATACCAGCCTTCAGAGCTCGAGCGCAGGCTTTGGGAAAAACGGAATGTCAATATTTTTGACATGACCCTCGACGATTTTGTGGCCAAAATGCAGCAATGGATGAAATAAACCAGGCGTCCGATGGCTTCTGCCCTTACGTGGGCTTGCAGCCCTACCATGAGGCCGACCAGGATTATTTCTTTGGACGAGAACGTGACAGTCGTATCATTTCCTCCAATCTTTATGCTGCATTTCTCACGGTTCTCTATGGTGCAAGTGGGGTTGGAAAAACTTCTGCACTGCGAGCGGGTGTATTTCCGCGCCTGCGAACATCACCGCGCACTGCCGTTGTCTTCTTTGATACATGGGCCGACCAAAATCTTCTCAATACGCTAAAAGCTAAGTGTTTGGAAGCTATCGCGGAAGCGACAGGAGGCGGGGAACTTCAACTCGACCTCGACCTCCCTCTTGACGAATTGTTATTTTCGGCAACACAGGCCTCTGGCATCACGCTCCTGATTCTTCTTGACCAGTTCGAGGAATATTTTCTCTATCATCCCGAAACCGAAAAAGACAACATGTTCGATGCCGAGTTCGCGCAGGCAGTAAATCGCGAGGATATGGACATCAACTTTCTGGTTGCCATGCGCGAAGATTCACTATCCAAGCTGGACCGCTTTCGGGCGCGGATTCCCAACATGCTCAGCAACGCACTTCGCCTGCGACACCTCGATGCCCCCTCCGCGCGGGATGCAATGCGCAAACCTCTTGACGTGTTTGCTGCCCAGCATCCCGCGGAACCAGCCATGTCCATAGAAGACGCGCTGGTGGAGGAATTGATCGAAGAGATCCAGGTGGAAAAGCTGATGATTGGACAGGGCGGCCGGGGGGTGATCGAAAAGTCCGATAATACAGAGGCAGATGTTCGGATCGAAGCGCCCTTCCTGCAGCTGGTCCTGACTCGTTTATGGGACGAGGAACGAGCTCAGGGATCGCAGGTTCTGCGACTGGAAACCCTGCATGCTCTGCATGGCGCAGGCCAGATCATTCGAACCCACATGGATTCGGCCATGAATGCCCTGACACCGGAGGAACAGGAAACTGCCGCAGGCATCTTTCGCTATATGGTCACGCCTTCGGGCACCAAAATTGCATACACCGTTGCAGATCTTCAATACTATGCCGGATCCACCCGGCCTCTGCAACCGGTGTTGAACAAACTGGCACAAGGGAATGTACGGATCATGCGTCCAGTTACATCACCGGGCGAGCCGGGAGTCATTCGCTATCAGATCTACCACGATGTGCTGGCTCCGGCGGTCCTCGATTGGCGTGCACGGTTCGAGCAAAGCAAACAATTGCTGAGCCTGTTCGATCTGTTGATCGAAAAGGGTGATATGGACAGCGCATTCCAGGTGTATCAGGAGGTCGTACAGCGAACTCCACAGCAGGCTTTTTTCCCGGAACGCTACGAGGTCCGCAAGATCCTGGGAAAGGGTGAGCTTGGTGTAAGCTACAGCATTTTTGACCGAGAGGAGAACCATACCCTTGTTGCCACGATCCTAGATCACAGTGATGAGTTCACAGAAGAGCAACTGGAACAATTCGCCAGCGAGATGGGCAGACTGTCCAGTCCGCGTATCAGCCGCATTTTGGGTTTTGAACGGCATCGTGAAAATATATATATGCTCAGCGAATTGATCGATGGACCGAATCTGCGTGAGCGCTTCAATCAGGGCATACCGCTGAGTTACCAAGAGGCGATGCAAATCGCAAGACAGGTTACGCAAGCCCTGGAGGACGGTCACCGGCAGGGGCTCCCACATCTGAACCTGCGACCATCCAATATCATGCTCAGTTCCGAGGGAGTTAAACTGGTGAATTATGGAATCTCGCGACTGATATCCACCAGACGCAGTTCGACCAAGGTCAGTAAAAGATACATGGACGACTACCTTGCACCGGAACAGCTTTCCGGGCAGGGAGGGGATGAGCGTAGCGACATCTATGCCCTTGGTACGGTCCTGTACGAGATGCTGACGGGGCATCCCCCCAGCATTGGACGCTTCTATTATCCAAGCGAAGTTGTCATCGAGGCAACCGAGGCCGATGACATTTTGATCGACCATGCCCGCGAAGACGATCCGGACAAACGTTTTGCCACTGCCGAGGCGATGCGTGCAGAGATCGACCGCATTGCCATGAGCTCGCTCAGGGGAGGTTTCAACCAGCGTCTGCGAGTCGCGCTGGCATGGATCGGGGAACGCTACAAGGGGCTCACTTCAAGAAGTGGGCTCGCCTTGCTCATACCAGCGTTCATGGCTTTGCTGGCCTCGAGCCTTATTTATTCCCTTCCTAGCCAGGTAAGATTGCCGGCCCGACTGATACTGCCAGTGCTGCTCAACAGTCTCCTAATCAGCATCGTTTTCGATGGGGTAGTACGTGCCCTAGCCAGGAGACGAGGCCTCGGCTCGCTCAGCACCAGTGGAAGCGGCATAGGCGCCATTCTTGGGCTGGTATTTACACTTAATATGATCAGGCTAGTGGGGATTTATGACACGGCATCTTCCTTGGGTTCAGCCTCTCCAGCAGACACGCTAAGCACTTTTTACGTCATGCTGGTCGTCGCCATCTCTGAAGCCGTGCTGACTCTAGTAATCATGATAGCAATCGCTTGGATAACAGAACGTCTGTTTAAGAGTTATACAATGGGTTTCTATTGGACCTTTGTGGCCGTCGTGATCCTCGAGATCATACTCACAATAGCACGGCTACCTCATGGAATGATCGGTGATTTCTGACAGCCCTACTGAGGCTCATAGACCAAAAGACCGACCGCACTTTCGAGTCGCTCTTTTGGTTTGTTCGGCAGGCTACAAAGCGATATATCCCATTTTTTAAAGTTTGTTTACTCAAATCCAGGCTCTGAGCTTACCACACCGGGACGGTGTCCTTCGGGAGAAACGACCCGCTTGCTTAATCTAAACATATTATCTATACTTTGTACCATAAACATCCCTATGATAAAAAGCAGGCTCGTATGAAAAAAGTTTCAATTGAACGAAAACGATATATTCTGGATGATACTTTTAAGGTCGAGGAGGCCTATCTGCGCTTTGAGCAGTTCAACGGCGAAATGAGCCCCCGGGTGCGCCGACTGTCGTTTGAGAGGGGCAATTCTGCGGCCATTCTGGTTTTCAATAGAAGCACAGAAAAATTAATCCTGATCAGCCAGTTCAGATATCCCACCTACCAAAATAGCCACGGTTGGACGATCGAAGCAATTGCCGGAATCATGGACCCTGGTGAAACGCCGGAGGAATCCGCCCGAAGGGAATTACAAGAAGAGACCGGTTTAAACATCGAACGATTCGAGCCCATCGCGACCTTTTATCCATCCCCTGGCGGAAGTTCCGAGCAAATCTACTTGTATTACTGCGAAGTCTCAGGAGAACGGGCCAGATACAACAAGACTGGTGGATTACTGGCGAGCGGGGAGGATATCAAAGTGATCGAACTCACACTGTCAGAGGCATTGACAAAAATCAAAACCGGAGACATCTTGGATGCCAAAACAATACTTGGGATTTATTGGCTGGAAAACCGTCAGCTAAAAGGACAAGTAGAGGAGAGGAAGAATGGCAATCAATAAGTACGCGGGTAAAAAGTGTTTCGTGATCATGCCTTTTGGAATAAAGAAGGATATTGACGGATATGAGGTCGATTTTGATCGTGTGTATCATGAGCTGATTTACAAGGCAGTCGAAGAGCTTGGGGTTGACTGTGAACGCTGCGACGAAATTATTGGCACGGGAGCGATCCATAAAAAAATGTTTCGGGGAATCTTCGATGCCGACGTATCCGTTGTAGATATCACATCATTGAATCCAAATGTCTTTTATGAACTCGGCGTTCGGCATGCCTTGCATAAATACGTAACGCTCGTCATTCGCAGGAATAGCAATCTTCCCATCCCATTCAATATTAGTGGGCTGAGTATCCTAGGGTATGACGTGGACAGTGAGGAACAGCTTGAGAGAAACAGAAAAAAGATTCGCGATTACATCCAAAATGCTCTAGACAAACCAAGTATTGACAGTATTATCTATGATGTTCTCGATGATCTAAAGGTAGAAAGGAAGATCAAGACCATCGAGACAAGAGAGGAAAAACTATATCAGATACTAGGGGTACCGGGCAGGCAGATTGGATATATTACCGGGAATATAAACAACGTCAATAACGTAGATATTTGGGTGAATTCTGAAAATACGAATATGCAAATGGCACGGCCCTATGAATTTTCGGTCTCGGCCACCATTCGGTACGAGGGGGCCACGAAAGACGCAAATGGGTATGTGGTCGATGACTTGATCGCAAAAGATCTTCGTAAGGTGACCCGCGGACGTGATTGCTCACCAGGCACTATTGTGGTCACAACTGCAGGAGAGCTGGAAAAGTCCAATCGGGTCAAACGGATTTTTCATGCCGCCGCCGTGACTGCTGATCCGGGAAGCGGTTACAGGCCCATTGATAATATTGCAGTGTGTGTGCGAAATGCCTTGCGAAAAGCCGACTCCGAGGAACTCGCTCCCCTGGAAGTTAATTCCATTCTATTCCCACTCATGGGGGTGGGGACAACGCGCTCGAGCGCGCAAGAGATGGCCAACAAATTGATCGATGCCGCGATCGAATACATGAGGCAAAATCCCCAGTCTAGGATCAATAAAGTATATTTCCTCGCCTACACAGAGCGGGACCGCGACATATGCCGGCACAAGTTTATCTATGATCCACGAATTGCAACACAAGGAGAAACGGAAACTCTTCCATCGTAGAGCGGTAAGATGGCTTTCAGGATCAAAACGACCGAAGTGAAAGATGAGACCAGGGGAAAACAATCGCGTTGTTCAGATGTACACAGTTGATTCTTTATCCACGCTCAGGGTCATGGTTTTCAGATTATTAACGTTTGCGAGAAAATCCCCGAAGGGTCCAGAGCAATCCTCCGATTAGGATTGTAAGAAGGCCTAAAGTAAGCCCCAGACCAAATCGACGCGGGGATTCTGTTGGAGTGACAACTGGGGTTCCTGTTGGCGATGGTGTAACGATGATATATGGACTTGGAGAGGGCGTAATCGTTATTGGACCTGGTGTAAGTGTCGCGGTTGCAGGCAGAGTCACGTGAAGCAGTAATTTTTGTCCGGGGAAAATAACAGAGGCATTGTTCAGCCCATTCCAGGCCATCAGGTCCGCAAGCGGAACCTCATAAAAGCCAGCGATCCAAGAGAGCGTTTCGCCGCTGTTAACGGTATGGTAATAATTACCATCCACTTCGGGGGTGAGCTTCTGGATGTGGCTCAGCGTCGGGCTCGGGGTGACATGGCCCGGGTCGATCAGGAGCTTCTGCCCAATTTGCAGGGGCCAATCTTGTTGCCATCCATTCAATGCCAGGATCCTATCCACAGAGACGTGATACGCGTCGGCAATGGGAATTAGCGCCTGATACGCCTGCACTTCATGGATGATCTTGCCATCCGGGTCGGGAGTTGCGGGCACGAACATGCCAAAGGGAGTCGGCGTGGCATAACCCGCTGTGTTTTCATTTGGGATGAACAAACGCTGCCCGGCCCGTAGCGGCACGGTTCGCGAAAGGTTGTTCCAGACTTCGAGATCGTGGATGGTGATTTGGTAGGCGATCGCGATTGAC
>Ga0081539_10007410_pt1 | contig 10019 bp, 10 predicted proteins | sample TabmetS4T2R2_FD_71023 | JGI IMG/M metagenome (GOLD analysis project Ga0081539, IMG submission 71023) | Tabebuia heterophylla rhizosphere microbial communities from the University of Puerto Rico - S4T2R2 | ecosystem: Host-associated > Plants > Roots > Rhizosphere ...
CATTAATGAGCCGATATTCATCAAAACGCTCGACATCTACGGACCGGGCAACGCGATGTGGTCGTCGGACTATCCGCACACTGCCGCAACCTGGCCACGGTCACAAGACTTCATCAACAAAACGTTTAACAATCTGTCCGACAATGACCGGCGTCTGATCGTACATGACACTGCGGCGAAGGTGTATCGAATCGAGGTATAGGAAGAACGGCAGAGTAAATTCTGCCTTGTGGGAAAAATGCGCATCGGCCGTTAAGGTCGATGCGCGCGGTTGTCTGCTGGGCGTTTAGATTGACGGACAATGACTTTCGCTTTATATTCGCTCCAATAAAAAAGGAGCCACCACCATGCACACCAGCACCACCGTCCAACCTGGGCACCGCGGGGCGAAAAAATTTCTCGCACAGTATGGCGATCGCCTCGTTTGCGTCCGCTACCGATCGGACGAGCGGCGGGGGAAACGTTTCAAAACCGTAGAACTGATCGTAGAAGAGTGGCCGTGGACGCCTCCATCTCCCCGGCGAACGGCGTCCGGCATCGTCTTTGTGAAGGTAGCGTTTGCCGAAAAGATATTACGTCAGCGGGTCAAGGAGGCGGGAGGAGTATGGAACCAAGACAAGCAAGCTTGGGAATTGCGGTACGATCGTGCGCTCAACTTGGGGCTCAAAGAACGGATCGTGGGGGATGCGAGTTGCTACATATAGGAACTGTCCGTGACATACGTTGCTAAATATAGGAATCTCGATGTTACTACTGGTAGGAACTTTGTGGTTACTAGATCTAGTAACATGTTCCTATTCCTGGCAACTTATTGTCACTAATAGTAACGTGGAGATGTCGTAGAATAGTAGTTGGACGAAATCGCTTGATGCGATGGAACTTCTAGTGCTATCAGGGACTGACGCGCCGGGGCTCTGGTAGCGAAGAGGCGGTGGGGATGGTAGCGGGTCCCATTACACACAGAGAGTGAGGCACCTTCTCCACATGGCCAGTCGCATCCTCCAGCACCTCCTCGACGCCCATTACCCCGCCTTTGCACAGACGCATCCGTTGCCCGACCACGTGCGGGAGGCGGTGCACGCGCTGCGCAGCTGCCGCACGGCCGCGTTAGGGGGCCACGTGCAGGCGTGCCCCGAAGGGCATATCGAGCGCGTCTGGTACAACTCGGGTCGGCATCGGTTCTGTCCCCAGTGCACGCACTTACAGATTGCCCAGTGGCTAGAGCGCCAGCGCGCGCGGTTACTGGCGTGCGACCACTATCACGTCATCTTCACTCTTCCCAGTGAGCTCAACGCTTTGTGGCTGGCCAACGTGCGCGAGGTGGCCACGGGCTTGTTCCCTGCGGCGTGGGCGACGCTGAGCGAGCTGCTGAGTGACCCGAAGTACCTGGGGGCGACGCCGGGCATCTTAGCGGCGCTGCACACGTGGGGGCAGACCTTGGTGTTGCATCCGCATTTGCATTGTTTAGTGACGGGCGGGGGCTTAACTGCGGATACCTGGAAAGCGGTCCGCAACGGCTATCTGCTGCCAGCGCGGGTGGTGATGCCGGTGTTTCGGGGCAAGCTGCTCGCGGCGATGCCTCACGCCCTCGACGCCGGGCAGCTGACCCTGCCGGTGGGCGTGACGGGGGCGCAACTGCAGATGCTGCTCCACCGGCTGGGGCGCACGAAATGGCACGTGCAGATCATGCAACGCTATGCGCAGGGCCAGGGAGTAGCAACGTATCTGGCGCGGTATCTGCGGGGTGGGCCGCTCAAGCCGAGCCGGATCGTGGCTGGGGAGGAGCAGACGGTTACCTTCCGCTATGCGGACAATCAGGACCTCGATGCGCAGGGGCGCGGCGCGCGCAAACTGCTTTCTCTGTCGGCGGCGGACTTCTTACAGCGGTGGTTCCTCCATGTGCCACCGCCGGGGTTCGCGGTGGTGCGCAGCTACGGGCTGTATGCGCCGGGCAAGCGGGCCACGCTCGCGCAGTGTCGCCAGGCGCTGGGGCAAGCGCCGCTGGTATCGCCGCCGGCTCTCGACTGGCAGACGTACTGTGCCCAGCAGGGGTCCCTGCATCCCGAGTGTTGCCCGGTGTGTGGGCAGCGGCTGCGCCGCACAGCCACGGTCCCACCTGAGCGCAACACCCGCCGGCCAGTACCGTTGCCCCAGCCAGGAGCGCCGTCCGACCGGTTCCCAACGCTGCGCGAGGCCGCATGACCCGGAACAGTGGGGCTGCCTCTGCACATCGAGTGAGGTTCTCTGGTCGCGGCGCGGCCGCTCGGCTCCCGCCCCACCCTCGAGCCTGCTCCACGGCCTCTCTCACCCTGACTCTTCCTCAGCCAAGCTCTCCTGCAACCAGTACGGGGCCCCTGTCGACCCAACCATGCCTGCAGCTCCAGCCGGGACGACTCCTTCAATCTCCATAGCCCAAGGGCTGCACCTTGTGGTGCCGTCCAACCACAGGATGCAGCGGACCGGCGGCTGGCGCGGCCATCGCACCCGCTGCTGCGCTCCTTGCGGGTCTGGCGAAGCCAGACTATGGTGGCTGCGCTGCCGCTGGCCGCTGATCCTAAGGTGTTAGCCGACAAGCCGTGCGATAGGAGAAATCGTATGAACGAAGGCGAACGAGGGCAAGTAAGTGGTAGCACCGCCGAGGTGTATGAGGACTTCTTCGTCCCGGCGTTGTCCCAACCATGGGCGAAGCGGGTAGCCGATGCGGCGCAGATTCGAGCTGGCCAACTCGTCCTCGATGTGGCCTGTGGCACGGGAGCTCTGACCCGCGAGATTGCAGCTCGCGTCGGCCCGGATGGATCGGTCATTGGCCTTGACCTCAACGAAGGCATGCTTGAGGTAGCCCGACGTAAGGCCCCGACGCTGGAGTGGCGGCAAGGGCCAGTCGAGGCGTTGCCGTTCGCCAGCGCCAGCTTTGACGCCGTGGTCAGCCAGTTTGGCTTGATGTTTTTCGACCATCGCGGCACCGCGATCGAAGAGATGATGAGGGTCTTGCGTCCTGGCGGACGCTTGGCGGTGGCAGTCTGGAGTTCCCTGGAGACCTCTCCAGGCTACGCCGCGTTGGCCGCGCTCGTACAGCGGCTGTGCGGCGATCGGGTTGCAGAGGTGTTTCGAGCCCCGTTTGTGCTAGGGACTCCTCAAGTCCTGCACTCCATATTCGCGGAGGCGGGCCTGCCGAACGCCGAGGTCACGCCCCAGGGAGGAACAGCGCGTTACCCTTCGATTCATTCATGGATTGACGCGGAGGTGAGGGGGTGGACGCTTGGTGACGTCATCGACGACGACCAGGTTGAGCGGTTACTCACCGAGGCAGAGGAAGTATTCCGCCCGTTCGTGACTAGGGAGGGAGCGGTAGCGTTCAGCATGCCTGCCCTCATCGTTACGGCCACCAAAGCGTGAGGCGTTCAAACTGTGTAACGCTTCTCGATCTTAGAAACGGTGCCGTCTCGGGGATGTCGTCTAACCATTTGCTGCAGAGGGACGCGGCCCATGGTGGCAGTTCTGAATAAAACCGAAAGTGTTCGTTTGGGGCTGCGCCCCTGAGCACGGCGTTAGACGCTTCCGCCACTATCAGAAGCGCTAGCATCTCACGCTTGCACCCGCTAGCTGAAAGCGCTAGCATCTATCTTCGTGAATGCCAAGCACCGAAAAACGCTGCAAGCTATCTTTGCGCGGCCCACCTCGCCGTCAATTGTCTTTGCTGACCTCGAAGCGTTAATTGTCGCTTTGGGTGGCTCGGTTATGGAGCGCGAAGGGGCGCGCGTGAAGATCACGCTGCAGGGGGAGCAATGGCACTGTCACCGCCCCCATCCAGCCAAAGAGGCCAAGCGGTATCAAGTTGAAGAGGCGCGCGAGTTGCTGGAACGGATAGGGATCAAACCATGAACACCATGAATCACAAAGGATACACCGCCCGAATCGAATTTGATGAGCGTGACAACATTTTTGTCGGTCGCGTGCTTGGCCTGCGCACCATGATCAGCTTTCATGGAGAAACAGTGAAAGGGTTACGCGCTGCATTCGTGACAGCCATCGAGGAGTTCTTGCGCGACTGCAAAGAACAAGGAGTTCGTCCTGAGAAGCCAGCGTCTGGCAAGCTCATGTTACGAGTGCCACCGGAGGTGCACGGTGCAGCCTTAGTTGCAGCGCAGGCTGCAGGCAAGAGCCTCAATCAATGGGCGACCGAAGTACTCGAAGAAGCTACACAGAGTTGAGCACTCTACCCAACAGGCGTCTAACTCTACGCGCCACCGCATCGCGGCCCGGTTGCGGTTGGGAATGAACGTGAAAAGTCTCGGTGTGGCCGCTCGCGGTGCGCTGGAGCGTTAGGCATGAGTTCCACCGGCGTGCACAGGAGGTACGCCAGCAACAGAGGTCATGGATAATATAGCGTTTGAGTTTTATCTGCACTGATCTGCCAACAGGAGCGAACCATGGAAGAGCGAAGCAGGCTGGTAGGAGGCAAGGTCGGATGGATAGTTGTCGCGGTGCTGCTGATAGCCGGTGGACACCGTGGCGAGGCGCAAAACGTTAGCGATACCCTCGTCAGCGCGCTGCGGGAGGCAGAGGTCGTCGACCTCACCGTCCTCATCTCCGAGCAGCTCCCCGCGCACTGGCCCACCCACGCGCCGTTCCAGCGCTGGACGTTCAACTGGTTCAAGCCGGTGAAGAGCCCGTACGACGACAACTACGCGCAGAGTGCGTTCCCCTACTACGGCCAGCGCTATGTGCTCGACGAGCATACCGGCACTCAGCTCGACTGCCCGGCGCACTTCATCCCGCCCGAGGGCAGTGGGCTGCCCTTCGCGGGGCCGATGGGGAAGCTAACCTGCGACAAGATCGCGCCCGCGCAGTGGATGGGTCCGGCCGTGGTCATCGACGTGCGGAGCATCCTCGACCAAGCCCCCAACGGGAAGAGCCCGAGCATCACGCCGAAGATGGTGCAGGACTGGGAGGCGAACAACGGCGCGCTCAAGCCCGGTGACGTTGTCCTCTTCTACTCGGGCTACTCGGACAAGTACTACAAGCCGTTGCCGGAGGGCAACCGGCTCGCGTTCGAGCCGCTGATTCTGCAGAGCAAGCCGGGCTGGCCGGCCCCCGGACCGGAGACCATGGAGTATCTGCACTCCAAGGGGATCAAGCACCTCGGCATCGATAGCCCGAGCATGGGGTCAGTGGAAGCGGGGCAGGCTGCCCACGTCGCCGGCCTCAAGTACGGCATGACCTGGGAAGAGCTCCTGATCAACCTGGGGCGACTCCCGGCGCGCGGGGCCTTCTACATCGCGCTGCCCCTCAAGGTTATCGACGCGAGCGGAGAGCCGACTCGCGCAGTGGGCATCAAGAGCAAGGGCCAGAAGGGCGTCGGCGAGTAAAGCCTCGTGTCACGGCGCGGCCGGGTGCCGGACGGGGTGAGGAGCTTCTTCAGGGTGATGAGGGAGAGCAGCAAAGGCGTCAGAAAGCAGTGCTCTAGGGGAATGGGGGACGTTGCGGTTTTTATGGCCTACCCCCCGGTCCACCGCATCGCTGCCCGGTGGCGGTTTGGAACAAAGCCGACAGGACGCATGTGGGCAGCTCGCGGAGACCGGGACCGTTGGACATAGCGGACGAGACGTCCGCAAACAGACCGTGAAGTCACTCTGAGTTCGTACTATGGCCGTGACGTTACAAGCGATTCCCCAGGCCAGCTTTGCGGCGTATACCGCAGCGCACAAGGTGCCGCGCCGGGTCTGGAAAGCCGCACACGCAGTGATGCGTTGCCGGACGGCCCCGTTGGGGGGCCACGTGCGGCGCTGTCCGCAAGGCCACGGCACGGAGATCTGGTACAACTCGTGCCGCCATCGCGCGTGTCCGCGCTGTTGCTCGTCACGGATCAGTCAGTGGCTCGATCACTGGCAGGAACAGGTGCTGCCCACGGATCACTTTCACGTCATCTTCACCTTGCCCAGTGAATTGCATGAGCTGTGGCAGTGGAACCGAGAGGCCATGACGGAGCTCTTATTCACTAGCGTACGCGAGACGCTGGGCACGTGGCTGGGCGCAACGCCAGGGATTCTAGCCGCGTTGCATACGTGGGGCCGCACGCTCACGCTCCATCCGCACGTGCACTGTCTGGTCAGCGGCGGCGGCCTGGACGCCGAGGGGCAGTGGCGTGCGGTGCCTACGGGCTTCCTGCTGCCGGTCGCGGTGGTGCGCAGCTTGTTCCGGGGCAAAGTGCTGGGCGCGATCGAGCAGTTGTGGTTCACCGGTCAGCTCCAGCTTCCCCCGCATGTTGACGACGACGGCATCCGGCGGATACTCGTCGCAGCAGCACGGCAGCCGTGGAACCTTCGCATTGCCGAGCGCTACTCGCATGGCTGCGGCGTGATGAAGTATCTGGCGCGCTACGTGCGGGGCGGGCCGATCAAGGATCATCGGTTCGTGAGCTTTGACGGAGAGCAGGTGACGTTTCGCTATGGCAACCATCGTGACCTCACCGAAGTGGGGAAGCCCCAGCAGGCGGAGTTGACGTTGAGGGTTAAGGAGTTTTTGCGGCGCTGGAGCGAGCACGTGCCCTGCCCGGCGTGCATACGGTGCGCGCGTGGGGCGTGTATGCCAGCACGCAGCGGAAGAAACTCGAGGAGTGTCGAGTGCAGTTGTCGGGACAGGAGACGCCACTGGGATTGCCGACCGCAGCCGCGACCACTTCTCCCCCCAACCGCGACCGCCCGTGGAAGCGGTGTCCGGTGTGCCACCACGCCATGGTGGTCATTCAGGTGCTGGCCCGCGCGGGCGCGCCGCCGCGAGTGGAGTCATGGCCGGTAGCGGCCTGAGGGGTGAGTTCAAATCCCCATAGGGCGCGGGCCGCTTGTCCAACCCGCGATTGGAGCGGACCACGGCGCGGACCGGCCACGGCCACTCGGACAGGTTCCGGCTTGCGCGTGGCCGCTCAACCGCTATACGTTAGCTGTCATCAACGATGACGCCAGTATCCAGGCTTACGACTGGTATGAGCAATCGCAATCACATGCATGTCCTCACTACGCTCTCGATACACCACGAAGTAGGGGAAGCGGCGACACAACACACGCCGGGCACCATACGCAGCCCGCACTCGGGGAACTGGGCTGCCAATCCCAGGATGCCGCGAAATCAGGTCCAGCAATCGCCCAACCTCTGTGAAGAATTGCGCGCCCAACCCCTGTTGCTGCATCTCATACCAGGCCACGACCGCCCGCAGTTCCTCCTCAGCCGCTGGATCAATACTGAGGCGTTTCACTTCGAGAGCAACTCTTTCTCAAGGCGGCGACGCACCTCGTGCCACTCTGAGAGGGTAGTCTCCCCTGCGTCTACGGCGGCACAGCGGCGCTCGATCTCCACTGCCCAAGCTTCCTCGGCATCTGGATCTACCTCACGGTCAAGGCTCTGCAGTAAGCGGACCGCGAGTTCCGCACGTTGGTCATCGGGAAGGGCGAGTACATCTTCAAGGATACGTTCCGTTGTTAGTGACATAAATTGTTTATACCATGAGTAAGGATACGAGAGATAGGTTGACAGCTAACCCCTCTCAGGCCTCGGTTGTCCAGAGGGCAGACGAATGCATCACGGGGGCGGGTGGCCGTCCGAAAACAACGAGGGAACCGTCTGTCCCAAGCGATTGCGGCTGACTTCATTTCGGTTGCTGGTCACAGCCGTGGGCTGCACCAAACCCCTCTTGAGGGTCGCTGTTCTCGTATTTCTGTGCGGAGAACAGTGGCCTCGGGAAAGGCCACGCCCTAGAAACGCTTCCGTGCCCTCATGCCGGCCTTCTCAATAGCGCGGGCTGTGTCCGGAGACACTCCTCGTGAGTGCCAGACTCGGGGGAGGGGCAGCCCCGAGCCCCTCGGTGACGGAGCACCAAGCAGAGGAGCAGGAGGGACGGTCCAATCAACCGCAAGGGCTCCGGGCCTTGGGTCCAGAGGTGCTCTACACAGTCGGTGCTCTATCTATAAGGAAGGAACATCATGTAGGCTCTACCCGTGGTCGGCCAGTTAGGCAGCAGGCTCCCTCTCTCCCCTCAGCGGTTACGCGGAAACAAAACGCTGGAGGTCAAACGGCTGTTCCCGCGTGCGCCTGTAATACACAGCGCGCGCGAGCTTATGCCCGAGGACGGTGAGGGCTTTCGCTTTGCCGTGTTGGTGTTCGAGTTTCGTGCAATACGCTTTCCCCAGTTGGTTCTGCCGTAAGAAGAGGATCGCGGCTGCGGCCAAGGCCCAGCGCAGATGGCTGTTGCCGATCTTTTTCCCGGAGGTCCCCAGGCGTTTGCCCTTGGATTCCTTGGCGCACTTCACCAGACGACAATACGAGCCAAAGTCTTGCACCCGGGGCAACCGCGTGATGTCCTGAATCTCATAGAAGAGGACGAGCGCCAAGATTGGTCCGATGCCTGGGACGGATTGGAGCCGTGCGTACGTTTGCCCATCGTGCACCTTGGCACTGCGCGTGAGGGAGAGTTCCATGTCCCTGAGGATCTGATCATAATGATCAAGCAGGGCGAGATCGACTTCAACGGTCTTTCGCACGCTCGGATCGGGGAAATGTGCTTCCACGCCTGCGCGGTTCGCTTTGTATGCCAGCTTCTTACCGATCTCGGGGAGGTTGGACTGACTAGTGGTATTCTGAAGGTGCGCTAACAGTTCCGCCCGTTTCTGCACCAGATGACAGCGACGGCGGAGCAAGTCCCGTGTTGCACGCATTGCGGCGGGATACACAGACGCTTGTGGTATCATTCCTCCCCGCAACAAGACCGCGATCTTATGCGCATCAATTTTATCGTGCTTGGCTTTGCCCCCCTGAATCGCCTTCATAGAGAGAGCGTGGCCCAGGACAAAAGCAATCCCTTCCTGCTGACAGAGGTCAGCCAGCCAATACCAGGGGAAGACACACTCCACCGCCACCACCAAGTCTTCGCGATACGGAGTAATCAAGCGGAGAAATGCCTCCGGGGTCGTCGGCAAATTCTGGTGCACGAGTTTCGTGCCGGGTTGATCGAGAAGACAGCCATACATCGCCCGGGCATGTAGATCGATCCCGCAATAGTGTTTATGTCGGTGCGTGTAAAAGTTCATCCAGGTGTCCTCCTTAGGGATGGATTGTTGTGGTACAGCCATCCTACCGCTGCCACTTGCAGCTCAGGAGGCCTGGATGAGTATCAAGCGCCTCCAGCCTGACCGCGGCCCGCGAGCGGTTCTGAGCGCATACGAAGGGCAGCGATGGGGCCGCGGCGGCTGAGGCGGACTGTTAGACCTCTTGATTTCTGATCATGATTATCCACGGTGCAAAAAAATTCATCTCGGCAGCTTTTGACTCTGAGAAGGAGCTTGAAAGCGTAGTGCAGGTCAATGCCGAATATATCTTCGGTCCGGATTCGATCTATTTGCCCAAATCTCTTATTCGTAGTCCGGAGGGTTTCGGCACCATCCCTGACGGTTTCGCTGTCGACCTTTCTTCCAGGCAGTGGTTTATCGTGGAGACAGAGCTGGCCGCTCATAGCGTTTGGACCCATATTGCTCCCCAAGTCGCGAAGCAGATCATAGCGGCCTCACAACCTGCAAGCCGTAGGATTCTGACTGAAGTCGTGGTGAACCGAGGCAAAGAAAATATGGCGTTGCGAGAACGTTTTGAGGAGCTGGGGATCGCCGAGATTGACATACGCCAAGTCCTAACCGACATCTTTGAGCGCAAGCCCATTGTTGGTATTCCCATTGACCATGTTGGAGCCGATCTACGCGAGTGGGCACAGACACTTAAGACTGAGGTCAAACTCTGGGTGGTTCGCAAACTGGTAGAATTTGGCAATCCCCAAAACGTCATTTACGAGATTCCGGACGAGTACAAGCCCGTGCTGGATACGACCCCTGAGGCGGACATTTCAACATCCGGCTACCGATACTACGACGTCAACGTTGCTGACCTAATTGGCGCTGGTTTGCTATCAGCGGGTCAGAGGCTTGTCATGTCATATAAACCCCGACACAGCGAACGGAAGCTCTACGAAGCAACCCTTT
>Ga0081539_10007411_pt1 | contig 10018 bp, 10 predicted proteins | sample TabmetS4T2R2_FD_71023 | JGI IMG/M metagenome (GOLD analysis project Ga0081539, IMG submission 71023) | Tabebuia heterophylla rhizosphere microbial communities from the University of Puerto Rico - S4T2R2 | ecosystem: Host-associated > Plants > Roots > Rhizosphere ...
GCCAGGTGACGGCGGAGCTGCGCTGCGGACGCGTCGCGCTCGACACGCGCGGCGCCCGCGTCACGCTCGACGGCGCGCCGGTCAAGCTGACCAGCCACGAGTTCCGCGTGCTCTCGTACTTGATGCACCATCGCGGCCGCGTCGTCTCGCAGAGCGAGCTCACCGAGCACATCTACGCGCGCAGCGACGACCGCGACTCGAACACGGTCGAAGTGTTCGTCGCGCGGCTGCGCCGCAAGCTGGGCGCGTCCTTCATCGAAACCGTCCGCGGTCTCGGCTACCGCGTCGAGGCCGGCTGATGGCCGGGCTGTCGCTGCGCACGCGCGTGCTGCTCGGAGCCGTGCTGTGGACCTTCGGTCTGTTCGCCGTCACCGGCATCGTCTTCACGCTGACGATGCTGCGCTACCCGCAGGGGCCGCGCATCTTCCATCACATGTTCACGCACGCCCTCGCCTGGTCGATCGCCGCTGGCGCCTGCCTGGTCGGCGGACTCTGGCAGGTGCGCCACGGCGTCCGGTCGCTCCAGCGCCTGCGCGAGCAGCTGACGTCGGCGCGCACCGCGCGCGGCGGCCGCGTCGTCGGACAGTACCCGGCCGAAGTGCAGCCGCTCGTCGACGATCTCAACGCCCTGCTCGACCATCGAGAACGGACGGTGGCGCGCGCGCTGTCGAAGGCCGGCGACCTCGCGCACGGGCTGAAGACGCCGCTGGCGGTGCTCGCACAGGAAGTGGAGCGGGTCGAGGCCGCCGGCCATCACGATCTCGCACAAACGATCGCGCAGCAGGTCGAGCGGATGCGGCGGCAGATGGACTATCACCTCGCGCAGGCGCGCGCCGCGGCCTCGGGCGCCGCGCCGGGCGCGAGCTGCGCTGTGCGCGTCTCCGTCGATGGATTGTCGCGGACGCTGCTCCATCTCCACGCCGGGCGTGGCCTGACGATCGACGTCGGCGTCGACCCCACGCATGTCGTCCGCGTCGAGCGGGAAGATCTCGACGAGATGCTCGGCAACCTGCTCGACAACGCCTGCAAGTGGGCGCGTACGACGATGGCCGTTCACAGCGAACGCGTGGAGCAGTCGATCGTCATCACCGTCGACGATGACGGACCCGGCGTGACGGCGTCGTTGCGTGAAGACGTGCTGCGGCGCGGCGTGCGAGCCGACGAAGCCGCGCCGGGCTCCGGCCTCGGCCTCGCGATCGTCCGCGATCTGGCGGACGCCTACGGCGGATCGATCGCGCTCAGCGACTCACCCGGCGGAGGACTGAGGGCGTGCCTGCGGCTTCCCAATGCGGATTGCGGATTGCGGATTGCGGATTGAAATGCGGATTGCCAATCTTCAATTCAATCCGCAATCCGCATTCCGCATTCCGCAATGGGTTCAGCCTCGGACGTTCTTGTTGAAGAAGTCGAGTGTGCGCTGCCAGGCGAGCTTGGCGGCCGTCTCGTCGTAGCGCGGCGTCGTGTCGTTGTGGAAGCCGTGCGGCGTGCCGTCGTAGGTGAAGATCTCGTACTTCCTGCCGTTCGCCTTGAGCGCCGCTTCGTAGGCCGGGATGCCGGCGTTGACGCCCTGATCGTTGCCGGCGTAGTGCAGCATCAGCGGCGCCTTGATCTTCGCGACGTCGTCTGCGCCCGGCTGACGGCCGTAGAACGGCGCGCCGGCGGCGAGATCGGCGCCGAGCCGCACGGCGAGGTTGTTGACCACGCCGCCGCCGAAGCAGAAGCCGACGGCGCCGATCTTTCCCGTGCAATCGGACCGGGCTTTCAACCACTGCGCCGCCGCCACGAAGTCCTCGAACATCTTCGGGCCGTTCACCTCGCGGAATTTCACCGCACCCTGTTCGTCGTTGCCCGGGAATCCGCCGACCGACGTCAAGCCGTCGGGCGCGAACGCCACGAAGTTCGCGACGGCGAAGCGCCGGGCGACGTCCTCGATGTAGGGATTCAGGCCGCGGTTCTCGTGGATGACGAGCACCCCGGGCAGCTTGCCGGACGCGTTGGCGGGACGCGCCAGATAGCCCTTGATGCTGCCGTTGCCCTGCGGCGACGGCACCGTCGCGTACTCCGTCTTCAGCCGCGAGTCGTCCTTGGGCACCTGCTGCGCCCAGGCGTAGTTCGGCCGCATCTCCTCGAAGATGGCGGCGACGGTGAGACCGCCGACGGCGAACTTCCCCGCGCGCTCGAAGAAATCGCGCCGGGTGATCTCGCCGTGCTGGTACTCGTGAAAGAGATCCAGGAGCTCCTGCGGGTAGTCGGACGCCTGTTTTCGTTCCATAGGCGCGGATTGTAGCGGCTGATCAGTCAAAAGTCAGCGCCGCAGAGACTTCCCGCGCGGAACAGAAACGTAAGCCTCTGGTTGTCAGCCGTTTGCAGAGACGACGCCGTGGTGCGGCACTTGCTCAATCGTGGGCGTGTCGTTCGTTACCGGAGGAATTATGCGTGGAGCTCACATCGGCGCAGCGGTCGCGGCGCTGGCCCTGACGGCTGCAAGTGCCCAGGCGACGCCTGTCGCGTTCACCAAGCTGACCGGCCTCACCGGCGGATCGCCCGCCGCCACTGGCGTCTACGAAGGGATCCTGACCGGCAACGGCATGATCCAGTCGATCACGATCCAGGACAACAGCTTCGGCCTCGGCGGCGCCGCGGGACAGTTCAGCGGCTTCGATCTCGACGCCATCGTGCTGTCCTACACCGACATCAGCGACGCGTCGCAGGTCGGTACACTCGTGCCGCTGGCGGTCTTCGACTTCGGCTCGGCCACGGGCACGATCTTCTCGCCCGGCGCGCAGCGTCTGCCGGTCGACCCGAAGCTGTTCGGCACCGACGCCACGGGCACGCACGTCGACAATACCGTCGCGACGCTGGGCTCGTTCGACGCCAACAGCGCGACGACCATCCCGCCGGCCTTCGGCTTCGTCAGCATGGGCGACGGCGGCACGATCACGTTCAACCTGACGTCGCCGGTCGATTCGACGAACCTGCACATCTACATCGGCGAGGTCGGCGACAACGGCGAAGTGGCGGCGGGATCGATTTTCGTCTCCCAGGATCGGGTCGACCCGAACGCCGTTCCCGAGCCGGCCACGCTGACGCTGCTCGGCACGGGGCTTCTGGCGGCCGCGCGCGCGCGGCGCCGTAAGTAAGGGCAAGTAGGTTCCACTCCCGGTTGCCGGGTCCAGCAGGACCCGGCCTACGGTTCGTCGCCAGGCCGGACCGTAGGTTGGTCACAGTTGCCAGGTTGACTTTTTGTAGGCCGGGTCCTTGTGGACCCGGCTTTCTTTTTTGCGAACCACCCCGGCCCGCCTTCGGCAACAATTAGAGACATCATGGCAACCGAAGCTTCGGCGCTCTCCGGCGTCAGCCTGGCGCCATCACGGGTCCACGCGGCACGCGCTCCGTGGTTTCTCTACGCGGTCCTCTTCGCCTCGACCAGCGTCATCGTCGGCGTGATCTGGGACATCTCCTGGCACCGCTCGATCGGGCGTGACACGTTCTGGACGGCCGCTCATCTCGCGATCTATCTGGGCGGGATCGTCTCCGGGCTGACCTGCGGCTGGATCGCGCTGCAGACGACGTTCGCCGGCAGCCGCGAGGATCGGGATGCCTCGGTGCATTTCTGGGGCTTCCGGGCGCCGTTCGGCGCGTGGGTGTGCATCTGGGGCGCGTTCGCGATGGTGACGTCGGCGCCGTTCGACGACTGGTGGCACAACGCCTACGGCCTCGACGTGAAGATCGTCAGCCCGCCGCACATGCTGCTCGCCGCCGGCATCGCCGCCATCCAGTGCGGCGCGATGCTGATGGCGCTGGCGTGGCAGAACCGCGCGATCGGCAATCGCCGCCAGCTGGGACGCCTCTACCTGCTCGGCGCCGGACTCCTGCTGCTGCTCGTCACGACCGTGGCGACCGAGTACACGCAGCGGTGGGACATGCACCGCTCGCTCTTCTTCGAGGTGACCGCGGGCGTGTTCGTCTTCTTCCTGGTCGGACCGGCGCGGGCGTCCGTGGCGCGCTGGCCGGCGACGAAAGCGGCGCTCATCTACAGCGCGGTCACGATGATCATGCTGATCGTCCTGCCGCTCTTCGCCGCGCAGCCGTTGCTCGGGCCGATCTACGTGCCGGTCGATCGCTTCGTGCCGCCGGACTTTCCGCTGCTGCTCGTCGTGCCCGCGGCCTGTGTCGATCTGCTGATGCAGCGGCTCGGTCGCGCGCACGACTGGCGGCTCGCCGCGGCTATCGCGGCCGTCTTCGTGCTCGCCTTCGCCGCGGTGCAGTGGCCATTCGCCGACTTCCTGATGTCCCCGTGGGCGCGCAACTGGTTCTTCGCCAGCCATCGCATGCAGTACAACGTCGACCTCGAGACGCAGGCCCGCTTCTATGTGATCAAAGCGCCGGACAATCTCGCTGTCGGCATTCCGGTCTCGATCGCGCTCGCGTTCGTCTCGGCGCGCTGCGGCTTGTGGTGGGGCAACTGGATGGCCAGAGTCCAGCGATGAAGCCGTCGTCTCGTCAGCTCGTCGTCTCGTCGTCTCGTCGTCAGCTCGTCGTCTCGTCGTCTCGTCGTCAGCTCGTCGTCCCGTCGTCCGTCGTGTTGCTCGCGCTGTTCTCGATGGCGCACGTCGGCAGTCCGGACACGTTCTTTGCCGGCAAGGCGGGACCGTACGACGTGCGTGTGAGCGTGCGGCTGCCGGGGGTCATTCCCGGGCGCGCGCAGGTTGCGGTTCGCATTCCGGGTTCGGGCGGCTCGTCGGATGCCTATCGCGTCACGCTGCGTGCCGGGCAGTGGAACGTGGGACTCAAAGGCGCGCCGCCGCCGGAACCCGCGGCTCGTCTGCCCCAGGATCCCGAGCTCTACACCGCCGAACTGTGGTTCATGACGCCGACGTCGTACGAGCTGATGGTCGACATCGACGGCGCGCCCGGGCACGGCTCGGTGATCGTGCCGGTGATGGCGCTCGCCACCGCCGAGCGCACGATGACGCCGTGGCTCGGCGCGGTGCTCGGCGCGCTGGGCCTGTTCCTGACCGTCGGCATGCTGACGATCATCGGCGCCGCCGTGCGCGAGAGCGTGCTGCGGCCCGGCCTCGCTCCCGATCCGGCGCGCGTGCGGCGCGCGCGGCTGAGCGTCGCGGGCACGGCCGTCCTGGCCGGCTTGATCCTCTGGGGCGGCAGCCGCTGGTGGTCCGCCGAGGCATCGAGCTACGGAGAGTTCGTACTGTATCGGCCGTTCAACGCCACGGCCACGCTCGACGCTCGAGGGACGCTGACGCTCGGGATCCGCGACGACCGCTGGCAAGGACCGCCGAACGTGCCCACGCGCTACAACGCGCTGCTCCCGATCACGGCAAGCTGATGCACATGTTCCTCGTCGGGGATTCGTTCGACGCCCTCGCGCACGTGCATCCGGCGCCGCGAACATCGAAGGCGCTCGATTTCGACAGGCCGCTCCCGCCGCTTCCGGCCGGACACTATCGCCTCTACGCGGACATCGTTCACGAGAGCGGCTACGCACAAACACTCGTGAGCGCCGTCGACATCCCCGCGGACCGCGAACGTCAGGTGGAGCGTGAAGGCTTCAGCCGAGCGTCCGCCGCCGGCGACCCCGACGACTCGTCGTTCACAGGCCGGGCGCAACCGGAAAGCGCGATGCCCGCGTTCGATCTGGGCGACGGCACGCGCATCGTGTGGAAGCGCGGCGACGCGCCGCTCGCCGCCGGAACGGAGCGCGTCCTCGATTTCTCGCTGCAGGACGCGGCCGGCGCTGTCGTCGAGGTCGAGCCGTACATGGGGATGGCCGCGCACATCGTCGTCGCCAATCGTGACGGATCGGTGTTCGCGCACCTGCACCCATCAGGGAGCATCTCGATGGCGGCGCTGCAGAAGTTCACCGCCGAAACGCCGGCGGGCGCCGACCCCCATGCGGGCCACGCCATGCCGCTGCTTGGCGCGGTGTCGGTGCCGTACGCGTTTCCGAAAGCGGGCTCCTATCGACTGTGGGTCCAGATGAAGCGCGGCGGTGAAGTGCGGACGGCGGCCTTCGAACTTACAGTTCAGTGATCTTCGGTCCGGTGCCGCTCGGCCTCGATATCCATCGCGATGTTGTCCCGGCGCGCGACGGCGGCTTCCTTCTGCCGCTTCTTCGCGGCGGCTGCCTGCGTCTTCTCCTGTGAGCTGACCGCGAAGCTCGCCAGCCGTCGCTCGAGATCGGTACTCTTACATTTTGGGCACGACGGCGGGGCGGCATCCTGGGGACGTACGAGCGCCTCGAATTCGCGGCCGCAGGCGCGGCATAAAAAGTCGAACAAGGGCATGAGACGAGGATAGTCCAACCGAAGACCTTGTTGTAAGCTCTTGCCCGACATGCCGCGCTCCACGGCCCTGGAGCGCCGCGCGCGGGCGCGCTTCATCGACCCCACACGGCGCCGCGGCCTTCTCATCGCCTTCGAGGGACCGGACGGATCCGGGAAGACGACCCAGCGGAATCTGTTCCGGAAATGGCTCGAGTCGGAAGGCTACGAGGTCCTGACGACCAAGTGGAACTCGTCCGATCTCATCCGGCCGATCATCGGCCCGCGCAAGAACGTCCACGCGCTGAGTCCCGAAGAATTCTCGCTGCTGCACGCCGCCGACTTCCGCCACCGCGTCGAGCATCTCATCCTGCCGGCGCTGTGGGACGGCAAGGTCGTCATCGCCGACCGCTTTCTCTTCACCGGCCTGGCGCGCGACGTCGCCCGCGGCCTGGACCTCGACTGGGTCTTGAAGCTCTACATGCCGCTGCTCTGGCCGGACCTCGTCGTCCATTTCTCGATCTCGCCCGAGGCGTCCGGCCGGCGCATGGCCACGCGCAATCCGAGCTTCTACAAGTCCGGCCGCGACGTGACGGAGATCGACGATCCGATCGAGAGCTACCGCCGCTTCATCGCGCGCATCGTCCGCGAGTACGAAGCCCTGGCGGTGATCTTCAACATGATCACCGTGGACGCGGAGCGCTCGATCGACGAGCAGCACGCCGAGCTGCGCGCGCTGTTCCGCGCCAGCGCCGAACGGCCGTGGAGCGAGTGGAACGTCGACGCCGTCGTCGAGTGGCTCGCGCTCGACGCCGACGCGAGGAAGGGCCGCTGACGCGATGAAACCCGCCGTGCCGCCCAGCAAGCACGCCAGGCCGGGACGGCTGATTGCCGTCGACGGCGTCAACAGCGCGGCGGTGGCGGCGACGGCGCGGGCGCTGCTCGCGCACGTCCCGGCGCGGCGCGGCGGCGTCAGCCGCTGGGACGCCTCGGGCGTCTTCGGCGATCTGCTCGTCGCCGAAGACGACGCCGGCAATCCGTCGGCACGGACGCTGCTGCTGCTCTACGCCGCCGATCTCGCGTTTCGCCTGCGCTGGGAGATTCTGCCGGCGCTCGGCGAGGGCCGCATCGTGGTCGCGGCGCCGTACATCGCCACGGCGGTCGCCTTCGGCCGGGCGGTCGGCCTGCCGCCGGCGTGGCTGACCGACCTCTTCGCCTTCGCGCCGCGCGCGGAACAGACAGCGCAGGCCGCCAACCAGACGATCGTCAAGCGGGGTCAGGAACGCGGCGGCTTCGTCGAGTTCGGCTGCGAGTGGATGGCGCGCTCCAACGACCTGACGACACCGCAGATCCTCGAGCGCACGCGCGCGCACCTCGTGCGCGTCCTGGGTCCGCCGCGCCGCACGCGCTCGGCCACCAAGGCCACGATCCTCCCGCTGAAATAAGGCTTGGCGCCTTTCGGTCCTAGGGTGCTCGGCGCCTTCGGCTCCAGGGTGCCGGGCGCCTTCGGCTCCAGGGTGCCGGGCGCCTTTCGGCTCCAGGGTGCCGGGCGCCTTTCGGCTCCAGGGTGCCGGGCGCCTTTCGGTTCCAGGGTGCTCGGTGCCTTCGGCTCCAGGGTGCTCGCACCTTCGGTTCCAGGGTGCCGGGCGCCTTTCGGCTCCAGGGTGCTCGGCGCCTTCGGCTCCAGGGTGCCGGGCGCCTTTCGGTTCCAGGGTGCCGGGCGCCTTTCGGCTCCAGGGTACTCGGCGCCTTCGGTTCCAGGGTGCTGGGCGCCTTTCGGCTCCAGGGTGCCGGGCGCCTTCGGTCCCAGGGTGCTGGGCGCCTTTCGGCTCCAGGGTGCCGGGCGCCTTCGGTTCCAGGGTGCTGGGCGCCTTCGGCTCCAGAGTGCTTTGATTCCAGCGTGCCCTCAGTACCTTGGCGCGCGAAGCGCGAGAGCACCCTGAAGGCGAAGCGGACGAGCACTCTGAAGGCGAAGCCGACGAGCACCCTCAGCGAAGCCGTCCGCACCCTTCGCCGCGAAGCGCGACGAGCACCCTTCAGGCGAAGCCGACGAGCACCCTCAGCGAAGCCGTCCGCACCCTTCGCCGCGAAGCGCGACGAGCACTCTTGAGGCGAAGCCGACGAGCACCCTCAGCGAGGCCGTCCGCACCCTTCGCCGCGAAGCGCGACGAGCACCCTGAAGGCGAAGCCGACGAGCACCCTCAGCGAAGCCGTTCGCACCCTTCGCCGCGAAGCGCGACGAGCACCCTCGAGGCGAAGCCGACGAGCACTCTTGAGGCGAAGCCGACGAGCACTCTTGAGGCGAAGCCGACGAGCACCCTTCAGCGAAGCCGTCCGCACCCTTCGCCGCGAAGCGCGACGAGCACCCTGAAGGCGAAGCCGGCGAGCACTCTTGAGGCGAAGCGGACGAGCACCCTTCAGCGAAGCCGTCCGCACCCTTCGCCGCGAAGCGCGACGAGCACTCTTGAGGCGAAGCCGACGAGCACCCTTCAGCGAAGCTGTCGGCACCCTTTCGCGCGAAGCGCGACGAGCACTCTGAAGGCGAAGCCGACGAGCACCCTCAGCGAAGCCGTCCGCACCCTTCGCCGCGAAGCCCGACGAGCACCCTCGAGGCGAAGCCGACGAGCACCCTCAGCGAAGCCGTCCGCACCCTTCGCCGCGAAGCGCGACGAGCACCCTCGAGGCGAAGCCTGGAGCACCAGTCAGGCGAAGCGGGCGAGCACCCTGTAGCGAGCAGAGGCGTCTGCGAAGCAGACGTCTCTGCGATGCGACGTTATGGCCGCGGCGCCAGCGTTCCTCCCTCGGCGAGCGTCTTCATGTTCGCGAGCGCGCGCGTGAACGTCGCCGTCCGCTGCGCCTTGTCCTTCTCGCGCGCCGCGTCGTCCGGGAGCATCGAGTTGTCGTAGATCAGCGTGTAGAGCAGCTTCGTCGTCGTCGGCGACGTCGGGCGCGCTTCGATGGTGCCGTGATACAGATTGTAGGGGCGGCCGGCTCTGACGGTCTGCGTGTAGGTATACGAATACTCGGTCCGGCCGACCAGCACTTCACCCGCCACCGAGCGGACCGCGCCGACTTCGTTCTCGTTGCCCGACAGGATCTTGCACCCCGCCGGAATCTGCAGCCACTCGCCGATCGCGCAATAGCTGCCGATCCGCTTCCAGACGTCCGCCACCGGCTTGTTCACCATCGTCTCGAGCGCGATGGTGGTGTACGTCGGCTTCTCGACCACGATGACCGAATCACCGGATGTTTGCGCCGCCGCCTGCCCCGCGACGAGCAGGGCGCCGACCATCCCGGCAGCAATGACGTGTGTGATCGCGTTTCGCATTTCGATTTCCTCCAGGCCCCGCTGAAGCGGGGCCCTACCGGTTCCTAAAGAGTCGCTTCGACGACGCTCACTGGTGACTGTGTGGGCACGACGCGCGTGAGCCGGAAGCCGGCCTTGCCGAGCAGCGTGCCGTATTCCTGCTCCGTGCGCTCCTGCCCGCCCGGCCCGACCAGCATCATGAGGTCGAGCAGCTTGCCGGGATGCGGCGCGTCGCCGGACGGCAGCGCCATTTCGACGATGAGCAGCCGACTGCCGGGGCGCATCGCCTTGCGGCGGTGACCGAGGATCGTCAGGCACTGCGCCTCGCTCCAGTCGTGGATGACGTGCGAGTCAGCGCGAAGCGACGCGTGCTCGACACGCTCAGCAGGCCGGGGCTCGAGAGCGTCCGCATCAGGCGATAGAGCGACGG
>Ga0081539_10007412_pt1 | contig 10014 bp, 12 predicted proteins | sample TabmetS4T2R2_FD_71023 | JGI IMG/M metagenome (GOLD analysis project Ga0081539, IMG submission 71023) | Tabebuia heterophylla rhizosphere microbial communities from the University of Puerto Rico - S4T2R2 | ecosystem: Host-associated > Plants > Roots > Rhizosphere ...
TCGTCCCGGCCGAAGTACGCGTGCGTGGCGCCGGCGGCGACCACCAGCGTGTCGTACGCGAGCCGGATCGGCCGGCCGTCGGGAGCCGTCGCCAGCACCGTCCGGCCGTCCAGGTCGACGTCCCGCACCTCAGCGAGAACCGCCCGGGCGTTGGCCTGTCTCTTGACGACGCTGCGGGTGGCCGGCGCGATCAGGCCGGGCGGCAGGATGCCGGCCGCCACCTGGTACAGCAGCGGCTGGAACAGGTGATGATTCGTCCGATCGACGAGGGTGACGTCGACGTCCGCGCCGGCCAGCGCGCGGGTGACGCCGAGACCGCCGAATCCCGCACCGACCACCACGACGCGGTGCCGATGGCTGCTCATGCGACCGAAGCTAATGGCGGGTGCGGGACGCCCAACCGTCCGCTTCCGTCCAGCGGCATCACCGGGAGTGCCGCGGGCGTGGCCGTGCCTACGGTGACAAGGTGAAGACTTCGACCGCCCGGGTGCCGACCGAGCGCCCCCAGCGCTTCGTCAAGCAACTGGTCACCCACCTCGGTCGTCACCGGACCGCCGAGCTGCTCACGCCCGACGAGGGCAGGATCCAGTGGCCGGACGGCGCCTGCGGGCTGTCCTGCGAGTCCGGGGTCCTCGTCCTCGTGGTCACCGCGGACGACGCCGACGCCCTGGCCCGCGTCCAGGACACCGTCGCCCGGCATCTGGAGCGCTTCGGCGCCCGGGAGGACCTGCGGGTGCGCTGGTCACCCGCCGGTTGACGGTTCGCTGTCCAGCACGGCGTGACCGCCGTCGCCGCCGTGCTGGTGCGGGTCCACGCGGAAGTCCCGCTCCCGCAGCCGCCGGGAGGCGCAGAGCGCCGCGGTGCGCACGGCCGGCGCCAGCCGCTGCGGGTCCACGGTCGTCGGCACCACGATCGACAGGGCGGCCACCACCCGCCCGTCCGCGTCGGACACCGGCGCCGCGACCGACAGCCGACCCACCGTCATCTCCTCGTGCGCGAAGCCGACCCCGGTACGCCGGATCTCGGCCAGGTTCCGGCGCAGGTGACCCGGCGCGACGATGGTGTACGGCGTGAACCGGGCCAGCCCCTCGGCGATGACCTCGTCGGTGAACTCGTTGCCGGCGTACGCCAGCAGCACCTTGCCGACGCCGGTGGCGTGCAGCGGCATCCGCCCCCAGCGCCGGGCCTTCACCGGGATGGAGCGCAGGCCGGTGACCCGCTCGATGTACAGCGCCTCGTGCCCGTCCATGACGGCGAGGTGCACGTTCTCCCGGGTGGCCACGAACAGGTCCTGCATGAACGGGACCACCATCTCGTGCAGGCCGGAGCTGCGCGGCGCCCGGGCCCCGACCTCCAGCAGGCGCAGCCCCACCCGGTATCCGCCGCCACTGACCCGTTCCAGCCCGCCCCACGACACCAGCTCCGTGGCCAGCCGGTAGGTGGTGGACAACGGCAGGCCGGTGCGGCGGGCGAGCTCGTTGAGGCTCAGCTCCGGATCGTCGAGGGCGAAGGCATCGAGGAGCGCCAACGCCTTGCTGACGACCGACCGTCCGCGACGACCTTCGGCACCGGCCACTCCTAGCGCCATTCACCGATAGTAAGGCGGCGGCCCGGACCCGCCGGGGATCTCCCGCTGAGCAGAACGCCGGGTTGTGCGCGACCCCGGTCCGGCCGCAGCGTCCAGGGGAACATCCCGGTGTGACGGGAGGCACCCGTGGACCCGCAGGATCTCGCGGTACTGGCCGCGCCCGCCGACTTCGTCTACGCGCGCTCGCAGATGGCGCTCTCCCTCGGCTGGCACATCGTGGTGGCCTGCTTCGGCGTCGCCTTCCCCGCGATGGTGCTGTACGCGGAGTGGCGCGGCCACCGCGGCGACGCCGAGCTGAGCCGGCTCGCGCACACCTGGGCCCGCGCGATGGGAGTGCTCTTCGCGGTGGGCGCCGTCTCCGGCACCATCCTCTCGTTCGAGATGGGAATGCTCTGGCCGGGGCTGATGAGCCGGTTCGGCGAGATCTACGGCTACCCGTTCACCCTGGAGGGCTTCGCCTTCTTCCTGGAGGCCATCTTCGTCGGCATCTACCTGTTCGGCTGGGACCGGCTCACCCCGCGCGCGCACATGCTGTGCGCCCTGCCGATCATCGTCTCCGGAGTGGCCGGGGCGTTCTTCGTGGTGGCCGCGAACGCCTGGATGAACACCCCGACCGGGTTCCGCCTGGTGAACGGCGAGGTCGTCGAGGCCCGGCCGGTCGCCGGGATGTTCAACCCGTCCACCGCGGCGCAGGCCGTGCACATGGTGCTGGCCGCCGTGATGGTCGTCGGCTTCAGCGTCGCCTCGGTGTACGCCGTGGGGCTGCTGCGCGGCCGGCGCGACCACTACCACCGCCAGGGCCTGCTCATTCCGCTGACCGCCGCGCTGATCGCCACGCCGATCCAGATCGGGGTGGGCGACTGGATCGCCGGCGTGGTGGCCGAGCACCAGCCGGTGAAGCTGGCGGCGCTGGAGGCACACTACGAGACGAGCCGCGGGGTGGCCCTGTCCATCGGCGGCGTCTACATCGACGACGAGCTGCGCTACGAGATCGCCATCCCGCGCGGTCTGTCCCTGCTGGTCCACCACGACCCGGACGCCGAGGTGATCGGGTTGGACAGCGTACGTCCCGAGCTGCGCCCTCCGGTCAACATCACGCACCTGTCGTACAACGCCATGGTCGGCATCGGCTTCGCCCTGCTGGCGCTGGCCGCCTGGACCGGCTGGGCCCGGTGGCGCCGCCGCGACCTGCCACGGAGTCCGTGGTTCCTGCGCGCGGTGGCCGCCTCCGGCGTCGCGGCCGTGGTGGCGCTGGAGGCGGGCTGGATCGCCACCGAGGTCGGCCGCCAGCCGTGGATCGTCTATCAGGTGCAGCTCACCAGCGAGGCGGTGAGTACCGCGCCCGGCCTGCGGTACGGGTTCTACACGGTGCTGCTGGTATATACGGTGCTGACCGGCATGACGGCGTACGTGCTCCGCCGGCTCGCCGGTCACCGGGCGCTGGCGCCGCAGGAGGCGGAGCCGTCGGAGGCCGAGCCGAAGCCCGGGACGGTGCCCCGATGACGGCGGCCGAGGGCGTCCTGGCGGCCATGTTCGTGGGCCTGACGGCGTACGTCCTGTTCGCCGGGGCGGACTTCGGCGCCGGGGTGTGGGATCTCTTCGCCGGCGGCACCCGCCGGGGGCGCGCCCAGCGGGAACTGATCGAGCATTCCCTCGCGCCGGTGTGGGAGGCGAACCACGTCTGGCTGATCTTCGTGCTCGTCGTGTTGTGGACCGGTTTTCCGCCCGCCTTCGCCGCGGTGGCCTCCACGCTCTACATCCCGCTGACGCTGGCGGCGCTCGGGATGATCGCGCGCGGTTCCGCGTTCGCCTTCCGCAAGACCGTGCCGTCCCTGCGGGTCCAGCGGTTCTTCGGCGCGGCGTTCGCGTTCTCCTCGTTCGTCACGCCGTTCTTCCTCGGCACCGTGGTGGGCGGCATCGCCTCCGGCCGGATCCCGCCCGGCATCGCGGCCGGCGACGTGGTGACCAGCTGGCTCAACCCCACGTCGGTGCTGGGCGGGTTGCTCGCCATCGGGGTGTGCGCCTATCTCGCGGCCGTGCTGCTCTGCGCGGACGCGCAACGGGAGGTCTCCGCGGAGCTGGCCGAGCGCTTCCGCGGCCGGGCTCTGCTCACCGCCGTACTCGTCGGGGTCGTCGCTGCCGCCGGCGTCGTGGTGCTGCGCGCCGACGCGCCCCGCCTGTTCGACGGGCTGCTGCACCGCGGGCTCCCGCTGATGATCCTGTCCGCCCTGGCCGGCGTCGCCTCCATCGCCCTGTTGATCCGCCGCCGGTACGGCTGGGCCCGGATCACCGCCGGGCTGGCCGTGGTGGCTGTGCTCTGGGGCTGGGCGGCCGGGCAGTATCCCTACCTCCAGCCGCCGGACGTCACCATCGCGGACGCGGCGGCCAGCCGGCGCACGCTGGTCACCATGCTGGTCTCGCTGCTGCTGGGCACCGTGCTCCTGGTACCGGCGCTCGGCTACCTGTACGTGCTGTTCCAGCGCGGCCATCCCCCGGCCACGTCTCCCCTGGCCCCGCCGCCGTCCTCGGCGAGCCGGCGCTAACCTGCTGGAATGACCGCCCTGGACGCCGTACCGAGCTGGCCCGCCACCGCCGCCGTCACCGTCACCGACGCCCGCCGCACGCTCGCCACCACCGGACCCGACAGCGCCTTTCCGTGGGCCTCGGTCACCAAGCTCGTCACCGCGCTGACCGTGCTGGCCTCGGTGGACCGCGGCGAGGTGGCGCTGGACGAGCCGGCCGGGCCACCCGGTGCCACCCTGCGGCACCTGCTGGCGCACGCCTCCGGCCTGGCCCCGGACGGTGACAGTGTGATCGGGCCGCCCGGCCGCCGGCGGATCTACTCGAACCGCGGCATCGAGGTGGCGGCGCGGCTGGTGGCGGATCGCACCGGCGCGAAGTTCGCCGACCTGCTGCGGGAGCGGGTCCTCGATCCGCTGGGCATGTCGGGCACCGTGCTTGCCGGCTCACCCGCGCACGGCGCCCGCGGGCCGGTGCAGGACCTTGCCGTGCTCGGCCGCGAGCTGCTCGCGCCGACGCTGCTGCCGGACCTGACCGCCGAGGCCGTCCGGCCGGTCTTTCCCGGGCTGTCCGGCGTGCTGCCCGGCTTCGGCCGGCAGAACCCGAACGACTGGGGTCTGGGTTTCGAGATCCGGGACGGCAAGACGCCGCATTGGACCGGCACCCGAAACTCGGGCGCTACGTTCGGTCACTTCGGGCAATCCGGAAGCTTCCTGTGGGTGGATCCGGTCGCCGGGCTGGCGTGCGCGTCCGTCGCCGACCGCCCGTTCGGCGAGTGGGCCGCCCAGGCCTGGCCGGAACTGTCCGACGCGGTCCTCGCCGAGTACCGCCAACCGTGACCGGCATCCGCCGGCGGCAGCTCGCCCGATTCGCATCGGACAGCGCCCGGACCGCCGCGGTGGCCTTGCCGGCGTCGGCCCCGCCGGCCCGATCTCGCCGCAGCCACGCCCGCCGGCGGCGGCACGGAGGCCGGGACGGCACCTCCTCGCCATCACGGCACGGGGGCTGGTCGTGGATCCCGTATCTGGATGATTTTCACATCCCGGCATTGCTGCGTGGTGCGGTGCGGAAGATCAACGCAACTTTGCTGAAGATGGGGTCTCCCAGTTTGGGGAGGGCCCTATATTCGTGCAATTGCGGACGAGACGGCGTGTCGACACGCCGGTAGCGCGCGAACCGCCGGAAACCTCGACATGGTCCCGGCACAGCGCGCTTATCCGACCGGTGAGACGGTCTGGACGGCCGGCCTACTCGAACAGGACCACGCCCATTCCGTTGATCCACTCGTAGATGGCCTCGTACGCGAGGGTCCTGGCGCGCCGGTCCGGCACCGCGCCGGCGACCGCCACCCAGGCGCGCACCTCGCCGGTCCCGTTGCCGGCCACGGCCAGCTCGTCGTTCGGCATGTCGAACAGCTCGCTGAAGTCACCGCTCTCGAGCTGCCGCAGGAACCAGCGGTCGAACTCCTCGTCGATGTCGCCGACGCGCGGTTCCCCGACGAAGTGCGACAAGCCGCCGCCGCCGACCAGGGCGATGCGGTCGAGACCGGGGTACGACCGGATGGCGTCACCGAGCGCGACCCCGAAGTCGTAACTCTGCCGGAGCGTCATCAGGGGCGGCGTCGTGCAGTTCAGGATGATCGGCACCATCGGCATCCGCATCGTGGGGTCGAGCTCGTAGTAGACGGTCATGAAGCCGTGGTCCGCCTTGAGCTTGTGCGACAGCGCCGGCTGGAAGCCCGCCGCCACGGTCTCCTCCAGCAGGTGCTGCCCCAGCCCCGGATCGCCAGGCACGATGGTCTTCGGGATGTTCAGCCACTTCTCCAGCGGGCCCTGGTGCCCCTCCCCCAGGCCGATCGCGATCTGCGGCAGGTTGGCGAGGAAGAAGTTCGTGAAATGCTCGCCGGACAGCATCACCACGGCCTGCACGTCGAGGTCCCGGGCCCGGTCCCGGACCGTCTCGAGCGCCCCGAAGAAGTTCTTCGCCTTCTCCGGCGGGGCCGACTCGCGGTCGGCGGCCATCATCGGGGCGTGCGAGGCGCAGTACGCCATCACGAGGTCTGCCATCGGGTCCTCCTCGGCTCGGCCGCGACCCCGGCCAACAGGGGACGGTAGTCGGCCCGCTTGTATCCCATGGCCCGGCAGTAGCCATTGATGATCACCGGGTGTACACCCATGGTGTAGAACGCCCCGACATCGCCGCTGGCCAGTGCGGTCCGCTCGGCGTCCGTCAGCTCGTAACCCTCGGTGCTGATGTCGGGCTTCGGGCCGGGCGGCGCGTCCTCCATGGCACGCAGGTAGTCGAAGAGGCACTGCTGGACCTGGTACAGCGTCATGGCCCGATTCCACAGCCGGACATCAGCACGGCCCAGCCGTGCTTCCGCCGAGTGGGATGGCACCTTGCAGCGGGCCGCCGCGGCCACCGACGATGGCCCGATGATCGACCCGTCGCAGATCGCCGAGGTGCTGGCGCGCGCGGAGCGGGACCGGCAGGCCAGGTCCCCCTTCACAGACGAACACCCGGATCTGGACGACGCGACCGCGTACGACGCGCAGTGGGCCGGAATCAAGGCGAAGCTCGACGCGGGCGAACGCCTCGTCGGCGCGAAGCTGGGTCTGACCAGCCGGGTCAAGCAGCAGGTCATGAAGGTCGACGCGCCGCTGTACGGATGGGTCACCAGCGGCATGCTGCTGCCCTACGGCGAGCCGGTCGACCTCGCCCGGTTCATCCATCCCCGCGTGGAGCCCGAGATCGCCTTCCTGCTGGCCCGCGACGTCGAGACGCCGGCGACCGTGACGAGCGTCCTGGCCGCCACGGAGTCGGTCCTGGCGGCCGTCGACGTGCTCGACTCGCGGTACGCGGACTTCCGCTTCCGGCTGCCCGACGTGATCGCCGACAACGCCAGCGCCGGCGCGTTCCTGCTCGGTCCGAGCGCCGTGCCGCCGGCCGAGCTGGAGGATCTGCGGCTGCTCGGCTGCGTGCTGCGGGTCGACGGCGAGGTGGTCGCCACCGCCGCGGGCGCGGCGACGATGGGACATCCCGCCGCGTCGGTGGCCTGGCTGGCCAACCGGCTCGCCGGGCGGGGGGAGGCGCTCCGCGCCGGCATGCTGGTCTTCTCCGGCGGCCTGACCGAGCCCGTGCCGCTGGCGGCGGGCACCGCGGTGACCGCCGAGCTGGAGGGGCTGGGCAGCATCGAAGTCTACGGCCGATGAGGGTGATACACACCGATGCGGCGCCGGCACACACGGGCCCGGTACCGCAGGCCGTGGAATCCGGCGGGTGGATCTACGTCTCGGCCCTCTTCGGCGTGGACCCGTCGACGGGCCGGATCCCGGACGACGCACGCGCCGAGGCCGAGCAGCTTTTCGCGAACCTCGCCGCGATCCTGGCCGCGGCGGGCGCCGGCCTGACCGACGTCGTACGCGCCGGCATCTTCATGAAGCACCTGCAACGCGACCGCCCGGCGTTCAACGACGTGTGGCGGGAGGCGTTCGGGGACCATCGGCCGGCCCGCTCGGCCGTGGAGGCCGCCGACTTCGGCCGGCCCCGGGAGGCGGTGCGCTACATGATGGAGGTCGTGGCCCACCGGGCCGCCTGAGTGCGTCGCCGGCCTCGTCACCTGCCGGAACCGCGGGCGCGCCGCCGTAGCACCGCGGCGGCGACGCCGACCGCGCCGATGACCGCCACCACACCGCCGAAGATCCGCATGTCCGGCGAGGCCTCCGCCACCGCCAGGACGAAGAGCCCGGCCACGAGGACCAGGACACTCATCGTCAGGTGCACCGGGGATCCTCCCGTCAGTGGTCGTTGAGGGAGAAAGGTAGCGAGCATCGGCGACGTTGTTAAGTGCTCGGCGTCGCGTCAGGCGGTGAGGCTCGCGGTGTACCGGCCGTAGGCCCGCCGTGCCCGGCTCCGGTACCGGACGATCTGCCAGGCACCGACGATCCACAGGGGATACTGCACGGCGAACGCCCACCGCATCGCCCCGCCGGTGTCCGGCAGGATCGCGAGGACCAGGCCGATCAGCAGGATGCAGAGCAGCGACGCCAGGTGGCCGCCCATGTTGACGATCCCGGTCGCCGTACTGAGCCGGTGGCCGGGGTTGAACGACCGGGCGTGATCGAAGCCGATCATCGAACCGGGCATGTTCCAGCCGAGGATGATCACGAGGACGACCAGCAACCACATCGGCACGGGCTCCGGCCAGAGCAGTACGGCGGTCCAGGCGGTCGCGGTCGCCGCGACGATGGTCAGCGCCATCCGGGAGCGGGACAGCGGATGGCGCGCCACCAGGTGACCGAGCACCGGGCCGCTGCAGACGAACGACAGGGTGAGGATCGTCAGCAGGGTTCCCGCGGTGGCCGGGCTGAGGTGCTGGGCCAGCGTCAGGAACGGGTACCCCCACAGCACGGCGAAGGCCATCGCCGAGAACTGCGTGGAGAAGTGGGTCCAGAGACCGAGCCGGGTGCCGGTCTCCGACCACGTGTGCCGCAGCAACCGGGCCACCTCCCGCACCGACGGCGCGGGCCGCGGCTCCCGGCCCGGCGGCTCGCGCAGCAGTGCCAGGCCGACCGCGACGGAGAGCGCGCCCGCGCCGGCGGCGACGAGGAACGAGACCGTCCAGCCGCCCGTGCGCAACAGGAACACCATGGGGACGGCGGACGCGATCGCGCCGAGCTGGCCGAGCATCGCGGTGACCTGGAGCATCACCGGGTTGCGCCGGGCCGGGAACCAACTGGCCACGACCCGGGCCATGCAGACGAACATGAGCCCGTCGCCCAGCCCCACCACCAGCCGCCCGGCGACGGCCGGGGGAAGGCTGTGCGCCAGGGCGACCGCGGTCTGACCGGCGGCCATGAGAAGCCCGGCCGCGATCAGCAACCGCCGGTAGCCGAACCGGTCGGCGAGCAGGCCGACCGGGATCTGCGTGGCGGCGTACACGGCGATCTGCACCACCGCCAGCACGCTGAGACCGACGGCCGTGATGCCCAGCCGGTCGAGCGCGTCGACCGCGGCCACGCTGAGCGCGAAGCGCTGGAAGACGCCGACCAGGTAGATCACCAGCGCACCGGCCCAGACGGACCAGGCGGACCAGGCGACCCCGCGGGTGTTCGCCAGGTTTGTCATGGCCTGGACATTAGCAGTGATTTAGCTAACTTAGCCGATCCGATCGCGTGAGGCCGCTCTCACCGGGCGCGTGTACCGCCCGCGGACGCCACCACGTCGAAGGACGTCGCCGGCCGGTCGGTCCAGGACGAACGCCAGCCTGGGGCCGGCAGCGCCGCCATCGCCGCGAGCACATTGGCCGGCGGCACGACGAGCGCCCGCTGGTGCGGTTCCAGGAGCTCCAGCCGCGCCGCCCAGTCGTCGAGCAGGTCGGACGCCGCCCTGCGGTTGAACCGCCGTACCTGCACGCGGAAGAGCGTGGCCAGCACACCGAGGGTGCCGCCGAACACGACGAGGGCCAGAACGACCACATCAAGCGCTTTCACCATGCGTCCAGCTTTCCCCGGATCCGCCCGCCGTCCTCAGTGATTACGACCACCGCCGAGTTCCGCTGGCCAGCAACGGGGGTTCAGCACGGTCCCCGATGCGCCGAGGATCGGCGGCAGGGGCCTGCCCATCCAGTCGAGGAGTGGTGATGATCAGCGGGAAGACGACCTTGATCGCGCACCTGGGCTATCCGACACACAGCTTCAAGGCGCCGCTGATCTACAACCCGTGGTTCGAGCGCCAGGGCATCGACGCCGTGGTCGTCCCGATGGGCATACAGGCGCCGGACTATCCGGAGTTCCTCAAGTACCTGTTCCGGCTGACGAACATCCGCGGCGCCCTGGTGACGATGCCGCACAAGGTGACGACCGTCGAGCTCGTCGACGAGCTGACACCCACCGCCCAGGTCGCCG
>Ga0081539_10007413_pt1 | contig 10012 bp, 8 predicted proteins | sample TabmetS4T2R2_FD_71023 | JGI IMG/M metagenome (GOLD analysis project Ga0081539, IMG submission 71023) | Tabebuia heterophylla rhizosphere microbial communities from the University of Puerto Rico - S4T2R2 | ecosystem: Host-associated > Plants > Roots > Rhizosphere ...
CTGGCGCGTCGGTCTACTCCGCCTCGGCGTACGCCGCGCAGGAGCTGCCCGGCATGGACGTGTCGCTGCGCGGCGCGGTGTCCATCGCCCGCCGCCTGCAGGATCCGCTCGCCGAGCTGGTGAAGATCGACCCGCGGTCGATCGGCGTCGGCCAGTACCAGCACGATCTGTCCGAGGTGAAGCTGTCCCGCTCGCTGGACGCGGTCGTCGAGGACTGTGTCAACGCGGTCGGTGTGGACGTCAACACCGCGTCCGCTCCGCTGCTCACCCGGGTCTCCGGCATCGGCGCCGGCCTGGCCGAGAACATCGTGCTGCACCGCGACGCCAACGGCCCGTTCCGCACCCGCAAGGACATCAGGAAGGTGGCCCGGCTCGGCCCGAAGGCGTTCGAGCAGTGCGCGGGCTTCCTGCGCATCCCGGACGGGGACGACCCGCTCGACGCCTCCAGCGTGCACCCCGAGTCGTACCCGGTGGTCCGCACGATCCTGGCCGCCGCCAAGGCGGACATCAAGACGGCGATCGGCAACAGCCCGCTGCTGCGCGCGCTGCGCCCGGAGCAGTTCGTCACCGACACCGTCGGCCTGCCCACGGTCACCGACATCCTGCGCGAGCTGGAGAAGCCGGGTCGCGACCCGCGGCCCGGGTTCGTCACCGCGACGTTCGCCGAGGGCGTGGAGAAGATCGCCGATCTGCAGCCCGGCATGGTCCTCGAGGGTGTGGTGACCAACGTCGCCGCATTCGGGGCGTTCGTGGACGTCGGAGTGCACCAGGACGGCCTGGTGCACGTCTCGGCGCTCGCGGACACCTTCGTCAAGGATCCGCGCGACGTGGTGAAGCCGGGCGACGTGGTGAAGGTGCGGGTCGTCGACGTCGACGAGACCCGCAAGCGGATCTCGCTGACCATGCGGCTGAGCGACGAGCCGGCCCGCCGGTCCCGGGAGCCGCGCGAGGATCGCCCCCGCCCGGGCCAGCGGCCGGACCGGCGTCAGGGTGCCGGGCAGCCGAGACAGCAGGGTGCCGGGCAGCCGAGACAGCAGGGCGGAGGCCAGCCGCGCCAGCAGCAGCGGCAGGGCGGCGGCCAGCGCGAGCGGCAGCAGCCGGCCTTCAACGACGCGATGGCGGACGCGTTGCGCCGGGCGGGGTTGGCCAAGGACTGACCGGACGGTGTAGGACGGGGTCATGGCTTTCGAGTGGCCCCTGCCCTACGTCGAGCCGAGCCCGCGCCGGGTCCGGGTGCGACTCGGCGGCGTCGTCGTCGCCGACAGCACCCGGGCTCAGCTGCTCATCCAGTACGGGCCCGGGCGGCTGCCCACCTACTTCCTGCCGCGGGACGACGTGCGGCCCGGCGCACTCGTCGACGAGACCGAGCACGGCTGGTCGGTGACCGCCGGCCGCCGGCAGGTGCCCGGCGGCGCCCGGCGCAACGACGAGTTCGCCGTGCTCAAGGACCACGTCACCTTCGCCTGGGACACCCTGGAGTGGTACGAGGAGGACGAGCGGGTGTACGCGCACGCCCGCGACCCGCACCACCGGGTCGACACGGTGCGCGCCTCACGGCGGGTCGAGGTGTTCGCCGGGGGTGAGCGGGTGGCGGACAGCACCCGCCCGCTGCTGCTCTTCGAAACCTCCCTGCCGACCCGCTACTACCTGCCGTACGCCGACGTGCGGATGGACCTGCTCAGCGCGAGCGAGACCATCTCGTACTGCCCGTACAAGGGCGCGGCCCGCTACTGGTCGCATCCCGCCGTGCCGGACGTGGCCTGGAGCTACCCCGACCCGATCCCGGAGAACCCGAAGATCCGCGACCTGGTCAGCTTCTACAACGAGCGCGTCGACCTGGTCGTGGACGGCGAGCCGCAGCCGCGGCCCGCCTCGCCGTTCGCCTAGCGACCGGCCCCTTCGGGACCCGGATCTCAGGGACGGCTCAGGGCGGTTCCCGATGCCGGCCGGGGCCGCCGCCGGTCACCCTGGAGAGGTCACATCGCCACTCGACCGAAGGAAGCGTGACTCGTCATGAACTCCGTCCACGACTCGATGACCCGCCAGGGCCTCGTCCGGCCGATCGAGGGCCGCATGCTCGGCGGCGTGTGCGCCGGCCTGGGCCGCCGGTTCGGGCTCGACCCGTGGATCGCGCGGCTGCTCTTCGTCGCCATCCTGCTGATCATCCCGGGCAGCCAGCTGCTGGTCTACCCGCTGCTGTGGATCCTGATGCCGGCCGAGAAGCCCGCCTACGTCACCGCGTACCCGCCCGCCGTCTGAGCACTCAGCGGTGATCGACCCCGCCGGGGGTGGCCGGACCCCAGTCGGCCGCTCCCGGCGGCACCCTTCACCGGGTCGCCTCGGTGAGCCGCAGCGCCAGCGCCGGGCACACGTTGACGGCCTTGCGGGCGCCGTTCTCCAGCCACGGCGGCAGCGGGGTCTGCGGGAACGCCGGGAAGCCGTTGGCGTCCAGCCGGATGATCTCGGGCGCGACCGCCGAGCAGAGCCCGTGCCCGTCGCAGCGCGACCAGTCCACCGCCAGCTTCCGGGCACCCTGCTCCGCGGTGTACGGCAGCGGCAGGATGCCGCGTACCTGCTTACCGCAGCCTTCCCCGTTGGTGTGCGCCTCGACGTCACCGCCGAACACCTCGAGCGCCGACAGGGCGAACCGGGCGGTGCCGTCCGGATGGCTGCACGCCCCACGTCCCTTCACCACCCCGGCCGCCTGCCGCACGTTCTCCAGCGCGCTGCCGCCCAGCGAGACCATGGTCACCGCCCGGGCCAGGTCGGGCAGGCCGAGGCGGCACGGCCCGCACTGACCGGCCGACTCGCCGGCCAGGTACTGCACCACCTGGGCGACCTCGCCGAGCGGGCAGGTCGTGGAACCGATCGGGAGCAGTATGCCGGCGCCAAGCGTGCCGCCGACCATCGCGAAACCCTTGCGCGAGACGGCCACCGCCGGCGCGGTCCGCGGGGCGATCCACTTGCCGTGGTAGCCGCCGACCAGCAGGCCGGGCCCGATGTCGGCGCCGCACATGTCGAGCACGTCCGTCAACGGGGTGCCGGTCGGCGCCTCGACGACGGCCGGGTCGGTGGCGGAGCCGCCGACGGTGAGCAGGACCGTGCCCGGCTCCTCCGGAATGCCGACGGCGTTGTACTCCCACGGGCCGAGCCGCGCCGCGATGGCCAGCTGCGCGAACGTCTCGGCGTTGGAGAGCAGGGTGGGCAGGCCCAGCACGCCGTTGTCGCTGGAGCGGACCTTGCGCCCGGGCGGGATGTGCGCCTCGCCGTTGATGCCGCGCACCAGCGCGCCGCCCTCCCCCGAGATGAACCGGTGCGGCACCGTCACGATCCGGGCCGGGCACGGCATCCGGCGCTCGGCCAGCGCCGCGGTGATCGAGCTCTGCCCGATGCCGTCGTCGGCGATGCCGATCACGATCTCCTCGGCCTCCAGCGCCGCCGCCGCGAGTGCCGCGCCGTCGAGGATGAGGTGCGGCCCCCGGGTCAGGATCGCCTTGTCCTTCCAGGAGGCCGGCTCCCCCTCGGTGGCGTTCACCACGATCACCGGCGGCAGCTCCTGGCGGCGGCACGAATCGAGCACGGCGCGCACCTTGCGGGCGAACGGGAAACCGGCGCCCCCGCGGCCGCGCAGCTCGATCCGGTCGGCGAGCCCGATCAGCTCGCCGGCCGACAGCGCCGCGAAACCGCCGTGCACCTCCCGGTGCGCGAGCAGGTCGAGGCGGCCGTACTCGGCGAAGCCGGCGGTGATCCGCGGCGTACCGATCGCCGTGACCGGCGGGACCCGGGTCGTGCTCAATTGGCCTCCCCGCGCAGCCGCGCCCAGTACGCCTCGTCGGCCAGCTCGTCGCTCACCCGCGCGCGGCGGTCCGCGCGGCCCCGCCTGGTCCCCTGCCGGGCGGCCCGGCGCGCCCGGCGCGACGCCATGTCGACAAGCGTCGGCGTCTCGTCCGGCGGGAGGTGGTCCGGATCCGCCAGATCGACGAACTCGGCGCGGCTGTGGCGCCCCGACCCGGCCCGCTCCCGGGGCACGTCGACAGCCCACCTGCCGTAGGCAGGGGGATACACCGGCTCCGCGCCCTGCCGGGATGGCGGTGGTGGCTCCTCATCGGCATAGCGGTACGCGGGCTCGCCGAACTGCGCGCGGACGGCACGCGGACCGCCGGTCTCGTAGTCGGCGGCCCGTCGGGCGGGCGGGGCCGCCGTCGGCACCAGCGTGCCCACCGGCCGGACCGCCCCGGTGACCACGGACGAGAAGTCCTTCCTGCGGTTGAGGCGCACGGAGAGGCGTACGGCGAGGCCGACCAGCACCAGCAGGACGCAGACGAGGTAGCTGACCACCACCCAGGGCGTCGGCGGCCGGCCCGCGGACAGGCCGTGGGCGAGCGCGATCGGCCACATCAGGTAGGAGAGGGCGTGGAGGCCGCGCCACATCCACGGCCGGCCGCGGCCGACGAACCGGGCCCGGGCCAGCCCGGTCCACATCACCAGGACCATGACCAGCGCCGAGACCGTGCCGAAGCCGATGGCGAGCCGGTTGTACGGGAACAGGAACGGCACCACGACGTCGATCCACCGGATGTGCTGCTCCACCAGCTTCGTCCAGATGTGGACGGCGAGCGAGATCACCGCGATCAGCCCTGTCGTGCGGTGCGCGGACTGCAGCAGCACCCGCTGCCGGATCGAGAGCACCAGCCGGTCGGTGGCGATCAGGCCCACCATGATCGTGACGGACAGCGACACCAGGGTGATCACGCCCAGGTAGAACTCGGCGTACGCGAAGAAGTAGTAGTAACCGAGGCGCCCGGGCACGGTCATCATCGCGACCGCCCAGGTCGCCGCGAGCACGCTCACCACCAGCAGGACGACCGTGCCGGTGGAGGCCGGCCGGGTCCCGGTGGCGGCGACGTCCACCCGCCGGGCGGATCGCTGGTTGTTCTTCGACCGGGCCATGGACTCCTCGTTCTCCGCGGCGGTGGCGGCCCGCGGTGCACGCGTGCTTCAGGGTTTCTGCCGGGCCGGCACCGGCGTGGCCGGTCCCCGCTCGTCCCCATCTACGTGCGGCGTGCGGATTCGGATGAACGCCGGCGGACTTCTTTTGCCCGCTCTCAGCCGACCGTGCGCTCCACCCGGACCACGATCGCGGTGGCGTTGTCGGCACCACCCCCGGCCAGCGTGTCGCTCAGCAGGACGTGCACCGCGGCGGCCGGGTCGGCGGTGGCTCCCAGGACCCGGGTCAGGCGCTCGTAGCTGAGCTGGTCCGCGACGCCGTCGGTGCAGAGCAGGAACACGTCGCCGGGGCGCAGCGCCACGCTCAGGACGTCCGGTTCGGGCTCGTCGGGGTGGCCCGCGTAGCGGGTCAGGCGGTAACGGGCCGCGTGCGCCTCCGGCGAACCGGCGGCGAACCAGCCGTGCAGCAGGCCGAGCCAGGCGACCGTATGGTCGACGGTGAGCAGGTCCAGCAGGCCGTCCCGCAGGCGGTACGCGCGGGAGTCGCCGAGCTGGACGATCCAGGCCGCGGGGTCGGCGGGGTCGGCGACGAGGGCGGTCAGCGTACATCCGGTCAGGCCGGCCAGGTCGCGCCCGGCGCGGCGGACGGCCCGCTGCACCTGCGCCACGACCTCCCGCAGCGCGGCGGGGGCCCGGTTCCCCGCGGCCTCGCGCGCGCGGCCGGTGAAGACGTCCACCGCCGTACGGGCGGCCAGGCCGCTTCCCGGGCCGTCGCCCATGCCGTCCGCCACCACCGCGAGCGGCCACGCGGGATCCAGGTGCAGCACGTCGAAGTTGTTCCGGTAACGCTCGCCGGTCACGCTGCCGCCCGCCGCGGTGAGCCGCCGGCCGGCCGCCGTCCAGGCGACCTTGGAGATCTCCACCCTCTCTTCTTAGCGGTCCGCCGGACGCGTCACGGAAGGTCGAACGTGGCGACGACCGGGGCGTGGTCGCTCTCGGGGAACTTCACATCGGTCGCGAACGACTGCGACTCGTCGTGCAGCACCTCGTTGTGGATCTCCGAGCCGCGGTAGAAGGCGAGCAGGTTCCGGGTCACCAGCATGTGGTCGAGCATCTCGCCCCGGCCCTGGTGGAACAGCGTGTAGCGGCTGGACTGCGGCACCGTGCTCTCGATCGGCACCAGGACCCGGCCGGCCAGCGCGCCGTTGCCGGTGTCCTCCACCTGCCCGCGGATGGCCAGCACGGGCACCTCCTCGGGGGCGGCGTTGAAGTCGCCGGCCACCACGATCCGGGCCTGGGCGTCCCGGTCCAGGATCTGGTCGACCAGGCGGCGCACCTCGAGTGCCTGCGCCATCCGCTTCATCGACGAGATGAAGGCGCCCTCGGCCCAGGAGTCCGCGCTGCGCCAGGTGTACGCGTCGACGGTCTGCCCCGGGATGTCCGAGGGGATCTTCGACTTGAGATGGACGTTGATCACGTGCAGCGGCACGCCGCCCGCCTCGATCTCGGCGTACAGGATCGGGCGTTCGACGTTGATCTCGACGGGGAACTGGTCCGGCGGTTTCGCGGTCAGCCGGCGGTAGACCGGCGCGGCCACCAGGTCGTTGCGCAGCTGCTGGCGGCCGAGTACCGGCAGGTGGGTGGCGATCACCAGGTTCCGCTCGTTGTAGACGCCCTCGTTCTTCGGTTTCGTGCTGACCAGCTCGGCGCCCTCCAGGTCGGTGCCGGTGAGCAGCTCACGCAGCGCGATCAGGCTGCGCGGCTGGCCCGGCCGCTCCTGGCCGTGCACCTCCTGGAAACACGCGATGCCGGCGCGCAGGCGTTGCACCTGCGGCCGCATGAGAGCGATCCGGTCGGCGAGCGAGGGGCGCGTGCCATCCGGCGTCTCGTCGAAGTTCTCGAGGTTGAACGTCGCGATGCGAAGCTCGGTCATGGTCTCAGCCTAGGCCCGTGAACAGCGGAAACAGCGCGCTCTGTCGGTGATCTAGCAGCATGTGTACGCCATTTGGGGGCGGCCGTCTCGCGCAACCGAACTGCGACCGCCGGGCGGGCCGCCCCGGCTCAACCGGCGGCCGGGGATGCCGAATCAGAAAGCCATGAGCGTGAGCAGCGGGTTGCGTCCGGTGGGCGCCGTCCTGGCCGTCGCCGACGACCCGCAGGACGCGCTGCTCGCCGGCCTGGTCGCGTTCATGACCAAGGACACCCCCTCCGTGCAGCACGTGCTCGACCTGTCCGCGCCGCACCTGCGCGCGGCCGCCGGGCTGACCGCCGCCACGGTGTTCAAGCTCGACTCGGAGACCGGCCTGCTGCACGCCACCGCACGCGTCGGCCGGCCCGCCGCCCGGGACATGATCACCGCCGGCAAGGTCTTCCGGATGGCGGCCGGCGCCCCGCCGCTGGCCGACGGCGACCGGATGGCCGTCCGGCTGCGCATCGGCGGCCAGACGGTCGGCGTCCTGGTGCTCACCGGAACCGATCTGGTCGTGCTGCGCACCGACGTGCTGGCGTCGCTGGCGCTGCACTTCGCCACCACTCTGCAGGCGATCGCCGCGGAGGAGCAGCGGCAGTTCGTCTCGCACGTGACCAGCACCATCCGCCGGCTGTTCGAGCAGGGCATGGCCGCGACCAGCGTCGAGGCGGCGGGCCGGATCCTGGCGGCCTCCGCGGCCGAGGGCTTCCGCACGGAGTACGCCGCCCTCTACCTGATCGACTCGGACGGGCGCATCCGGTACGTGCACAGCGTCGGCGTGCCCGACGGCGAGGACCGGCTCGGCCCGCTGCTCGGCAAGGTCGCCGCCGAGTCACCGGTGTGGCGGTCCATCGCCGGCGGCCGCCCAGCCCTCGTCGGCGACGTCCGCACAGTCAAGGTCCGCCCGGGCGGCCTGGCCCAGCTCATGGGCGTGCAGTCGTACATCGCGCTGCCGCTGATGTCCACCCAGGGCCCGGTCGGCATGATCATGTGCGGGGATCCCGGCGCCACCCGCGACTGGACCGGCCAGGACCGTATTCTCGCCCAGCAACTCTCCGTCGAGGGCGCGCTGATCGTGGACAGTGCCGAGATGCGCCAGGCCGCCCAGGCCCACGTCGCGCAGCTCAGCCACCAGGCGTTCCACGACTCGCTGACCGGCCTGCCGAACCGCTCGTACCTCATCGAGCGCGCCGGACACGCGGTGCACGAGGCCACCGCGGCGGGCGACCGGGTGGCGCTCATGCTGCTCGACCTCAACGGCTTCAAGCAGGTCAACGACACCGCCGGTCACCAGGCCGGCGACGTGCTGCTGCAGCAGGTGGCCAAGCGCCTGCTGGGTGCCGTACGGGAGGAGGACGTGGTCTCCCGGCTCGGCGGCGACGAGTTCGCGATCCTGCTCACCCGGGACCCGGACGAGACGGTCGCCGAGGCGGTCGCCGCCCGGATCTGCGACCGGCTGCGGAAGCCGTTCACCATCGAGGGCCGCCAGGTGACCGTCGGCGGCAGCGTCGGCATCGCCCTGTTCCCACAGGACGCGTCCGACTACGACGAGCTGATGCGCGGCGCCGACGCGGCGATGTACGAGGCCAAGCGGGACACCAAGCGCGACGGCGGCGGGTTCCGCCGGGCCGCGGCCGCCTGACGACGCCGACCCGCGTACGCGCACGCCGCCCGGCCCGCATGCGGATGCCGCTCGGTCCGCATGCGCATGCCGCCCGGCCCGCGCGTACATGCCTGCATGCCGCCCGGCCCGCGCGTGCATGCCGCCCGGCCCGCGCGCGTGCATGCCGCTCGGTCCGCATGCGCATGCCGCCCGGCCCCGCGCGTACATGCCTGCATGCCGCCCGGCCCGCGCGCGCATGCCGCTCGGCCCGCGCGCGCACGCGCTTATCCCCCGAACACGGCTGCGACGGCACCGCCGACGGTCGCGCCACTGATCAGCAGCCCGGCGCCGAACCGCCGGGTCTCCGGCCGCAGCAGGCTGCCCACCCCGACCAGCAGAAACAAGGGCACCCATCCCCAGAACGGCGCGGCCAGCCCCGCGAGGGACGGAAACGCGGCAAGCGGGCCTACAGCCGAGACGCACGGGCCGAGGCAGCCGGCCACGAGACCGCCGGCGAGCCCGGCCAGCAGCCCGCGATCGACCACCGCCGGAGCCAGCGGCGGCGACGCCACGGTGAGCATCGGATCACGCTCCTCCAGCTGGGCGAGGGTCAGCAGGTAGCCGTCCGGGTCGTAGACCACCAGGAGCCGCCCGTCGGCACCGGAGACGTCCCGCACCTCGCACCCGGCCTGCCGCCAGAGATCGGCGAACAGGGAATACACCTCGTCGGCCGCGTATGCCGGCAGACGCATCCCGCGGAGCACCCGGCGACCGCGCGGCGAGGACGCCACCACCTCCGCCGTATCCGGAATACGGACGAACTGGGCCGGGACGGGCTCTACGTCGAGCCCGGGGTACGCGTCTACCGTGGCGGCCAGGCGCTGCTCCACACCGCGGGTGGCGGCGGCTCGGGTCGGCGGATCCACCCGGGCAGGATGTCTGATCCGCTGCACCTGTCTCAGCGTTTCTGCGAAAGATGCCCGATTCTGGTGGCGACCGGCCCGTCCGACCTTGGAACAGTCTCCCCGTGCGCGACGTCGGTGCCGCTTCCAAGATCTCGGCGATGGCCGGTGCGGCCTGGTCGCGGGTGGCGAGGGCGGACGGCCGGGCCGATCTTGGCATCCCCTCCCGTTTCCAGTCGGCCAGCAGGAGACAGCTGCCAAGATCACCGGGCGGCCCGGGCAAGGCGTGGTGAGCGCGGCGGCGCTGGCGTCACCGACCGATTCTCGGCGTCGTTTCCACCCGCCAGCGTGGCCAGGGCGCCAAGGTCGCCGCGCAGCCCCGGCAAGGGCCAGGTCAGCACGGCAGCCCGGACGCCACCCACCGAATCTTGGCACGGTCACCACCCGCCAGCGCGGCCACGGCGCCAAGGTCGCCGCGCAACCCCCGCAAGGGCCAGGTCAGCACAGCAACCCGGACGCCACCCACCGAATCTTGGCACGGTCACCACCCGCCAGCGCGGCCACGACGCCAAGGTCACCACGCAACGACCG
>Ga0081539_10007414_pt1 | contig 10011 bp, 8 predicted proteins | sample TabmetS4T2R2_FD_71023 | JGI IMG/M metagenome (GOLD analysis project Ga0081539, IMG submission 71023) | Tabebuia heterophylla rhizosphere microbial communities from the University of Puerto Rico - S4T2R2 | ecosystem: Host-associated > Plants > Roots > Rhizosphere ...
GCTCCGCGAAGTCGGGCTCGGGCGCCGGGGGAAGCGGGTCGGCTGCGTCCGGCTCGGGCGCCGAGGGAAGGGGGTCGGCTGCGTCCGGCTCGGGCTCCGCGCGCCAGCGCTCGCGCGCCGACGGGATCGGGTCGGCCTCCGCTTCCGGGCGCTCGTGCACCGACGGGATCGGGTCGGCCTCCGCGTCCGGGCGCTCGCGCGCCTCGTCGTCCGCGTGCGGGCGCTCCCGCGCAGAGGGGATCGGCTCGGGGTCGGGCTCGTGGGCGAAGGGCTCCCACGTCGGCTCGTCGACGGGCGGAGCACCGTTGGCCGGTGCGTCCGCGTCGAACGGTGCCGGCTCCTCCTGCGCCTCGGCGTCGAAAGGCGAGCTCGCCTCGTCGGCCGGCGTGAGCTCGTCGGGCGGCGGGCGGCCCTCGCGCAGCGCGCGGCGGCGCTCGCGCTCCAGGCGCGCCGCCTCGCGCTCGGCCGCGGTGCGCTCGCGGCCCTGCTCGCCGCGCCCGCACGACGGCATCAGCCGGCGACCTCCGGGCGGTGCTGCGCAAGCCAGTCCTCGAGCAGGACCGCTGCGGCCCGCGAGTCCTCGCTCGACCGATCGCCGCCAGAGCGAGCGGCGATCGCGGTGGTGAAGCGCTCGTCGTAGAGCTCGACCGGCACCGGCACCGCAGCCGAGAGCCGATCGGCCCACGCGCGCGCCTCGCGGGTCTGGTCGGTGTCGGCCCCGCTCAGCCCGAGCGGTAGCCCGACGACCACGCGCTCGGCGCCGCGATCGCGCACGAGCTCGACCACGCGCGCGAAGCCCCGCCGCGTGGCCGGGCGCTCGATCGCGTCGATCGGCGTCGCCAGCGTGCCGGTGGGGTCCGAGAGCGCGCAGCCGCAGCGTGCACTGCCGTAATCCAGGGCAAGCACGCGCACGAGGCTAGCCGTTCCTCCGGCAGATCGCCGGCACTAGCCGAGCGCGTCGACGATCGCCGCGCGCGCGGCCTCGATCGCCTCGGGGAGCTTCTCGGGGTCGCGCCCGCCGGCCTGGGCCATGGTGTCGCGGCCGCCGCCGCCGCCACCGGCGACCTGCGCGGCCACCTTGACGACCTCGCCCGCGCGCACGCCTCGCTGCACGAGCGCCGGGGTGACCGTCGCCACGAGGTGCACGCGGCCGTCGACCGCCGTCCCGAGCACGATCGCCGCGCTGTCGCCCAGCCGGCCCTTCACCCGATCGGCGATGTCCATCAACGCCTTGGCGTCGGGAGCCTCGACGACCTCCGCGAGCACGACCGCGCCGTCGACCTGCGCCGCGCGCTGCGCCAGAGCGCCCGCGTCCGGCCCGCTGCCCGCCGCGGCCGCCTTCGCCGCCGCCCGGGCCTGCTCGCGCAGCGCGCCGATCGCCTCGGGCAGGCGCTCGGGCTCGGTGCGCGCCGCCGCCGCGCTCTCGCGCAGCAGGTCGTCGCTGTGGCGCAGCAGCCTGACCGCCTCGGGCCCGGTGACCGCTTCGATCCGCCGCACGTTCGACGCGCTCGAGCCCTCGGACACGATCTTGAAGACGCCGATCTCGGCGGTCGAGCGCACATGGGTGCCGCCGCACAGCTCGCGCGAGTAGGAGCCGTCGCCGATCTCGACCATCCGCACGACGTCGCCGTACTTCTCGCCGAACAGCGCCATCGCGCCGAGGCGCTGGGCCTCCTCGAGCGTGGTGGTCAGCGGGCGCACCGGGTCGTTGCGCAGGATCCACTCGTTGACCGCGTCCTCGACGTCGCGCCGCTCCTCGTCGCTGAGGCGCTGGGTGTGGGAGAAGTCGAAGCGCAGCTTGTCCGGGCCGACGTAGGAGCCGGCCTGGTGGACGTGCGGACCCAGCCGCGAGCGCAGCGCAGCGTGCAGCAGGTGCGTGGCGGTGTGGTTGGCCTCGGTGGCGTGGCGCGCCGTGCGGTCGACCCGCGCCACGACGCGCTCGCCGGGCTTCAGCGTGCCTTCGACCGCCTCCACGACGATCGCCTGATCGTCGCCCGAGCGCACGACGTCGGCCACGCGCACGAGGCAGTCGCCGTCCTCGCAGGCGATCGTGCCGGCGTCGGAGATCTGGCCGCCGCCCTCGGCGTAGAAGGGCGACTCGGCGAGCTTGACGATCGTGCGCCCGTCCTGCTCGCTGATGCCGGTGACCGTCGTGTGCTCCTCGAGGTGCTCGTAGCCGGTGAACGTCGTCGGCTCGCCCTCGACGCTCAGCGCCCCGGCCATGACACGGCCGGCGCCCTGGCGCGAACGGGCGCGCTGGGCCTCCATCAAGGCCTCGAAGTCCTCGTCGCCCTCGAAGGGCACCCCGCGCTCCGCGGCGATCTCTCGCGTGAGCTCGACGGGGAAGCCGTAGGTGTCGTGCAGGCGGAACGCGTCGGCGCCCGAGACCGTGCCCGCGGCCAGCAGGTCGTCGAGCAGCCGGGTTCCCTGCTCGAGCGTGCGCCCGAAGCTCTCCTCCTCCGCGCGCACCCACTTGTCGATCGTCTCGTGCTGGGTGAGCAGCGCGGGATAGGCAGCGCCCATCAGGTCGATGACCAGGCTGACGTACTGCGGCAGGAAGCCGTGCTCGATCCCGATCCGGTGGCCCTGCAGGAGCGCACGGCGCATGATCCGGCGCAGCACGTAGCCGCGGTCCTCGTTGGAGGGCACGACGCCGTCGCCGATGAGGAAGGTCATCCCGCGCGTGTGGTCGGCCAGGATGCGCAGCGCGCGCTCGTCGGGCTCGCCGGTGGCCAGATCGCGGCCGAGCGTCATCAGCGGGTGGAACTGATCGGTCTCGAAGATCGAGTCGACGCCCTGCTGGATCAGGGCCATGCGGTTCAGGCCCAGGCCGGTGTCGATGTTCTTCGCCGGAAGCGGGGTGAGCGTGCCGACCGGATCCTGGTCGTACTGCATGAAGACGAGGTTCCAGTACTCCAGGAAGCGCTCGTTGTCGCCGCCGGGCAGGTCGTCCTCGGTGCCCCACTCAAGGCCGCGATCGAGGTAGAGCTCGCTGCACGGCCCGCACGGCCCGGTCGGCCCCGCCTGCCAGAAGTTCTCCTCGCTCGGCAGCAGGATGATCCGCGAACGCGGGACGCCGATCGCCTCCCAGACCGCGATGGCCTCCTCGTCGGGCCCGAGGCCCAACGCCTCGTCGCCCTCGTGCACGGTGATCCAGATGTCCTCGGGCTTGAAGCCGAAGCCATCGAGCGAGAGCTCCCAGGCGTACTCCGCGGCGCCCTGCTTGAAGTACTGGCCGATCGAGAAGTTGCCGAGCATCTCGAAGAAGGTCAGATGCCGGGTGGTCGTGCCGACGTTCTCGATGTCGACCGTGCGGAAGCTCTTCTGGCAGGTGGTGATCAGCGGGTGGGGCGGCTTCTCGATGCCCAGGAAGTAGGGCTTGAGCGGCTGCATGCCGGCGGTGGTGAGCAGCACCGACGGATCGAAGCTCGCCGGCACGAGCGAGCCGCTGGGCAGGCGCAGGTGATCGCGCTTCTCGAAGAAGCCCAGGAACAGCTCGCGGATCTCGTCGGAGGTCACCCTTCGATTGTGGCGCATCCCAGCACGGCATCGCCGCGCAGGAACACCGCGGTCTGGCCGGGGGCGGCGCCGGCGACCGGCTCGTCGAGCTCGATCGTGGCGCCGTTCAGCGAGCAGGGGATCGCCGGGGCGCGGTAGCGCAGCTTGACCGCGTCGACCTCGTGCTCGGGCGCGTGCAGGCGGGCGTCGCGCACGCGGACCGCCTTGGTGGCCAGCGCGGCCCGCGGGCCGACCGTGACCGTGTTCGCGTGCGCGTCGGTGCGCAGGACGTAGAGCGGCTCGGGAACGCCGCCGACCTGAAGGCCCTTGCGCTGCCCGACGGTGAACCGGTGGGCACCGGGGTGGCGGCCGAGGACGCGGCCGTCGACGTCGACGATGTCGCCCGGGCGCTCGCCGAGGCCGCCGTGGCGGGCCAGGAAGGCGGCGCGGCCGGTGCCGGCGAGGAAGCAGAGGTCCTGCGAATCGGGCGTCGATGCGACCGGCAGCGCGTGCTCGGCGGCGATCGCGCGGACCTGGGGCTTGGTGAGGTCGCCGAGCGGGAAGCGCAGGCGCGCCAGCGCTTCGCGGCTCAGGCCAGCGAGCATGTAGGCCTGATCCTTGGCCGGGTCGGCGGCCAGGCGCAGCAGTCCGTCGGGCGTGCGGCGGGCGTAGTGCCCGGTGCTCAGCGTCGCGGCGCCGATCCGATCGGCGAAGGCCAGCATCGCGTCGAGCCTCACGCTGCCGTTGCAGCGCACGCACGGGTTCGGCGTCAGGCCCGCGGCGTGGTCGGCCAGCCACGGGTCGACGACGCCCGCACGGAACTCGTCGCGCAAATCGAGGGTGAAGTGCGGCAGGCCCATCTGGTGGGCCAGCGCGCGGGCGACGCGCACCGCACTGGCCGAGCAGCACGAGCGATCGGCGTCGTTGTCGGGGTCGCGCCAGAGCTCGAGGGTGACGGCGGCGGCGTCGCCGGCGCGCAGCGCGGCGACCGCCGAATCGACTCCGCCGCTCATCGCCACGAGGGTCCGCTGCGCGTCGAGCGGCGCCGCTCCATCGGCGCGCACCGCCCCGCCGAGCGCGCGCGCCAGCGCGTCGGCGGCCAGCTCGGCGGCGTGGATCTTGCCCGGGCTCAGGCCGCCGAGAGCGTCGGCGATCGTGTGCGTACCGACGCGCGCGGCGTCCAGCACCGATTCGCCCAGGACGAGCTCCACGGCCGCGCTGCCCGCCGCCTGCACCGCCCCGCAGCCGCTCGCCTCGAACCCTGCGTCGATGACGCGATCGCCCTCGACCGCGACCCCGATGCGCACGAGGTCGCCGCACGCCGCCCCGCCGGCGATGCCGTCGTGAGCGGGCACCGAGCCGCGGCGCACGGGGTGCGCGAGATGCTCGGCGAAGCGCTCGTCGGCCACGCCGCCAGTGTAGGCGGCGTCCCGCGGCTACTTCTTGGTCTTGGCGGTGAGCGCCTTGCCGCCGACCGCGCCGACGAGCTCGTCGATCTCGGCGGTCTGCGTGTAGCCGGTGATCGCGCGGGCCTTGCCGCCGGCGCCGATGACCAGCACGGTGGGCGACTCGAGGACCTGCGCGCCGCGCGTGATCGCCTCGTACTTGCCGACGTCGGCGATCGGCACCGCCGTCGCCACGACCTTGCCGTGGTGCAGGTCGACGTGGCGCAGCGCGCGGCGCGTCGCGCGATCGTCGGAGGCGTTCTTGTTCCAGAAGAGCACGACCGCGACCTTGCCGCGGTCGACGTCGGCCAGCAGGGGCTTGGACGGATCGCCGGCGACAGCGTCGGCGGCGAGGCCCTTGTCGGCAGGCTCGCCGTTCTTGGCCGGCGTGCCGGCCTGCGGAGCGGCAGAGGTCGGAGTCTGCGTGGTGCTCGTCGCGTCGGCGCCGGCGGCGGCGTTCGCCGCATTGGACGCGTTGGCGGCGTCCTTGGCCTTCGTGACGTCGTTAGCCAGCCCCGTCACGCCGGGCGCGGTGCTCGACTTCGAGGCCGACTCGGGCTTCGGCCGCAGGACGGTGAACCACAGCCCGCCGACGACCACGAGGGCGACGAGGGCGATCCGATACGGAAGGCTGATCTGCTCCACGCCATCGGTGTCGGCACCGACGGCGCTTTCTTGAGCGTTGCTTAGGCTGGATCGACGATGGAGCGCACGCCCAGCTCGCGCAGCTGGGCTGCATCGACGGGGGCCGGCGCGCCCGTGAGCGGGTCGCTCCCCGAGGCGGTCTTCGGGAAGGCGATGACGTCGCGGATCGAGTCGCGCCCGGCCATGATCGCCACCACCCGATCGATCCCGAAGGCGATGCCGCCGAGCGGCGGCGCGCCGTACTTCATCGCGTCGAGGAGGAAGCCGAACCGCGCGCCGGCCTCCTCCTCGGAGAGCCCGATGACCTTGAAGACCTGCTCCTGGACCTCGGGCGTGTTGATACGGATCGAGCCGCCGCCGAGCTCCCAGCCGTCGACGATGAGGTCGTACGCGCGCGAGAGCATCGCGCCGGGGTCCGCGAAGCTGCCCTTCGGCGCGGTGAACGGGTGGTGCACCGCGCCCCATCCGTCGTCGGTCGGCTCGAACATCGGGAAGTCGACCATCCACAGCACATCGTGCCCGCCCTCGGGGATCAGCCCGAACCGCCGCCCGAGCTCCAGGCGCAGCGCGCCGAGCGCCTCGGCGGCGACCCGCGGCTCGTCGGCGACGAAGAGCAGCAGATCGCCCTCGGAGGCCTGCAAGCCGCTGACCGTGGCGGCGACCCGGTCCTCTCCGAGGAACTTGGCGATCGGCGAGCGCAGGGCGCCGTTCTCGACGAACCCCCACGCCACCGCCTTGCCGCCGTGGCGCTGGACGACCTCGTTGAGCCCCTCGAGCTCCGAGCGCGACATCTCGCGGGCGCCGGCGTTCAGGGCGCGCACCGCGCCGCCGCCGCCCAGCACCGATTCGAAGACCTTGAACTCGCTGCCGCGCACCGCCTGCGAGATGTCGACGATCTCCAGCGCGAAGCGCCGGTCGGGACGATCCGAGCCGTAGCGCAGCATCGCGTCGGCGAAGCTCATCCGCGGCCACGGCGGGGCCGGCACCTCGAAGCCGCCGGCGGCGAACACCGCGCTCATGACCGCCTCGATGACCTCGATGACGTCGTCCTCCTCGACGAAGGACATCTCGACGTCGAGCTGGGTGAACTCGGGCTGGCGATCGGCGCGCAGGTCCTCGTCGCGGAAGCAGCGCGCGATCTGGTAGTAGCGCTCGAAGCCGCTCATCATCAGCAGCTCCTTGAACAGCTGCGGCGACTGGGGCAGCGCGTACCACGAGCCCTGCTGCAGGCGGCTGGGCACGAGGAAGTCGCGCGCGCCCTCGGGCGTGGAGCGCGTGAGGATCGGCGTCTCGATCTCGAGGAAGTCGTGCGCGTTGAGGACCTCGCGCATCGCCGTGATGACCGTGTGGCGCAGCTCCATCGCTTCGCGCATGCCCTCGCGGCGCAGATCGAGCATGCGGTGCTGCAGGCGCAGCGTCTCGTCGACCGGGGTGTCCTCGTCGAGCGGGAACGGCGGCGTCTCGCTCGCGGCCAGCCGCGTCAGCGAGCGCACGTGGATCTCGATGTCGCCGGTGGCGAGGTTCGGGTTGACGTTCTCGGGCGCCCGCTTGACGATCTCGCCCGCGGCGGAGACGACGTGCTCGGAGCGCAGGTCCTCGGCCAGCGCGAACGCGTCGCCGGAGGCCTGCGGGTGGACGACGAGCTGCACGATCCCCGAGCGGTCGCGCAGGTCGATGAAGATCAGCCCGCCGTGGTCGCGCCGGCGGTGGACCCAGCCGGCGACGCGGACCTCGGTGCCGCAGCGCGCGACGGTGAGGTCGCCCGCCCAGGCGTCGCGGAAGACGTTGGCGCGCGGCGCCTCCTTCATCCCGGATGGCGCCCCTTGATCACGCGCGCGACGACGGCGGCCGCCGACTCGACGGGCTCCTGCTCGCCGGAGTCCATGTCGCGCAGCTGGATGCCGTCGGGGCCCACGATGGCAACGTAGCGAGCGCCGGCGCGGTCTGCCTGGCGGATCTGGCCCTTGAGCGAGCGGCCCGCGAGCTCCTGCTGAACCGCCAGGCCGGCGGCGCGCGCCTCGCTGGCCATCGCGAACGCCTCGACCGCGCGATCCTCGTGGGCGACGTAGAGATCGGTGACCGGCTTGGGCACCGGGCGCTCGCCGGCGGCGAGCAGCATCCGCTCCACCCCGGCCGCCCAGCCCATGCCCGGCGTCGGCGGCCCGCCGAGCAGCTCGATGAGCCCGTCGTAGCGCCCTCCCCCGGCCACCCCGGACTGCGCCCCGAGCGCGTCGGAGGTGAACTCGAAGATCGTGCGCGTGTAGTAGTCGATGCCGCGGACCAGCGTGTCGTCGAGCTCCCACGCGACGCGCGCGGCGGTGAGCATCGCGCAGACCTCGTCGAAGTGCGCGCGGTCCTCGGGGTGCAGCGATTCGATGAGCCGCGGCGCGTCGCGCATGACCTCCTGGGTGCCCGGGTCCTTTGCGTCGAAGGCGCGCAGCGGGTTGAGGTCGATGCGCTCGCGCACGTCGCGCGAGACACGGTCGGCGTTGGCGTGCAGGTACGCCGCCAGGCGCTCGCGGTACTCGGCGCGCGCGCCGAGGCTGCCCAGCGAGCCGATCCGCAACCGCAGTCCGCGCACCTCGAGCTCGCCGAGCAGCGCGTGCAGCAGCACGATCGTCTCGGCGTCGACGGCCGGGTCGTCGGAGCCGATCGCCTCGGCGCCGATCTGCCAGAACTGGCGGTAGCGGCCGGCCTGCGGCTTCTCCTGGCGGAAGCAGCTCGACAGGTACCACAGCTTCACGGGCTGCGGGAGCTTGTGCATCCCGTGCTCGAGATAGGCGCGGCAGGTCGGCGCGGTGACCTCGGGACGCAGCGTGATCGAGCGCCCGCCGGCGTCCTCGAACGTGTACATCTCCTTCTGGACGATGTCGGTCGATTCGCCGACGCCGCGGGCGAAGAGCTCGGTCGCCTCGAACGCGGGCGTCTCGATGCGCCCGTAGCCGGCCGGCTCGAGGATCCGGCGCGCGGTCGACTCCAGGACCGCGCGCGCGGCGGCCTGCTCGGGCAGCACGTCGTACGTGCCGCGCGGCGCCTGCGGACGTTCGCTCACCGTCCCGCGAGCGCCTGGAGGAAGGGATTGCCGGCCCGCTCGCGGCCCAGGGTGGTCAGCCCCATGTGGCCGGGATGGACCTTCGTGTCGTCGTCGAAGCGCTCGAGCAGGTCGGCGATCGAGGCCATGAGCGTCTCGTGGTCGGCGCCGGGCAGGTCGGTGCGCCCGATCGAGCCCTGGAAGAGGACGTCGCCCGAGAACAGCGCACCGTCGATCGCGAAGGTCACGTGACCGGGGCTGTGACCGGGCGTGGCGATGACGTCGACGTCGAAGCCGGCGAGCTGCAGGCGCTGGCCGCCGTCGATCGCGTGCTCGGCCTCCCAGCCCTCGACCGGGCCGAACATCGCCCCGAAGAACTTGTCGGGCTCGGCCAGCACCGCGAGCTCCTCGCGCGGGCAGTAGACCGGCGCACCGGTCGCGCGCGCCAGCGGGGCGACGGCGCCGATGTGGTCGAAGTGCGTGTGGGTGAGCAGGATCGCCTCGGGCTCGGTGCCGAGCTGCTCCATCGCGGACTGGAGCTTGCCCGCCTCGTCGCCGGGATCGATGAGCAGCGCCCGATCGGAGCCCTCGCGGCGCACCAGGTAGCAGTTCTCCTGGAGCGGCCCGACGGTGAACATGCGCACGTCCATGCGCCTACGACTTGCGCTGCGCGGCGAGCTTGGCCTGGCGGCGCTTGTAGAAGAAGTGGTCGGTGTAGAAGGTCAGCGGCGTGTAGAAGAGCACGAGGAAGACGCCGAAGGCGACGCCGGCGATCGGCTTCTGCTTGAGCAGGAGGATCGACGCCGCGACGAACACCGCCGCGGCGATGAGCGCGCGGTTGAACGAGCTGCGCCAGCTGGGCGGCTTGTCGAAGCGCGTCGCGCGGGCGGTGCGCCCGCCGCTGGGCTTGCGCTCGCCGGTCGTCGGCTTGCGGCCGGTGCGCCCGCGCGTCTCGACCATCCCCGCGGCGTTGCCGCGGTGCTTGGTCTGACGGCGTTTCCTGGTGGAGGCCACTAGGACACGGAGCTTAGTCGCTCCTCGATGGTCGCCCGGTTGCGGATCGGCACGCGATCGGGCCAGCCTTCGAAGGCGGCTTCGGGCGCCAGGCCGACGAGCTCGGCCTCGGCGACCTGGGCGTGGCGCTCGACGGCTTCGAGGAGGTGCGCCAGCGGGAGCGCCTCGTGGTCCTCCACGTTGCAGGAGACCTGGGCGACGGCGTCGCGCGCGCTCAGCGTCAGGCCCATCGCGCGCAGCGAAGGCAGCCCTTCGGAGCCGTTCTCGCGCAGCGCGGCGGCGATGCGGCGGGCGTCGTCCTCGGTCGCCGGCGGGGCGAGCTCGAGGTTGAACGCCACGAGCGGCGGGCGGGCGGCGACGAGGGTCGCGCCGGCGGTC
>Ga0081539_10007415_pt1 | contig 10010 bp, 8 predicted proteins | sample TabmetS4T2R2_FD_71023 | JGI IMG/M metagenome (GOLD analysis project Ga0081539, IMG submission 71023) | Tabebuia heterophylla rhizosphere microbial communities from the University of Puerto Rico - S4T2R2 | ecosystem: Host-associated > Plants > Roots > Rhizosphere ...
CGCAGCTTGGTGAGGGCCTTGGTGAGCAGCCGGGAGACGTGCATCTGGGAGATGCCGACCTGCTCGGCGATCTGCGACTGGGTCAGATTGCCGTAGAACCGCAGGGTCAGGATCCGCTGCTCCCGCTCGTCCAGGGTGGCCAGCGCCGGCCCGAGCGCCACCCGGGTCTCGGCCAGCTCGTACTCGTGATCCTCCCCGCCCAGGGTGTCCCCCAGCTCGGTGCCGCCATCGGCGCTGATCGGGGTGGACAGGCTGGTCGCGTTGTACGCCCGGGCCCCCTCCAGCCCCTCCAGCACGTCCTCCTCGGTCACCTGCAGGTGCACGGCGATGTCGGCCACCGTGGGCGACCGGCCCAGCCGGTGGGTGAGCGTGCCGTTGGCCTCGGTGATCGCCAGCCGCAGTTCCTGCAGCCGCCGGGGCACCCGCACCGACCAGGTCCGGTCCCGGAAGTGCCGCTTGATCTCGCCGATGATGGTCGGGATGGCGTACCCGGCGAAGTCCACCCCGCGGTCCGGGTCGAACTTGTCCACCGCCTTGATCAGCCCGACCGTGGCGGTCTGCACCAGGTCATCGGTGGGTTCCCCGCGGCCGGAGTAGCGGTGCGCCAGATGCCGGGCCAGCGGCAACCAGGCCTCGATCGCCCGATCCCGCAACACCGAACGGGGCTGGCCGGCGGGGGCCGCCGCCATAGCGTTGAGAAGGTCAGCTGCGCTGTCCGTTGGAGCGTCAGTAATATTGGCCGCGGTCCGCGTCACGGTGACGGTCATGCTATGTCCTCCCTGGCACCAACCCGGAGAGCCGGTCCGGTGGATGCCGAACCCGGTCGGGGTGGGGGTGTCGCTAGCCACGTGTTTTGGCCATTCGGCTATGACCAACCTAGCCGAAGGACCGATAGTTGACTAGCCGAAAGTATTAGTCACTTTGCGTAGTCTTTTGATCACAGTGAAATCGTCGCGCAGAATAGTGCGATGACCTCTCACGTCTCGCGGGCCGACGTGATTACCGCTACGCCCGCCCGGTATGCCAAGCAACTGGTGTCCCATCTGGGGCGCCGGGTCGACTGGACCACCGACGGCGTCACGTCCACCGCGACGTGGGGCACCGCGACCGGCCAGGTTGTGGTGGGCGACGGTGTCCTCACGTTGCTCGCGTCAGGTCCCGATGCGGAGGCTGTGGCGTACGTCGAGGATGTTCTGGCGCGCCATCTCCAACGTTTCGGCAAGCGCAACGAGCTCACCGTGAACTGGCTCCGGACCTGATTGCCCGGCACCGACCCCCACGCCGCCGATCTTGGAGTTGTGGTTGGATCAAAGCCGTTGGGAACGGACAAAGGGGCAACCACAAGTCCAAGATCGTGGGAAGTCCACTGGCCGCTGGGCTGCGAGTATGCTGTGCGGCGGGCCGTGACTGGCGCGTTCGGATGGGCAAACCATCGGGGAGCGGCCTCGTCGTCGAGGACGTATGCCGTGCGCCTGGGCCTCTGCACATGTGATAGGGAGGTCCAATGCCTGCACTCAACCCCGAGTCGACCGCGTTCCGCTCCGCGTTGGAAGTCGTGCGCGCGGTCGAGCCACGCATCGCGGAGGCGATCGCCAAGGAACTGCATGACCAGCGTGAGTCGCTGAAGCTGATCGCGAGCGAGAACTACGCGTCGCCGGCGGTGTTGCTGGCCATGGGCAACTGGCTGTCCGACAAGTACGCCGAGGGCACCATCGGCCGCCGGTTCTACGCCGGCTGCCAGAACGTCGACACCGTCGAGGCGGTCGCGGTCGAGCACGCCAAAGCACTGTTCGACGCCCCGTACGCGTACGTGCAGCCGCACTCCGGCATCGACGCCAACCTGGTGGCGTACTGGGCGATCCTGGCCGACCGGATCGAGGCGCCAGCGCTGGCCAAAGCGCAGAAACGACAGGTCAACGACCTCACCGACGCGGAATGGGCCGAGCTGCGCGCGGCGTTCGGCAATCAGCGGATGCTGGGCATGAGCCTGGACGCCGGCGGCCACCTCACCCACGGCTTCCGGCCCAACATCTCCGGCAAGATGTTCGACCAGCGCAGCTACGGCGTCGACCCCGCGACGGGTCAGATCGACTACGCCGCGCTCCGGACGTCAGCGAAGGAGTTCAAGCCGCTGGTTATCGTGGGCGGCTACTCGGCGTACCCCCGCAAGGTGAACTTCCGCATCATGCGCGAGATCGCCGACGAGGTCGGCGCGACGTTCATGGTGGACATGGCGCATTTCGCCGGCCTGGTGGCGGGCAAGGTGTTCACCGGCGACTTCGACCCGATCCCGCACGCGCACATCGTCACAACGACCACACACAAGAGCCTGCGCGGCCCCCGTGGCGGGGCGGTGTTCGCGCAGCCGGAACTGTCCGACCAGGTGGACCGCGGCTGCCCGATGGTGCTCGGTGGCCCGCTCGGACACATCATGGCCGCCAAGGCGATCGCGTTCGCCGAGGCCCGGCACGCCGCCTTCCAGACGTACGCCCACCGCATCGTGGAGAACAGCCAGGCCCTCGCGTCGGGGCTGCTGTCTCGCGGCACGACGCTGATCAGCGGCGGAACGGACAACCATCTGGTGCTGATCGACGTGGACAAGTACGGGCTCACCGGGCGGCAGGCGGAGCAGGCACTGCTCGACTCCGGCATTGTCACGAACCGCAACGCGATCCCGCAGGACCCGAACGGCGCCTGGTACACCAGTGGCATCCGGATCGGCACGCCGGCGCTCACCACGCGCGGTCTGGGTACGGCCGAGATGGATCAGATCGCAGAGCTGATAAACACGGTGCTGACGGCCACCAAGCCGGGCTCGTCCAAGGCCAAGTTCGATCTCGATCCGGCGATCGCCGACCGCGCCAGCAAGCAGGCGACCGAGTTGCTTGCCGACTTCCCGCTCTATCCGGGCGTCGACCTGGGCTGAGTTTTCAGCTCGTGCAGGACGACGGCGCTAAGCCGGCCGTCCGCGATGGTCGCGGTTATGTCGGTGGCGAACGGCTGATCGCGGAAAGCTAGCGGGGCGGTGGGATCTCGCCTGATCCGCGGGGGATGAGGGCGGTCGGGACGCGGAACTCGCGTGGCGGTCCGGCCTCGCCCTCGATGCGCTCGAAGAGTGCGCGGGCCGCGATGCGGCCCATCGCGACGGGGTCCTGGGCGATAACGGTGAGCGGCGGATCGAGCAGACCGGCCAGTGGAAAGTCGTCGAAGCCGACCAGCGCCACGTCGCGATGGCGGCTCGCACGGCGGAGAGCGAGGATCACGCCGACGGTGATCATGTTCTGTCCGGAGAAGAACGCGGTCGGCGCGTCCGGCTGGGCCATCAGCGCCTCGGTGGCTGCTTCCGCGGCCGGCGAGTCGTGCAGCTCGTGCGCGCCGAACGGAACCAGCCCGGCGTCTGCCATGGCGTCGAGGTAACCCTGGTAGCGGCTGCGGGCGGTCCAGATCCGTACCTGATCGCCGAGAAACGCGATCCGCCGGTGCCCGTGCCTGATCAGGTGACGGACCGCCTCCGCCGCACCCTCGGCGTTCGTGGTCAGGACCGTATCGCCCGGAAAACCGTCGACCGGCCGGTCCACGAAGACGATCGGCAGTTCACCGATCGAATCCAGGTACGAATGGTCGACTCCGGTCGGCGCCAGCACGAGACCGTCCGTCTGGCGCTGCGCGAACGCGCGCGCGAGGTCGCGTTCCCGCTGCGGGTCGTCGTCCAGGCAGCCGGTGAGCACGTGTACGCCGCGTTGCCGTGCCTCGTCCTCGACCGCGCGGTAGAGGACGGCGAAGAACGGGTTGGTCACGTCCTCCAACAGCACACCGATGGTCCGGCTGCGGCGGTCGCTGCGGCGCAGCATGGCGGCGCCGATGTGCGGCCGGTAGTGGAGTGACTCGACCGCGGCGCGCACCCGGGCGGCAAGGTCGGGCGCCACCGTGGTCTCACCGTTCACGACGCGCGACACCGTCTTGAGGCTGACGCCGGCGGTCCGCGCGACATCCCTCATCGTCGGTGGCGCCCAGTCCGCCGACATGAATTCCCCCTCGTGCCAAAAACATTCGCAACACTTCGGAAACCATTGTTGACAGCCGATGGCCCGCGTCGTCTACTGCAAGACAACGTTGTCTCTCAAATTCTGCGCTAAACCGATTTGGAGGAGGCATGCGAGGTAACGTCATGTCCCAGAGGGGCAGACTGACCGCGGCCGGATGTGCCGCGGTCTTGGTTCTGGGCACGGCCGCATGCGGTGGCGGCAGCTCCGGCGGCTCCAGCGGCGGTGGTGGCGGCGAAGCCACCGTGGGTCTGATCACGAAGACCGACACGAACCCGTTCTTCGTGAAAATGAAGGCAGGCGCGCAAGCAGAGGCCCAGAAGCAGGGTGTCAAGCTCCAGTCGTTCGCCGGCAAGAAGGACGGCGACAACGAGTCTCAGGTACAGGCGATCGAGAATCTGATCTCCGCTGGCGCCAAGGGCTTCCTCATCACGCCCGCCGACTCCAAGGCGATCGTCCCATCGATCGACAAGGCCAAGCAGCAGGGCATGCTGGTCATAGCGCTGGACACGCCCACGGAACCGGCCAACGCGGTGGACGCGACGTTCGCCACCGACAACTACCAGGCCGGCAAGTTGATCGGGCAGTGGGCCAAGGCGAAGTTCACCAAGGACGGCAAGTACGACAGCGCCAAGATCGCCATGCTGGACCTCTTCGCCAACCCGGTTTCCGTCGACATCAAGCGTGATCAGGGGTTCCTCGACGGCTTTGGCATCCCGGTCGGCGACGCCAACAAGATCGGCGACGAGAACGACCCGCGGATCGTCGGCCACGACTTCACCGATGGTGCTCAGGACAAGGGACGTGCGGCGATGGAGAACCTGCTGCAGAAGTCCCCGGACATCAACCTCGTGTACACCATCAACGAGCCGGCGGCGGCCGGGGCGTACGAGGCACTCAAGGCGGCCGGCAAGGACAAGGCGGTCACGATCGTTTCCATCGATGGCGGGTGCCCGGGTGTGGACAACGTCGCCAAGAAGGCCATCGGCGCCACCTCCATGCAGTTCCCGCTCAAGATGGCGCAACTCGGCATCGAGGCGATCGCCAAGTTCGCCAAGGACGGCACGAAGCCGCAGGCGACCGAGGGTAAGGAATTCGTGGACACCGGCGTGCAGTTGATCACGGATGACGCGCAGAGCGGCGTGGATTCGAAGGACTCCGCCTGGGGCAAGCAGAACTGCTGGGGGTGACGGATGGCTACTGACACCGCAACCCGAGAACCGGAGTCCGGTCCGGACTTCGAGGCGCGTTCTCACGATTCACTCGGTCTGCGCATCCAGCACGTCCTGCACGGCAACCCCGTGCTGGGCCCACTGGCCGTGCTACTCGTCGCGATCATCGCGTTCTCCATCGTGAACACCAGGTTCTTCTCGGCGGCGAACCTGTCTCTGGTACTGGCGCAGGTGACCGTCATCGCGACCCTCGCGCTGGGCCAGACGCTGATCATTCTGACCGCGGGCATCGACCTGTCCGTGGGAGCAATCGCGGTGTTCTCGTCGATCCTGATGGCCAAGTTCGCCACGACGATGGGCATGCCCGGCACCGTGTCGCTCGTGCTCGGCCTGCTGTGCGGCACCGTGATGGGCGCGATCAACGGTTTTCTGGTCACGCGGATCAAGTTGCCGCCGTTCATCGTGACCCTGGGCACGTTGACGATCTTCTTCTCGTTGAACCAGGTCGTGTCGAAGAGCGAGACCGTGCGCGGATCGGACATGCCGGACCTGTTGACCTGGACGGGTAACACGATCCCCCTCGGCGGCTTCCGGCTCACCTACGGCTCGATCATCATGCTGCTGCTGTTCGTGTACTTCTACTACGCGACCCGCTCGACGGCGTGGGGCAAGCACGTCTACGCCACCGGTGACGACCCCGAGGCGGCCCGGCTGGCCGGTATCCGGACCAGCCGAGTGCTGTTCTCCGTCTACACCGTGGCCGGCCTGCTGTACGCGATCGGCGGCTGGATCCTCATCGGCCGGCTCGCGTCGGCCAGCCCGAACGTCGGCACGGACTACAACCTCGACTCGATCACCGCCGTCGTGCTGGGCGGGACGAGCCTGTTCGGCGGCCGGGGCGGCGTGATCGGCACCCTGATCGGTGCGCTGATCGTCGGCGTGTTCCGCAACGGCCTGCAACTGGGCGGCGTGGAGGTTGTCTGGCAGGGCTTCGCGATCGGTTTGCTCGTTCTGATCGCGGTCTCGCTCGACCAGTGGATCAGGAAGGTAAAGACATGACCGCCTGCACCGAGTGGAGCGAGGGCCAGAAGGGCATGTCGAAGGAGGCGCAGACATGACCGCCTGCACCGAGTGGAGCGAGGGCCAGAAGGGCATGTCGAAGGAGGCGCAGACATGACCGCCTGCACCGAGTGGAGCGAGGGCCAGAAGGGCATGTCAAGGGAGGCGCAGCCATGACCGCCTGCACCAAGTGGGGCGAGGGCCAGAAGGGCATGTCGAAGGAGGCGCAGCCATGACCGAGACCCGTGGCCAAGGAGGAACTGGCGCGACCGCCACCAGTACGCCCACTCCGATCCTGCAGGCCCGCAACCTGGTCAAGCGGTACGGGCGTGTGGTCGCCATCGACGGCAGTGACCTGGAGCTGTATCCCGGCGAGATCCTCGCGGTGATCGGCGACAACGGTGCCGGCAAGTCCAGCCTGATCAAGGCGCTGTCCGGGGCACTGATCCCGGACAGCGGCGAGATCTTCCTGGAGGGCGAGCAGGTGCACTTCCACAACCCGATGGACGCACGGTTCAAGGGCATCGAGACGGTGTATCAGACCCTGGCTGTGGCGCCGGGCCTGGACATCGCCGACAACCTGTTCCTTGGTCGGGAGGAACGCAAGCCGGGTCCGCTCGGGTCGATCTTCCGCATGCTCGACAAGGGGCATATGAAGTCCGAGGCCCGCCGGCACATGTCCGAACTCGGCATCGGCACGCTGCAGAACATCGGCCAGGCCGTCGAGTCGCTGTCCGGTGGCCAGCGGCAGGCGGTGGCCGTGGCGCGCTCGGCCGCGTTCGGCAGCAAGGTGGTGATCCTGGACGAGCCCACCGCGGCGCTGGGCGTCAAGGAGGGCAACCGGGTGCTCCAGCTCATCCGCGACGTCCGCGATCGCGGGCTGCCGGTGATCCTGATCAGCCACAACATGCCGCACGTGTTCGAGGTGGCCGACCGGATCCACATCCAGCGGCTCGGCCGGCGGGCCACGGTGATCACGCCGCAGTCCCACTCGATGTCCGAGGCGGTGGCCATCATGACCGGAGCGGCACCACCGCCGCCAATGGAGGCCTGATCTCGGTCGCGTGAGGGGCCGCGCCCGGGGCCCGGACCTCAAGGGTCACGCACTGTTGCTTCGAGCCGGCCAGTCAGATGTTCGTTTCCCGACCGAGGCCTCCGAGCGGCCGTCCAGCCACATCCTCGCCGAGGTCGAGGCGCTCCGTGACCGCATCACGGTCATACATTGAGGGCGTGCTGTGGAGACCGGCACGTTGGCCGACATGCGTCACCTGACACGGACCAACATCCACGCCGAGCTAGACATCCCACGGGCGTAAGAGTCAAGCGGCGGTGGGGAGACGTGGTTCGGTGGTGTCGGGCCAGGCGGTGGTTTCGTTGTAGGTCTGCCGGTGGCGGAGGCAGCCGTGCAGGACGCCGACGAGGCGGTTGGCTAGGGCACGCAGGGCTTGGTGGTGGGTGTGGCCGCGGGCGCGGTGCGTGTCGTAGTAAGCGCGGGCGCCGGGCGAGCTGGTGAGCGCGGCGAAGGCTTGCAGGTAGAGCGCGTCGCGGAGGCGTTTGTTGCAGGCCACCCGGGTGAGCACGACGCGGCGGGTGCCGGACGCGCGGGTGATCGGACTGGTTGCGGCGTAGTTGCGGCGGGCGCGGGCGTCGGCGAACCGGGTTGGGTCGTCGCCGAACTCGGCGAGCACCCGGGCGGCGAGGATGGCTCCCAGGCCGGGCTGGGAGCGCAGGATCTCGGCGTCCGGGTGCCGGTCAAAATGGGCGACCAGCTCACCTTCCAGGGTGTCGATCTGCCGTGACAGTTCGGCCAGCACCCGGACCAGCGCGGTCACGGTGTGCCCGAACGCGAGCTCGACCGCGGGCAGCGCGGCGAGCTGGTCGTTGCGCAGCACGGCCTGGATCTGGTCGGCCCGCGCGTCGATGTTGCGTTGCCGGCCGGCGCGGCGCAACGCCGCGGCAATCTTCGCCCGGGACAGCGCCCGGCCGAGGGCCGGGGTCGGGGCGATCTGCAGCACGGCCAGGGCATCCCGGCCGGCGATCTCGTCGAATGCGGCCAACGCGGCGGGGTAGAACTCGCGTAGCGTCGAGCGCAGCATGTTGGCCTGCCGCCGCCGGGACCAGATCAGGTTCTGATGCGCCCGGGCCAGGACCTTGACCGCCTCGGCCAGGTCGCTGTCCCCGGCGATCGGCCGGTGGTGCTGCCGATCCGTGCGGACCAGATCCGCCAGCACGTGCGCGTCCCCGGCGTCGCTCTTGGCCCCCGACACCACGTGCCGTTCCCGGTAGCGGGCCACCGACAACGGATTGATCGCGTACACCCGGTAGCCGGCGGCGACCAGCGCTTGCACCCACGGGCCGCGGTCGGTCTCAATGCCGACCACGACCTCACCCGGCTCACCATCGCCGAGCAGGTCCGCGACCAAGGCGTGCAGCCCGGCCATCCCGGCCACCCCTTCGGGCAGCCGCCGCCGAGTCAGCCGCCGCCCGGCCTCGTCCTGGATCTCCACGTCGTGGTGGGCCTCGGCCCAGTCGTCACCGATGAACAGCACCGCAAGCTCCTCCACCTTCGCGCCGGCACCCTGTCCGCCACCACGAGGAGAGACCACGTCCGCGCTAATGGATCAGTGCTCGATCGGCACGCCATCCCACCAGTCGTTGCGCCCCCCCACCAACCAGAAGCGGCACGATCTAGCTCTAGACCTCAAAGGCCCGCCGGCAACAGTGCTCGACCTCTGGCGGCTCGGACCCAACCCATCTACCACAACGGGCCGGCTCGACTCCCATTAGCCGGCTCCGCCTCGCGGTGTGGCTAGAGTGTCGGGCGTGGAGGCGACGGTCACGCGGACGATGACGCCGCCGGAGCGGTACCGGTTCGCCGGCTCGGTGGTCCCGCTGATACTCGGCCGGTACGACCCGTGCGGCGCCTACACCCACGACGACTTCTGGCTCGCCGGGCGTACCCCGCAGGGCCCGGCAACGCTGCGGCTCGCCCGCGCCGGAGGTGACCTGGTCGCCACCGGGCACGGCCCCGGCGCGGAGTGGATCGCCGACCGGGCGGACGCGATCGCCGGCCTGCGCGACGACGTCCGCGACCTTCCGGCGGTCGCCGCCCGGCATCCCCTGGTCGCGCGGCTGGCCGAGACCTTCGCCGGGATGCGGATGCCGGCCACCGGCCTGGTCTTCCCGCGCGTGCTGCGGGCGGTCCTGGAGCAGAAGGTCACCGGGCACGAGGCGCACCGCGCGTACCGGGCGATCGTCCGGCACTTCGGCGAACCGGCGCCCGGGCCGGTCCGGCTCACCCTGCCGCCCGACCCGGCGGCGGTGGCCGCGACGCCGTACTGGCGGTTCCACGGGTTCGGCGTGGAGCAGCGACGCACCCAGGCGCTGCTCCGCGCCGCGGTGGAGGCGCCGCGGCTGGAACGCTGCGCCGACTCGGCGGAGGCCACCCGGCGGATGGTCGCCCTCCCCGGCATCGGCCCGTGGACCGCCGCGGAGGTGGTGCGCGTCGCGTACGGCGATCCGGACGCGGTCAGCGTGGGCGACTATCACATCCCGAACACCGTCGCCTGGGCACTGGCCGGCGAGCCGCGCGGCACCGACGAGCGGATGCTGGAACTGCTGGAGCCCTTCCGCGGGCACCGCGGCCGGGTCTGTGAGCTGCTCACCGCGGGCGGCATCGGGGCGCCCCGGTTCGGACCGCGACTGCCGGTCCGATCCTTCGCCCGGTTCTGAGCCG
>Ga0081539_10007416_pt1 | contig 10010 bp, 10 predicted proteins | sample TabmetS4T2R2_FD_71023 | JGI IMG/M metagenome (GOLD analysis project Ga0081539, IMG submission 71023) | Tabebuia heterophylla rhizosphere microbial communities from the University of Puerto Rico - S4T2R2 | ecosystem: Host-associated > Plants > Roots > Rhizosphere ...
CCCGTGCTGGCGTTCGAGGAGACCGGCGCCTACCGGCTGTTGCTGTCGGCGATGAGCGAGGATCCGGCCGAGCTCCAGCGCTTCTACGCCGAGACCGTCGAGCCGCTCGTCGCCTACGACGAGCAGTACGAGACCGACCTCGTGCAGACCGTCGAGGCGTTCCTCGACAACGACGGCAACGTGGCCGGCACCGCGCAGAAGCTGTTCACGCACCGCCACACGATCCGCTACCGCCTCGAGCGCGTCCGTGAGCTGTCGGGGCTGGACGTCGGCTCCACGGACGGCCGGGAGAAGCTCTCCCTGGGCCTGAAGGCCATGCGCGTGCTCGGCGTCGCCACCCCCGCGGGCCGGGTGAGCGAGGCGCGCGGCGCCGGTGCCGGGGTTGCGTCGCGCAAGCCGCGGGACTGACTGGGGGCCCGCCTCCGGCGACCTGTTACGGCCTCCGAAGACGCTCCGTAGCCGGGTCGCCTCCGGCACCCCTGAGGAACGCAAACGCGCCAGCTTGAGACTTCGCGGAACGGTGCGTCGCCGCGCTGAGCATACGCCGATTTCCGGCGCATAGCGGTCCCATCAAGGATCCGGGCCGACGGACCGATGCTCAGAGCGTGGAGCCCAGCTCGCACCCGAGCATGACCGGTCAGGACCGGACGCATGATCGACGGCGCACCGGCCGGCCGGCCGGGATCATCGCCGCCGTGCGTCGCCACCTGCCCGTGCTCGCCGGCGTCCTGTGCGCGGCGGCGCTTGTCGCCGCGTCGCTGGCGGCGCTGTACCGCGACGTGCTCCCGTTCGAGGACTGGCCGTCGATCGGCGACGGGGGCAACGTGGCCGAGCAGGTGATCGCCGAGCGCACCGCGCCGCGCGTCGAGCGCGACGGCGGGCTGCGCGGGCCCGGCGAGGGATCAGTTCCAGCGGCCGTCATCGTCCCGCGGCTCAGCGTCGGCTCCAACGAGCCCGCGGAGTCAAGCTCGGGCCAGGAGTCCGACCTCAGCACCGACGGCGTGCAGAGCGCGTCCGACCAGGACGGCGACGGCCTGAGCGACGCGACGGAGGCTCGCCTGGGCACCCGCGCGCACAAGGCCGACACGGACGGCGACGGCATGCCCGACGGCTGGGAGGTGCAGCACGCGCTGGACCCGCTGACGGCCTCCGATGCCGCCGCGGACGTCGACGCCGACGGTCTCGCGAACGTCACCGAGTACGTGGTCGACGCCGATCCGCGCGTCGCCGACTCCAACGCCGACGGCGTCCCGGACGGCGACGACGACACGGACGGCGACGGCGTGCCCAACGCGGTCGAGCAGGCCTTGGCGTTGAACCCGGCCAAGCGCATCACCAGCGGCTCGGTGCCCGACGGCGACCGCGACGACGACGAGGACGGCATCCCGAACGCGATCGAGCTGCGCCTGGGCCTGGACCCGACGCGCGGCGACACGAAGGGGCTGCCGGACGGCGAGCTCGACTCCGACGGCGACGGCCTGTCGAACGCGGCGGAGGTCCGCCTCGGTCTCGATCCCGGGCGCGCGTCCACGGGCGACATGCCCGACGGCGAGGCCGACAGCGATCACGACGGCCTCTCCAACGAGCTCGAGCTGGAGCTGGAGCTGGACCCGACGATGGCCGACACCGACGGCGACGGCGTGGTCGACGGCGACGAGGACTCTGACCGCGACGGCGTGTCGAACGCCGACGAGGTCAAGGCCGGCACGGATCCCGCGAAGGCCGACGCGCCCGACGAGGAGAAGCCCGACCAGCCGGGCGACGAGCCCGCCAAGGAGGACGAGCCCGCAGCGGACGAGCCGTCGAAGGACGTGCCGGCGGAGGAGCAGCCGGCCGAGGAGCAGCCGGTCGAGGAGCAGCCGGTCGAGGAGCAGCGCGCGGAGGAGCGGCCCGCCGACGAGGAGCAGCCGGCAGAGCAGAAGCCGTGGCGGAAGCCCGGCAGGCACAAGCATCACCGCCATCACGAGTCGTCCGAGGCGCAGGCGCCGGCAGAGCAGCCGCAGCCGGCCATCGACGACACGACCACGACCGAGCCGGCGGAGACGACCGAGGCGCCGCCGCCGGCCGAGACGACGCCTGAGCCAGCGCCCGAGGCGACGAGCCCACAGGCGGCGACCGAGCCGCAGCCGGACGCGTCGGCGACCGGCGGCGAGGTCGCGCCGGCGCCCGAGACCTGAGCCTGGGATGCTCCCGGGCGATGGCGCTCGGGATCATCACCGGCTCCGGCACGTACGCGCTCCCGGGCATCGAGACGTCCGACGTCGAGATCGTGCCGACCCGCTTCGGCGACGCCGAGGTGACGAGCGGCACCTTCGCGGGCGTCGACGTGGTGCACATCTCCCGTCACCGCGAGGGCCACGAGCGGCTCTCGAGCCAGGTGAAGCATCAGGCCAACGTGCTCGCGCTGCAGGAGTGCGGCGCGCAGGCCGTCCTCGCCGTGACCGTCTGCGGCGCCACCGACCCGTCGCTCTCCCTCGGCGAGCTCGTGGTGTTCGACGACCTCCACTTCCTCGCCAACCGCCTCGCCGACGGCTCGCTGTGCACGCTGCACGATCGGCCAGGCGCTCCCGGGCGCGGCCACTGGGTGTTCGAGGATCCGTTCGCGCCGCCGCTGCGCAGGGCGCTCCTCGACGGGGCCCGCGAGCACGGCCACGCGGTCCGCGACGGCGGGTGCTACGGCCACGTCGACGGGCCGCGCTTCAACACGAAGGCGGAGATCAGGTCGCTGCGGGCGGTCGGCGTGACCGCCGTGAGCCAGACCGCAGGGCCCGAGACGGTCCTCTGCGGCGAGGCGGGCCTGCCGTACGGACTGATCGGCTTCGTGACCGACTACGCCAACGGCGTGGCCGAGGAGGCGACGCAGGTGGACACGCTCATGCGCCTCCTGCGCGAGAGCGGCACGGCACTGGCGTCGACGCTCGAGGCGGCCGTAAGGCGCATCGACCTCGACGAGCTGCCACCGGTCGGCGCGCAGATCGCCTGGGACTAGTACACGCGTCCGGAATCTCTGCGCGTTTCGGCGGGGGGTGGGTGGGTCCGGATTCCGCTGCCGGCACACGGCATTCCCTGACGTACGCCCGGTATGCCTGGTCATGCCGTGCACCGGCAGCGACGACCCGGACGACGCCGATTCCGCGCAGAGCTTCCGGCCACGTGTACTAGCGGCCGCCGGCGCTGGGCAGACCCCTCGCATGGACCGAGACGACGACTTCGTACGTGAAGAGGAGGAGGCGGCCGCGGCCGAGGCCCGCGGGATCGGCGGGCGCCCGGGGCCCGATCCGCTGGAGGCGGATCCCGACCGCTTCGACGGCGAGCGCGGCGAGGCCTTCCGCGCGGTCGAGGAAGCCGGCGGCGGCGAGTCGGAGGGCTTCGAGCAGGCCGAGGCGATGCTCATCGAGCACGCGACCGAGTGGCAGCAGTCCACGCCGCAGGTCGACGCCGAGCTCACCGACGAGGACGAGCGCGCGTTCCAGACGCGCGACAGCTACGGCGACGCGGACGAGGTCGAGAGCGACACCGCCGACGAGGGCGACGAGCCCACGTAGCCCGCCGTGCGGACCGTGAGCTGGGGAGCAGGGATTCGAACCCCGGATTTGCGGACCAAAACCGCACGTGTTGCCAGTTACACCACTCCCCAGGGGCCTTCAGCGTAATCGGCAGGACGACGCGATCGCGCTCCACCGACCCTACGATGGCTGGCATGGCAGCTCCCACCGCCGTGATCCTGGCCGCCGGCCAGGGCACTCGCATGCGCTCGACCCTCCCCAAGGTCCTTCACGACCTCTGCGGGAGGCCGCTCGTCGGCTGGCCCATCGCCGCGGCGCGTGCGGCCGGCGCCGAGCGGGTCGTCGTCGTCGACGGCCCCGCCCGCCCGCTCGACGGCAGGCTCGGCGACGACGTCGCGACGGTCGTCCAGCCGGTCCCCAACGGCACCGGCGGCGCCGTGCAGGCGGCCGCGGAGGCCATCCCGGCGCAGGGCACCGTGCTCGTCCTCGCCGGCGACGCGCCGCTTGTCGACGCGCCGACCCTGCAGGCGCTGCTCGACGCCCACGCCGCGAGCGGCGCGGCCGCGACGCTGCTCACCGCCGAGCACCCCGATCCCGCCGGCTTCGGGCGGATCGTGCGCGGCGCCGGCGGCGCCGTCGAGCGGATCGTCGAGACGAAGACGGCGGGCGACGCCACCGAGGCCGAGCTCGAGATCACGGAAGTCAACGCAAGCGTCTACGCCTTCGAGGCCGCGGCGCTGCACGACGCGCTCGAACGGCTGCGCCCCGACAACGCGCAGGGCGAGCTCTACCTCACCGACACGGTCGCACTGCTCCGCGGCGACGGCCGCAGCGTCGCCGCGCACGCCGCGGACACCTGGCACGTCGTCCTCGGCGTGAACGATCGCGCGCAGCTCGCCGAAGTCCGCGCGCTCCTGCAGCGGCGGATCCTCATGGCGCACATGCTCGCCGGCGTGACGGTGGTCGATCCGTCCTGCACCTACGTCGACGCCGGCGTGGAGCTTGGGCGGGACGTCGTCCTGGAGCCCATGACGATCTTGCGCGGCGCGACGCGTATCGGCGAGGGCTCGCGCGTGGGGCCGTCGTCGACGCTGATCGATGCTCGGCTCGGGGCGGGCGTCACCGTCTCCAACGCGCACATCGTCGACTCCGAGCTGCACGACGGCGTCACCGTCGGCCCGTTCGCCTACCTGCGGCCCGGCACCGTCCTGCGCGCGGGAGCGAAGGCGGGGACGTTCGTCGAGCTGAAGAACTCCGACATCGGGGAGGGGACGAAGGTGCCGCACCTCTCCTACCTGGGCGACGCCGAGGTCGGGCCGGGGACGAACATCGGGGCCGCGAACGTGACGGCGAACTACGACGGCGTGCGCAAGCACCGCACGCGGATCGGCGCGGGCGTGAAGACGAGCGTGGACACGACCTTCGTCGCGCCCATCCAGGTCGGCGACCATGCATGGACCGGCGCCGGCGCCGTCGTGAGGGAGGACGTGCCGGATGGGGCGTTGGCGGTCGGCGTGCCGGCGCGCGTCATCGAGGGCTACGACGCCCGGCGCCGCAGCGAGGCCGTCCCCCGGGAGGATTAGACTCGCACACCGCATGAGCATGATGACCGTCCCGCAGCCGCAGCCCTCCACCCGGCTCGAGGTCGGCTACGAGAAGCACCTCATGCTCTTCACCGGCCGGGCAAATCCGGTGCTGGCTGCGAAGATCGCGGACAAGCTCGGCGTCGACCTCGGCCCGGTCACCCTCAAGACCTTCACGAACGGCGAGGTGTACTGCCGCTACGAGGAGTCCATCCGGGGGGCTGACGTCTTCATCGTCCAGCCGACGTGCGGCAACCCGATCACCGGCATGAGCCCCAACGACGCGCTCATGGAGCTCATGTTCATGATCGAGGCCGCGGTCGGCGCCTCGGCGCACCGGGTCGTGGCGGTCGTGCCGTGGTTCGGCTACTCCCGTCAGGACAAGAAGTCGGCGCCGCGCGAGCCGATCAGCGCCCGTCTCGTGGCCCGCATGCTCGAGACCGCCGGCGCGGATCGCGTCGTGACGATGGACCTGCATGCCGGGCAGATCCAGGGCTTCTTCTCCAAGCCGGTCGACCACATGACGTCGCTGGGGATGCTCACCCGCTACTTCCAGGACCTGGGGCTGACCGATCTCGTCGTCGTCGCGCCCGACGCCGGCCGCGTGAAGCTGAACAAGAAGTTCGCGTCGAAGATCGGCGCCGAGCTGGCGATCCTCGACAAGGAGCGTCCCGCGCAGCAGGTCGCCGAGATCGGCTACGTCATCGGCGACGTGCGCGACAAGACCGCCGTGATCGTGGACGACATCATCGACACGGCCGGCACGCTCGCGGCGGCGGGGCTCGCGGTACACGACGCGGGCGCCCGCCACGTGTACGCGGCCGCGACCCATCCGGTCATGTCGGGCAACGCGTTCTCGAACCTCTCCGGCGCGGGCTTCGAGCAGGTCGTGGTCACGGACACCATCCCCCTGCGCCCCGGCGCCCCCGGCAACGTCCGGGTGCTCTCGTGCGCGGAGCTGCTCACCGACTCGATCCGCCGGATCTTCACGGACGACTCGGTCAGCGAGGTGTTCGGGGGCGAGAACCAGCTGTTCTGAGGCGGGCGCCGTGCCGCCCAGGCGTGGGCCTTCCCGCGTTCCGCGCGGGCGGGCTCGAGGGTGCGTGTCGTGCGGTGAACGGCGCGCCGAGAGTGAGGTGGGTCCGAGGTGATCGTCGCCGCGCGAGGTCTCCTGACCACCGTGTGGGTGGTTGGAGTACCCCGAACGACGTTCGAGGTGGACGGCCGGACCTCGCGAACGCCGTCACGCCACCCGCTGCGCCAGCCCCGGATACCGCACCACGAGCCCGAACTCGTCGATCTCGAGCTCGGAGCTGAAGTCGCCGCCCACGACCTCGAACAGGTAGGTCCGCAGCCCCAGCCGCGTGTAGCGCTGCGGCACGCGCTGCACCTCGCGCCCGGCGGGCGTGTCGATCCAGACCGCGTCCAGCGAGCCCGAGCCCTCGATCTCGAGCCCCAGCCGCCGCACCGCGAGCGTGTTCGTGAAGACGGTGCAGACCAGGTCGACGTCGAGGCAGCCGTCGAACGCGGGGGACGAGGCGCCGTCCACCGACCACGACCCCGCTCCGTCGGCCTCCAGCTCGAGCGACCACGGTCCGTCCTCGGAGAACCCCGAGGCGCGCAGCGATCGCGTGGCCCAGGCGCCGTCGACATGCAGCTCGTAGTGCATGCCCCACGCCAGGCCCTCGTCTTCGCCGGTGCTGTGCCCGTCCACGCGCCACCCGTCGGCGAGCGCCTGGATGCGCGCGACCTCGAACCCCCGGCGGCCCTCGACGTGCTGCCAGGCCGCGATCCGGACGCCGCTCAACGTGGTGCCCGCACCACGAGTCCGCGCTGCAGGAGCTCCGCCACCGCGTCCTCGAACGCCGCGAAGTCCCGCGTCAGGAGCAGGTCGAGCGGCCGTCCCCGCGGCCCGGCGACCCGCAGCCAGCGCCGCAGCCCCTCCGGCCCGACCGCCTCCGCCGCCTCGGCGGTCAGCACGAGCAGGATCGGCAGCTCGGGCCGGTGGTCCAGGTCGCCCGCTATGACGGCGATCGGGTCGACGTCGAGGATCGCGCACAGCTCCTCGTCGCCGAGCCCGAGGCGCTCCATGAGGTTCGCCGCGGCGCTCACGGCGCGGTCAGTTGGGGTCGGGGCGCTTCTCGCCGGGCCAGATCCCGAACAGGTGCCGCCACGCCTTCGCGCCCGTGCGCTGCACCGCCATCTTCACGAGCGCGAAGATCGCGCCCTGCATGGCGACGGCCATGACGACGCGGTGCAGCGACGTGTCGCGCGTCGTCGGCTCCGGCGGCTCCTCCTTGTCCACCTTCGACCACGCCTGGTTGAACGCCTGGCGCCCCAGGATGCCTCCGATGATGCCGAGGATGATCGCGATGGGCTTGTAGATGATCGTCATGTCGAATCGCTCGTGCTGGATTTCCGCCGCTCGGTCCCTGACACTGGTACCCACGGTGTACGACCATGAGTCTGCCCGGGTAGTGGGGAAGTAGGAGTAGGAGGGATCATGGACGAAGCCGACGACCTGCTGCAGCGCGCGCTCATCGACGCAGAAGCGTCAGCCGCGGTGGCGCTGCGGGTGGGGGGCCTCGCGATGTCCGAGGCGCTCACCGTGATCTTCCACGGTCGCCGCGACCTCGGGACCATCCAGACATACGTGGCGAACGGGGGCCGCGGGGCCGGCTCGGCGGTCGGCGCGGGAGAGCTCCTGCGCGTGCCGTGCGACCTCGACCTGGCCGAGGCGTCCGACCGCGAGGAGGCGGAGGAGCTGTACGCGGCCCAGGCGAAGGCGATCCGCGACGCGATCATCGCCGCGGACACGGTGCTCGCGGTCTGGGCGGAGGCGCTCTCGCGCGTCGCGTCGATCGACGTCGACCACGGCGTGAACCTCGACGTCCGCGTGCCCGCCCATAGGCTGATGCCCGTGGCCGTCAGCGTGCCGGAGCAGCACATCACCGTCGTGCCGGTCTGCGGCGCGCGCACGCTCGCCGAGGGCCTGCCCCCGCTGGGCATCGCGTGCGCCCAGCAGGACGTCGCGCACATCTACTCCCTGCCGGACGATCCCGATCGCTGCCTCGAGGACTTCTTGGAGCGCGCCCACGACCACGCCCTGCGGATGGCGGACCTGCTGTCCAAGCAGGAGGCGTCGGTCCAGCGGTTCCTCGAGCTCAACGGCGAGGACATGGCCGAGGCCGGTTGACTGCCGTCCCCCGGCGCGCTCGCCGGTGGGCGGCCATCGCGGCTGCCGTCGTCGCCTTCCTGGTCGTTTCGGCGCTCATCGCCCGCTGGCTGGGCAGCGAGAACGCCGAGCGCAGCGCGATCCTGCACCTGCTCGAGGCCCAGGCGCGCGGGGACGCCGGCGACATGCTGCGCCGGCTGGACTGCCGCGACGACGCATGCGTCGCGCAGACGCGGGAGAACGCGCGGACGCTCAGGGCGCAGGGCCGCGTCACGCTGGTCCGAGTCGACTCCGGCACCTCGCACTCGCTCGGCGGCGCGACGGCACCCACGCGCGTCGTGTGGATCACCCCCGGCCGCCTGACGACCGTGCAATGCGTGCTCGTCCGGCGCAGCGGCACGCCGCTGTCCGGCATGTCCGTCACCCTGCTGGATCTCAGCGCGCCGATCGACCGGGAAGCGCCCTGCAGCTGAGCCGGGCGATCTCAACGCAACTCGGCGCCGGGTCCCGTGTTGCGCACCCCGTCCCCAATGTCCCGACCGCCACGCTTCATGTCCCGCTCCCGCCTCGCCCTGCTCACGCTCCTGCTCGCCGCGCTGCTGGCGCCCGCCGCCCGCGCGCAGGACGGCCTGACGGCCGGGGCGCTGTACGAGGCGGGCCCCGACAGCCGCTATCTCATGGGCGGAACCTGGCTCTTCCGCCTGGACTCCGCCGACGAGGGCCTGCGCTCGCGGTTCATGCGCACGACCGCCACGGACGGCTGGACGCCGACCCAGGTCCCCAACGCCTGGAACGCGCAGGACCCCTCCGACGGCTCGATGGCCGGCTCGATCGGCTGGTACCGCAAGGACTTCCACCTGCCGTCGAGCAACCGCCGGATGAGCTGGGTCCTGCGCTTCGAGTCGGTGAACTACCGAGCGCGGTTCTGGATGAACGGCCGTCCGATCGGCGCCAACACGGGCGCCTACCTGCCGTTCGAGATCCGCATCCCGTCATCGGCGCTGAGCCGCACCGGCACGAACCGCCTCGTCGTGCGCGTCGACAGCCGCCGCCACCCGACCGACTTCCCGCCGTCGGGACTGTCCACGAACAACCGGCCGACCGGCGGCTGGTGGAACTACGGCGGCATCCTGCGCGAGGTCTACCTCCGCAAGGTGGACAGGATCGACTTCAACACCGTCGTCGCGCGCCCCGAGCTGCCGTGCTCGACCTGCGACGCCTCGGTCCTGCTGCGCACCACGGTGCGCAACGCGGCATCGAGCTCGCAGCGCGTCCGCGTCACCGCAAGCTTCGGCGGGCGCCAGGTTCGCCTGGGCACCGCGTCGGTCGGGCCGCGGGACTTCGCCACCCTGTCGCGCCGCATCACGGTGCGCAACCCGCGGCTCTGGGCGCCGGACTCCCCGAACCTGTACGGCGTGCGCTTCGAGGCGCGGGTCGGCGACACGCAGGTCGCGGGCTGGCGGCTGCGAACGGGCATCCGGAAGATCGAGGTGTCCGGCGACGGTCGCCTCCTCCTCAACGGACGCCCGCTGAACGTCCGAGGCGTCGGGCTGCACGAGGACGACCCGCTGGTCGGCTTCGCTGTCGACAACGCGCGCCGCGACCAGTACATCGCCGAGGTCAGGGAGCTGGGAGCGACCGCGATCCGCTCCCACTACCCGCTGCATCCCTACCTGCAGGAGCTCGCGGACCGCGACGGGATCGTGCTCTGGTCCGAGGTCCCGGTCTACGCGGTCAAGACCCAGT
>Ga0081539_10007417_pt1 | contig 10009 bp, 7 predicted proteins | sample TabmetS4T2R2_FD_71023 | JGI IMG/M metagenome (GOLD analysis project Ga0081539, IMG submission 71023) | Tabebuia heterophylla rhizosphere microbial communities from the University of Puerto Rico - S4T2R2 | ecosystem: Host-associated > Plants > Roots > Rhizosphere ...
CCGCAGACGGTCGGACAGCAGATTGGTCGCGACCCCCGGCAAGCCGTCGCGCACGTCCGTGTAGCGGCTCGGCCCCCGGAGCAGGAGCTCCCGCACGATCAGAAGCGTCCAGCGGTCCCCGATCAGGTCGAGCGCCTTCGCGACCGCGCAGTACTGGCCGTATGTGCGCATGCGAGTGATCTTAGTCACACAACTTTAATTAATCAACGATCTACTTTACTTTTGCGTTAAGCTGGCGCCACCTCGACATGGCCCGCAAACCGCTGATACTGGCCTCGCTCCTGCTCGCCGCGTTTGCGATCAACCTCGACTCGACGATCGTCAACGTCGCGCTGCCGACGCTCGTGAAGGACCTCGACGCGTCCAACAGCGAGCTCCAGTGGATCGTCGACGCCTACAACCTCGTGTTCGCCGCCCTCCTGCTCGCGTCGGGCAGCCTCTCCGACCGGGTCGGCCGCAAAGGGATGCTGATGGCCGGCTTGGGCGTCTTCGGAGTGTCGAGCGCGATCGGCGGCCTGACGACGAACGCCGAGCAGCTGATCGTCGCGCGCGCGTTCATGGGCCTTGGCGCGGCGATGATCTTCCCCGCGACGCTGTCCCTGATCGCAAACGTGTTCGTCGAGCGGGGCGAGCGCGCGCGGGCGATCGGGCTCTGGGGAGCGACGGCCGGCGTCGCGATCGCGCTCGGACCGATCGTCGGAGGGTGGCTGCTCGAGCGCTTCTCCTGGACAAGCATCTTCTTTGCGATGGCGCCGGTCGCCGCCCTCGGCGCCGCGTTCGTCGCATGGGTCGTCCCGACTTCCCGCGACCCCGAAGCTCAGTCGACCGACCGGGGCGGGTTCGCGCTTTCGACTGCCGCGATCGCGATGACGGTCTTCACGATCATCGAGGCGCCGAACCAGGGCTGGGGCAGCACTCGCACGCTCACCGGCTTCGCCATCGCCGCCGTCCTGCTTGCGGCGTTCATCGTGTGGGAGAGCCGCGCCCGGGAGCCGATGCTCGACGTCAGCCTCTTTCGAAACCCGCGTTTCACCGCCGCGAGCGGCGCGGTGACCGTCGCCTTCTTCTGCCTCTTCGGGTTCATCTTCATCATCACCCAGTACTTCCAGTTCCTCAAGGGCTACGGGCCGCTCTCCGCCGGAGTGCACCTGCTGCCGGTCGCCACGTCGGTCGGGATCGCCTCGGTGCTCGGGACCAAGCTCGCGGTTCGGTATGGCACGAAGCTCGTCGTCACCGGAGGGTTGGTGATGGTGGCCTCCTTCTACGCATGGGTCTCCACCGCTTCAGCGAGCACCGGCTATGAGACGATCGCGCTTCAGATGGTGATATTCGGGACCGGCATGGGCTTCACCAGCGCGCCGGCGACAGAGGCGATCATGGGCGTCGTCCCCTTGCACAAGGCCGGCGTCGGCTCGGCCGTCAACGACGCGACACGCCTCCTCGGCGGAACGCTCGGCGTCGCCGTGATCGGGAGCGTCTATGCGTCGCTGTACGCGAGCAGGCTGACGGACACGCTGCCAGGCGCGCTTCCCGGAGGCCTCGGGAGCACCGCCCACGACTCGGTCGGCGCGGCGCTCGGCGTCTCGGCGGGCTTGAGCCAGGCGGGCCAGAGCGCTCTCGCCGCCGACGTCCACGACGCGGCGTCCACCGCGTTCTTCCACGGCTTCGCCGCCGGCAACCTCGTCGCTGCCGGCATTGCGGCCGCCGGCGCCGTGATCGCGCTCCTGCTCCTGCCGTCGCAGCCGTCCTACCGCAGGGAGGCGATCCCCACGCCGGGCGCGGCGCCCGCTGCTGCCACGGCGCCCGCTCCCGCAGCCGTCGAGCCGTGAGGTCGCGAGCTCACTTCGGGAGGAGCCTTGCGGTCGCGCTCGCGCTGCTAGGCGCACTCACGCTCGCCGCTGTCGCGCGGGCGGAGGTCGTCCAGGAGTTCAGCTTCCAGATCAAGGACGTGAAGCTCGACGGCCGTTACACGCTCGTCTTCAGGTCGAACAGCTTCGATTCGACCGGCGGGGTGCCCGACGCGCTCACCGAGGACTACATCCGCTTCCCGAAACGGGCGACCGTCCGGCGGCAGTTCGTCAAGAGCAGGTACTACTGCGATCTCAAGAAGCTCGTCGACGGATTGCGGTACAGCCATCCGACCGCGCCGCACTTCATGGACCTCCTGAACCAGACCATACGCGGCAGGCGGACTCCGCCGCGAAACGCCAGGAACCTGACGGCGGTCTGCAGATTCGCGCACATCGGCGGCGGGACGGTGACCGTCGACGCGCGCCCCTTCGTCGACGAGCCGTTCCCCGGCCGCTTCGAGATGTTCTGGGCAAAGCCGAGGCGGGGCGCGGTCGCGACGTTTGCGATCGTCGGCAGCGCGGACGAGCGCAACCCGATCGTCGCCGGCAATCCGACGCTGCGGAACACCTACCCCCTGCTCAACGTCGACCTCGTGAACGACCCGACGCCGGACGGCGTCTATGGCTACAAGATCTTCCTCCCGGTCGGCCCGATCGCTGGAATCAACATCTCTTTTCCGGAGGTGCAGGCGAACACGTGGGGATTGACGCTGACCAGGAAGTCGTCCCGCTGCGTCAGGAGGAACGCCGGCAGGTGCGTGAAGAAGAGGATCGCGAAGAAGAACCTCTTCTGGCTCACGCGGCCGACCTGCCCGCCGAGTGGACTACTCAGCTTCGAGGCGTTCTACACCTACGCTCACAGCCCGTCGCAGACCAAGAAGGTCGAGATGCGCTGCCCGAAGTTCAACCCGTAACGCTCTCGAAGTCAGGACCCTCGGCGACGAAGCGGACCTCGGGGCTCGCGCGTCAGGCGGACTTCGCCTGCGCCCGCGGAGCTCCCTCGACGGAGATGTCCGGAAGCCACCGGAGCCACGAGGGCAGGTACCAGTTGCGGTCGCCGAGCAGCTTCATCGCCGCCGGCACCAGCACCAGCCGCACGACCGTCGCGTCGAGCAGCAGGGCGACCCCCACGCCGAATCCCATCTGCTGGAACATGACGAGCTCTCCCGCGGCGAACCCGCCGAAGACCGCGATGATGATGAAAGCGGCGCCGCTGATGATCCGGCCGGTCGACTCGACGCCATGGCGCACCGCTTCGTCGTTGTCGCCCGTCAGCGAGTAGCGCTCGCGCACCCGGCTCAGAAGGAACACGTGGTAGTCCATCGAGAGGCCGAAGAGAACGGCGAACAGGAAGAGCGGCACCCAGTGCTGGATCGTGTCGATCTGCTGGAAGCCGAAGAGCTCGTTGCCGACCCCCTCCTGGAAGACCAGGACCATCAGGCCGTAGGCCGCGCCCACGGACAGCAGGTTCATCACGATCGCCTTTGCGGCCACCACGATCGAGCGGAAGGCGATCGCGAGCGCCACGAAGCTGAGTCCCAGCACGAAGGCGAACACGACGGGCAGCCAGCTGCTCAGGGTGTCGGCCGTATCGATCGCCTTGGCGGTCTCGCCGGTGACGAGAGCGTTCACGCCGGGAGTCGAGAACGCGTCCGCGACATCGCCGCGAAGCCGCCTGACGGCGTCGACGGCCTGCGTCCCGTCCGCATCGCCGCGGACCGGAAAAGTCAGGACCGTCAGGTCGCCGGCGGGGCCACGCTCGACTGAAGGACGGCCGAACGCCGGCTCCCGCCGAAGCGCGGATTCGACCTTAGCGATCCCGGCTTTGACGTCCGAGCTCTCCGCGTCCCCGTCGACGACGATGCGGACGGGATCTGTGGTCTCGCCCGGGAACGCCGCGCCGAGCGCGACGAAGCCCTGCTTGGCCGCGAGGCGGTCGGGAAGCGCGCTCACGCCGGCCTCGCCCGAGCGAAGCGACAGGACGGGAACCGCCATGGCGAGGAGGACGCCCGTCACGAGCACGAGACTGACGAGCGGCCGGCGCATGACCATTCGGACCGTCCGCGACCAGAACGGGCTTCCCTGAGTTGCGCCGGCTCGGCCGAAGAGCGGGATCCGCAGGGAGCTCACGCGATCTCCGAGCAGCCCGAGCAGGGCCGGGAGGAGGGTGAGCGCGGCGACCAGCGAAACCAGGCCGCCGGCGATCGCCCCGCAGGCGAGGCTCCGCATCAGCGTGTGGGGCACGAGCAGGAGGCCGATCATCGCGAGCGTGAATGCGACGCCGCTGAAGAGCACGGCTCGGCTCGCGGTCGCGCCCACACCCGCGATCGCATCGAGCTTGTCCTTTCCCAGCGCGCGCTCCTCGCGGTAGCGGGACAGCACGAACAACGAGTAGTCGATTCCCAGGGCGAGGCCCATCCCGGTGAGCATGTTGGTCGCGAAGACCGACAGCGGGAACGCCTGGCCTACGAGCGCGATCAGCGCGAAGGCGACCGCGATCGAGACGAGCGCCATGAGCAGCGGAACGAGCCCCGCGACAACCGAGCCGAAGACGAGTAGAAGCACTACGAGCGCCGCGGGCATTCCGAATCGCAGCTCACCGTTCCGGAGGTCCTCTTCCGCGAGCTTCGAGAAGTCGGCGTCCAGCGTCTCCTCGCCGGTGATCGACACCGCGAAACCATCGCGTCCGTTCGCCGTCTCGACGGCGTCCACGACGCCGTCGATGCGATCCTCGGGGTCGGCGCCCAGGGCTATGAGCAGCACGGTGGCGCTGCGGTCCGACGACACCAAGCGCTTCTCGCGCGAGTCGTAGTAGGACGTAACCCGTGACGCTCCGGCCTCACGCAGGTCGGCGGCGATCCGGTCGACTCGCCGCTCGAAGGAGACATCGTCGACGGTCGCCCGCCGGGAGCGAACCACGCACACCTCGCTGACATCGCGTGACCGCGCCCCGGCCCCCTGAGGGAGGCGTTCCCGCAGGAGCTCGTTCGCGCGCCGGGAGTCGGTCCTGCTCGTAATGTCCTCGTCACCCGAGAGCGCGTCACCCAGGAAGGCGGCGTTCACTCCGATCGCCGCGACCAGGACCAGGGCCCATGCCGCCAACGTCGCCCGCGGGCGGCGGCTGGTGGAAGCCGCGAGCCGCTCGGTCAAGACGGCGGCGAGCTTCAACGGCTCAGGCGTGCTGGAGGGTGCGGCGGAGCCAGGCGCGGACGCGACTGCGCCGGCCCGCTCCGCCGCTTCCGGTGCTGCGGAGCTGAGCGCAGCGAAGCGCGAGGAGCTCGTCGAGCTGGGCGGTTGGATGCCACGGATCCGCCACCGCGGAGCCGTCGTCCATCGAACGCGCGACTAGCACCGTGCCGCGGACCTCGGCCACGAGCAGGGCGCCCGGCGGTATCCGACCGCCGTCGAGCTCCGAGAGCCGAAGCACGGCGTGGGCGTCGGACGGGCGCGCCGGGCGCACCGTGACGGCGTCCTCCGAGGCCTCTTCGACCTGGATCTCCGAGGTGCGGAAGCGCGCCGCCTCCCGGAGACGATCGGCGATGAGAGCGTCCGCGAAGTCCCTGCTCAGGTCAGGATGCATCATGGAGCCGGATCACGACTGCGTCTCGCTCGGGGCCACCCGCCGCGGCAGCGACGGCTCGACGCGCAGGACCCGCGCCGGCCAGGCGGGCAGCCACCAGTTCCAGCGGCCCATCAGGGAGATGACGGCGGGCACGATCAGCGCCCGGATCACGGTCGCGTCGAGCAGGATCCCGGCGGCGAGGCCGGTCGCGAACATCTTCAGGTCGGTGCCGGGACCGGACGCCATCGAGACGAACGCGAGGAACAGGATCAGAGCGGCGCTCGTGACGAGCCGGCCGGTCCGTCCGATCCCCTGCACGACGGCGGTGTGAGTCGAGCCCGTGCGGTCGTACTCCTCCCGCATCCGCGAGAGGATGAAGACCTCGTAGTCCATCGAGAGCCCGAATAGGAACGCGAACACGATCAGCGGCAGCCACGAGGGGATCGAGCCGGTCGCGTCGATGTCGAAGATCTGCTCCGAGCCGTGGCCGAGCTGCCATACCAGGACCAGCACTCCCCAGGCGGCGGCGACGCTCAGAACGTTCAAGACGATCGCCTTGATCGGGAGCAGGAGCGAACGGAACGCGCGCGCCAGGAAGATGAAGGTCGTGATCGCGATCAGGGCGATCATCAGCGGGAAGCTGCCGTAGACGGCCTCGATGAAGTCGTCATTGCTGGCCGGTCCGCCGCCGACACGGACATCCGGCCCCGCGGCGTGGGCGGTCCGCCTGACCGCGTCGAGCGTTTCCCCGCCCTCGTCCGAGCCGCTGTCGGGGATCGGGACCGCTTCGACGATCGCGGTCCCGTTGCGCCGCCACTGCGAGTCGGCGGGAGCGACCGCGCCGTGGACGCCGTCGACGTTGCGCACGTCTGCGGCCACCTTGTCGGGATCGGTGCCGCCCTCGACGAGGATCTCGTGGGGCAGGATCGAGCCCTCGCCGATGCCGGCGCGCTCCAACGCGACGAGGCCGTCCTTGGCGTCGCCCGACTTCGCGATCGTGTCGGCGTCGGAGGTGCCGAGCTGGAGGTCGGTCGCGGCGATGGTGAGCGCCGCGATGATCGCGATGCCGGCGCCGGCGGCGATCCAGCGCCTGCGCGAGACCGCCTCCGCCCAGCGCGTCCAGGCGCGGCTTGCCTTGTCGTCGGTCCGGCGGTGCGGCCAGTCGAGTCGTGCGCCCACCTTGGACAGCACGACCGGCAGCAGCGTGATCGCGACCAGCACCGACACGAGCGGGATCAGCATGCCGCCGTATCCCATCGAGCGCAGGAAGGGCAAGGGGAGGGCGATCAACGCGAGCAGGCCGATCGCGACCGTGATTCCGCTGAACACGACCGCGCGCCCGGCGGTCTCCATCGCCCGCTGGACCGCCTCCTCGCCGCTGCGGCCGTGCGAGCGCTCCTCGCGCCAGCGTGACACCACCAGGAGCGAGTAGTCGATCGCGACGCCGAGGCCGACAAGGGCGATCAGGAACTGGACGACCGGGGAGACGTCGGTGAGCTTCGTGAGCCCGAGCAGCAGCAGGAAGGTGGTCATGATCGAGACGATCGCTGTCATCAGCGGCACGAGCGCCAGGAAGGAGGCGAATACGAACGCCAGGACGATCAGCGCGCCGACGCCTCCGAGCACCGCCTCGAGCAGGACGCCGGGGCCGTCGTCCCCGCCGCTCGCCTGCGCGAGGGCGTCGAAGCCGGTCAGGTGGACCGGGGCGCCGCCCACGGTCGCGCCGCTAAGTGCGGCGCGGGCAGCCTTCTCCGCGTCGGGATTGTCGCCGAAGGCGGAGTCGGGATCGGGCTGCGGGTAGACGAGGGCGAAGGCGGTGCGGCCGTCCTTGGAGGCGAATGTCCGATCGCCCGTTGTCGCGTAGGAAGCGATCCGGGACTTGGGGAGCGCCTTCTCGAGGCGCGCGTCGACCTTGGCGAGGTCTGCTCGCACGCCGGGCGAGTCGACCGTCTTGCCCTCGGGCAGCACGACGACCGGCACCAGCGGCGCCGGCGGCGTGTCGCCGCGTTCCTGGTAGTCCCTCGCGATCGCGAGGTTGGTCTCCCAGCCCTCCTTCTTCGGGACCGAGAACTTTTGATCGAGCGCGTCGGCCGCAGGCCCCGCCGCCGCGATGCCGGCGATCGTCGCGAGGACCCAGAAGATCACGACCGTGCGCTTGTGGGCGAGCACCCAGCGGGTGAGCGAGGACACTACCTACCTCCTTTTCGAGCCAAGCGAGGACACGCGGCGCGCTTCAACCAAGGTCACGGCCCCAGAGCTCTCCGCGCAGGACCGCGATCTCCGTCACAGCCGAGATCACGTACAGGTGACGCCAGATCTCGATCTCGTCGTCGAGGTCGCCCATGTACGTGTCGACCTCGACGAGGTTATAGGCAACGGCCATCGCGCGTTCCGCCTCGAGCTCGGCCAGGTGACTCCGAGCTTCCGCCGCGCTTATCGACTCGTCGTATTCGTGTTCGTCGAGCATGACGGGCAGAGTGCCACCGCGAGCGGCGTCGGAAAAGGCGGGTAACAGGCGTCTCGCGGGTACGGCTAGCCGTACGACACCTGGGCGCTGCGAGCGGGACAATTTCGGGGGAGATGCGAGAGAGCCTCCTCATAGTGGATGACCACGCCGGCTTTCGCGCAAAGGCCCGCCAGCTCCTGGAGAGCGAGGGCTATCGGGTGGTCGGCGAGGCGGTTGACGCCGCCTCCGCGCTCGAGGCGGCGTCGAGGCTCGCGCCGGCGGTGGTCGTGGTGGACGTCCACCTCCCCGGCGCGGACGGATTCGAGCTCACCTCGCGCCTGGGAGCGCTCGCCGAGCCGCCTACCGTCGTTCTGACCTCGACCTGCGCGGGGCCGGAGTTCGAGCGCTCCGCCGCCGACTGCGGCGCCTGCGGCTTCATCCCGAAATCGGAGCTCTCCCGGCGCGCGATCGAGGAGCTGCGATGAAGAGCCTCAGGTGGGCGCTGATCGGGCTGGGCGTCGTAGGGCTGGTGGCGGGCGCGGTGCCACTAGCACTCGCGCTCGCGAGCGAGGGCGGACATCAGCGCACGCTGATCGCGGTCTGCGGACCGCTGACAGGCTGGGCCTTCATCGGCACAGGAATCTTCGCGTGGCTCCGCCGCCCCGATCACGGCCTCGGTCCGCTCATGACTGCCGTCGGCTTCAGCGCGTGCATCGCCGCGCTTCGGGTGTCGACGGAGTCGTGGGTCTTCATCTTCGGACTCCTGTTCATCACGTCCCAATGGGCCCTGCTCTACCACCTGCTGCTCGCGTTCCCTTCGGGCCGGCTGCATGGCACTTTCGATCGCATCCTGGTCGGAGCGATGTACTTCAACTCACTCGTCACGCACCCCGTCCAGGTCCTCTTTCAGGATTCGACCAGGATCGGCCTTCCGGCCAACCCCCTGCTGGTCGATGCGAACCCCGATCTTTCGTACGACCTCAGCCGTGCTCGCTTCTGGTTCGCGATCCCGCTGCTCGTGGCGCTCCTGATGATCGTCATCAGGCGCTGGGCCGTGGCTCCACGCTCGCAGCGGCGAGTCCTAACCCCGGTCTACGTCAGCGGCGGCCTCGTGATGGCGCTCCTCGCCGTTTGGTACGGGATGCTCCTGGCGCACGTCGACCCGAACGTCGTGGACGGGCTGGAGGACGCTCGCTACGTCGTCCTCGCGACCGTGCCGTTCGCCTTCCTCGCCGGGGTGCTCGGCAGCCGCGTCGCGCGCGCGTCGGCCGTCAGCGAGGTGGTCGCGCGCCTCGGCGACCCGAGCGTGCGCCGCACGGGCGTCGTGGCCGCGCTCTCCGGCGCACTGGAGGGGACCTCGCTCGAGCTCGCCTACTGGGATCCGGAGCGTGACAGCTACGTCGACGCCGCCGGCGATCGAGTCGAGCTTCCCCCCGAGGGCTCGGGCCGGGCGACCGTCTCGCTCGAGGCGGGTGAGCACCCGGGCGCCGTCCTCATCTACGACGCGGCGCGCGAGGACGAGCGCGAGCTCGTTCGGGCCGTCGCGGCGGCCGGCACGCTGACGATCGAGAACGAGCATCTGGCCACGGAGCTGCACGCGAAGATCAAGGAGCTGAGCGCATCGCGCAAGCGCATCGTCGAGTCCGGCGACGCCGCTCGCCGCCGCCTGGAGCGAGACCTCCACGACGGGGCGCAGCAGAGACTTGTGTCGCTCGCCCTCAGCCTGAGGCTGGCGCAGTCGAAGGCCGAGCAGGGCTCGGACGTCGCCGGCGAGCTCGAGTCGGCGCGAACGGAGCTCGACCAGGCACTGTCGGAGCTCCTGGAGCTCGCGCGCGGCATCCATCCCTCCGTGCTCTCGGACCGGGGACTCGATTCCGCGCTCGAGGGACTGGCTATCCGGGCGCCGCTGCCGGTCGAGCTTGCGCGCACTCCCGGCGAGCGCCTGCCCGAGCGCGTCGAGTCGGCCGCCTACTTCGTCGTCGCCGAAGCGCTCACGAATGTCGCGAAGTACTCGCAAGCAGGCCGCGCCCGGGTCGAGGTGACGCGTCTCGACGGTCAGTTGCAGGTCGAGGTGTCCGACGACGGAATCGGAGGTGCCGACCCGAGCAACGGCTCCGGTCTTCGCGGCCTGCACGATCGCATCTCGGCGAT
>Ga0081539_10007418_pt1 | contig 10005 bp, 11 predicted proteins | sample TabmetS4T2R2_FD_71023 | JGI IMG/M metagenome (GOLD analysis project Ga0081539, IMG submission 71023) | Tabebuia heterophylla rhizosphere microbial communities from the University of Puerto Rico - S4T2R2 | ecosystem: Host-associated > Plants > Roots > Rhizosphere ...
CGCGCGTTACCGTGCGCCATCCGGGCCCTCCTGTCTGGTCAGTCTTGGCAGACCGCCAGAACTCTCAGGACGGGCCCGGACGACTTCTCAGCCGCTCACAACCTCCCTGGGCAGCTCACCTAGGCGGGGACCCACAGCAGCGGCAGGAGCCGCTTCGTGGCGCTCGAGCGCCGCTCGCCCAAGCGACGCGCGCCGTGGTGCAGGTAGAACCCCTCGGCGTTCGGGTCGCTCTCGACGAACAGGCCGCCCGCCCCGTGCTCGGCGGCCGTGCCGAGCGCGTCGAGCAGCAGCGCGCGCCCGACGCCGGTCCCGATCGCCGCGGGGTCGACCCAGAGCGCGAGCAGCTCGGCCGGCGTCCCCGCGATGTCGACGGCGCTGAAGCCGAGCGGGCGACCGCGCTCCTCCGCGACGCGGACGACGAAGCGCTCGATGTCCTCCCGCAGCACGGTGAGCTCGGGCCGCGCCCGCGCCAGGAACGCCGCGTCGTAGCCCCAGTGGCCCTTCGACCGAACCGCGAGATCAGTCAGTGCATCGGCCTCATCGGGCCGCGCGGGGCGCACCGTCGCGCCCGGCCCGGCAGGGATCCCGACGGGCGGCACTGCGACGCGCGGGCCGGTCCACACCGCGCTCCAGGGCAGCTCCTTGACCGATCCGATCACCGCGAACTCGGGCGTGGGCCCAAGCGTCAGCCGTCGCTGCCACACCGACGCGCCGGGACCAGCGGCCTCGACGAGGGCTCTCACGAAGCCGTCGTAGGACTCCCCCTCGGGCTTGGCGAGCCATGCCGCGGCGCCCTGTTCCCCGTCGGGGATCGGCGAGCCGTGCAGCAGACCGTAGACGCCCGCGGTCCCCTCCCCCGTCCCGGCCGCGGCGGCGTCGTGCGCACCGCGTCGCCGAGCGTCGATCGCTGCGCGCTCGAGCGCCCCGAGACCGCCGATCCCGCGCAACACGTACCAGTCCTCGAGCCAGCCTCCGCCGGCCTCCGGCCACGGCGCTTCGGCGAGCGCCAGCGACCACGACGCGAGCAGCGACGTCGGCGGCGACGCGCCGAGCGCCTGGTGGAACGCGGCGAGCGCCTCCACGTAGCCGCCGGCGTCCACGTCCGGTCGCGGCCGATGCCAGAACACGTAGGCCGTCGTCATCCGACCCGGAAGCGCAGAGCGTGGATCTGGCGCTGCCCGTAGCTTCCGCGCTGCACGGGCCCTGCGGCCGTCACGAGCTGGCCGACGCGCGGGTCCCGTCGCGGCCGCAGGCCGCGACGCACGTCGACGGCCGTCAAGCCGGGCGCCGTGATGCCGTCGCGGCCGAACAACACGACGTGCAGGTCGCCATCACCGTCCGGGTCCACGGACTCGACGTACACCACCCGACCCAGCGCGGTACGGCAGCCCTCCACGCCGCGCGGACAGCGCGCGCGCCGCAGGGCGAGGCGCTCCGATGTGCCGGCGGCCGCCGCGCGCTCATCCGCGGCCGGCGCACCGGAAGCCGGGTGGACCAGCAGCACGGAGAGAAGGGCGCCGATGGCCGCGAGCAGGAGCGTGCGCACCGCGAGACCGTAGCCCGCGCGGCTCTCGCGCGCTTTCAGGGCAGCGCAAGCGCGCCGATCACCTCGCGCCACCAGGCCCGCTCGGCATCGTCGCCCGCCCGGCCAAGGCGCCTGCGCGCCAGCTCCTGCAAGGGCTGTGTGGGGCCGACCGCGACGACCGGCCCGGTGAACGCGTAGCGCCCGTCGGCCAGCGCTACGAGCGCTCCGGGCCTGTCACGGCGGGTGCGGAGCTGGTCGACCACCTCGATGCCGTCGACCGAGGCCGGTCGCCCCGGGTCCCCGTCGCGGTCGTCCCACGGCCGGCTCGTGATGATCTTCGAGTGCGGGAGCGGCCGGCGCACGGGGCGCGGCCCGACCGGCCCATCGCGCCAGCGCCGGAGCAGCTCCTGGAACTCGATCGCGACCTCCTGCCGGACGAGCACGTGCAGGCGATCGCCCACCTCCACGCGCGTCGACCCACGCGGGGGGATGGCCTGCTCCCCCCGCACGATCAGGTTCAGCAGCGCGTCGCGCGGCAGGCCCAGTTCGCGCACGAGGCGACCGGCGGCGGCGTCGCCCGCGCCCACCTGGAACTCGGCGATCTCGGCGCCCAGGCGACGGGCCGTCGCCGGATCGGTGAACGGCGTCGGGATGGCGGCCTCGTTCGTCGTCACGCCCAGCTTCGCGCCGACCCATTCGAACGTCGTGCCCTGCAGCAGGGTGGAGACGAGGACCGCGAAGAAGACGATGTCGAAGAACACCGGGGCGTGCTGCAGCCCGGCGATGATCGGGAACGTGGCCAGGACGACGGGCACCGCACCGCGCAAGCCCGCCCAGCCCAGCGCCACGCCCTCCGGGATGGAGTACCCCATGCCGAGCGTCGCGACGAACGTCGCGACCGGCCGCGCCAGCAGCACCAGGACGAGCGCGAGGGCGATGCCGTCCAGCCAGACCTCGCCGAAGTCGGAGGGCGATACGAGCAGGCCGAGGACGAGGAACATCCCGAGCTGCGCGACCCACGCCAGTCCCTCGTGGAACGTCGTGATCGTGCGCCGTGCCGGGGTGGCCGACGTCCCGAGCACGAGGCCCGTGATGTAGACGGCGAGGAAGCCGGAGCCGTGCAGCACGTCGGCACCGCCGAACGCGAGCGCGGCGAACGCCAGGGACGCCACCGGATAGAGGCCCGCGGAGGCGAGGCGGACGTCGCGCAGGACGCGGACCGCCAGCCACCCCACGGCGAGGCCGACCGCACCGCCGATGGCGAGCTCGCGAGCGATGGCGAGGACCATGTCGCCCACGTCGTAGTCGGGATCCTGGATCCACTCGATGAACCCCAGGACGAGCAGGACGGCGACCGGGTCGTTCATGCCCGCCTCGCCCTCCAGCGTGCGGGCGAGCCGACGGCGCAGCGTCGAGCCGCGCAGCACGGCGAAGATCGCCGCGCCGTCGGTCGAGGAGACGATCGCCCCGAGCAGCAGTCCCTCCAGCGTGCTGAGGTCGAAGAGGACGCTCGCGCCGAGGCCGACGATGACCGCGGTGACGAGGGTCCCGACCGTAGCGAGGCTGAAGGCCGGAACGAACACCGGACGGATCTCGTGCCAGCCCGACGCCAGGCCGCCCTCGAACAGGATCAGTGCCAGGGCGATGATGCCGACGACCCGGGCGCGCTCGTAGTCGGAGAACTCGATCCAGCCGAAGCCGTCGGATCCGGCGAGCATCCCGACGCCGAGGAACAGCAGGAGGCTGGGCACCCGTAGGCGCCCGGCCACGAGGGAGGCCAACAGGCCCGCGGCCAGCAGCGCGCCGGCCACGAGCACCATCTGGCCTTCGTTCACGCGGCGATGATCTCAGGAGCGCCGCTGCGCGGCCATGCGGAGGCGATCGATGGAGCTGCGGATGATCCGGGAGACCTGCATCTGCGAGACGCCCACGACCTCGCCGATCTCCGCCTGGGTCATGTCCTGCCGGAAGCGCAGCGTGAGCACCGTGCGCTCGCGGGGCGTGAGCTCGTTGAACAGCACGGCGAGCGTGGCGCGGTCCTCCGCCCGATCGAACCCGTCCTCCTGGTCGCCCAGCAGGTCGCCGAGCGTCGTGCCGTCCTCCTCGTCGCCGCGTGGGGCGCTCAACGACGTCGCGCTCCGCGCACGGCCGGCCTCGAGCGCCTCGAGCACGTCCTCGTCGCTCACCGACAGGTGCTCGGCGATCTCCGCAACCGACGGCGAGCGCCCGAGGGAGCCCGCCAGCTGCGTCGCCGCCTGCTCGACGCGCAGCGTGAGCTCCTGCAGGTCGCGCGGCGGCCGCACGGTCCACGACTTGTCGCGGAAGTGGCGCTTGACCTCGCCGAGCATGGTCGGGACGGCGAACGAGGAGAACGCGATCCCCCGGTCGGGATCGAAGCGGTCGATCGCCTTCAGCAGGCCCAGCGCGGCCACCTGCATGACGTCCTCGAGCGGCTCGGACTGGCGCCGGTAGCGCACGGCCACCTGGCGCGCCAGGCCCATGAAGCGCTCGACGAGCTCCTCGCGCGCGTGCTGGTCTCCGTGCTCCTTCAGGCGCACGAACAGCTCGCGATCGCGACGGTGGCGCTCGCTTCCTACGGCCCGCAAGTGGGGCTGCCCTGAGGTCTCGGACTCGGGACCCAGCGTCATGGCGTGGGAAGGCTTCGGCACGGCGATACTTCGTCCGTACCCGAGACCCGCGAGCCTCCGACGGTCGAATGCGCCAGGTTGGCGCGTTGGCGCGCATCGCCCGCACCGAGCGGTTGCGCGCCCGGTGGTCGACTTCCTACGTCGAACGCAGGGAGATTTGCGGAGGGCCGTTTTGGGGCATTCAGGCGTCATGACGCCCGAGGGAAACGAGGCCATCGAGCTTCGCGTCGCCGCCGTGCCGGCGAGCGTGAGTGAGCTGCGCCACGCGCTCAGCGCGCGGCTGCAGTGCCTCCCCGTTCCGGGCGAGCTCGTGGAGGACATCGGCCTCGCGGTCTCCGAGGCGGCGACGAACGCCGTGCTGCACGCGTACGTCGGCGACAGCGAGCCTGGGCCGCTGGTGCTCTCAGCGCGGCTCATGGACGATCGCGTGCACGTCGTGATCCGCGACCACGGGCGCGGCATGACGCCTCGGCCCGACAGCCCGGGGCTGGGTCTCGGCCTGCCGCTCATGACGCGGCTGGCGGACGCCGTGCAGATCTCCTCGCATCCGGACGGCGGCACGGAGGTGCGCATGACCTTCACCGTCGCGCCGACCGAGTCACCTCCTCGCTTCGCGCACAGCGATTAGTCGGCGGCCTGCGCGGCGGCCGCCGCGCGCACGAGCCGCTGCGCCTCGGCCCTGTCGAGGCCCGTGCTGCGCAGGAGGTCGGTCGCGGTCGAGCGAATCTGCCCCACGATGACGCTCACGGAGAGGTTGGTCGTGTCCTCGAGCACCCTCGTCGCGTGCCCCGCGGCACGCAGCGCCGGCTCGGCCACGTCGACCTCCCGCGCGGGATCGGCAAGCGCCTCGCCGAGCGCGCGGACCGCCTCCGCCAGCTCGCGCAGCGCGAGCGACACGCCAGGCGGCGCGGCGTCGCCCGTGCCGATCGCACGGATAGCCCCGCGCGCGAGCACGCGCGTGTTGCGCACGGCAAGGTCGATGTGCGCGACGGCGGTCACGTAGAGCGCGAGCTGATCGCGCGCGGACCGGCGCGCCATCGGCGTCATCGCCCCCTCGCTCCCGACGTCGATCGCCTCGCGGAAGCGCTCCAGGTCGTCGTCGATCGCCCGGGCCCGCAGCAGCGCGGCCTCGGCCGCGGCCTCCGACCGCTCCTCGAGGGCGACGGCGACGTCCTCGAGCGTCTCGGCGAGCTCGCGCAGGACCGGCTCGGCGCTCTCGCGGATGAGTCGCAGCGTGTCGACGGGCAGCACGAAGCGGCCCACCAGCAGCGCCGTCGAGGCGCCGATCGCGGCGTCCAGTGCGCGCGCGAACGTGATCCCGGTCTCGTCCGGAGGCTGCAGCGTGACGACGAGCACCGCCGACGCTCCCGCCTGCGTGACGAGCAGCGCCCCCGAACCCAGCAGGATCGCGGTCACCATCGCGAGGAGCACGATGACCACGAGCTGCCACGTCCCGGATCCGATGAGCAGGACCAGCAGGTCGGCGACCGCGATGCCGACGCTCACGCCGACGGCGATCTCGACGGCGCGCCGCGTGCGACGGCCCAGCGTCACGCCGAGGGTGACGATGGCGGAGATGGGCGCGAAGAAGGGTCGCGGATGACCGGCGACCTCCGTCGCGATCGTCCAGGCGATCGCGGTTGCGAGCGCCGCCTGCACCAGGACGCGCCACGACGCCCGCAGACGCGCCAGCCGCTCGCGCACCGAGAGCCGCGACCGCTCGGCGGCGTCGCCGAGCAGCTCCGCGAGCTCCGACGGGCGGTGACGCTGCATCGCGGAGCGCGAGGCTACAGCGCGGAGGGCCTGCGCCTCGCGGCGCGCGGACGCTCTAGCCTCCCGCAGCCGTGGACCTGCTCCAGTCGATCATCCTGGGGATCGTCCAGGGGCTCACGGAGTTCCTGCCGATCTCGAGCTCGGCCCACCTGCGCATCGTCCCGGCGTTCTTCGGCTGGGACGATCCCGGAGCGGGGTTCACCGCCGTGGTGCAGCTCGGGACGATGCTCGCCGAGGTCATCTACTTCCGCCGCGACCTGCTGCGGATCGGCACCCGATGGGCGGCCAGCCTGCGGCGGCCGGAGTTGCGATCGCAGCTCGACGCGCGGATGGGCTGGTACCTCATCTGGGCGACGATCCCGATCGGCGTCCTCGGCCTGCTCTTCGAGGACTCGATCAAGACGACGTTCCGCGCGCTGGAGCTGATCGCCTGCACGCTGATCGCCCTCGGCATAGTCCTGCTCATCGCCGACCGGCGCGGCACGCGCCATCGCCCGATCACCGACCTGCAGCTGCGCGACGGGCTGATCATGGGCGCGGCACAGACGCTGGCGCTCGTGCCCGGCGTGTCGCGCTCCGGCGCGACGCTGACCGCCGGCCTGTTCCTCGGCCTCGAGCGGGCGGCCGCCGCGCGCTTCTCGTTCCTGCTCTCCATCCCCGCCGTCGTGCTCAGCGGGCTGTACCAGGCCTACGAGCTCGTCACCGGCAAGACGCCCGGCGACGCGGGTGCCGGAGAGATCGTCGTCGCGACGCTCCTCGCGTTCGTGACCGGCTACGCGGCGATCGCCTTCCTGCTGCGCTACCTCGTGACCCACTCGCTCGCGGTGTTCGTCGCCTACCGCATCGTGCTCGGCGTGATCCTCCTCGCGCTCGCGATCCCGGGGGTCATCGACTGATCTGCGAGCCCCGCGCATCGCAACCTTCCTCCCCACCTCCTTCATACCGTTTCGCAACCAACCGCTGCGACCGTCCCGTGCATGCACAGCACGGATGCACTCAGCGCGCGCCTCCATGAGGCGTTGCACGCGCCCCGGCGCAACGGCACGGATGCCGAGGGTCCCCATGTCTGCCCCACGTGCCGCGCGCCCTTCGTGGTCCCGGTCGACGCCGTCGAGATCGACGCCTGGCACTTCTCGGTCTCGCTGCACTGCCCGAACTGCGAATGGGTCGGCACCGAGGTCTACGACGACGAGGAGCTGGAGAAGTTCGACATCGGCCTCGACGCCGGCACCCGCGAGCTCGCCCGGACGCTCGAGGAGCTCGCCTATGAGAACGCGAACGCGGACTTCGAGGCGTTCGCCGCCGCGCTCGCCGCGGACGCCATCCTCCCGGAGGACTTCTAGAGGGAGACGTCTCTCACCCCTAGACTCCCCGAGGTGCCACCCAAGCAGCGACAGGTCCGCGTCGAGCAGAAGAGCGCGCTCGCCGCGATGCAGCGCCTCGAGTCGCGCTCCGACGAGGAGCTGATGGCCGAGACGCGCTACCGCTCGGCCGCCCAGGCGCTGCTCGGAGCGCGCGCCGCGGAGCGCTACGACGCGAAGGCCGCTCGCGAGCACTTCCAGAAGGCGATCGCCGCCGCCCGGCCGCAGGAGCGCATGCAGCTGCGCCGGATGGCCGACGCGTCGCTGGCGCTCGCCGAGCGTCGTGCCGACGACCTCAAGGTGGCCGTCGAGCGCCTCGGGCAGGAGGCGCCGACCGGGCGCCAGCTCATGCTCCTGCGGTTCATGGGCCTGATCGCGCCGCCCGCCGGGACCGGCATCGTGCGCCGCATCCGAGGCATCGCGATCATCCTCGCGATCGTCATCGTCCTCGTGGCCGTCGGCTTCGGCCTGGCGAAGCTCGTGGCGCTGCCGTTCGGCGGGGTCTCCACGGCGGGGGCGGTGTTCCTCGGCCTGCTCATCATCCTCGTCGTGCTCGGGGTCATGGCGCTGCTGGGCAGACGCCGCCAGAAGGCGGCACAGGCGAAGGCGCGCGCCGCCCGCGGCGGGGGCTAGCCCAGTAGGCCAGGGCGGTGGCGCTCACCCCGCTCGCCGCGAGCTACGACCATCTCCTCCTGGACCTGGACGGCTGCGTCTGGGTCGGCGAGGAACCGACCGAGCGCGCGAGGGAGGCGGTCGGCGCCCTGCGTGCCGAGGGGAAGGGCATCGCGTTCGTGACGAACGACGGGCGCTTCAGCCCCGAGGAGCACGTGCGCAAGCTGTGGCGGCTGGGGTTCCAGGCGTCCTTGGAGGAGGTCGTGACGGTCGGGGCGGCGCTGCAGTTCCGCCTCGCCGAGCGCTACGGCGACAACCGCGCCGCCGCCGTCGTGGTCGGCTCCCCCGCGCTGCATCGCCACGTCGAGGAGGCCGGACTGCGGATCGTGAACCGGACGGCGTTCGCCTCGCGGGCCGAGGTCGTCGCGGTCGGCGCGCACGACCTCTTCGACTACCGCGAGCTGCGCGAGGCGACCCAGGCCGCGATGCGCGGCGCCACCCTCTTCGCCGCGGGGCGCGACCCGACGTTCCCGATGCCGGACGGCCCGTGGCCGGGCACCGGAGCCGTCGTCGCCGCGATCGAGGTCGCCGCCGGCGTCGTCGCCGAGAACGTCGGCAAGCCGGCCGCGCCGATCGTCCACGCGGCGCTCGACCGGCTGGGCCCGGGCCGCGCGCTGCTCGTTGGCGACCGCGTGGACAGCGACCTGGGCGCTGCGACGAGCGGAGGCATCGACGGCGCGCTCGTGCTGACGGGCGCGACGGCGCCGCTCGTCGCGCACCGCGCCGACAAGGCGGTCGCGGTCCGCGACAGCCTGGCCGATCTGGTTCTCGCGCGATGACCGATCCCGCGGCCGGGGCTCACGGGATCGGTCATCTAGTCTGCTGAACCCGTGTCGCGCCGCCTGCGCCTCATCGTCAACCCGAACGCCGGCGGCGGGCGCACGCTCGCCGCGCTTCCCGCCGTCGAGACGGCCCTGCGCGGGCACGGCATGCCGTACGAGATCCAGCAGACGACCGGCCTCGAGAACGCCCAGGCGCTCGCACGACGGGCGGTCGGGCACGGCGAGGTCGCCGTCAGCTACGGCGGCGACGGGATGGCCGGCGCGATCGCGCACGCGCTGCGCGGCACGCACGGCACGCTCGGCCTGCTGCCCGGCGGGCGCGGCAACGACTTCGCGCGCAAGCTCGGCATCCCGCTGGACCTTCCCGGAGCATGCGCCGTCCTCGCCAACGGCACCGAGCGGACGGTGGACGTCGCGGAGGTCGACGGCCGCACGTTCCTGGGCATCGCGAGCTTCGGCATCGACACAGAGGTGCAGGACATCGCGAACGGGTCGACCCGCGTGAAGGGCCAGCTCGTGTACCTGTACGCGACGCTGCGTGCGCTCGCCTCGTGGAAGGCGGTGCGACTCGAGCTGGCCGTGGACGGCGCGCCTCCGCGGCGCTTCGCCGGCTACTCCGTCGCCGCGTGCAACTCCGGGATCTACGGCGGCGGCATGCGCCTCGCGCCCGACGCGATGCTCGACGACGGGCTCATGGACGTCGTCTCCTACGGCGACCTGCCGAAGTGGCGCTTCCTCCGCGGCCTTGCCCGAGTGTTCCGCGGAACCCACCTGCGCGACCCGGCGGTCGATCTCGTCCAGGCGCGCGAGCTGCACGTCGACGCGGAGCGCCCGTTCCGGATCTACGCCGACGGGGATCCGATCGGCACCACGCCGGCGACGATTCGTGCTGTGCCGCGCGGCCTGCGCGTCCTGACGCCGTGACGCTGCTGGGCGTCAAGGTCGCCGCCGCGCGGGGGGTCGGCGCGCTGTCGCGCCGCGCCGGCCGTGGAGGCACCTCACTGCCGGGCCGGCTGCTGCTGCGTCTGGAGCCGCACGCGATCGGCGCGCTCGCCCGGCGGCTGGAGCGCGGCAGCGCCGTCATCAGCGCGACGAACGGGAAGACGACGACCGCCGCCATGGTGGCGGCCATCCTGCGCCGCGGCGGCGTGCGGCTCGTGCACAACCGCGCGGGCGCGAACATGGCGGGGGGGGGGGGGGCCCCGCCCCTTGGCGGGGGGGGGGGGCCCCGCCCGTTTGGGGGG
>Ga0081539_10007419_pt1 | contig 10004 bp, 9 predicted proteins | sample TabmetS4T2R2_FD_71023 | JGI IMG/M metagenome (GOLD analysis project Ga0081539, IMG submission 71023) | Tabebuia heterophylla rhizosphere microbial communities from the University of Puerto Rico - S4T2R2 | ecosystem: Host-associated > Plants > Roots > Rhizosphere ...
AAGGATCGGCCGCGTCACCCCCAGCCGCGCCTGGAATTCCTCGAAGCGCCGGACGCGAAGGAAACAGTCACGCAGGATCAACAGCGTCCAGCGATCGCCGATGACCGACACGGTGCGTGCCAGCGAACACGCCTCGTCTTCAAGCTTGCTCCAACGCATGTCTCGCCCACGAAGTCGTCGTCTCTACGACCGGATAGTATAGTAAGTTCACTAACGAAATCAGCTGCGATTAGTTTTGGTCGCCGCGCCATGAGTTCTATGATGGCAGGTGAGATCAGGGGCGCGTTGCCGTTGGAATCGGCGCATCCTATACGTGTCGAAACGACACCGGGAGAAGGCATGGCAGGTCCCTTGACGGGCGTGCGGGTGATCGATCTCACCAGCGTGGTCTCCGGTCCCTTCGCGACCATGTTCCTGGCCGACCAGGGCGCGGACGTCGTCAAGGTCGAGCCGCTTGCCGGCGACATCACGCGGCGGAGTCGCCAGTCGGTCGATCCGACCGGCCAGTTTTCCGCCCTGTTCGTCTCAACCAACCGCGGCAAGCGCTCGATCGCGCTCGATCTCAAGCGGCCCGAGGGTATCGAAATCGTGCGCCGGCTGATCGGCCGGGCTGACGTCCTTGTGCAGAATTTCAGGCCGCAGGTCATGGAGCGGCTGGGCCTCGGCGAGGCGGCGATGCGGCGGCTCAATCGGCGCCTGATCTATGTCTCGATCAGCGGCGCGGGCGACTCCGGCCCCTACGCCGAAAAGCGCGTCTACGATCCGATCGTGCAGGGTCTGTCGGGCTTTGCCGACGTGCAAGCCGAAGCGCGCACGCGCCGGCCGCAGATGATCAGGACCATCGTCGCCGACAAGACGACGGCGGTGACGACCGCGCAGGCCGTGGCGTCGGCGCTGTATGCCCGGGAGAAGACGGGCGAGGGTCAGCACATCAAGGTGGCGATGCTCGACGTCATGATCGCCTATCTCTGGCCCGAGGCCATGATGCAGTACACGGTGGTCGGTCAGGAGGCCTCGGCAACCGATCCCAACGCTCGCCCAGACCTGATCTTCCAGACGCTCGACGGCTACATCACCGTCGGCACCATTTCCGATTCGGAATGGCAGGGCTTCTGCCGCGCATCGGAGAAGCCCGATCTGGGCGAGGACAAGCGTTTCAGCACGCCGGGGGCTCGCGCGGCCAACGCGGCCGAGCGCATCCAGCTGATGGCCGGAGTGCTTGCCGGACGCACGACGGCAGACTGGCTGGCGCGGCTCGATGAGGCCGACGTGCCGTGCGCGCCGGTCCTGCGCCGCGGTGAGGTGATGTCGAACGAGCAGGTCGTCGCCCGCGGCCTGATCACCGAGTTCGACCATCCCGGAATCGGCCGCGTACGCCAGCCCAAGCCTGCCGCCCAGTTCAGCGACACGCCGACGCGGTCGCCGTCGCCTGCACCCGGGATAGGCGAGCACGGGCGGCAAATCCTCGCCGAGCTCGGCTACCCCGATGGCGAGATCGATCGGCTGGGTCAGAGCAAGATCGTGCGGGTCTAGAGCATGGCCGTCCTCAAGGACTACGACGTACCGCTGGAAGGGCGCTCGAAAATGGGAGCGATTCGGCCTCGCTGAGGCCGAAACTCAATAGACGCTCACCTCTTGCCGTACTCCGTGAAAACGTAGTCGCGGTTCTTCACCACCGTGTGGCAGGCGAGCCCGCACTTCGCGTCGTTTCCCTGCAGCGGACTGTTTGCCTCGGTGGCGGGCCTGAATGTATCGGACGTCGCGTCATACTCGAAGGCGCCCCATCCCCACCCGCCGCTGTCAGCGAATCTCCTGCTATCCTTCACCATGAAATCAACGTCATGCTGGGTCCCCGGCACCGTCGGCTGACCGGGGTACGTCTCCTGCCGTTTCGGATTCCAATGGATTTTCGCCATCTTGGCGCCGTCGGGAAAAGGCTTGCCGTTGTCGGGCACACCCTGCTTGTAGGCGTCGATCATTGCCGGATTGCCGACGATCGCGGCGATCTTGCCCCCATTCGCACTGATCGCGATCACCGCCCAGTCTTCGTATCCCTTGAACTCGGAGAATGCGAGCCCGTTGGGCACTTTGACGGCGTACTTGTCCTGCGCCCAAATCGAGACACCCGCCACCAAGACGGCGATCGATACCGAAATGCCCAGGCCGATCTGCGTGCCTTTTCGCATCGTCGCATCTCCCTCGTCCGAGGCGCGGGACCGTGCCGACCATCGCTCCCGATGAAGCATGATCACAGCATGGATTTGCGCGTGACCCAAGCCGGCGCCAAGCTACTTTTTCGCTGCGATCGCCTCCTCGACGTCGCGCAACCGGTCCTTGCCGAAATAAATGTCGCCGTCGACGAAGAAGGTCGGCGAGCCGAAGGTGCCGCGCTCGACGGCACGCTGGGTCTCGGCCAGGAGCTTGTCCTTGACCTCCGGCATCTGAACCAGCTCGAACAGCTTGTCGGCCGGCAGGCTCGACTCGAGCAGTGCCGCGCGCAGCACCGCGGGATCATCGAGCTTCTTGGGATCGGCCCACATGTGGCGGTAGACCTCGTCGACATAGCGCTCGAAGACGCCGAGCTGCTGCGCGGCCACGGCGCCGCGCATGATCATCAGCGTGTTGACCGGAAAGAACGGGTTGAACTTGTACCGCGTGATCTTGTGCTGGCGCAGAAAACGCTCGGTTTCGAGCTGCTGGTACTCGGCCTTGTTCTTGATACCGACGTTGGTCTCGGCGGGGGAGCGATTGCCGGTGAGCTTGAAGACGCCGCCCAGCAACACCGGCACGTACTCGAATTTCACGCTTTGCCGCTGCTCGATCTGCGGGATGACAAGATGGCTTAGATAGGCGTTGGGGCTGCCGAAATCGAACAGGAACTCAACCTTGGGCATGGGCATCACCATTTCTCCGCAAAGGGACGGATCTCCATTTCGAAGGTCCAAGCGTCGCGTGGCTGCTGATAGAGGGTCCAGTAGGCATCGGCGACGGCCTGCGGGCGCATCAGCCGGTCGGGCGGCAGAGTCGCCAACGCCTCGGCGCCTTCGCGCGCCTTGATGCGCTCGCGCACCCAGGCGGTATCGACCCCCGAATCGATCACAAGATGGGCGACGTGGATGTTCGCCGGCCCGAGTTCGCGCGCCGCCGACTGCGCCACGGCGCGCAGGCCAGCCTTGGCCGCGGCGAAAGCGGCGTAACCGACGCCGCCGCGCATGCTGGCGGTGGCGCCGGTGAAGAACAGGCTGCCCTTGCCGTGCGCCAGCATTAGCCGGGCCGCTTCGCGTCCGGCCAGGAAGCCCGAGTAGCAGGCCATCTCCCAGACCTTGCGGAACACGCGCTCGGTCGTTTCGGTGAAGGGAAAGTTGACGTTGGCGCCGACGTTGAAGATGCACACTTCGAGCGGCGCAGTGCGATCCGCTTCCTGCAGGAAGGCGGTGATGTCTTCCTCCTTGCGTGCATCGAGCGAACGAGCCGACACCTTGCCGCCGGCCTTCTCGATGTCGGCGACGAGTGGCGCCAGCTTGTCGCCGTTGCGGCGGCCCGCGAACACCGTGAAGCCTTCGTGGGCGAACTTCTTGGCGATCGCGGCGCCGATGAAATCGCCCGCGCCGATCACCGCGGCGGTTGCTTGTCGTACTGCCAAGTGGTCCTCCCAGTGGTCAGGCTAGTGGGGCAGGCGATGCTTCAGGATCTTGCCGGTCGACGACGTCGGCAAGGCCTCGAGTATGACGATCTCGCTCGGCCGCTTGTAGGGCGCGAGCTGACGACTGGCGTGCGCCATCAACTCGTCGCGGGTCGTCGCGCTGCCGGGCAGCAGTTGCACATAGGCCATGACCTCCTCGTTGCCCTCGACAGCCCGTCCGACCACCGCCGACTGCACGACCGCCGGATGAGCGTTCAGGACGGCCTCGACCTCGGCGGGATAGACGTTGAAGCCGGAGCGGATGATCAGCTCCTTGGTGCGGCCGGCGATGAACAGTGCCTCGCCCTCGAAGCGGGCCAGGTCGCCAGTGTTGAACCAGCCGTCAGGATCGATGGCGGCGGCGGTCGCCTCGGGCGCGCGGTAGTAGCCGCGCATGACGTTGGGGCCGCGGACGTGCAGCTCGCCGACGGTCCCTTCGTCCACCGGCCCACCGTCCTTGTCGACCAGGCGCACCTCGATGCCGGGCAGGATGGTGCCGACCGAGGTGTCCGAGCGCGGCGCTTCGGCGCGCACGCCGGAGATGCCGGGCGCGCATTCGGTGATGCCGTAGGCGTTGAGAAGCGGCAGGTCGAACTCGCGTTCGATACTGGCCTTCAGCGTCGGATCGAGCGGCGCGCCGGCGACATAGAGGCCACGCAAACGGCCGCGCGGCAGGGCATTGAGGCCGGCCAGCGCCTTGTACTCCAGCAGGCGCTGATAGGTCGTAGGCACCCCGAACATCAGCGAGATTCCGTCCTCGCGCACTGCTTTGACGAAAGCCGCCGGCTCGTACTTGGGCACGATATGGACGGCGCTGCCGCCCATCAGTGTACCGGCAAGGATGATCGAAAAGCCGACGATGTGCGACATCGGCAGCACGCCGTAGATCACATCCTGCGGCGTCGGCTTGCGCAAGACGCGCGACAGGCTCGCGTTGAACAGGATGTTGCGATGGCTGAGCATCACGCCCTTGGGATTGCCGGTCGTGCCCGACGTGTAGAGCAGGGCGGCAACCTGCAGCGCGCCGTCCGTCTCGACCGGCTCGACCTGCGCGCTGTCGTTGACCGGGCTCACCGCCAGCGTGCCGAGCGGACCCATGTCGACCTCGCGGGCTTCGTGCCGGCGAGCATGGGCCCGCGCCTGTTCCGAGACCTCGACGGCGTAGTACAGGAGCCGCGCCCCACTGTGTTCGCGGATCTGGTCGACCTCGCGTTCGGACAGCCGCGGATTGACGACCACCGACCAGGCATCGACCGCCGAGATCGCGAGGATGAGCGCCGCGAGCGCCAGGCTGTTCTCGCTCACCACCATCACGCGATCGCCGGGCCGCACGCCGTGTCGCTGCAAGGCGTCCGCGGCCTCGTCGACGACGGCGGCGAGCTCGGCGTAGCTCCACACCTTGCCGTCGCCGATCAGGGCGGGCTGCCGCGGCGCCGTCTCGGCCCACGGCCGGAAGACCTGATCGAGGCGCTGCGGCAGGCCGGCGAGCAGTTCCCGGGCAGCAGCTTCGGCGGGCGAGGGCGGCATGTTTCCTCCGCGTCTTCGATTGGCTGCGACTGTCAGTGTTTTTTTAGAACCTGTCAATCGAGCGCCATCGTCATGCCGCTCGGGCTATCATGAGTTTTTGCCGTTTGAAGCGTGCTGTTTCGACATCCACGATTGCTGTGTGCGGTCACGTCAACCCGGGAGCCAATCATGAGCCGTCCGCTTGCCCTCGTTACCGGCGTCGGCCCGGGCACCGGCAGCGCCATTGCGCGTCGGTTGTCGGCGGGCGGCTACGATGTCGCCATGCTGGCGCGCAAGCGCGAGCGCCTCGAGAAGCTCGAGCATGAGATCGCCAGCGCCAAGGCGTTTGCGTGCGATGTAACCGACGAGGCGCAGCTCGAAGTGACGCTGGACGCGGTGCGCCAGCAGCTGGGCGAGCCGTCGGTGCTGGTGCACAACGCGGTCGGCGGCGCCTGGGGCAGCTTCCTCGACATCGACCCCAACGTGCTGAATGCCAATTTCCAGGTGAATACCATGGCGCTGCTGCATCTGGCGCGGCGGCTGGCACCGGCGATGGTGAAAGCCGGCCGGGGCGCCATCGTCGCCACCGGCAACACCTCGGCGCTGCGTGGGCGCGCGAACTTTGCGGGTTTCGCGCCGACCAAGGCGGCGCAACGCATCCTGGCAGAGGCGATGGCGCGCGATCTCGGTCCCAAGGGCGTCCATGTCGCCTACGTCGTGATCGACGCGGTGATCGACCTCGCTTGGACGCGCAAGCGCTATCCCGAGGCCCCCGACAGCTTCTTCATCAAGCCGGCCGCCATCGCCGACGAGGTGTGGCACGTGATCCACCAGGACAGGAGTGCCTGGTCGTTCAATGTCGAGATTCGCCCGTTCGGCGAGAAATGGTGAACGCCATGGCCGACCTGCGCATCTTCTCGTACTTGCCCAACCCGCGCATCATGAAGGCGACGATCGCGGCACGACTGTGCGGCATCGATGTCGAGGTGCGCGGTGCCAGGCCCAACGACCTGAAAGACTGGCTGTGGGATTTCGACGCGCGTCCGTTGGCTCAGGTCGACAAGAAGTCGTTGCCGAAGCCGCGCGCCGGCCGCATCGGCTTCAAGGGCGGGATACTCGCCAAGACCGACGCCTTTCTCGCCGCGCATCCGTTTGCGACGGTGCCCGCGGCCTTCAGCCCAGACGGGACGGTGGGGATCTTCGAATCAAACAGCATCATGCGCGCCGTGGCGCGGCTGGGGGCCAAGCGCCTGGAGCTTTACGGCCACGATGCCTACGCAGCATCGCGCATCGACAGCTTCCTCGACGCCAGCCTGGTGTTCGCGCGCGATTCGCAGATCTACCTGCTGGGACTGCGCGATCCGGAGTTTCCCGCCGACATCCATGCCCGCGCCACGGAGGCATTTGCGATCTATGCGGCAGGCATCGACCAGGCCCTGCAGCCGGGCCGCGGCTTCCTCGTCGGCGGGACGCTGTCGCTGGCCGACATCTGCTTCGTGACCGAGCTCTGCCTGTTCATGAACGAGCGGCACCACCGGGACACGCTTGCAAAGCGCGGGCTGAAACCGATCCTGGGCGAGCAATGGCGCGAAGACTTCGCGCACGCGTCGGATCATTTCAACCGGCTGCTCGCTCACCCGGCGTTCGCGCCGGACGTTCAGCCGTATCTGCAGAAGCTCTACGCCCGCGCCACCTGAGAGAGGGCGGTGCCGAGTTGGACTCAGTGTGGCGCCGTATCGGTCAGGTCGGCATAGATCCGCTTGGCGACGATTTGCACGCCTGTCGTGCTCCAGTGGGCATCCGCCAAGCGGTACGCGTAACGCACGCCGAGCAAATCAGGGCGCAAATCGCTGAAGGAGACGGCGCTATGGCGTAACGCTTCGACGAGCTTCTGATGACGAATGTCGCTGAAGATGTACCAGCTGAGAAAACGTGGCCAAGGCTTCCAGAACTCGACGAAATCCGGTGCGACGCTGGCCGGCGGGATCACGTAGACATGCAACGGCACCCTATGTGCCGTCGCCACTCGATTGAGTGCGACGAGCCAGGAAAGCGTTGCCTCGATCTCCTGTTCGGTTATCAGCCTCGCGGCGTCGTCAGGGGTGCGAATGCGATTGATGGGAATATCGTTGATTTCCGCCGCCACCAGCAGATTGACCAGCCATCCCTGAAGTGCCTCCCGCTTTTCGAATTGCCGCCAGAAGCTGTTGCCGCCACGCGCCAGGATCTCGCTGAGACGCTCTTCGCTGACGTCGGGATAATAGTGGCGCTTCATGTGCTGCACGAGCCTCGGGACACGTTGCTCCGGCGGACCGTGAACGATTGAATTCAGCGTCGCGTTCTCGTCAGGGATGGGCTTGTTGCCCCGCAGGGCTTCCGACATCCGGAGTTGATTGATCAGCAGCCAGTTCGTGCGGGGCATGATATTGCCGAGCACGGCTGCGCCTGGCGATTCATCGACCAGAGGCGGAATCCGGGCTTCGGCATACCCTTCGCCGGGCTGCATGAAGTCGTTTCCGGAGAAGAAGAAGACCAACACGGCATCGGGCGAAAGCGCAAGCGCGACATCGCGTGTGCGATAGTAGTAGCTGCGCGGATCGGTGCCCGCCACGCCGAGACTCACCGCTTCAAGTCCCTTCAGGCCGTTCTCGGCCGCCAGTTGTTCGACAGACATCGCTGGCGAAGGCTGATCGGGTGAACCTTGGACAAAGCTGTCGCCGACGAAAACGGCGCGCAACTGCACATCCTGTGGCTTGTCGACCCTGCGCTCGACGTCATACAGGCCCCACGAGTTGGCCGTCGGCCCCACCGGCGGCGGCGTCGACCGCAGCGCACGCGCTGGCCAGGGCGGCACGAAGAAGCTTGCGGTAACCTCAATGCAGGTCAGCGCTGCGGTGACGGCGCCGACAATCGCGGCAAGCCAAATTCCTTTCGTTTTCGTGATCCGTACCCCTTGGTTGATTGGGCCTTGCGGCGACATCAGCCACAGGCGTCACCGTGCACGCGCTTCTCGTGATGTCGGATAGTTAACCGCCGATTACTGCGGAGCGGCGAGCGATCACGTGCTTGCGTCGTCAGCGGCTCGTATGTGCTGACAGACAGCAGCACATGTGAATCTCCTCTCGAGTCTGTCGTGGACGCCGTACCCTATACGCGTGGTCGCGGCAACCCATCCCTCCGCCTTGGCATAGAGAGGTCACAAGGTTTCGACGGTTGCGAAGCCAAAGGGCTTGCACTCATCCCCAGTGTTTGCCGACGAGGCGGCGCAGCCGGCTCTTGATCCGCTGGTCGGGTTGGTCGGGATAGCACTGCGCGAGCGCAAGCCGCGTTCCTTCGAGCAGGCTCGCCTCCACCGGGAACCACGGATACCAGCCGGCGAGACCCGCATAGAACGGCTCGAGGCTGGTCTTGCGCGCCGGCAGGAGGTCGAATTCGATCGTCGGGCGCAGCGCCTTGGCCGAGACCGCGGCGTGCCACACGACGCTGTTCTCGAACACAACCCAGATCGGCCTGTCGCTTTCCAGTTCGAGCTGCTTGCCGTCGCGCTGCCGGAACCAAGTGGTGCCGGTGCTGCGACCACAACCCTGCGGCAGGATGAAAAGCTTGCGGATGGCGACCGGCCAGCCGTCGAGATGGCGGCCCGAGGCGATGCGCTCGGGCACCAGCTGGAACTGCCGCATCGAGCCGACGCGGAAGGCGTGGCCCAGGATCTTTTCGAGCCCGAGTCCGACCGTCTGCAGGAACTCGGTGATGAGCGCCATGCCCTCGGGCGTGAAGGCGCGGTACTCGTTGCAGGCATTTAGGTACTCGCATTGCGCACCGGCCGTACCGACGTAGCCCATGGCGAAATCATCGCGCCGCATCTCGGTCTTCGGGCTTGCCAGGAGGGCCGTCGCCAACCGCATGGCGAACCCTTCGTCGAGCGGAAAGGTCATCATGCCGGTGCGGGCGAGGGGGCCCGCATCGCAGTCGCCGAGGGCTGCGACGAAGGAGTTCCACGACATGCGCGACAGGTCGGTCCGCAGCGCACGGAAGCGGGCAAGCACTGGATCGTCCTCAGGCCCGTACTTCTCCATTTCGTGGACTTTCTGGACCAGCTGCAGGTCGTTGCACTTCAGGAGATGGCGCAAGAGACCGATGTCCTTCGATTGACGCGGCGTGACCTCGGATACGCGTGTCACACTTTGGCCAAAACAGGATGATTTCTTGTACTCCATCGGGTGGCGCAAAGACAATCGAAGGGTGGGCAGGGCCCTCTCCGGCACGGCGAGGCGTAGCCGGGCACCGCGTCATTGATCGGGGGGGAGCGGCATGCCTGTTGTCAGCGACTATACGGCGCTTCTGAGCGGCAACTACTGGAACGGCATCGAGGTAACGGGAAAGCCCGTCATCGTCACCTATTCGTTTCCCACGGCGGCGCCGGCCTACATGGCGGGTGTCGATGGCTTCACGGCGTCGACGGTTTCGAGCTTCCAGGCTTTCAACAGCGCAGAGCAAGCGCAAGCGCGTGCAGCGCTTGGCGAGTGGGCGGCTGCCTCTGGCCTGATCTTCATCCAGGTAGCGCCAGGCAAAGGCGACATCAACTTCCAGCTCGTCGATTTCAACACGACAAGCGGTCCGTCCTATGCTGGCGCCGGCGGAATTGCCTTCTATCCATTCGGCAACTGGGACTACTTCTCCTACCCGAGCTTCTCCAGCGGCCTCACGGGTTCGGGCGACGTGTTCATGAACACCCAGCTGGTTTCCGGCGGGGTCGTCAACTACGGCACGTTGCTGCACGAGATTGGCCACGCCATCGGGCTGAAGCATCCAACCG
>Ga0081539_10007420_pt1 | contig 10004 bp, 8 predicted proteins | sample TabmetS4T2R2_FD_71023 | JGI IMG/M metagenome (GOLD analysis project Ga0081539, IMG submission 71023) | Tabebuia heterophylla rhizosphere microbial communities from the University of Puerto Rico - S4T2R2 | ecosystem: Host-associated > Plants > Roots > Rhizosphere ...
CCCGAACCGCCGCCGCGATGATGTGGTCGAGGTCCTGCTCCCCTCCCCTGTTCCGCTTCATTGGGTTGAAGCGGAGCTCCATCGTGGTGACGTTGTTCTTGCGGTAGGCGCCGCCGACGACCTCGTAGACGCTCCGCTCGACGGCCAGCGGCGAGCTCTGGATGAGCTCCGTCCAGTGGAACAGCTGCAGGTAGCCGTCGAACGACCGGGAGTGCGGCGACACCGTGATCATGTCGCGGAATTCCCAGTAGTCGCGGGTCGGCAGCTTGATGCCCTGCTGGTGGGCGATCGACCACATGATCGCCGGCGTCACCGCGCCGCCCAGGTGGCAGTGCAGCTCAGCGAGGGGGATCTTCCGGGAGAGCTGGCGGGCCATCAGCCCGAGAATATCGAACTCACCGCGTTGTGTGGGATGCGGGCCAGCATGCCACGCGGCCAGATCGGGGTTTTCCGTCACCTAGCAACGGGAGTGGTACCAGGCGCCCCCGCTCTTGTCGCCGGCCGTCTACCGGCCTCGAATGCGACTCAGCCGGCGAGGGGGACCACCCGGCCATCGGCGTCGACAGTGGCCTGCCGGCGGAGCCGCTTCAGCGCGGCGCCGGGGACCTGATCGCGGGCGTGGTAGCTCGACCGCACGAGCGGCCCGGACTCCACGTGCTTGAAGCCAAGCGCGAGCGCCGCCGTCTTCATCTCCGCGAACTCGTCGGGGTGGTAGTAGCGCTCCAACGGCAGGTGTTTCGGCGACGGGCGCAGGTACTGCCCGATCGTCAGGATGTCGCAGTCGACCTCGCGCAGCGCGTCGAACGCCTCGGTCAGCTCGTCACGCGTCTCGCCGAGCCCAACCATGAGCGAGCTCTTCGTGTGGACGGGATAGCCGATCTCCCGCGCGTAGGTCTTGGCCCGATCGAGGACGCCAAGGCTTCGATCCCAGCGGGCTCGCTTGCGGACGGGCTTCTGGAGCCGGCGGACCGTCTCGAGGTTGTGGTTGAGGATGTCGGGCCGTGCTTCCATCACGTCCCGCAGCGGCGCCTCCTCCCCGTTGAAGTCCGGAATGAGGACTTCGACGCCCATCCCCGGCGTGGACTCGCGGAGGCGGCGGATCGTGTCGGCGAAGATGTGCGCACCACCATCGGGCAGGTCGTCGCGGGCGACGCTCGTGACGACGACATGCTCCAGGCCGAGCTGCGACACCGCCTCAGCGACGCGTCGTGGCTCGTCGTCGTCGAACCACGTCGGCCGGCCGGTCTTGATGTTGCAGAAACCGCACGCCCTGGTGCACGTATCGCCCAGGATCATGATCGTGGCGGTGCGCTGGTCCCAACACTCGCCGATGTTCGGGCAGTGGGCCTCCTCGCAGACCGTATTCAGATTCAGGCCGCGCAGCAGCCGCTTGAGGTCGTGGTAGTTATCACCGGCAGGGACCCGGGCCTTGATCCAGTCCGGATGACGACGAAGCGGCGTGGTGCCATCCGCGGCGTCGACGAATGCACCGCCGCCCATCGCGATCGTCAGCGGCTCGTGCGCGGCGTGATCGTGCCCGCCCGGCGGGCTGAACATCGGAAGGTCTCGACCCATCGGCCGGAGTGTACGTCCGGTCAGGTTGCGTCGGGCGGCACCAGCCAGTCCCGGAGGCCGGATCGCAGGTCGCGTGGCTGGAAGCGCAGCGCGCGGCGGGCCTTATCGGCTGTCGCCCAGTAGGTGACGCCGGCCGAGGCCGACAGGACCTCATGCAGGTTGTCGGGCAGTCCGAACGATGCCCGCGCAACCTGCGGTAATCGATCCGCCAACGGCGCGACCGCGCGAAGAGCCGCTGTCGGGACAGTCAGGCGCGGCGGCCGACGGCCACCGAGGTCAGCCGCGATCACGAGCGCTTCGCGGAGCCGATGAGCGGGCCCAGCGAGGACATAACTCTCACCCTTGAGCCCTCGATCCAGGACGGCGAGGATTCCGGTCGCGATGTCATCGACGTGGCCCCATGTCAGTCCGAGGTCGTCCACGGTTCGATATCGAAGCTTGCCGTTGTATGCGGCCTGCAGCTGGGCGCCAACCTGGGTGTGATCGCCTGGACCGTAGACCTGACCGGGCATCGCGATCACGACCGGGTCGCCAACGTTCACATGGCCGACCGCCACGAGGTGGGCCTGCCATTTCGTCTCGTCGTACCAGGACAGGAAGCCCTTGCGCGGGTCACGAACGAATGTCTCGTCGACCAGGCGACCCCGGGTATTGCCGAACACGTTGACCGTCGAGACGTAGACGATCCGAGGGATCCCGGCCTCGACCGCGGCTTTCAGGACCCGCTGGGTCGTGCCGACGTTTGCCTCCCACATCGGTCGGCGTTCCTCGGGCCTGATGCCGATGCGATACGAACCGGCGAGGTGAACGAGCGCGTCGTGCCCCGCCAGCTGCGCGGCGATCGTCGAGACATCGCTCAGGTCGCCGGCAATCGCGACGGCACCTTCGTGACCGAGTCCGCCGTCCTTCGGATCGCGGACAACGCCCGTGACCCCGTCATCGCGCAGCCTCAGCTGGCGAACGACCGATTGCCCGATGAAGCCGGCTCCGCCGGTCACGAATACGCGCATGCGATCGATCCAGTCCGGACGAGGCGGCCGGTAGTGACCGCTAGTAGATCGGTGTGTCGGGGCCGACGGCCTCGAGCCAGGCCTTGATGTCGCGCAGGAGCGCGGCGCCGCCGGCTCCGTCGTTGGCCCGGTGGTCGACACCGAGGACCATGTTCATGACAGGCCGGATCGCGATGACGTCACCGTCGGGCGTCGACACGACGACGGGCCGCTTTGTGATCGCCTCCATGGTCACGATGCCGACTTCGGGCACGTTGAGGATCGGCATGACGAGGTTCGTGCCGAGATAGCCGGTGTTGTCGACCGTGAAGGTGCCGCCGCCGAAGTCCTCGACCTTGAAGCGGCCGACACGAGCACGATTTGCGACATCGGTGATCGCAACGTTGAGGCCGTGGATCGAGAGCTGGTCCGCGTCGCGGATGACCGGGACAAGGAGACCGTCGTCGACGGCGACAGCGACGCCGATGTTGACTCTGCGCTTCGCGAGGAGGCCGTTCTCGGTCCAATGGGCGTTGAAGGTGGGGTTGCGCTTGAGTGCCTCGGCGCTGGCCTTGACGACGAACGGCACGTAGCTGAGCGACATCCCTTCCTTGGCCTGGTAATCGCGCTTGATCTTTTCTCTCAGCGCGACGAGGCGAGTCGCGTCGACCTCCATCTGGACGTACGCATGCGGCGCCTGGAGGGCACGCGTCATTTGGGCGGCGATGCCCTTCCGCATCTGGGTCGTCGGAACGAGGACCTCGTCCGCACCCTCCGGGAAGTCGATCTTCGTGCCGCCGGATGCGCGCGAGGCCGCAGGGGCCGGCGGAGCGGCGGGGGTCGCCGGCGCGGTGGGGCGCTCAGCGGGTGCGGGGGCAGTGGGCGCGGGCACGGCGCCACCGGGCGCCGGCTGAGCGGCGGCTGCCGCAGCAGACTGGCCATTGACTGGCTGACCCGTCCGCTGTGACTCGACGTAGTTCGTGACGTCTTCGCGAGTGATCCGGCCGCCGTGCCCGGTTCCCACGATCTGTGCCGCCGTCAGGCCATGCTCGCGTAGCAGCCGCCGGACGGCGGGTGTCATCCGGGCGTCGGCGTCCCCAGGGCCCTCCGCGGTTGCGGTTGGCGCTGCGCCTGCCGATGCGGCGGCGCGCTCCGCCTGGGGAGCTGGCCCGGGCCGTTCGTCGGAGCCTGCCGGACCGTGGGTGGGCTCTGCCTCCGCCGGCTGTGCGGCGGGTTCCGGTTTGGGCGATTGACCAGAACTCTCAGCCTGAGATGGCTCGGCAGACCGCGGCTCGACCGTGGGTCCGTCAGTGCCCGGTTCGGACGGGGCGGCTTCCTTTTCGGTTGCGGCTGACGCCGCTGCTGGCGGCGGGGCCGAGGCGTTCGCGCCACCTGACTCGTCGGCCGTCTCGATGACGGCGATCTCGGCGTTGTTCGGGACCGTTGCCCCTTCCTCGACGAGGATCTCCTTGAGGACGCCCTCGAACGGGCTCGGGACCTCGGCGTTGACCTTGTCGGTGATGACCTCGAGCAACGGCTCGTATTTGGCGACCGTATCGCCCGGCTGCTTGAGCCACTTGCCGATCGTGCCCTCAGCGACGCTCTCGCCGAGCTGGGGCATCGTCACCTTTGCCACTTGTTCAGTCTCCTCCCGCTCGCGCGCCGCGCGTGTGGCGGTGGCTGTTGCGCGTAAGTGTCGCGCATCGCGCGCCCGCCCGCGACCGTCTGGCATTCGAGCCCTCGCGGCGACTGCCGTTCAGTGGCAGACTCGCCCGATGAGACTCGGGTTCCAGCAGGTCGACGTCTTCAGCGCGACCCCCTACCTCGGGAACCCGGTTGCGGTCGTGCTCGGTGTGGATGGCGTCGCTGACGAGCACATGCAGCGGATCGCCGCCTGGACGAACCTGTCCGAAACGACCTTCGTCCTGGCGCCGACGGACGGTCAGGCGGACTACCGCGTCCGCATATTCACGCCGACCCAGGAGCTGCCCTTCGCCGGGCATCCCACGCTCGGGACCTGCCACGCCTGGTTGGCCGGCGGCGGCAACTCCCGGCAAGGCGACGTCATCGTCCAGGAATGCGCGGCGGGTTTGGTCGAAATCCGCCGGATCGATGGCCGGCTCGGGTTCCGTGCGCCGGCGCTCCTTCGCTCGGGCCCGGTCGACGACGGCATCGTCAGCCACATCGCATCCGTCCTCGGCATCGATCGGGACGAAATCCTCGACGCGGAATGGGTCGACAACGGACCAGGCTGGGTCGGTGTCCGGCTCGAGAGCGCTGAGGAGGTGCTCGCCCTTCGCCCGGGATTTGTCGACATGGACATCGGTGTCGTCGGCCCCCATCCGCCAGGGTCTCCGGCAGCGATCGAGGTCAGAGCGTTCTTTCCCAAGGGAAACTCAACCGTCGAGGACCCGGTGACCGGTAGTCTCGGCGCGTCACTTGCTCCGTGGCTGGTGCGCACCGGTGTCGTCAGCGCGCCCTACGTTGCCCGCCAGGGAACGGTGCTCGGTCGCGAAGGCAGGCTGTTCATCTCGATCGATGCGGATGAGACCGTCTGGGTCGCCGGCGACACGGTCACGTGCATCGAGGGCGAAATCGAGGTTTAGTCCCGGATCAGGCGCAGCGCATCGGTCGCTCCCATGCTGCGGTTGTGGACGACGTCCGAGTCGGCAGGTTCGTCCGTCTGGCGCGGAAGCGACGAGGCTGGCGGCAAGCCGACCTGGCAGCACGAAGCGGCCTATCGCAGGCGGCCGTGTCGCTGATCGAACGAGGTCATCTCGATCGCCTGTCGCTTGCGGCGCTGCGACGCATGTGCGGGCTCCTCGACGCTTCCGCCGCGATCGACCTCCGATGGCGTGGTGGCGCGCTCGACCGGCTGCTGGACGAGGGTCACGCGGCACTCGTCGAGGTCTTTGGCGAACATCTGGGCGGCCTGGCGTGGGAGTTCGACGTCGAAGTCAGTTATTCCGTCTACGGCGAGCGCGGATCGATCGACATCCTCGGGTGGCATGCAGCGACGCGGTCGTTGCTGGTCGTCGAGGTGAAGACGGAGATCACGGCGATCGAAGCAACCATGCGCAAGCTCGATGAGAAGGCGCGGCTCGCGGGTCGGATCGCGCAGGAGCGATTCGGGTGGGCTTCTTCGTCGGTCTCAGTCGTGCTCGTTCTGCCCAACGAGTCGACGGCGCGGCGACGCGTAGCGGCTCACGCGCGAACGATCCGATCGAAGCTGCCGGCCCGGACGGCCGAGGTCAATCGCTGGCTCCGGTCGCCTACTGGGCGGATCGGGGGCGTCCTATTCATGTCACCTAGCAACGGGAGTGGTACGCGCCGCGGCAAGACTCGGCGGACGAGGTGAAATGGAGCATTGCGACCCTCGGATCCCCGAAAGTCCGGTCGCGTGCGACCTGTAGTTGCTATCTGACGGCAATTCCTGCGGTCGGCGCGAGAAGGTCACGGCCCGTAACACAGGGATTGCTAGATGACGAAAATCGGAGAGGTCGCTCCGGGCTGTCGCGAAATCGAGGTGGGCGGCTAGGAACGCTGGGTGGCGTGCTCTCTGGCGCGAGCCTCGAAGCCCGGCACGGTACGGGCCGTGATGTCGGCAAGCTCAGCGAAAAGGCCCTCGTCGATCGTGCTGAAGTTGAAGCACGACTTGCCCTGCATCCGCTTCCGTAGCTCGGGCGACATGCCCTCGACCGCGCCCGGCGACTCGTACACCGGCATGAGGTAGTAGCTCACGTACCGCTTGCCGAGTCGCGTGCCGGCGACGTAGCCCCACGGTTGGCCCTCGAGACCGGGCACCTCGAGGGTCAGGCCGGACGGGCCGTCCTTCGTGGCGACGAGGTTGTCGCGATATGGCGCAAGGATGTCGCGTAGTCGGTCATGAACGGCGTCGAGATCGGCCATCAGCGTCCCCCTCGAGATGCGATTGATCAGTACGCGGCGAGCTTGCGGATGCCATCGAGGATCTTGTCCGGGTTGACCATGAACCACTCCTCCAGGACGTGGTTGTACGGCACCCCCGGCACGTCTGGACCCGCGATCCTGGTGATTGGCCCGTCGAGATAGTCGAATGCCTCCTCGCCGACGATTGCGGCCACCTCCGCGCCGTAACCGCCGAAGCGGTTGTCCTCGTACACGATCAGGCACTTGCCGGTCTTCCGCACCGAGTCGAGGATCGTCTCCTTGTCGAGCGGCCGCAGCGTCCGCAGGTCGACGACCTCGACGCTGATGCCCTCCTCCTCGGCGCGATCCCCCGCCTCGAGCGCGTAGTGGGCCATCAGACCGTACGCGATGACCGTCAGCTTTGATCCCGGCCGGGTCACCGCCGCCTTGCCAAGCGGCACGGTGTAATCGCTGTCCGGCACGTCGCCCCGGACGGAGCGATACATCTTCTTGTGCTCGAAGAAGAGGACAGGGTCGTCGTCGCGCACCGCCGAGCGAAGCAAGCCCTTCGCGTCGTACGGCGTGGACGGCACGACGACCTTGAGGCCGGGCACGTGAGTGAAGAACGCCTCGACCGACTGCGAGTGGTAGAGCGCGCCATGAACGCCTCCGCCGTACGGCGCCCGGACCGTCATCGGCACCCCATAGCCGTTGTTCGATCGGTAGCGCATCCGCGCGGCCTCTGACACGAGCTGGTTGAAGGCCGGGTGGATGAAGTCGGCGAACTGGATCTCGGCGATCGGGCGCAGGCCGTTGACGGCGGCACCGATCGATGCCCCGATGATCATCGACTCCGTCAGCGGCGTATCGATCACTCGGTCATCGCCGAACTCCGCCCACAGCCCGTCGGTCGCCAGGAAGACGCCGCCCTTCTTGCCGACGTCCTCGCCGAGGACGATGACCGACTCATCGCGGCGCATCTCGTCGGCGATCGTTTCGCGGATCGCCTCGATGAACGTCTTGGCCGGCATCAGTGACCGCCCTCGCCCCCGGAACCGTGCCCGCCGCCCATGCCCCACGCCGGCGGCGACTCCGACGGCCAGTCCTGGGCGTAGACCCAGCGCATGGCCGTGGATGGATCCGGATCGTCCTGCGCCTCGGCGTACTCCGTCGCGTCGTCGACCGCGGCGAGAATCTCGGTCGTGAGCCGGGACAGGATCTCGTCGGTGAGGATGCCGGCGTCCTGGAGCTGCTCGCGGAAGCGCGGGATCGGATCGTGCGTCTTCTCGGCGGCCAGCTCCTCCTCGGTGCGGTACTTCGTTTGCTGGTCGTCGGATGAGTGGGCCGTCAGACGCGTGACCTTCGCCTCGATGAGTGTCGGGCCGTCGCCACGTCGGGCTCGATCGACGGCCTCCTTCGAGGCCTTGTAGCAGGCGAGGACATCGACGCCGTCGACGACAACCCCGGGAATGCCATAGGCAGCCGCTCGATCCGCGACGTCGTGGACGGACAGCTGCTTCTCGGACGGAACGCTGATCGCGTAGCCGTTGTTCTCGACCACGAAGACGAACGGCAACTTGTGGATCGCCGCGAAATTCAGTCCCTCGTGGACGTCGCCCTGGTTCGATGAGCCCTCGCCCATCGTCGTCATCGCGACCTGGCCCGTCTTGCGAATCTTGGCCGCGAGCGCGATGCCGACCGCGTGCAGGAGCTGGGTCGCCACCGGCGACGACACCGACACGAGATTGTGCTCGTGGGACCCGTAGTGGCCGGGCATCTGGCGGCCGCCTGATGACGGGTCGTTGGCGGTTGCGTACTGGGCCGTCAGGATGTCGCGTGGACTCATCCCGAACGTCAGGCAGGTCGCGATCGAGCGATAGAACGGGGCGATCCAGTCGTGGCCCTTCTCGAGCGGCCACGTGATCCCGACCTGGGCGCCCTCGTGGCCCTGGCCGCTGATGACGAACGGGATGCGGCCCGCCCGGTTGAGGACCCACATCCGCTCGTCCAGTGCGCGCGTCAGCGCGGCGAGGCGGTACATCTCGATCAGCTGCTCGTCCGAGAGCCCGACCGATTCGCCCAGGTGGGTGATCTTTCGATCGGTGACGGCCATCAGAAGTTGATCGACCGCCCGTCGACCGCCATGGCGGCTTCGCCGAGGACCTCGGACAGAGTCGGGTGCGGGTGTGTCGCCGCACCGATCTCCCACGGCGTCGCCTCGAGCTCGAAGGCGAGCGACGCCTCCGCGACGAGATCGGTGACGTGAGGTCCGATCAGGTGGATCCCGAGCGTGTCGCCGGTGCCCGTATTGCCGATGACCTTGGCGAAGCCCTCGTACTCGCCGCCGATGATCGCCTTGGCGATGGCCTGGAACGGCACCCGCCCGACCTTGTACGGCAACCCGCGCTCCTGGCACTGCTGCTCGGTCAGGCCGACCGACGCGATCTCCGGCCGGCAGTACGTCGCGCGTGGCTGCTCCGTGTAGTCCATCTCGGGAACGTCCTTCTCGCCGGCGATCGTGTGGGCGGCGATGATCCCTTCGTGGGCGGCGGTGTGCGCCAGCCAGAGTCCACCGATGAGGTCGCCGATCGCGTAAACGTGCGGCTCCTTCGTGCGCATCCGGCCGTTCACCTTGACCACGCCACGATCGACCTCGACCTTGGTCGTCTCGAGACCGATGTCCTCCGTGTTGGCCGCGCGGCCGGTCGCGACGAGCAGCTTCTCGGCCCGGAGCTCCTGCTGATCCTTGCCCTCCGGCCCGACCATGAGGCAGATCCCGTTCTTCTCCTTGTCGACCGCGTTGGGGTCGAAGCGGGCGTTGGTCATGACGGTCATGCCGCGTCGCGTGAAGCTCCGCTCGAGTGCCTGACTGACGTCCTTGTCCTCGAGGGGCACGATCGCGGGCAGGTATTCGAGGAGCGTCACCTTGACCCCGACATCGTGGAAGAACGAGGCAAATTCGACGCCGACGGCGCCGGCACCGACGACCACGAGGTCCTTCGGCAGCTTCTCCATGCGGAGGATGTCGTCGGACGTGACGATCCGCTCGCCGTCGGGTTCGAGGCCGGGCAGAGACTTGACGCGTGAGCCTGTCGCCAGGATCACGTCGTTGGCCTGCAGGACCCGCTCGCCGCCCTTGCCGGGCGTGCCGTCCTCGCCGGCCTGGCTGACGCGGACCTTTGTCGGCCCGTCGAGGCGGCCGCGGCCCTGGATCCATTCGACCTTGTTCTTTGTGACGAGGGTCTTCAGGCCGGTCCACATCCGCTTCACCACCGCGTCGCGCCGTTCGGCGACGTCCGCGTAGTTCACCTGCGGCTCGCCGGGCAGCGTCAGCCCGTAGTCCTTCGCGTGGCGGACCTTGTCGAGGAACGCGGCCGATTCGAGGAGGGCCTTGGTCGGGATGCAGCCCCGGTGGAGGCAGGTGCCGCCGATCTTGTCCTCGTCCACGAGGGCGACCTTCAGCCCTAGCTGGGCTGCCCGGAACGCAGCGGTATAGCCGCCGGTGCCGGCGCCGAGCACGACGAGATCGAAATCGTTCGAGGAACCGACGGC
>Ga0081539_10007421_pt1 | contig 10003 bp, 12 predicted proteins | sample TabmetS4T2R2_FD_71023 | JGI IMG/M metagenome (GOLD analysis project Ga0081539, IMG submission 71023) | Tabebuia heterophylla rhizosphere microbial communities from the University of Puerto Rico - S4T2R2 | ecosystem: Host-associated > Plants > Roots > Rhizosphere ...
TGGCTGAAACGCGCGAAGGGATTCGCGCCAGAGATCGCCTCCAGCATGACCACGGCGAGGGACCACAGATCGCGAGCCGCCGATGGCGGGCGCGAGTTGGCGTCAGGCGGCAGGTACGCCATCGTTCCGCCGCGTCCGCCGATCAAGCCAAAATCGAGGAGCTTGGCGGCGCCGTTCGCCGCAAAGCCGATGTTGCTCGGCTTCACGTCCTGATGCAGGACGCCGCGGCGGTGCATGTAGTCGAGCGCCTGTGCCAGACGGAAGGCGAGCGCCACCGCTTCCGCATGCGAGAGCACTCCCGTTTCGAGCCGGTCGGCGAGCGTGCCGCCGGGTAGAAACTCGCCGACGAGTACCGGCGCGCCCCGCCACGCCTCGAAGCTGTACAACGTCGCCAGCGCGTCGTGATTCAACGCGGCCATCGCCCGCGCTTCCTCGCGCAACTGTCGCGCGGCGTCCGCGTGGAGCCGCGGCAGCGTCTTCAGCGCCACGTGGCGATCGAGCGTCGCGTCGCGCGCCAGATAGACGATGCCCATTCCTCCCGCGCCCAGGCGGCGCAAGACGAGAAACTTGCCGGCGAGATGACGGGGCAGGGCCGCGAGCGCGGGCGGCGCGGAGCATCGGCACATCTTCAGAGACGAGTCGGAAACGTCGGAAACGACGCCGCAGGTCGGGCATTCGAACGCCACGTCACGGTCGGCACGTGAGTCGGCCCTCCGGTCACTCCAGGCCGTCGCCGCGGCGCTCAACGTGACGAGCAGCCACCGATCGCGCTGGCTGAATCCCGTCGCGCCGGCTTTGGGGCCGACCGCGACGACGGCGGCCGCCGTGCCATCCCGCCGGCGCATCGCCGCGGCGAGGTGAATGCCGTGCGTCGCGATCCAGCCGCGATCGGCCGGTGGCAGCAGCGGCAGCAGCGGACCGTCGGGTGAGAGATCGAGCGGTCCGATCGATTCCTGCAGCAGGCGATGCAACGCCGGAGTGCGGAGGCGGTCGACGGCTGCCGCCGGAAAGATCCGAACGCGCCTGGCGTCGAGCGCCTTCTGCAGCTCGTCGGCGAGAATCGCGGACGCTTCTCGGGGACCGCGTGCGCTGGCGATTCGATCCAGAACGCGCGCGAGCTCGTCATGGCGGCGGATCGTGCGCGATCGCACGCGGAAGAACGCGGTCAGTGTGCCTGACCACGACGAGGAGCTGGCGCCGAACGGCGCGTCGACGAGGACCGCGGCTGCGCTCAAGGCGGGCGCCGCGGCGAAGGACGCGACGACCGTCCAGTACATGAGCGACGCGCTCGCCGTCCCACTCGTGAACCATGCGTCGACCGGCGGCAGGAGCGTCCGAGCCACAGTCAGCAGCTCGAAGGGCGCGCCGCCCACGGCGATCGCTGCCGCCAATCGTATGACCTTGCGCCGCTCCCGCGGCGCGGCCCGCCTGGCGCGCACGAGAATGGCAAACGGCGCGCCGACCACCGTCAACGCCAGGATTCTTCCCGTGGCGAGCCGTTCGAGCGCGTCGAACCGAATGGCCAGGTTGAGGCTGAAGAGCACGCAGCCGACCAGCCATGCCGCGGCGGCCGCGAGCCGGGCGAAGCGGTCGAACGGCGCAAATCGCCGGACTCGAGGGAACCTGAGCGCGAACTGCCACAGGCACGCCGGCACGAAGGCCTGAAGGTCGACGCCGCCGAGCGCGCGCTCGATCGTCTCGGGCCACGGCGACGGCAGCACGCGCGCCGCGCTTTGCGCAAACGCCGCCGCCGAGGCGACGAACGCCGCCAGCAGCCACGGGCTGCGCGCATCGCGATCGTGGACGCGGGCGAGCGGAATCGCGGCGGCGGCAAACGCGAGCGCGAGCAGACAGGAGGTCCGTCCGGCCACGCCGCCGCCGCTCAGGGCAACGGCCGCGACGATGCCGAGGATCGCAAGCGTTTCGACCGAGGCGACGAAGGCGATGAGCAGAGCCGCGACCGGGCGGTAAGCGTGCTCGGCATCGCGGGTGGCGACGCCGGGAATGTCGCGGATGTCGGCGACGAGGCGGAGCCCGTCCAGTGCGGCCCGATCGCGCGGCGTTTTCGCCCGCGCGCGCAGCGCCGCCCAATCGATTGGCGCGCGATCGACGAACGCGGCCGCGGCGTCGGCGAGCAGCCGGGCCCGCTCAGCCATCGCGCAGTTGCCCCGCCAGCCGCCGGATCGCGCGCTCCAGCGCCATGCGGGCGGCGTTGCGGGAGCGCCCCGTCATGCAGGCGATCTGATCGTGCGAGTACTCGAGCTCCACGTGCGCGACGACGATTTCGCGATCCTGCGGGCTCAGACGGGCAAGCGCCGCGCGATATCGCGCCTCGCGCTCGCTGGCCAGCAGCGCCTCGTCCGGGCCTGCCGTGTCGGCGACACGGGCGCGGACGAACGCCGCATCGGCGTCGAGCGGCTCGTGAATGCCATGCCTCGCGATTCGCCGGTGCTCGTCGCGCATCCGGTTCTGGACTGCCGCGCGCAGGTAGGCCGCGAGCGCGCTGCGATTCTCGACGTCGAGATGACGGAAGCGGCGAAACGTGTGGAGGACCGCATCCTGCACGAAATCGGCGGTGTCGGCGGCGGTGCGCGCCCAGCGCGGGAAGCGGCGATGCGCCCAGCGCGTCAGCTCCGGCACGCAGCGATCGAGTAAGCGGCCGAGCGCGCCGGCATCGCCGCGCCGCGCGTGCGCGAGCAGGTGCAGCGACGACGTCGAGCTCCCGTCCGTCGAGCGCGCTGTCATAAACAGCGCCTGCATCGTATGCCTCGTGCTCCGGTGACACTATGGAGATATACGTTCAATTACGAGAGGTAACAAGAGTTATGCGGGATGGTGAGGGCGTTGCGGTTCGCTGATAGTTGCGACCGGGATGGCAGATACCGGCGACAGTGTCCGACTGCGGCTCGGACGAAAGGTGCAGCAGCTCAGGCAGGCGCACCGTTTGAGTCAGGAGCAACTCGCGGCGCGCGTGGGCAACACGAGCAAACATATCTCCGAGGTCGAGCTCGGCAAAGCCAACGTGAGCCTCGACGTGTTGACGGCGATTGCCGAGACATTCAACGTCGAGATCGCCGAGCTCTTTCCCGCGCGATCGTCCGACGACGGCCGGACCAAGACATACCTCGTCACGAAGGACGAAGTGGATCGGCTCGAAGACGTCGCACGCATCGTCGAGCGGATCAAGCGGACGCGAGTGAGGCGCAGCGCGAAGTAACTCCTCCGATAGCAACCGATCAGGGTTACAATCATTGACAGTAATCACGATAGGTGTTATCGTCCCCCTACTGAATGAGTGACTCGATCAGTCACACAGTCAGTCAGTGAGTGGGTGAATGGCGGGTTCAGTCAGTGACTGACTAGCGGCGGGCACGCCGCGGCGCACGCGATGGGAGCGCGTGGGGTTGCCGCGTCACGATCCGGTTCGCCACCGCAGTCAGCGTCGCGACGGCCGACGAAAGCGCCTCCAGGTCCGCCGGCGACAGCCGGTGCGGACCCTGCTGGCTGGAATCGGTGGAATTGCTGGGGCTGGGGCTGCTTGGATTGTCCGCTGTGATGGTCGCGAAGATCTCGCCGACCGGGATCATCAACGCGCGGGCGAGGCGTAGGAGTACGTCGGCGCCCGGCTCGGCTTTGCCGAGCTCGATGCGGCCAATGTACTTGTAGTTCAATTCTGCGCGCTCCGCGAGCTTTTCCTGCGACAGCCCTCTCTCCAGCCGCAACCGGCGCAGGTGCTCACCGAGCGGGCGCAAGATCGCCAGCCGCGGGCGTGGCTTTCCAACCGGCACTTTTCGGCGTGGCACGTCCGTTTCAATACCGCACCGCCGCACGCGCTGGAACCACCGATAGTGGGTATATTCGAATAATAAACACCTCTAAAGATGGTAACACCGAAGGGTACAGTCGATGAAACGGCGCTTCGACGGAAACCAGCATCCGGGCGGGTCCGAAAAGGCGGACGCCGACCTGGTCGCGGAAATGCACCTGCCGGGCAGCGACGCGCTCGGCGCACTGTTTCACCGCTACGCGCGCCTCGTCCGGCGCATCGCCGCCGACATCCTGCGGGATGAAGGCGAGGCCGAAGACGTCGCGCAGGAGGTTTTCTTCGAGATCTATCGCAAGTCCCATCAGTACGATCCCGCGCGCGGCGCCGTGCGCGTCTGGCTCCTCCAATACGCCTACCACCGCAGCCTGCGCCGCAAGGACGCCCTCCGCCGCCGCGCGGCCTACGCCGGCGAGCCGCTCGAGGGGCTCGAAGCGCCTCGCGCGGGATCCCGCCGCGACCTCACACGCCAGGAATGCCGCTGGATCATCAGCACCGGTCTCGCGCAATTGACCGAGCGTCAGCGCGCCACGCTGGAACTGGCGTGCCTCCAGGATGTCAGCCTCCGCGACGTGGCGGAGCGCCTTCGAGTATCGGTCGGCTGCGCGCGGCACTATTACTATCGCGGTCTGGCACGGCTGCGAGCCTGGGCGCAATCGCCGCCGCCGGCCTCCCGGCCGAGGCGCCGCGTCAGCCGCTCCGCGACTACGCCCGGGACAGCGCCGCGCGCTCGTCGCGCAGCGCGGCAGGCGGGCCGCGCTTGAGCAGCCGATAGAACTGGTGGCGTGACAAGCCAAGGGTCGCGGCCGCGGCGCAGGACTTGAAGCCGTGGCGTGCCAGCGCCGCGAGCGCTTCGGCTCGAGAGGGCAGCGGCCGGCACGCCGCCAGATCGGGCGCCGTTCCGAATCCAGCAGGCAGGTGCCCGGTCGTGAGTATTCGGTCGTCGCCGGCCGCGACGATCATGCGCTCGAGCGTGTTCTCGAGCTCGCGTACGTTGCCGGGCCAGTCGTAGGTGGTGAACGCCGCCCAGACCTCCTGAGCGATTGCCGGCGGAGGCCTATGGCGACGATGCGCCTGCTGCGACGCGATCGACTCGACCAACTGCCGCAGATCGCTCGTTCCGCGGCGCCGCACGGGCGGCAGGTCGAGCTCGTAGACCTTGAGGCGATAGTAAAGGTCCTCTCGAAAGCGCCCCCTTTTCACCGCCGTTAGAAGGTTGACGTGTGTGGCCGAGACGATGCGAACGTCGAATGGCGTCTCACGGCCGCTTCCGAGGCGCTGCACGGTGCGTTGCTGCAGCACGCGCAGCAGCTTGACCTGGAGATCGAGCGTCAGCTCGCCGACTTCGTCGAGGAAGATCGTTCCCCCGTGTCCGCGCTCGAACGGCCCAGGGCGATCCGTCAGTGCGCCGGTGAATGCGCCGCGCACGTGGCCGAAGAGCTCGTCCTCTGCGAGCGTGGGTGAGAGCGCCGCGCAATTGACCACGACGAATGGCGCGGCGGCGCGCGGCGACGCGCGATGAATCGCCCGGGCGACTCTCTCCTTGCCCGTGCCCGATTCACCGAGGATCAACGCCGAGACGTGGGCATCGCGCGCGACGTGCCGCATCTCGCGCTTCAGGCGAGCGATCGCGGGAGAGCGCCCATCCAGCTCCGGAAAAGGGTCCGCGTCGATCGTCATCACTTCAGGGCCTCGTCGATCGATAGAACGTCGACAAGGCCCGAATTGCACAGCTCAGGCGTTCTGGCGCGACAGGCAGACGAACGCGAGGCCGAAGGCCAGCCCGGCATAGAAATAGGCCGTATCCGAGACAGTGCGGACCTGAAGGGCCGCCTGTTCGAGCTCGTCGCGACGCTCGAAGCTCAAGGCCGCGGCATCGAGGGCGGCGCGCCACGCATCGCGCGCCTCCGCGAGATCGAGATGCGTCTGCGCTATCGATTCGATCGAGGCAAAGAGCTCGTCTTCGTTCTTCGCCGCCGGATCGAAGATCCCGCGTGCTGGCACTTTGTGCATGGCGAGCGCGGTCAGATCGCGAAGGGCACCGGCATGCCCGCGTGGGCACTCGTGATCCGCCGCATCGATGATCCAACGCAGTGTCGGATGCCAATCGGCTGAAGCCTGGACTCTCGGTTGACGACGGGTGCGGCGCATGGGGACCTCCTTCGCAGTTCGATTCGTGACGAAGGACGGCGGGCCCCCGTGATAGATGTGGCAGAATGACACGGGGCCCGTCGACCACTTTGCCTGGTTGACGGGTCATAGGCTCGGCCACGCGTTGGCGCGTGTGGTCGAGCCATCTCTTTTTTCAGGGTCTCGCGGCGGCCGGCGACGCCAGGCGTGGTGACAGGTAGGGCGCGGTCAGCTGAAACAACCAGCGAGCGACGAAAAAAATCCTAGCGCGCTCGACACCCGAACACAAGCGAAAAGGTCATGCCAACTTCGTGCGCGCGAAGCGCGCGCGCATGCGCGCACACGCGACGCGCGCTTCGATCCCTCGCCAACTCGCGATCTAACCGCAGTCTTGTGGGTTCGCGCACGCGGTACGCGCGTTGCCTGATTCGCCAATCGAGGACTGCGCGATGACACGCGATCTTCGACTGGAACGTACCCGCTTTCGCATCTCACCTCACGTGCGCGCGTCGATCTCCGGCGACGGCCTCGTGCTGCTCGACGTCCATGGCGGCTACGTCCTGGCGTCGAATGCGATCGGCGCGCGCATCTGGCAATCGATCGAGGGAGACGCCGACTGCGCCAGCATCGCCGATCGCCTCGCCGCCGATTTCGGCATCCCGATCGACCGCGCCGAACACGACGTCGTCGCCTTCATCACCGCGCTGAAGATGCGCGGGCTCGTCGACGAGGAGCCCGCATGCTGACGGCCAGGCTGTTCATGCTCACCGTCCGTGCATGGCTCGATCTGGCGTTCATCGATCTTGCGATGCTCGCCGGATTCGCGCGCGTACACGATCGCGTGCGCCGCACCGCCGTCAGAGGCAAGACCGTCGCCGGCGTTCTGCCGGAGGACGTCGTCTGGGCGGTGGACGAGGCGTGCGTGTGGTACGTGAAGCGCGCGGCCTGCCTGCAGCGATCCGCGGTCGCGACTCGACTGATGCGGCGCTGCGGAATCGCCGCGACGCTCGTGATCGGCTGCCGTCCCATGCCGTTCGAATCGCACGCCTGGGTTGAAGTCGATCGCCGCATCGTCAACGACCGGCCCCAGTACCAGAAGTTCTTCACCGTCCTCGAGCGCATCTGAGGGAGATCCGCGCGATGAGTATCCAGTCGGGAGCGTTCTTCTTCGACGGACGGACCGAGCCGGAGCTCGCGCACCGCGCGGACGCGGCATGGGAAGGGGAGTCGGCGAGCGCGCAGCCGCTGCGGTCCGCGAGCGGTCTGCTGATGACGTGGGACGGGCGCCTGGACAATCGCGACGATCTTCGGCGCCAACTTGGGCGCGCCCTCGATCGTCATGTCAGCGACGCCGCCCTGGCGTTGGCGATGTTCGAGCGCGGCGGCGTCGACGGCCTGCGCTCGCTCGTCGGCGACTGGGCGATGGTCGTCTGGGACGCGGTTCGCCGTACCGTGCTCCTGGCGCGCGACTACATGGGCGTGCGGCCTTTGTACTATTGCCGCGACGCGCGCGGCCTCCGCTGGTCGACCGATCTCGGCGAGCTCGTCGTCCGCTCGAACCGCGTCGATGCGCTGGACGACGAGTTCGCCGCTCGCTTCATGGCGATTCGGCTGTCGTCAGATCTGACGCCCTATGCCGATATCCGTGGTGTGCCGCCGGGATGCGCGATCGGCATCACCGCAGAAAGCGAGACGAGCATCCGGTTCTGGCGCGTCGAGCCCGGCTGCATCCGGTATCGAGACATTCGCGATTACGACGAGCATCTGCGCGCGTTGTGGAGCGACGCGGTCGGCGCACGGCTCCGCTCGGCGGGAACGGTCTGGGCCGAACTGAGCGGCGGCTTCGATTCGTCCTCTGTCGTCTGCATGGCGGATGCGCTGATTCGCGACGGTCGAGTCGCTGCCAGTGGCATTCAACCGATCTCTCACGTCGCGGTGAACTCTCCGGAAGGCAACGAACGAGCGTTCATCGACGCTGTGGCATCGCAGGTAGGCGTGCCGAGCACCATCATCGGCATAGAGGAGCACGAGCAGCGGCGATCTCCGGACGAATGGGTGACGCCGTACGCGCCGCGCGGCATTCAAGTCGCGTCCGAGGAGACGGTCGCCCGGAACGGCGGGCGAGTCATCCTGTCCGGACGTCTCGGCGACCTGGTGATGGGGTGCTGGCCGGACAACAGCGCGGCGGTCTTCGATGATTTCGAATCCGGACGCGTCGCGACGGCGTTGTCGAAGGTGCGGCTATGGAGCCGGGCGACGAAGACACCGTTCGTCGCGATCGCGGCGGCGCTGCTGCGTGACGGCGTTCGCTCGCACGTGATCGAGGGCGACATGAACGAGACGCAGCTGGCCGGCGTCGACCTGCTGTCCGCGTCGCTTCGACCCCTCGCGCTCGAGCCGGCGGTGCTGGCCGATTGGTGTGGTCCTTGCCGACGCTCGGTCCGCGGCCTCGCCGCCGGCGTGGCGAACAACTGCCGCGGCGCCCGTCTCGAGGCGCGCAGCACGTCGCCGCTCGTAACGTATGCCTATCCGTTCGCGCACCGGCCGCTCGTGGAATTCGTCCTGGCGATTCCGGGCGAGATCCTGAGCGCACCCGGAACGATCCGCGCGTTGATGCGGCGTGCGTTCAAAGGCCTCGTGCCCGATCGCATCCTGCTTCGCCAATCGAAGGGCTATTACCCGCCGGCAGCCATGCGCTCCACGCGGCGGCGGCTCGCGATGCTGCCGCCAGTCGGCCAGTTCGAAGTCGTTCGCCGCGGCTGGATCGACGGCGGACGGCTCGACGCGGCTGTCCGCGCGGTCAGAGATGGGGCCGGCCACAACGGTGGAGGAGTGCAGCGCGCCCTCCTCCTCGAGGAGTGGCTGGCCGGACGCAAGCGGCGGGCGCCCGCCGCCATCCCAAACAGAGAGGAGGTGACAGCACATGGAGTACTCATCGCCTGAGCTCATCGAACTCGGTCGCGCGGAGATGCTCGTTCTCGGCAATCCGTTCGGCGAGGACGACAACCTGAACTCGAAGGACACCCAGCCGGCTCTCGGCCTGGCCCTCGGCCTCGACGACTAGCACCTTTCAGCGTGCTGAGTGAGAGGAGGTGACAGTCATGGAGTACGCATCGCCTGAACTCGTCGAAGTGGGCCGAGCTGAAGTGCTCGTCCTCGGCATCGACGGCGGAATGGAAGATCACGTTGGCTCGACCGAAACACGGCCGCCGATGGGCCTCGTCCTCGGTCTCGACGAGTAGTGCACTCTGCTTCCGCCTTCGGTGTGCGCAGCCGAGGGCGGAAGCGTTTCATCGCCATGGAGCAGGTTCTTCATCTGTTGATCGTCGATGCCGACGGCCGCGAGGCGCTGGCCCGCTTCGGCGACAAGGTCGGGATCGGCATCGACGCGAAGGACGGCCGGGTCGCCGTGCGCGGCTGGGTCGACGTCTCCGACGTCGGCGCCCTCGATCTCGCCCGCTTGATGGCCGAGCGTGGCGTCAAGACGATCGTTTACACCGACATCGCCCGCGACGGCATGCTGATCGGCCCGAACGTCGAGGCGATGCGGCGCATGGCCGAGGCCGTCCCCAACGTATCGGTGATCGCCTCCGGCGGCGTCGCGGCGCTCGGAGACGTGCTCGATCTGGCGAACACCGGCTCCACCGGCGTGATCGTCGGAAAGGCGATCTACACCGGCAACGTCGACCTGGCCGAGGCGATTCAAGCGCTGGCCGCGCGCCAGCCCGAAGGGAGCGCGGGCGCGTGCTGACACGGCGCATCATCCCCTGCCTGGACGTCAACAACGGACGGGTCGTCAAAGGCGTGACCTTCGAGCAGCTGCGCGACGCCGGCGACCCGGTCGCCCTGGCGGAGGTCTATAACCGCGAGGGCGCCGACGAGCTGGTTTTCTACGACATCACCGCCTCCGCCGAGGGTCGCGAGACGATCGTCGACGTCGTCCGCAGGACGGCCGACGCGGTCTTCATCCCGCTGACGGTCGGCGGCGGCGTCCGCACGGCCGAGGACGTTCGGGTCATGCTCCAGGCCGGCGCAGACAAAGTCTCGCTC
>Ga0081539_10007422_pt1 | contig 10003 bp, 10 predicted proteins | sample TabmetS4T2R2_FD_71023 | JGI IMG/M metagenome (GOLD analysis project Ga0081539, IMG submission 71023) | Tabebuia heterophylla rhizosphere microbial communities from the University of Puerto Rico - S4T2R2 | ecosystem: Host-associated > Plants > Roots > Rhizosphere ...
CTGCTCTCCGGTGAGGACGGCGATCGCGTAGCCGATGTCTCCGCGAGTCACCGGCTGCCCGGGGCGGAAGTTCTCGACGCTCGGGCCCATCAGGCCCGCCTCGACGACGGTGCGGATCTGCGGCCGCGCCCAGGAGGCGGCCTGCCCGGCGGGCGCCGCGACGAGCGCGGACAGAATCGCAAGGAGGATGAGACCCCGGCGCACCCGGTTGCTATCGGAGCCGGTGTTGGTCGCCTTTAATCTTTGCTCCCTCGATGGAGCCCGAGATCGTGCCCGAGCCGTCCGCCGGCGACCGAGAGGCGCTCGACGAGGCGCTCGCGCGCCTCGTGTCGGAGCGCGACGACCCCTACAGCGAGTGGTGGCGAGCCGGAATCCGCGACCTCGTCACGCCTGAAGAAGAGCCCGCTTGACGGCGAGGCGCCATTCCGCGAGCAGCCGGCGCGCTTCGTTCCCGTCCCCGGACGGCTCGTAGCGGGCCGCGAGCGTGCGCGCGGCGGCGACCTCGGCGGGGCTCTTCCACGTGCCGACGGCGAGGCCTGCGAGCGCCGCGGCACCGAGCGCGGTCGTCTCCCTCTCCGCTGGGACCTCGACCGTTACCCCGGTGAGATCCGCCTGCAGCTGCAGGAGGAACGCGTTCTCGGCACCGCCGCCGTCAGCTCGCAGGACGTCGGGCGCCCCGCCCATTGCCTCGAACACGTCCGTCGTCTGGAAGGCGATCGCCTCGAGGGCTGCGCGCACGAGATGGGCGCGCGTCGTCCCGCGGCTCAGGCCGGAGATGACACCTCGCACCTCGGGCGCCCAGTGCGGCGAGCCGAGCCCGGTGAGCGCGGGTACGAAGTAGACCCCGTCGTTGCTATCCACGGAGCGCGCCAGCGCCTCGCTCTCGGCCGCGTCACCGAGGATCCCGAGCCCGTCCCGAAGCCACTGGAGCGCAGCCCCCGTCACGAACACGGATCCCTCGAGCGCGTAGACCGCCGATGCGCCGCCGAGCTGCCAGGCGACCGTGCGGACGAGGCCCTCGGGGGCCGTGCCAGGCTCCGAGCCCGAGTTGACGAGCACGAAGCTTCCGGTTCCGTACGTGACCTTCGCTTCCCCAGGCTCGAAGCACGCTTGCCCGAAGAGGGCGGCCTGCTGGTCGCCCGCGATCCCCGCGATCGGCAAGCGTGCGTCGAGGAGCTCGGCTTCCCCGAGGATGCCGCTCGAGGGGACGAGACTCGGCAGGATCGAATCCGGGACGCCGAACAGCGCGAGGAGCTCGGGGTCCCAGGTGAGCGACTCGAGGTTGAAGAGAAGCGTGCGCGACGCGTTCGAGACGTCCGTCGCGTGCACGTCGCCGCCGGTCAGCTTCCAGACGAGCCAGGAGTCGACCGTCCCGAAGGCGAGCCGAGCGGCCTGGTGCTCCGACAGGATCCACTCGAGCTTCGTGGCGGAGAAGTACGGATCCGGGACGAGGCCGGTGCGGTCCCTGATCAGGTCTCGCGGCAGCTCCTTGCAGCGCTCGGCGGTGCGGCGGTCCTGCCAGACGATGGCGCGGTGGACCGGCCTCCCCGTTCGCCGGTCCCAGACGACGGTCGTCTCCCGCTGGTTGGTGATGCCGATGGCGTCGAGGTCGCCCGCCCGAACGCCTGCGGCTGCGAGCGCGTCTTCGGCCGCGCCGAGCACGGACTGCCAGAGGTCCTCGGGATCGTGCTCGACCCAGCCGGGGCGCGGGAAGTATTGCGGCACCTCGCGGTAGCCGCGCCCGCGCGGCCGAAGCTCCTCGTCGACGACGAGGCATGCGGTTCCCGTCGTCCCCTGGTCTATTGCCAGAATCACGATGGTCAGAGGGGCAGCTCGAAGGACTCGACGACGAGCAGCGGGACGAACCCCTGCCGGCGATACAGGCGCAGCGCCGGAAGGTTGTCAGCGCGGACGGAGAGCCCGAGCGCCTCGCCCGGCTGGTGCTCCCAGTAGTCGGCGAGCGCGCGGCTGAGGACGTAGCCGCCTACGCCCTGGGATCGCTCCGCCTCCGTGACACCGAGGTGGTACACCCACCGGTCGCTGGGATCGATGTCGACGAGCGCGAGGGTGTTGCCTTCCGCTTCGGCCAGGTAGACGGTGCCCGCCTCGAGACCGGTTTCCCAGGCAGTGTCGGGGAAGTGCCCGTCCGGGAAGCACTCGCGATAGAGAGCGAGCGTCGTTCGTAGGTCGGTCGGCCGCCCGCGCCGAACGGTGATGCCTGGAGGTCCCGCCTCGATCGGCCGGTGGCCTTCCGGCGTGACCCGGAAGATCGCATTCGCGGTCCCGAACGCGCGGAAGCCGGCGCGCTCGAGCAGCATCCTGCCCTGGAGGTTCCTCGATCCGACCGCGGCGACGACCCGCTCAACGCCGCGGGCCTCCGCGCGCTCGATCGACGCCTCGAGGAGGACGGTGCCGCGTTTTTCGCCCCGGAACTCCGGCGCGACGAGCGGGCCGAAGAGGTCCGCGTGCTCCCATCCCGGCGAGACCTCGACGCCCCCGAACGCCACGACCGCACCGTCCTCCTCCCCGACCAGCAGCGTCTCGCCTGGATCGACGTCCCAGTCAGCGAGCTCGCTCTCCAGTTCCTCCCGCGTGTTCCAGAGCGGGTTGCCGACCTGCTCGGCCGGCCGCTGCAAGGCATGGCGGGAAAGCTCGAGGACGGCCGCGCGGTCGTCGGGACGGAAGCTGCGCAGGTTGCTCATGAATGCGACATGAGCCGACAGGGTGCATGTTTACACCCGCGCGGAGGGCGGCCTCGTTGGACGGCCGCAGTTCGTGCCGTCTACGCGGCCGCTGGAGTCTGCAGATTCGTCAGCGGCCCGGCGGCGCAAGCCGACGCGGCGCGCCGGCTTGGGCGCTACCTCATCACCACGATCTTGTCGATATAGCCGACGTAGTAGTCGCACCCGACGGTCTTCCCGCCGTCGCACTTCGGCTTTCCACCGATGGAGAGCGGCCATGTGTTCGAGATGCTTCCGGTCCACGTCCGGTTCGTCTTGGGTGTGCCGCCGTCGACTGTGATCGTGACGCCTGTCGTTCGGCGATCGCAGCGAACGGTGTGCCACTTGTTGTCCGCGACGACCCCCCTCGACCAGACGGCCGATCGGTGCACGACGCCGAGGAAATTGCAGCCGACCTTGCCGTCGAACAGAGGGATCTTCCACATGCCGCCGCCGGTCTGGGACTGGCCCTTCTGGATGATGTTCTGATCGCCGAAGGAGCTGGTCTTGAAGCGCATGACCACGGTGAAGTTCGCGGTGCCCGGATTGAGCTTCGAGCTGGTCACCTTGATGAGCCGCTCCGGGTGGGCACTGTTCCACCTGTTTTCGGACAGCCAGCGGTAGCCCTTCGCGCCGTCGCTGGTGACGCCCGTCACGACCGCGGATCCGATCGTCCCGTTGAGGCCCGAGCCGCTGCTGTCGTGCATCGTCGTCGCACCCGCGCCCTCGTTCATCTCCCAGTCGGCGACCACCGCGCCGAACGCGGAGGCGGTGCCGATGGATGCGCAGACGAGCAACAGCACCGCGGTCACCAGACCCGCACGGCGCAGATCGGCCGATGCCGCTCTCAGCAAACGCATCTGCGGGGACAAAGATACCCGCGCGGTTGCGGAAACTATGCGCGCGAGCGGGGGGTTCGAAGCGCTTTTACGAACTCCTTACCTCGGGGGGACGAGCGCCTACGCCGGCTGCTGTCCCCGGAACACTCGGGGCGCGCTGAGGAGGTAGTCGAGCCCGGAGATCCACGTGAAGAGCAGCGCGACGAGCGTCGCCCACCACGCCACGTCGTGCGAGAACGCTCCGCCTGCGGCCAGGCCGGCGAGGCCCGCAGCGACCGCCTGCATTCCCGTCTTGAGCTTGCCCAGATCGCGCGCACCGATCACGACCCCCCGCTCGAGCGCGGCCAGCCGCAGCCCGGTGAGCAGGAACTCGCGCGAAACGATGGCAGCCACCATCCACGCGGGGACGATCCCGACGAGCACGATGAACGTCGCCATCACGAGCAGCTTGTCGGCTACCGGGTCGAGGAGGCGTCCGAGATTGGACGACCGCCTGGTCCGTCGCGCGTACCACCCGTCCAGCCAGTCGGTGGCCATCGCGACCGCGAAGACCGCCGTGGCCCAGTACGCGTGGCCGACGAAGTCCCACGTGAACAGGACGACCACCACCGGCACGGCGAGCGCGCGCGCGGCCGTGAGCTGGTCCGAGAGGTGCACGGCAGGGAAGAATAGGTGCGCCCGTGCCGCTCTTCTCCAAAGTCCTGGTCGCAAATCGAGGCGAGATCGCGATCCGCATCTTCAGAACGCTTCGCGATCTCGAGATCGGCGCCGTCGCCGTCTATTCGGAAGCCGACCGCGGCTCTCTCCACGCGGCGGTCGCAGACGAGGCGTTTCTCGTCGGGCCGGGCCCGGCTGTCGAGAGCTACCTCCACCAGGAGCGCATCCTCGAGGCGGCTCGGAAAGCCGGTGCCGAGGCGATCCACCCTGGTTACGGCTTCCTCGCCGAGAACGCGTCGTTCGCGCGTGCAGTCGTCGCTGCGGGGCTCACCTGGATCGGCCCCCCGGCGGACGCGATCGAGCTCATGGGCTCGAAGGTGGCGGCCCGGGAGCGCATGGCGGCCGCGGGCGTGCCCATCATCCCCGGGACGACGGAGCCCGTTGAGGGGGCCGAGGTCGTCGTCCGCCTCGGCGAGGAGTACGGCTGGCCGATCGCGATCAAGGCCTCGGCCGGCGGCGGCGGCAAGGGGCTCAAGGTCGTAGCTGCGCCCGACGAAGCCGAGCGCGCCCTCGCCTCTGCCCGCCGCGAGGGCGAGTCGTACTTCTCCGACTCGACCGTCTACGTCGAGAAGTTCATCGAGGACCCGCGCCACGTCGAAGTGCAGGTGCTCGCCGACGACCATGGGAATGTCGTCCATCTCGGGGAGCGCGACTGCACGATCCAGCGGCGGCACCAGAAGATCGTCGAGGAGACGCCGTCTCCGGCGGTCACGCCGGAGCTGCGAGAGCGAATCGGCTCGGTTGCGGTCGACGCGGCCCGAGCAGTGGGCTACAGGAGTGCGGGCACCATTGAGGGTCTCCTCGACCGGGAAGGGAACTACTGGTTCCTCGAGATGAACACGCGCATCCAGGTGGAGCACACGATCACCGAGCTCGTCACGGGAGTCGATCTCGTGCGCGAGCAGGTTGCGATCGCCGCGGGCGAGCCGACGAGCGTGCGGCAGGACGAGCTCCGCTTCAGCGGGCACGCGATCGAGTGCCGCATCAACGCGGAGGACCCGGCCAACGGGTTTCTCCCGTCGCCGGGCGTGATCACGGCGTATCGCGAGCCCGCCGGGCCGGGGATCCGGATCGACTCCGGCGTGACCGAGGGATCCGAGGTGGTCGGTCTCTACGACCCCTTGATCGCAAAGCTCTGCGCCTGGGACGTCGACCGGGAGCGCGCGCGCCTGCGGATGCTCCGTGCTCTCGACGAGCTGGTCGTGGAGGGAGTCACGACGCTTCGGGGCTTCCATCTGGCGCTGCTGCGCCACCCGTGCTTCGTCGAGGCCACCACGTGCCATGGCCTTGTCGAGTCCGAGGAGCTTGCGCAGCAGGCTGAGCAGTTGTCTCATGTGACAACGACAGTAGCGCGCACGTCGGACGGCCGCCTGCGCGAGCGAGTCGTCGAGCTCGAGCTCGACGGCCGCCGCTACGACGTCAAGCTGCTCCAGCCCGAGCCGCCGCACGCCGAGCTCGCCCGGCGGCGACGCGAGCGTGCCGGCGCAGGCGGCTACCACGCGGCTGCGAAGGAGGCCGTCGTCAGCCCCATGCAGGGCACCGTCCTCGCCGTCGAGGTGGCGGAGGGCGAGGAGGTGGATGCGGGACAGGTCGTCTGCGTCGTCGAGGCGATGAAGATGGAGAACGAGATCAGGGCGCACCGGCACGGGACTGTGAGCGAGCTCTCGATCGCACCCGGGGAGCCGGTGCAGAGCGGGCAGGTGATCTGTGTCGTGACGCAGGAAGGAGCGTCGGCGGCGGGGGACTAGGCTTGTAAGGTCCGCCTCACACGAGCGGATACCCTATTGGGGTGGCGGTCAGCGTGAAACGGGCCCTGTGCGCCGACGTCTCCGGCGCGGCGAGCGAGCAGCTCGCGGCAACCGCGAGCCGGGTCGATCGCTGGCTGCTCGTCGAGTACCGAGGCCTCTGGGACCGCGATGTTCTCGGCGGCAGCCTCCTGTCGGAGCGGCTGAAGGGGCACCTGCGCGAGCAGCTCGGCAGGCTCGGCCATTCGCGCCTTCTTTTCATCAAGCAGCCGGTGCGCCGGCGCCACGCGCGCCGGATGCTCTACCTCGGCAACTCCCGGCCCGGCGAGGAGAGCCTGCACGCGCTCGAATTCGAGCACCACGACGATCTCCTCCACTACGACTTCGCCGACGCGATGCTCTCGGGCGGGCTGCCGGGCGTCCCCGTGGAGCATCCGCTTCTGATCGTGTGCACCCACGGGAAGCGAGACCGGTGCTGCGCCAAATACGGACGCCCGCTGTACGACGGGCTGCGCGCGAAGGTCGATCCCGCCTGGGTGTGGCAGTCCACCCACGTGGGTGGCGACCGCTTTGCGGGCAACGTGGTGCTGCTTCCCGAGGGCCTCTACTTCGGCCGCGTGGGCGACGACGACCTCGACCCCCTGCTCGATTCCTATTTCGAGCGACGCATCCATCTCGACCGCTACCGCGGCCGCTCGGCCTACACCTTCGTCGTCCAGGCCGCGGAATGTGCCCTGCGCGCAGCCGAAGGCCTCGACGGGATCGACGACGTCGCGCTGAGGCGGGTCGCGCGGCGCGGCGAAGGGTGGCGGGTGACGCTGTCCGTCAAGGGGGGGACGCGGAAGATCGACGTCGCGACGGAGCTGGCCGAGGAGCCCGTGTATTTGACCTGCGGCTCGCCTACTGCGCAGCGTCCTCGCCGATACTCGGCGACGCTTCTATAAGGCGGAGGAAGCCCTCGCGGACGAGGCGGCGTACGAGCACCAGGCGGCTCTCGTCGTCGAGCTCACCGGGGATCTCGGCGGCCGCGAACCCGTCGTCCGCCCGGACGATGAACTCGATCTCCTCCTCGAGAGCAGTCGGCAGGGTGACCGTTTTCCCCTCGAACCGCAGCGTCGTGCCGTCGAGGTCGAAGAGGACGGTCGATCGCCGCTCGACAGGCGTCTCGAGCGTCAGCGAATCGAGCGCCCGAATCTGACTGAGCTGATCCGGAAGCACCGGCCGCCGAGTCGACACGAGCCGCCGGCGCCGTCTCTCGGCCACGTCCTCTTCCCCTAGGCGCGCGCGCAGGAGCTCGAGCAGCTCCTCGGCGTCTCCTTCCGGCGAGCGCCTGAAGGCCACGTCGTCCGCACACTGCGCGAGCGCGGACTTGAACGCGTCCAGCCACGTGTAGACGTTGACCCCGACCGTGATGTGCAGGGAGTCGGTCGAGGATGTCGCGGCTTCGTGGAGCCAACCGCGCGGGAGGTAGAGAGTGTCGCCGGGCTTGAGCGTCACGTCGAGCACCGGCGCGCCGGGCTCGCCGTGCTCGGCTCGGTACTTCTGATCCTTCAGCGGCAGCTCGACCGCCGGCTCGTAGACGAACCAGCGCTTCTCGCCCGCGACCTGGAGGGAGAAGACGTCGTGCGTGTCGTGGTGCACGGGGAGACCCTGCGCCTCCCGCGGCGTGAAGTACGCGTTCGCCTGGGCCGGGTGGCCGAGCTCGACCTCGAGGACGCGGCAGAACTCCGCGAGGGGAGGCCAGCTGTGGTGCAGACCCTGGAGCACGAGCGTCGCTCCGGCCTCCCACTCCGAGATGACCCTTCCGATCTCCGCGGTGCCGGTGAACGGAGCGGGCCGCCACGGGACGTCCGTCGTGTAGGTGGGGACGTCGAGCTTGGCCCCCGCCTTCACGAGCCGTAAGCCCGGGTACCGAAGGCCGCCAGAGCAGAGAAGCCGCTCGACGTCGGCGATCGAAAGCAGGTCGTCGAATCGACCGCCCTCTTCGCGCGCGACGACGAGCGGCTTCCGCTCCCAGTGCTCGGCGAGGAACTCCTCCGCCGGGACCGGGTCGATCGAGCGCTCGAGGGCGCTGGTGGTTCGGCCGACGCTGCCGGTGGGCGGTGCCGGTCGGGCCACCTCAGCTAGCTCGGGTCGGTGGAGTCGGCGTCGGCGTCGGAGCTATCCGCGTCGGCGTCGTCGGAGTCCGAATCCGCGCTGTCCATGTCGTCCGAATCGGACGGCATCGCGCTACCTTCGTCGTCGGACTCCATCCTGGTCTCGATGTCGTCGTCCTGGAAGCTCGTCATGTCACTCCTCTCGGCTGGCTGGCCGCGGAAGGCTACAACGCCCCGGGCATGCCCGTGAGGCGAGGGCCTTGAACCCGCCAACGGGTACACTCGCCGCCGCTCGATGGACCTCTACGAGTACCAGGGGAAACAGCTCTTCGCCCGCTTCGGCATCCCCGTCTCCGACGGAAGGCTCGCCACCAGCTCCGAGGAGGCGAGGAGCGCGGCCGAGGAGTTGGGTGGGGCGGTCGTCGTCAAGGCACAGGTGCTGACGGGCGGGCGCGGCAAGGCGGGCGGGATCAAGCTGGCGGCTTCACCCGAGGACGCGGCTTCGGAGGCCGAGGGAATCCTCGGCATGGACATCCGAGGCCACCGCGTCCGGCACGTCTGGATCGAGAAAGCCTCGGACATCGCGAAGGAGTACTACCTCTCGGTCACGTTCGACCGGGGCGAGAAGAAGCCGCTCTTCATGCTCACGACCGAGGGCGGCGTCGACATCGAGGAGGTGGCGGAGTCCAATCCAGAGGCGCTGGCCAGGCTCCACATCGACCCGCTCGTCGGCTTCCAGCCCTTCCAGGCGCGCTGGCTCTGCTTCACGGCCGGCGTCGACGACCCGGACGAGCAGAAGCAGGTGATCGGGATCGTGGGGCGGCTCTACGAGGCGTTCGTGGGGGCGGACGCCATGCTCTGCGAGATCAACCCCCTGATCGTGACGCCCGCGGGCGAGGTGAAGGCGCTCGACTCGAAGTTCACGGTCGACGACAACGCCCTCTATCGCCATCCCGACATCGCGGAGATGCGGGACGTCGAGGCGGGCGACCCGCAGGAGCGACTCGCGCGCGAGAAGGGCGTGACCTACGTCAAGCTCGACGGCGAGATCGGCATCCTCGGGAACGGCGCCGGCCTCGTCATGTCGACGCTCGACGTCATCGCGCAGGTGGGCGGGCGTCCTGCGAACTTCTGCGACCTGGGAGGCGGTGGCGACGCCGAGGGCGTCGTCGACGCGCTCGAGGTGATCACCGCCGATCCGCAGGTGAAAGGGATCCTCTTCAACATCTTCGGCGGCATCACCCGCGGTGACGAGGTCGCGCGCGGAATCCTCGAGGCGCTCGAGCGGATGACGATCGACCTCCCCATCGTCGTGCGGCTCGACGGGACGAACGCGGAGGACGGGCGCGCCATGCTCGCGGAAGCGGCGCCGTCGAACCTTCACGTCGAGGAGACGATGCTTTCGGCGGCGGAGCGGGTGGTCGAGCTGGCGGGGTCGCGATGAGCGTGTGGGACGAACGGGCTGAGGCCTACCGCCGGAGCCGGGAGCACAGCGAAGGCTGGGATCTCGAAGTGCTGGTCGAGTGGGCGGCCGGGCACGAGACGGCGCTCGACGTCGCGACCGGGGGCGGGCACGTCGCTCGGCGCCTGCGGGAGGCGGGCCTGCAGGTGGTGAGCGCCGATCCCTCATCGGGGATGCAGCCGGACGTGGTTTGCCCGGCCGAGGACCTGCCGTTCGAGGATGCGAGCTTCGACGTGGTGGCCTGCCGGCTGGCGGCGCACCACTTCCAGGACGTCGAGGCGGGAATGGCGGAGATGTCGCGTGTGGCGAAGGAGCTCGTGCTCGTCGTCGACAACCTCTGGATGGGCCGCGACGACGAGCAGGCGAGCCGGCTGCGCGACCCCTCCCACGTGCGGAACTACAGCGCCGAGGAGGGGCGAGGCCT
>Ga0081539_10007423_pt1 | contig 10002 bp, 8 predicted proteins | sample TabmetS4T2R2_FD_71023 | JGI IMG/M metagenome (GOLD analysis project Ga0081539, IMG submission 71023) | Tabebuia heterophylla rhizosphere microbial communities from the University of Puerto Rico - S4T2R2 | ecosystem: Host-associated > Plants > Roots > Rhizosphere ...
GCCCGGTGGAAGGCGGCCGTCACCGCCTCCTCGGCGAACGACATGCCGTCGATCAGGCAGAGCGCAAAGCGGCCGAGGCCGGCGCGGCCCGAAATCTTCTCGGCAAGCTCGCGCTTCAGCCGTTCGACCGTGTCCGCAATGCTGTCCATGCTGGTCGCGGCGATGTTCTCGATCATCGCCGTGACGACCGTAAAGCGTTCGCGCGGCAGCAGCACTGCGAGGGCTTCGCCATCGCTGATGCCGTTCGGCGTGATCTCGCCAGCGGTTGTGCAGCCGGCATAAGAGAGCCTCGGCGCATGCGTTTCCATGGCGGCGGCGAGCGATTTCGTATCGAAAGCTGAAAGCGAATGGAACAGGAAGGCGAAGCCGGCACCGTGCCTGCCGGCCTGCTCTACAACTGCCGCGGCAAACTTGTCGGCCGGCCCTTCGGCGAAGGGAATGGCGACGATGCCGCACGCATATTCGGCTTGCAATATCAACTTTCCCGAACGCTCCTCCAAGAGCCATTCTTCCGGCTTGTATATAGTGCGCCGGTAGGCACCATCATCGCCGCAGGCGCTTGATTTGGCAATGTTGGCAGGGGCCACGTTTTCCGCCGAAAGTACAATATACCCCCTTGAAGCCGAGCAGCATTCTGATCATGCTCCTTATCTGAACCGGGGCGGGGAGAGCGCGGCCGCGACCCGGAAGACAAGCCGGAGCGAGGCGACAAGCGCTTCCTGAGGAGGAACCGAACGCATGTCTGAAGTGTCTCTTGTCGTCAACGGCCGCAAAGTCAGCGGCAATGTCGAAGACCGCACGCTGCTGGTCCAATTTCTTCGGGAAAATCTGGGACTTACGGGAACGCATGTCGGCTGCGACACCTCGCAGTGCGGCGCCTGCGTGGTGCATGTCGACGGCAAGGCGGTGAAATCCTGCACGATGCTCGCGGCCCAGGCTTCAGGCTCGAATGTCGTTACAATTGAAGGACTTGCGGACGGCGCGGAGCTGCACCCGGTGCAGGCCGCCTTCCGCGAGCATCACGGGTTGCAATGCGGCTTCTGCACGCCTGGCATGATCATGGCCGCGGCCGACATGATCAACCGTCATCCCCAAGGGTTGGACGAGCAGACGGTCAGGGCGGAGCTCGAAGGCAACATCTGCCGCTGCACGGGATATCACAACATCGTCAAGGCGATACTGGCGGCTTCTCAAGCAATGTCGAAGGGCGCGGGCGCAGCACAGCAGGCGGCGTGAGGTTTTGCGCCGTGGATAAGAATGGCGATCTGCGACCGGTGAACAAACCATAATGCGCTGAGTATTCAGCAGCTTATCGCAGATGCGCAACGGCAGGCCAGGCCATTTTCATTCACAGCAGGGTTCGGGAGGAGAATTCTGATGGGTATCGAAGGCATCGGCGCCCGCGTGGCGCGAAAAGAGGACAAGAGGTTCATCACTGGTCTCGGCCGCTATGTCGACGACATGGTCGTGCCCGGAATGAAGCATGCGGTGTTCGTCAGAAGCCCGCACGCGCATGCCGACATCGAGGCGATCGACACGAGCGAGGCTCTTGCGAAGCCGGGCGTGATCGGCGTGCTGACCGGCAAGGAGCTGAAGGCCGACGGCATCGGCAATCTGATCTGCGGCTGGATGATCAAGTCGCATGACGGCGCGCCTATGAAGATGGGCGCCTGGTCGCCGCTCGCGGTCGACCGGGTGCGCTATGTCGGCGATGCGGTGGCGGTCGTGGTGGCCGACACGAGGGACAAGGCGCGCGACGCCGCCGAGGCGGTGGCCGTGACCTACAGGGAGCGGCCGGCCGTGACCGACGCGGTGAAGGCGATGCAGCCCGGCGCGCCGCAGCTCCATCCCGAGGCGGAAGACAATCTGATCTTCGACTGGGGGCTGGGCGACGCGGCGGCGACGGATGCGGCGATCGCCAGGGCAGCGCATGTGACGAAGCTGCGTATCGTCAACAACCGGCTGGTGCCGAACGCCATGGAGCCGCGCGCCGCGCTCGGCCATTACGACAAGGCCGAAGAGCACTTCACCTTGTGGACGACATCGCAGAACCCTCATGTCGCCCGCCTGGTGCTGAGCGCCTTCTATAATGTCGCGCCCGAGAACAAGCTGCGCGTGATCGCGCCCGATGTCGGCGGCGGCTTCGGCTCGAAGATCTACATCTATCCGGAAGAGATCGTCTGCTGCTGGGCTTCCAGGCGCACCGGCGTGCCGGTGAAATGGGTCGCCGATCGCAGCGAAAGCTTCCTGTCGGATGCGCATGGCCGCGACCATGTCAGCGACGTGCAGATGGCTTTCGATGCCGACAACAGGATCATCGGGCTGAAGGTCGACACGATCGCCAATCTCGGCGCCTACATGTCGCTGTTCTCATCCTGCGTGCCGACCTATCTCTATGCGATGCTGCTGTCGGGCCAGTACGATATCCCCGCGATCTACGGCAATGTGCGGACCGTCTACACCAACACCACGCCGGTCGATGCCTATCGAGGGGCAGGGCGGCCGGAGGCCACCTACCTGCTCGAACGCACCATCGAAACGGCCGCGCGTGAGCTTGGCCTCAGCCCGGCCGAGCTGAGGCGCAAGAACTTCATCAGGACGTTCCCGCATCAGACACCGGTCATCGTAAACTACGACGCGGGCGACTACGAAGCCTCGCTCGATGCGGCGATGCAGGCGGCCGACTATGCCGGCTTCCCGGCAAGGCGAGAGCAGGCGAAGACGCGCGGCAAGCTGCGCGGCATCGGCATGAGCTGCTACATCGAGGCGTGCGGCATCGCGCCGTCGGCCGCGGTCGGCTCGCTGGGCGCCGGCGTCGGCCTGTGGGAATCGGCCGAGGTGCGCGTCAACGCGGTCGGCACGATCGAGGTGCTCACCGGCTCGCACAGCCACGGCCAGGGCCACGAGACCACCTTCGCGCAGCTCGTTTCGGGACGCTTCGGCGTGCCGATGGAGCAGGTATCGATCGTGCATGGCGACACCGACAAGGTGCAGATGGGCATGGGCACCTACGGTTCGCGCTCCGGCGCGGTCGGCATGTCGGCGATCGCCAAGGCGCTCGACAAGGTCGAGGCCAAGGCCAAGAAGATCGCCGCCCATCTGATGGAGGCGGACGAAGGCGACATCGTCATCGAGAACGGCGAGTTGAAGGTCGCCGGCACCGACAAGAAGGTGCCGTGGTTCCAGGTGGCGCTCGCCGCCTACACCGCGCACAACCTGCCGGCCGGCATGGAGCCGGGCCTGAAGGAGACCTCCTTCTACGATCCGGCGAACTTCACCTTCCCGGCGGGCTGCTACATCTGCGAGGTCGAGGTCGACGCCGACACCGGCCACACCGACATCGTGCAGTTCATTGCGGCCGACGATTTCGGCAACATCATCAACCCGATGATCGTCGAGGGCCAGGTGCATGGCGGGCTCGCGCAGGGCATCGGCCAGGCGCTGCTCGAAGGCGCCTATTACGACCCCGACAGCGGCCAGCTCGTGACCGCGAGCTACATGGACTACACCATGCCGCGCGCCAGCGACCTGCCGTCGTTCCAGGTATCGAGCACGAACACGCCGTGCCCGAACAACCCGCTCGGCATCAAGGGCTGCGGCGAGGCGGGTGCGATCGGCTCGCCGCCGGCCGTCATCAACGCGATCACCGATGCGATAAGCAACAACGAGCTTTCGATGCCTGCCACGCCGCAGACGGTGTGGAAGGCGTTGAAGAAACATTGAGGCAGTAGGGACTAGGCAGTAGGCAGTAGGGATGGAAGAAGCAGGATAGCGCGGTAACAAGGGGATTTGCTGGCCCCAGTTTCTACTGCCTACTGCCTATTCCCTACTGCCTCTCTTCTCCAGGGAGCGAACCCAGATGTATTCCGTCAACTACCACCGCGCCATTTCGGTCACCGAGGCCGTCAACAGGGTCAAGGGCGGGGGCGGCAAGTTCCTGTCGGGCGGCATGACGCTGATCCCGGCCATGAAGACCAGGCTTGCCTCGCCCCCAGAAGTCGTGGACCTCGCCCATATCGCCGAACTGAAGGGCATCAAGATCGCCGGCGGCGCCGTGACAATCGGGGCGGGGACCACCCATGCCGAGGTGGCGAACGATGCCGCGCTCAAGGCGGCGGTGCCGGCGGTGTCCTATCTCGCGGGCCATATCGGCGACCCGCATGTGCGCCACAAGGGCACGATCGGCGGCTCGATCGCCAACAACGACCCGGCCGCCGACTATCCGGCGGCGTTGCTGGCGCTGGACGCGACGATCGTCACGAACGAGCGCGAGATCGCGGCGGGCGACTTCTTCACCGGCCTGTTCGAGACCGCGCTGGAAGAGGACGAGATGGTGACGGCGGTGCGCTTTGCCGTGCCGACCAAGGCCGGCTACGGGAAGTTCCCCAATCCTGCCTCGCGCTATGCCATGACCGGCGTGTTCGTGGCGAGCGACGGCAGCGGCGTGCGCGTGGCCGTCACCGGGGCAGGGGACAACGGCGTCTTCCGAGCCAGCGACCTCGAAGCCGCGCTATCGGCCAGCTTCGATCCTTCCGCGCTCGACGGCATCAAAATAGCGCCCGGCAACCTGATGGGCGACATCCACGCCTCGCCCGAATACCGCGCGAACCTGATCGTGGTGATGGCCAAGCGCGCCGTGGCGCAGGCGAACGGGTAGGGAAGCGCCTTCGGCCGAATGCGAAAGCCCCGGCGACGGGGCTTTCTTTTTGAGCAGTCGTTAGCCCGGCAGGCACGGCCCGCCTCTGATGCTGAGCTGCCTTTCTCAACTACTTGTCGAATGTACGCCTCAGGTGGTCGAGCCCAACATCGGGCCACCCGGTTACTGTAACGTACTTCGATAGCGCCACCCGATTTGTAAGCTGTCCTCGCGAGAGCCGGTCTGACGGCTCCGCTACGAGGCATTTTTGGTGAATGAACTGACCTTCGACGTCAGAGGGAGGAACATATGAACGCCTTTCGCCCCTCACTCCTGATAGCGACCGCACTCACTTTTGCCGTACCGGCCGCGGCGCAGCCCGATCGATTCGACAGCCTTGCCAATCTGCCCTTCGAGAAAAACAGGCCGACGGCCGAAACAGCGCAAACGCTGATTGAAGAACTCACCTTCCAACGCGCGACGCAGACCTATCTTTGGGCGCTGCCGCTGCTCAACACGATGGCGATGCGCGACGGCGCGGCCAAGGAGTTCGGCACCGGATACAATGTCATGCCGATCTGGACCAAACGGCTGGACGCCAAGACACACATCACGACGCCGAATTCCGACCTGATCTACGGCATGGTTTTTGCCGACCTTCGTGAGACCGGGCCGATCGTCTTCGAGTTGCCACCCAAGCTGCAGGGCATCCTGCTCGATATGTGGCAGCGGCCGATCCCGGTGGACGGCGGCCAGTTCTTCGGCGACGTGGGTCTGCCAGGACCTGACGGGGGCAAGGGCGGAAACTTTCTCATCGCGCCGCCGGGATATGACGGCGAGATTCCCTCAGATCACTATGTCTACCGCTCCTCCACCAACAACGTTTTTTTCTTCCTGCGCTCGTTTTATCAGTCCCTCGACAACATCTCGCCGGCGGTCGACGTGCTGAAATAGTCGGTCATCTATCCACTCGGCAAGAAGGACACCGCCAAGCCAATGGAGTTTCCCGATGCCGCCGGGAAATCATTCGAGATGCTGCCGCGTTCGGACGCAACGGCGTTCGATCAGCTCAAATGGCTCGCTGACGCGGAAGGCAAAAATCTCGCGGAACCCGACTGGCTCGGGATGCTGGAGGGCATCGGCATCGCGGCCGGCCGAGATTTCGCGCCGGACGAGCGCACCCGCACGATCCTCGATGCCGCCGCGAAGACGGGCTACAAGACGAGCCGCGTGATCGGCTTCGAACCTAGGTTGAACAATGTCGATTTCCGGGTCTATGAGGATCGCAAATGGCTCAATCCGGTCAACAACCTGACCGCCCACTGGCCGAACTCCCCACTGGATCTCGGCTTCTCGGCCCACGGCGGCGACTACCGCGAACTTGACGCCAGAGCATGGTTCTTCACAGACTATTTCTCGATCAGTCCCGGAATGGTGTCCATGACACCAGGCAAGGGGGCGTTCTACATGATCGCCTTCGAGGATGCGGACGGCGACCCGCTGGTGGGCGACCGGAGCTACAGGGTCAACCTGCCAGCCAACATTCCGGCGGAACTCTTTTGGTCGGTAACCCTCTACGAAGCCGAGAACGCCTCGGGACTGGATAACGGCCAGCCTTTCCCGTCGCTCGGCAAACTCGACAAGCCCGCGCAGAACCCGGACGGCAGCACCGACCTTTACATCGGACCGAAGGCACCAGAGGGCAAAGAAGGCAACTGGCTGGCCACCGCTCTGGATCGCGGCTTCTGTGCCATTCTCCGCCTCTACGCGCCGGCACAGGCGGCACTCGATCAGAGCTGGAAGCCCGGCGACATCGAAAAGGTGAAGTGACCGACCCGCAACATAGAAATCCTTCGCCCTGGAGGTTCCAATGCGCATCAGACAATCCCTCGTGACCACTGCAGCGCTCTGCCTGGTCCTCATCGCGGCGTCTGGCGCACAGGCGCAGACGCTGCCGACCACCGGCAAGGTCGAGACCCGTTTCGGCACGCTGGAACTCGACAACGGCTTTCCGACCGAGAAGACCGTCCAGAAAGTCTACGACGAGATGGACTATCAGCGGGCCGTGCAGGCCTATCTGTGGGCCTTGCCGCTGGTGGCGATGTATGAATGGCAGCGCCAAAGCCATGAAACGTTTGGCGCCGGCAATCTCGACTACGTCGACTATTTCGACTTCAAGGACAAGCTTGGTATACTGACGGCGAACGCGACGACCCCTTACGCCCAGGCCTTTCCGAACATGAAGGAAACCGGACCACTGGTGGTCGAGATTCCCGCGGGACCGACCGCGGGAGGCATACTCGATTTCTGGGAGCGGCCGCTGACCGACACCGGCCAGACCGGGCCGGAAAAGGGCAAGGGCGCCAAATTCCTCGTGCTGGGGCCGGATCATCCCGACATGAACCCGGAGGGCTACATCGTCGTGCGTTCGCCGACCTGGAACATCTGGTCGGGGCAGCGCGGCGTGGGTGACGATGTCGAGAAAGCCAAGACGCTCGTCGCCGGCATGAGGATCTATCCCTATTCGCAGCGCGACAACCCGCCTGCGGCAAAACCCGCCCGGCCTGGCGACAAGAAATGGAGTGCGGCGCAGCCGCACGGGCTCGACTACTGGACAGGCCTCGCCAAGATGATCGACGAGGAACCTGCATTGGAGCGTGACAGGCTCATGCTGGCCATGCTGAAACCGCTCGGCATCGAGAAGGGTAAACCCTTCAATCCGGACGAACGGCAAAAGAAAATTCTCATCGAGGCTGCGTTGGTCGGGGAGGTGATGGCGCGGACCAACTCTTACGCCAAGCGTTTCGAAGGGGCTCGCGTTTGGCCCGACAAAAAGTGGGAGTTCTCGCTCTTCCTCGAAAATGTGACGCAGGAGGCCGCCAACTATACGCAGCTCGACGAGCGCGGCTCCTGGTTCTACGAGGCGGTCGGCGTGACCGAGGGCATGCTCGGCCGGACCGTCGGCTTTGGTCAGGTTTATCTGGAATCGCAAAAGGACAAGGACGGCAACTGGCTGGACGGCAGCAAGACATACAAGCTGATCGTGCCGGCGAATGCGCCGGTTGCGCAATTCTGGTCCTTCAGCGTCTATGACAATGAGACCCGCTGCCTGATCGATACCGGGGGCCACCCGGACCGCTCCTCGCGTGACGACATCGTCAAGAACGCCGACGGCAGCGTCGATCTCTACTTCGGACCGACAGCGCCGGCGGGCAAGGAGAAGAACTGGATCAAGACGCTGCCGGGCAAGGGCTGGTTCACCTACTTCCGGCTCTACGGACCGACACAACCGTTTTTCGACCGCACATGGGCGCTGAACGACATCGATCTCGGGCAATAGCTGCCGGCGACGGCGGGTGGGTCAGCGTGATCAAGCAGGGACGTATGTCAAGCGGATCACGTCCTCATCGACGCGGTCGCTGGCCACAAGGCGGAGCGGCGGCCGGGGACCGGCGAAGAACGGCGTGCCGCGACCAAGCACGACGGGGTGGAAATAGAGGCGATACTCATCGATAAGGCCAAGGTCGGTCAGGCTTCGCGCCAGGTCCGGTCCGGCAACTGCGATCTCCCCAGCGAGCCGGGCCTTCAGCCCGCGGACCACCGCCTCGATGTCATCCGCGACAAGTGTGGCGTTGGGGCCGACGGACTTCAATGAGCACGACACGACCCACTTCGGTTGCCGCCGCCACGCCGCCGCGAACTCGCGTCGCTCCGCGTTCCATTCAGGATCGTCTTCGTCCCAATAGCGCATGAGCTCGTATATGCGGCGACCGTACACGCTGCCGGCCAGGTCGCGCACATGCTCTATCCAGTGACGAAAAAGCGCGGGACCTGTCCGCATTTCCAGGTGGTCGACGTAACCGTCCAAGGACTGGTTCATTCCGAAGACCAGCTTCGCCATGCTGCAAACTTCCAGCCGAGGATCTCGGAATAGCTCAAATCGCCGTTTCGCAGAAGTGAGCCTGGGCGCAAACTGCGCTGCTATGTGGACAGAGAGCCTGCAAAGCAGGCCTGTGGTGCTTCATTCCAGACGTCTGCCGCGTCAGCGCTCGGCGCCGGCCGCCGGGAATGTCACGACGAAGCACGCGCCGCCGTCGGGCGGGGCCTCGTAGCGGGCCGTCGCGCCATGGTGCTCGGCAATCTGGCGCACCAGCGACAGGCCGAGCCCCCAGCCGCCCGCCGCCTCGCCGCGGCCCGACGGCCGGTAGAACGGCTCGAACACGCGCCGGCGTTCGCTCTCCGGAACGCCCGGACCGTGATCGCGCACGCGCAGCAGGACGCGGTCCTTCTCGCGCGACACCGTCGCCGTCACCGGCGGCGCGCCGTGGCGCAGCGCGTTCTGCATCAGGTTGCGGACGAGACGGCCGATCAGCTTCGCATCGCCCTTCACGGTCGCGACCGCCCCGCCGACCTCGATGTCGTTGCGGGCGCCTTCTTCGGTCACCAGCGCGAGCAGGTCGACCGTCTCGGGATGATGGAGCCGGTCGACATGGTCGAGCCTGCTCGCCAGCAGGATCTCTTCGACCAGGGCGTCCAACTCGGCGAGATTGCGCACGATCTCCACCTTCCTGCCGGCGTCGGGCGCCTGCTCGTAGAGGTCGATCGCCATGCGCAGCCGCGCCAGCGGCGAGCGCAATTCGTGGCTGGCATTGGCGAGCAGCGCGCGGTGCGAGGCGACGAGCCGCTCGATATGGCCGGCCGCCTGGTTGAAGCTTTTGGCGACCGCCGCGACCTCGTCATGGCCGCTGTCGGCGACACGTGTGACCAGCGCGCCGCTTCCCCAAGCCTCCACGCCGCGGCGCAGGCGCTCCAGCCTGCGCGTCAGGTGTCGCACCACCGGATAGGCGGCGAGCCCGATGACGGCTGCGATCATCGCCAGATAGGAAAGCGGGTTTCGCCCGCCGGGCCCGAAAGGCGGCATGCGTGCTGCCACCGAACGCCCGTCGGACAGCTTCACGACCCTCGTGTGGAATTCGCCTTCGTGCGCCCACCGGCTGGTGAGGATGTCGTCCGGAAACGGTCGTCCGGCGCCGGCGATCAATCGGCCGTCCCGAGCGTAGACGGATATGTCGGCGTCGAGCGCGCGCGACAGGCGATCGAGGGTCGGCTCGAGCGAGGCCCGGTCTGCGCCGGCGGGGATCATCGCGGCGACCAGCGCGTCGCGCCGGCCGCGCCAGCCGGTCTCCTGCTCATCCTGCCCGATCCGCACGAAGATCGCGCTGGCGATCGCAACCGCCGCCAGGCTGGCGATCAGCGTGAGGTAGATTTTCAGGAACAGGTTGCCGCGCACGAGCCTCATGCGTCGTCGTCCTGGAAGCGCGCGAACACGTATCCCAGGCCGCGCACGGTGACGATGCGGCGCGGAT
>Ga0081539_10007424_pt1 | contig 10002 bp, 6 predicted proteins | sample TabmetS4T2R2_FD_71023 | JGI IMG/M metagenome (GOLD analysis project Ga0081539, IMG submission 71023) | Tabebuia heterophylla rhizosphere microbial communities from the University of Puerto Rico - S4T2R2 | ecosystem: Host-associated > Plants > Roots > Rhizosphere ...
CCGCTGGCCGAGCCCGCAGCGGCGGGAGAGGCCGGTGGCCACGGCGTGGACCGCGCTCCGGTGCGGGTCCGTGCCGCGGGAGAGCAGCCGGACCGCGCCGAGCAGCGTGGTGTCGAGGTCGGCCGGCCAGTCGTCGCCCTCGCCGCCGGGCTCGGCCGCGACGACGGCGGCACCGCGAGCCGCGACGAGCGCGGCCGCGCGCTCCGGGTCCGGGGCCGCCTCGGCGAACAGGTGGCCCTGCGCGGCCGGGCAGCCGAGCATCCGCAACGCGTCGGCCTGCTCCTCGGTCTCGACGCCCTCGGCGATCACCGAGAGGCCGAGCGTGTCGGCAAGGTCGACGACGACGCGGACGATCGCGCGGTCGGCGCCGGGCCGGGTGACGCCGGAGACGAAGCTCTTGTCGAGCTTGAGCACCTGCACCGGCAGCCGCCGCAGGTTCTCCAGCGAGGCGAAGCCGACGCCGAAGTCGTCGAGCGCCACGCGGATGCCGGTGGCGGCCAGGCGTTCCAGCACCGGCCGCTCGCGGCTCGACGTCACCGACGTCTCGGTGATCTCCAAGATCACGGCCGACCCGGGCACGCCGTGCTCGGCGAGCAGGTCGACGACGACGTCGACGAAGCCGGGCTCGCGCAGCTGGGCCGGCGCGACGTTGATGCTCACCGTCGCCGCGCTGATCAGGCTGTTCCCGGCGCGCCAGCGGGCGGCGTCGGCGACCGCCCGTCGCAGGACGGCGTGGCCGAGCTCGACCACGCGCCCGCTGCGCTCGACGACAGGCACGAACGCGTCGGGCGGCAGGAGCCCGCCGTCCGCGCCACGCAGCCGGGCCAGCGCCTCGAAACCGACGACGTGCTGGGACTCGAGTGCGACCACGGGCTGGTAGTGCATCTCCAAGGCCCCGGACGCGAGGGCAGCGGAGACGACGTGAGCGGGCAACCGCGACACGTCGCCCATGAGCACCTCCTTGGCGCCGCTACGTCGACACACGCATCGACGGGCGCCGGCGCGGCGGGCCGGAGGAAGGCCCGTTTCGCGGCCGCGACGACGTGTCGCGGGACGCCAGGTGACCCAAGAGTGCCAATGATCGGGCCCTCACCGCTAGTTGGCGATGATGTTGGGCCAGGGCCGTGACCTGGGAAATCGCCGAACGGCGCGGGTTACCGACCATTCGCTGACACACCGTCAGGTCGTCGTCACGCTGGGCTGAGGAAATAGGCCAACGGGGTCACCCGTTTGGTTGCGTGTGCCCTGCAACTAGTTGCAGGTAGCATGTTTATCGTTCGTCGGGAGAGACCAACGGCCGGCGGCGACCGGCCGGCAGGGAGCGCAGCGATGACCACCGACGCCGTCTCGGGGCCGGCCGGGCAGCGGACCGAACCCGCCGCCGCGGACCTGCCCGGCGTCGTCGTCGAGACCCCTGACGACCCGCACACGCTCATCGACCGGCTGAACGCGGAGCTGGTCCGGCACCTGCGGCTCTCCCACTCCCTGAAGACGATCATGTCCGCCTGGGCGCCGTCCGACCTCGACTGGGGAGCCCTGCAGGTGCTGGTGCACCTGGTCAGGGAGGGGCCGCAGCGGCAGGGGGAGCTCGCCGAGCGCATCCTCCTCGACGCGTCCACGGTCAGCCGCCGGGTGGCCACGCTGGTCAAGCTGGGCTACGCCCAGCGGCTGGCCGACCCGGTGGACGGGCGCGCCGTCCGGCTCGCGGCCACGGACGCCGGACGGGAGCAGTTCGACCGGTTCCGCGCCCGCCGCGAGGAGACCATGCGCCAGATCCTGGCGACCTGGGACACCGCCGACGTGGCGGCGTTCCTGCGGCTGCTGTCCCGGCTCAACGACGACCTGGACACCTACCGGCCACTGCTCGCACGGGCGACGGCCGCCGACCCCGTGCCGGCGTTCCCCGGCCACGCGGGCCACGCGGGCCGGGCGGGCCCCGCCGCGCCGGCCTGACCCGCCGCGCCGGTCCGACCCGCCGCACCGGCCGCACCGGCCGCACGGCCCCGCCAACCGGCCGGCCCCGCCGACCGCTCCACCCCGACGCGATCCGCAGCGCCGGACGAACCACCCCGCACCCGGTCCGCCAGCAGCGGCCGCGCGCACCGATCCGGCCACCGCCGGACGCCGACCTGACAAACCGGACAAGGAGCTCCGATGTCCACCGCACCCACCACCCCAGCCGCCGCCGGCGCCCCCGGCGCCGCCGAGGCGACGGGCAGCACGTTCACCCACCGCCAGATCCTCGTCATCCTGGCCGGCCTCATGTCCGGGATGTTCCTGGCGGCCCTCGACATGACGATCGTCTCGACGGCGATCCGCACGATCGCCGACGACCTGCACGGCCTCAGCATCCAGGCGTGGGCGACGACGGCGTACCTGATCACGTCGACGATCGCGACCCCGCTCTACGGCAAGCTGTCGGACCTCTACGGCCGCCGCCGCTTCTTCATCACCGCGATCTCGCTGTTCGTCGTGGGGTCCGCGCTCTCCGGCCTGGCGACGTCCATGTACCAGCTGGCCGCGTTCCGCGCCTTCCAGGGGCTCGGCGCCGGCGGCCTGTTCTCGCTGGCGCTGGCGATCATCGGCGACATCGTGCCGCCGCGGGAGCGGGCCCGCTACCAGGGCTTCTTCCTCGCGGTGTTCGGCACCTCGAGCGTGCTCGGCCCGGTCGTCGGCGGGTTCTTCGCCGGTCAGGAGTCCCTGCTCGGGATCTCCGGCTGGCGCTGGGTCTTCCTGCTCAACGTGCCGATCGGCATCGTCGCGTTGGCGGTCGTCGCCCGCGTGCTGCACATCCCGCACGTCCGCCGCGACCACCGGATCGACGTCCTCGGCGCCGTCCTGCTGACGGTCGGCGTCGTCCCGCTGCTGCTGGTCGCGGAGCAGGGGCGCGAGTGGGGCTGGCTGACCACCGGCTCGATCACCTGCTACGTCGTCGGCGCGCTCGGCATCGCCGGGTTCGTCTGGGCCGAGCACCGCATCGGGGACGACGCCCTGCTGCCGCTCCGGCTGTTCCGCGGCAAGACCTTCTCGATCGGCATGACGCTCAACACGCTCATCGGCATCGGGATGTTCGGCGGCCTGGCGGCCCTGCCGCTCTACATGCAGATCGTGAAGGGCTACAGCCCCACCGAGGCGGGCCTGCTGATGCTGCCGATGATGGTCGGGATCATGAGCGGCTCGGTCGCGTCCGGCCAGTTCATCGCGCGCACCGGCCGCTACAAGATCTTCCCGGTCACCGGCGCGGTGCTGCTCGTCGCGGGCATGCTCCTGCTCAGCCGGGTCGGCGCGGACACCTCGCTGGTGTGGATCGACCTCTTCGCGCTGATCTTCGGCCTCGGGCTCGGCTTCAACATGCAGACGCTTGTGCTGGCCGTGCAGAACGCCGTCCCCCCGCAGGACATGGGCGTGGCGACCGGCTCCGTGACGTTCTTCCGGCAGATGGGCGGCACGCTCGGCACCGCGGTGTTCCTGTCGGTGCTCTTCGGCACCCTGACCGACAAGATCGCCGAGGCGGCGTCCCGCAACGCGGCCGCCATCCAGGCGGCGCTGAGCGACCCGGCGGTCGCCGCCGACCCGGCGAACGCACCGGCCATGGCCCTGTTCCGGGGTGGGGCGCCGACGGGCTCCGCCTCGGCCCTGGACGACTCGTCGTTCATCGCGAACCTCGACCCGCGCCTGGCCCGGCCGTTCCTCGAGGGCTTCGCCTCGGCGATCGACCTGGTCTTCCTGCTCGGCACGGTCGTGCTCGCTGTGGCGTTCGTCGTCGTCCTGTTCCTTCCGGAGGAGCCGCTGCGCGCGGTCTCCGGCCTGCAGGCCCGCGAGGCCGACCGGGCAGCGGCCAACGCCGCGCCGGCGCCTGTAGCGCCGTGATCACGCACGATAGGAACGCCCCCGCCTCGGGAAGGTGACGCATACGCCGAGGTCGGCGTTCCTATCGTGCATGATCACGGCAAGAAGGGGTTGGCGCACCCGGGTGAGAACGCCGCTCGACCCTGGCGCCGGCCGGCCCCTGCTCCGGATCCTGCGCATATGACGGCGTCCCGGGAGGCCGACCGCGCGGTCGTGCACGGCTACATGACGGGCGTCACCGTCGCCGGCCTCCTCGTGCTCGCGGTCACCGCGGCCGCCCAGGTCGGCGACGTGCCGTGGGCGAGCCACGAGATGTGGCCCAGCTACACGCTGGCCGCCGTCCTCGTCGCCTGCGAGCTGCGCCCCCTGCTGCTCCCCCGCGGCGACGGCGTGACCGACCGGGTGACGACGTCGTCCACCGCGGCGCTCGCGCTCGTGCTGAGCGGCCCCCTGCTGCTGGCGCTCGTGGCGCAGGGCGCCGCGGTCGTCGCCGACGACGTGCGCCGCCGGGCACCGCGGCGGGCGCTGTTCAACCTCGGCCAGTACCTGCTGGCGCTGGTGGCCGCCCGCACCGTGTACGCGACGGCGGCGGGCGCCGACATCTTCGCCACGATCACCCCGGTGCGGGCCGACGAGCTCGCGCCCGCGCTGCTCGCCGGGCTGACGTTCTTCGGCGTCAACAACCTCGCGGTGGCCGTCGTCATCTCGCTCCACACCGGCGCCGGCATGGCCGCGATCCTGCGCGAGGACGTCCGGGCGCAGGGCCTGGCCGCCGGCATCCTACTGGGCCTGGCGCCGGTCGCGGCGCTGGTCGTCACGCAGGCGCCGGTGATGCTGCCGCTGCTCCTGCTGCCGCTGGTCGGCGTCCACCGCAGCGCCTGGATCACCGCCCGGCGCCAGCACGAGGCGATGCACGACGCGCTCACCGGCCTGCCGAACCGCACGCTGTTCCAGCGGCTCACCGCGCAGGCCATCGCCGACGAGCGCGAGGCCGGCGGCTCCCTCGGCGTCGTCCTGCTCGACCTCGACCACTTCCGCGAGGTCAACGACACGCTCGGGCACCAGGTCGGCGACGACGTGCTCCTCGAGGTCACCCGGCGGGTCACCGCCGCGCTGCCGCCGGAGCTCACCGTGGCGCGGCTCGGTGGCGACGAGTTCGCCGTCCTCGTGCCCGCCGCCGGGGCCGAGGTCGAGGCGCTGGCCCGGCTGCTGGCCGCGCGGCTGCGGGAGCCGGTGGTCACCGAGAGCGCGCGGATGGGCGTCCAGGCGAGCATCGGCATCGCGCTGTTCCCGGACCACGCGCCGGACGCCGACACCCTGCTCAAGCGCGCCGACATCGCGCTCTACCGCGCCAAGCGGCGGCGCGGGGAGATCGAGACCTACCGGCCGGAGATCGACGAGCACACCGTGCTCCGGCTGAACCTGCTCGGCGACCTGCACAAGGCCGTGGAGAACGAGGAGTTCGAGCTGCTGTTCCAGCCCCAGGTCGGGCAGCGGGGCGACGTCGTCGGCATCGAGGCGCTGATGCGCTGGCGGCACCCGGACTACGGCACGATCTCGCCGGAGATCTTCATCCCGCTGGCGGAGAACACCGGGCTCATCGGCTCGATGTCGCGGCGCGCGCTGGAGATGGCGGTGACGACGCTCGGCCTGCTGCGGACCGCCGGCCACGACCTCTCCATGGCGGTCAACGTCTCCGCCCGCACGCTCTCGGACCTGGAGCTGCCGCGGTGGATCTCGCGGGCCCTGCTGGTGTCGTCGGTGCCGCCGTCCCGGCTGACGATCGAGGTCACGGAGAGCACGATCACCGCGGACCCGCAGCGGGCCATCCAGGTGCTGCACGAGCTGCGGGAGCTCGGCGTCCTGCTGTCTGTCGACGACTTCGGCACGGGGTACTCGTCGCTGTCGTACCTGCGGCAGCTCCAGCCGGACGAGCTGAAGGTCGACCGGTCGTTCGTCGCCGCGCTGTGCCGGGACGCCGACAGCGCGGTCATCGTGCGGTCGACGGTCGAGCTGGGGCACGCGCTCGGGCTCGACGTCGTGGCGGAGGGCGTCGAGGACCAGGACACCTACGACGCGCTCGTCGGGATGGGCTGCGACCGCATGCAGGGCTTCCACATCGCGCAGCCGATGAGCCCGGCCGCGCTCAAGGCGTGGCTGGACACGGCGGCGATCCACGGCGGCCCGGTGCCCGCGGTGCCGACGCCGGCGGTCACGCAGTGGCAGGACCCGGTGCCCGCGCAGCGGCAGTCCCCCGAGCCGGTCACCCCGGCCCGGGGGTCGCTGCCGTCGTCGGCGGCCTGACGCTCCGCTGCTCCGGGCGGCTGCTTCAGGCGGCTGCTCCAGGCGGCGGTCAGCCCCAGGTCAGCAGCCGCTCCGGCCGCTCGAGGACGGCGCCGACGTCGGCCAGGAACCGGCCGCCCTGCTCGCCGTCCACCACCCGGTGGTCGATGCTCAACGTCAGCTCCGTGACCCAGCGCGGGCGCACCTCGCCGCGGTGCACCCACGGCCGCTGCCGGACCTGGCCGAGGCCGAGGATGCCGGCCTCGCCCGGGTTGAGGATCGGCGTCCCGCCGTCGACCCCGAACACGCCCACGTTGGTGATCGTGAACGTGCCGCCGGACAGGTCCCGTGGCGTCGCCCGGCCCTCGCGGGCGGTGGCCGCGAGCCCGGTGAGGCCGCGCGCCAGGTCGACCAGCGAGGTGAGGCGGTCGGCGTCCTTCAGCGAGGGCACGAGCAGGCCGCGCGACGTCGCCACCGCGATCCCGAGGTGGACGGCGCCGAGCTGCACGATCTCGCCGGCGTCGCCGTCCCAGCGGGCGTTGAGGTAGGGGTGGCGCCGCAGCGCCAGGACGACGGCCCGCGACGCCAGCAGCAGCGGCGACACCGACAGGCCGGTGAGCTCCGGGTCTGCCTTGAGCCGCCGCAGGAGCTTGACCGAGCGAGTGACGTCGACCGTCAGCCACAGCGTGACGTGCGGCGCGGTGAACGCGCTGGCGACCATCGCCTCCGCCGTCGCCTTGCGCACGCCCTTGACCGGGATCCGGGTGTCGCCGGCCTCGCGGGCCGCCGGCGCCTGGGGCTCGGGGGCGGCCGTGAATGCCTCGACGTCGGCACGGGTGACGACGCCGCCCGCGCCGGTCGGCGTCACCTCGCGGAGGTCGATGCCGCGGTCCTTGGCGAGCTTGCGGACCGGCGGCGTCGCGAGCGGCCGGCTGCTCCCCGGCTGCTCGGACCGGCGCGCCGGCGGCGCCGCGGGCTCGGGCCGCGGTGCCGGCGCCGGCGCCCGGCGGCGGCTGCGGAGCCCGACACCACTGCGGGGCCCGTACCCGACGAGGACCTCCTGGCGTGCCGGAGGTGCATGATCACGGGCAACGTCCTGGTCGGCGCGTCCCGGAGGCGCATGATCACCGCGTTCTTCCTGGTCGGCGCCTCCCGGACGTGCATGATCACGGTCGGGTTCGTCGTCCGTGGCGACCGTGACGGTGATGATCGGCGTCCCGACGGGGACCGTCGCCCCCGCATCGACCAGCAGCCGCTCCACGACGCCGGCGAACGGGCACGGCAGCTCGACCACCGACTTCGCCGTCTCGATGTCGACGATCGGGTCGTTGACCTTGACGGTGTCGCCCGGCGCCACGTGCCAGGCGACGATCTCCGCCTCGGTGAGCCCCTCGCCGACGTCCGGCAGCCGGAACTCCTGGACTCCCATCAGTAGGCCCCGCCGAACGTGAAGGCCCGGTCGACCGCCTCGAGCACCCGGTCGTGGTCCGGCAGGTACGCCTCCTCCAGCCGGCTGGCCGGGTACGGGACGTCGTAGCCGCCGACGCGCAGCACCGGCGCCTCGAGGTGGTGGAAGCAGCTCTCGGTGACCCGCGCCGCGATCTCGGCGCCGAGCCCGAGGAACGTCGGTGCCTCGTGGACGACGACGCACCGGCCGGTCCGCCTCACCGACGCCGTCACGGTCCCCTCGTCGAGCGGGGCGAGCGACCGCAGGTCGACGACCTCCAGGCTGCGCCCCTCCTGCGCCGCGAGCTCCGCGGCGTCGAGCGCGACGCGGACGGTCGGCCCGTACGCGACGACGGTGACGTCGGTCCCGGGCCGGACGACGCGCGCGGCGTGCAGCGGCTCGACGCTGCCGGCGGGCGCGTCGGCGAGGGACGTGGCGGTGTCGACCTCCGCCTTGTCCCAGTACCGGCGCTTCGGCTCGAAGAACAGCACCGGGTCGTCCGAGGCGATGGCCTGCTGGATCATCCAGTAGCCGTCCGCCGGCCCGGCGCAGGTGACGACGCGCAGGCCCGGCGTGTGGGCGAAGTACGCCTCCGGCGACTCGCTGTGGTGCTCGACCGCGCCGATGCCGCCGCCGTACGGGATCCGCAGGACGACCGGCATCCGCAGCCGGCCCTCGGACCGGTACGCCAGCCTGGAGAGCTGCGACACGATCTGGTTGAACGCCGGGAAGACGAACCCGTCGAACTGGATCTCGCACACCGGCCGGTAGCCGCGCAGGGCCAGGCCGATCGCGGAGCCGACGATCCCGGACTCGGCGAGCGGCGTGTCGATGACGCGGTCGTCGCCGAAGTCCTTGCGCAGGCCGTCGGTGACCCGGAAGACGCCGCCGAGCTGGCCGACGTCCTCGCCCATCACGAGCACCTTGGGGTCGGCGTCCATCGCGCGCCGCAGCCCGGCGTTGACGGCTGCCGCCAGCGTGACCTTGGCCATCACCGCTCACCTCCCGCCGGCTCGAGGCTGCGTTCCCAGTCCTCGTGCCAGGCTCGCTCGGCCGCCACCATCGGGTGCGGCTCGGCGTAGACGTGGTCGAACATCGCCGTGCCCGCCGGGTCGGGCATCGCGAGGCAGCCGGCCCGGACGCGGGCGGCGAGCTCGTCGGCCGCGGCGTCCACCTCGGCGAGGAACGCGTCGTCCGCCGCGCCGGTCGACCGCAGGTGGGTGGCGAACCGCGTGATCGGGTCGCGGGGCCGCCAGGCGTCGACCTCCGCGGCCTGCCGGTAGCGGGTCGGGTCGTCGGACGTCGTGTGGGCGCCCATCCGGTAGGTGAAGGCCTCGATCATCATCGGCCCCTCGCCGGCGCGGGCGCGGTCGAGCGCGGCGCGCGTCACGGCGTGGACGGCCAGGATGTCGTTGCCGTCGACCCGGAGGCCGGGGAAGCCGAAGCCGCGGGCCCGCTGGTAGAGCGGCACGCGGGTCTGGCGCTCGTTGGGCTCCGAGATCGCGAGCTGGTTGTTCTGGCAGAAGAACACGACCGGCGCGTTGAAGACGCTGGCGTAGGTGAACGCCTCGCTGACGTCGCCCTGCGAGCTCGCGCCGTCGCCGAAGTAGGCGATGACGGCGGTGTCGCGCCCGGGGTCGCCGGTGCCGACCGCGCCGTCGCGCTGCACGCCCATGGCGTAGCCCGCCGCGTGCAGCACCTGGGTGCCGATGACGATCGTGTAGAGGTGCAGGCCGCGGCGCGCCGGGTCCCAGCCGCCGAGCGTCGTCCCGCGCCAGATCCGCAGGAGGTCGACGGGGTCGACCCCGCGGCACCAGGCGACGCCGTGCTCGCGGTAGGTGGGGAACGCGTGGTCCTGCGGCGCGAGCGCGCGGCCGGAGCCGACCTGCGCGGCCTCCTGGCCAAGGCACGGCGCCCAGAGGCCGAGCTGGCCCTGGCGCTGCAGGGCGGTCGCCTCGGTGTCGATCCGGCGGACCAGGACGAGGTCGCGGTACCAGGACCGCAGGACGGCGGGGTCGGTCTCGGGCGCGTACTGCGGGTGCTCGACGGTCGTGCCGTCGGGCCGCAGGAGCTGGACCGGTTCCGGCTCGGGCGGGGAGCCGCCCGGCACTTCGGGGTGCGGTGGGTACGACAACGCAGACCTCCTTCGTCGGCCGGTCCGCGGGATCGCCGCGACCGGACGCCCAAGGTGCTCCCGCCCGGCCGGGTGAGGCCGTGGATCGGGTGCACTGCCGTGATCGGTGTCACGACGTCCCTCCCACGGTAGGGGAGGACCGGCGTCCGGGGAATCCGGCTCGACGCTGGACATTCCGCTCCAGGTCGGCCCAGGTCAGCGCGTCGGTGGGAGGAGTGGCGGCCCGTCCACCCCCGCCGGCGGGCGGGCCACCGGGGCGGCCCGCGGCCCCGGGCCCGCCCGCGGCGCC
>Ga0081539_10007425_pt1 | contig 10001 bp, 11 predicted proteins | sample TabmetS4T2R2_FD_71023 | JGI IMG/M metagenome (GOLD analysis project Ga0081539, IMG submission 71023) | Tabebuia heterophylla rhizosphere microbial communities from the University of Puerto Rico - S4T2R2 | ecosystem: Host-associated > Plants > Roots > Rhizosphere ...
TCCGGGTGATGCCGAACACGCCGGCCCTCGTGCACGCGGGCATGACGGGACTCTTCGCCTCCGACTACGTGAATCCCGAGGACCGCAACATCGCGACGAAGCTCATGTCCGCGGTGGGCGCGGTCGCGTGGTTCGACGCGGAGTCCGATCTCGACACGGTGACGGCGGTGTCCGGGAGCGGGCCCGCGTACGTGTTCTACGTGATCGAGGCGCTCGAGGAAGCGGCGAAGAGCCTCGGGATCGAGGAGCCGACGGCGCGTGCTCTCGCGCTCTGGACCTTCGCCGGCGCGACCAAGCTCGCGGTCGAGCGGGGCGACGATCCGGCGATCCTGCGCGCGCAGGTGACCTCGAAGGGCGGCACCACCGAGCGCGCGCTCGAGGTGCTCGACCATGGGCGCGTGAAGGATCGCATCGTCGACGCGGTGCGCGCGGCCGCCGAGCGCTCCCGCGACCTCGGCCAGGAATACGGGAAGGACTAGCGCGACGTGATCACCGAAGCGATCAAGTTCGTCCTCGACGCGGTCTTCAGCCTGTTCATCCTCGCGGCGCTGGTGCGCTTCTGGATGCAGGCGCTGCGCGCCTCGGCGCTGACCTGCGCGAAGGTGTAAGCCAATTGCGGTTCACCCCACTCCAGGGCGCGGGTGGCTTGCGACAGGCAATACTCATAGGCCGCCATGCCGGGCTTGATGCCCTGTTCACGGCAGATGCGGTGCGCCTGGCTCTGCGCAGACGCCTCGGGAATGGGTGGCACGAATGCAATCAAGACACCGGCTATCAAAGCGCTGCCCAGCGCGATGCCGGCATGGATCTGGCTGTTGGTCACGAGAACCTCCTCCATCCCGCGAGAACTGTCGCTGGATGAACGTCCCCGATGCGCTGGGGGTTGCCCACCGCCCGGATGGCGCCCCTTTTCCGTCCCAATCCTATACTGGGGCGTCACCATCGGAAAGCCGCTTGCGTGGGTCGTGTTGAAGTTTTGTGGCGCTGGCTGCGCCAGCGCCTGCGGCCATACCGCGTGCAACTCGCGCTCACCCTGCGCACGACCGTTGCCGCCGTGGTCGGGCTGGGCGTCGCCCAGGCGCTCAATCTTCCCTTGCCCCTGTGGACAGTTCTGACGGCGCTGATCGTCACGCAGATGAGCATCGGCCGGTCGTTGAAGACCTCGCTCGACTATCTCGTCAGCACCATCGGCGGCACCATCTACGGAGCGGCGCTGGCGCTCTCGATTCCGCATACCACCGAGCTGTCGCTGCTGCTTGTCCTGGTGCTCGCGGTGGCCCCGCTGGCGCTGCTTGCCGCGCTCAGGCGCAACCTCAATGCCGTGCCGGTGTCGTCGATCATCGTCGTGCTGATGCCGGCCATCACGCACGCCAGTCCGTTGGCTTCCGCGATCGATCGCGTCCTGGAGGTCGCCCTGGGCGTCGTCATCGGTCTCGGCGTTGCGTTCCTGGTGCTGCCGGCGAGCGGCCATCGCCTGGCCCGACAGGAGGCGGCGCGCACGCTCGACCTGCTTGCCCAGGCCTTGGGCCGCGTCCTGGCGGGGTCACTTGGTACCGCCGATGTCGAAGACCTGCGCCGCATCTACGACCGCATCGGCCAGTCCATCGCCGACTTCGCCGCCAATGCCGCGGAAGGCGAACGGGAGTGCTCGGCCCGGCTGTCGGTCGAGCCCGATACCCAGCCGCTGCGGCGCACGCTGCAGCGGCTGCGGCACGACGTGGTCACGGTGGGGCGCATCGCGCGCAGCGAACCGCTGCCCAAGCCGATGCTGGCCAGGTTGACGCCGAAGCTCGCGACGATCGGGCGGACGGGCCGCGATTATGTGAGAGCCTGCGGCATCGCGCTGGCCGGTCGGCGTCCGCCGCCTTCCGAAACCGCGGTCGAGCAAGCCTTCGTCGAGGCGCTGGCGGAAATGACGGCGATCCGCAGCGAAGGCGGCACAAGGCAATTGACCGATGCCGAGGCCAGTCGCTTCTTCGCCCTCTCCTTCGCCTTGGAAGAAATGCGCCGCACGTTCCGCGACCTCGGCCACGACGTCGCGGTGACGGCGCTTGCGCCGGAAGGAGATTGAGCCCGTCGTCCCTCCACTGCGCTTCGCTCCGGTCGGGACGACGGAGGAGGGTCAGTAACTCTTGGGCAGGCCCAGCACGCGCTCGGCGACGTAGCACAGGATCAGCTGCTCGCTCACCGGTGCGATGCGCGCGATCAGGATCTCGCGCAGGAAGCGCTCGACGTGGAACTCCTTGGCGTAGCCGTAGCCGCCGTGCGTCAGCACCGCGCGCTCGCAGGCCTCGTAGGCGGCGCGGGCGCCCAGGTACTTCGCGGAATTGGCCTCCGCGCCGCATTCCTTGCCGGTGTCGTACAGCCATGCCGCCTTGAAGGCGAGCAGGTTGGCGGCTTCGAGCTGCATCCAGGTCTCGGCCAGCGGGTGCTGGATCGCCTGGTTCTTGCCGATGGGGCGGCCGAACACGACGCGCTCCTTGGCGTACTGCGTGGCGCGTGCCAGGGCCGCCTTGCCGATGCCGATCGCTTCGGCCGCGATCAGCACGCGCTCGGGGTTGAGGCCGTGCAGCAGGTAATGGAAGCCCTTGCCCTCCTCGCCGATGCGGTCCTCCAGCGGCACCTTGAGCCCGTCGATGAACACCTGGTTGGTGTCGACCGCCTTGCGGCCCATCTTGTCGATCTCCCGCACCTCGATCCTGGAACGGTCGAAGTCGGTGTAGAACAGCGACAGCCCGTCGGTCGCGCGCCGGCATTTGTCGCGCGGCGTCGTGCGGGCGATCAGCAGCATCTTGTCGGCGATCTGTGCCGTCGTCGTGAACGTCTTCTTGCCGTGCACGACATAGCCGTTGCCGTCGCGCTCGGCGCGCGTTTCGAGGGCCGTGGTGTTGAGCCCGGCGTCGGGCTCGGTGACGGCAAAGCAGCCTTTCACCTTGCCCCTGATGATGTCGGGCAGGAGGCGCTGCTTCTGCTCGTCGGTGCCGAACACCACGATAGGGTTGGGCCCGAAGATGTTGAGATGGATGGCCGAGGCGCCCTGCAGGGCCGCCCCGGACTCGGCCACCGTCTGCATCAACAGCGCTGCCTCCGTGATGCCGAGCCCTGCGCCGCCGTACTCCTCCGGCATGGCGATGCCGAGCCAGCCGGCATCGGCCATGGCACGGTAGAAGTCCTCCGGGAAGCCGCCTTCCTTGTCCTTCTTCAGCCAGTACTTGTCGTCGAACTGCGCACACAGTTTGGCGGCGCTGTCCTTGATGGCGAGCTGATCCTCGGTGAAGGCGAAATCCATGTCGTTACTCCAAGAAGAAGACTGTCATCCCGAGGGCGAAGCCCGAGGGATCCTTCCTGTTGCCTCAAAGATCCCTCGCTGCGCTCGGGATGACAGAGCACCGTGCTCGTGTCGACAGAGGCTGCGCTCGGGATGACAGTCGCGCCGATCAACGGTTGGCCGCAAGGAACGCCATCATGACCCGGTTGAACTGCTCGGGTCGTTCGATGTTCGGCAAGTGGCGCGCCTTGGCGATGCCTTCGTAGCGGCCGTCCGGGATCTTCGAGGCGATCAGCTTGTTGCGGTCCGGCGGCGTGCCGGGATCCTCGTCGCCGCAGATCACAATGGTCGGCACCTCGATGCTGGCGAGCTTGCCTTCGTAGTCGAAGTTCTGGATCGCCGACGCGCAGCCCAGGAAGCCGGCCGGCGTCGTGCAGGCGATGGTATCGCGGATCTCGCGCCAGCGCGTCGGGTTGACCTTCTTGAACTCGTCGGTGAACCAGCGCTCCATAGTGCCGTCGGCCAGGACTTCGAGGGTTCCCGCCTTGCGCACGGCGGCCTTGCGCTCGTCCCACTGGCCGGTCGAGCCCGGCGGGGTCGAAGGCTGAGTATCGCAGAGCGTGAGCGAGAGCAGGCGCTCGGGACAGGCGAGCGCAAAGCCCTGGCCGATCATGCCGCCGATCGAGAGTCCGATGTAGTGCACCTTCTGGATGCCCAGCACGTCCAGCGCGCCCTTCACGTCGACCGCCAGCGCGTCCATCGTGTAGTCGCCGTCGACCGGCGCGCTGCCGCCATGGCCGCGCATGTCCAGTCGCAGCACGCGATATCCAGCTGCCAGCAGCGGCACCAGCTGCTCGGCCCACATGCCGCCATCGGCATTGAGCGAATGAGTGAAGCAGACCGTCGGTGCCGATTGCGGACCCGCGAGGTCGTAATGGATCTTGCGTCCGTCGAGAGAGAGCAGCATTCGGTTTCCTCCTCCTTTGTCATCCCGAGCGAAGCAACCCTGTCATCCCGAGCGCAGCGAGGGATCCTTGAGGCTACAGGAAAGATCCCTCGCGTTCGCTCGGGATGACAGATCCTTCACTCGGTCGAAAAATTCACATCGCGCTGATACCGCCGTCGATCACCACTTCCGAGCCGGTCATGAAGCTCGATTCGTCGGACGCCAGGAACACCAGCGCCCAGCCGACTTCCTCCGGCCGGCCGAGCCGGCCCAGCGGCACCTGGCGACCGAGCTTCTGGCGCATCACCTCGTCTCCGAAGCGGTCGCGATAGCGGTCGAGGATCGGCGTGTCGATGAAGGTGGGATGCACCGAATTGCAGCGGATGTTGTAGCCCGACTTGGCGCAGTGCAATGCCACCGACTTGCTCAAGAGCCGCACGCCCGCCTTGGCCGAATTGTAGGCCGCCATGTTGGCGCCGGCGATGATGCCCGAGATCGACGAGATGTTGATGATCGAGCCGCCCAGCCGGGCGGTATGCTTCTTGATCTCGGCGACGCTGTGCTTGCAGCCCAGGAACACGCCGTCGAGGTCGATGGCGTGCACCTTGCGCCATTCTTCGAGCGTGATGTCCTCGACCGTCTTGCCGAGCCCGATGCCGGCCGAGTTGAGCAGCACGTGCAGGGCGCCGAACTTGTCGACCGTCTCGCCGATCGCGGTTTTCCAATTCTCTTCCGAGGTGACGTCGAGCTTCACGAAATGGCCGGCGGACCCCAGCTTGTCGGCGACGGCCTTGCCGCGGTCGGCGGCGATGTCGCCGACGACGATTCTCGCGCCCTCGCGGGCCATCAGCGCCGCCGCGTTGGCGCCGAGGCCCGACGCGCCGCCGGTGATGAGTGCGACCTTGCCTGCCAGCCGTTCGGTCATGTCCCTCTTGCTCCCGCGCGGGCCTCGCGATGGGCGATCGTGCTCGTGGCCGCCACGATGATCGCCGCGCCGACGAAGGTCCAGACGTCGGAGGTCTTGCCCCAGACGCAGACATCCATCAAGGCAGCCCACACGATGCCCAGGAAGGTGATGGGTTGCAGGGCGGAAATATCCATCAGCCGATAGGCCCAGGTGATGAAGAAGTAACCCATCGTGCCGAAGAATCCGGCCGCCAGGAACAGGCCGAGCTGCGGCAGGCTTGGCGTCTGCCAGAACCACAGCCCGAGCGGCGTGAAGCACATCATGCCGACGATGCTCTGCCACAGCACCACCACTTCCGGCCGGTCGCGGCCGGCCACCACCTTGCCGATCAGGTTGGAGCCCGCGATCAGCGGCACCGAGAGCAGCATCATGACGATGCCCGGGTTGAGAGCGACCAGGCCAGGCCGCACGATCACCAGCATGCCGGCGAAGCCCACGGCGACGGCGAGCCAGCGGCGCCAGTGCACGGTCTCGCGCAGCAACAGCACGGCGCCCAAGGTGACGAAGACCGGGCCGGTGAAGCCGAGTGCGGCCATCGTCGCCAGCGGCAGCCACACGACGGCCTCGTACCAGAGGCCATAGCCGGTGGTGTGGAACAGGGCACGGAAGCAATGCAGCTTCATGTCGTAGGTGCGCATGCCCATGGCGCCGACGCGCCACAGCAGCCAGGGCGCGATCAACGCCACGCCGGCGACCCAGCGTCCCCAGGCGACGTAGAGCGGCGGCATCTCGCTTGCCAGCTCCTTCACCGAGCCGTTCAGGAAATTGAAGAAGATCCCCGACACGACGGCGAGCACGAAGCCGCGAACCGTGCGCGAAGGGATCAGCCGCGAAAGCGAATCGGAGGCGTTGGCGGCCGGCGCGGACATGGCTCTCGCCCTTGCCCGCGCCACTGCAGCCGGTCAAGCTGCCGGTTTCGCTGGGAGGTCGCCCATGGATTCCATCACCGTCCGCACGCTCGACAGCAGGCCGATCGCGCCCACGCTGTTCGCCCACTTCGTGCTGCGCTCGTCGAACATGGCCGCGATGGTCGACTGGTACTGCAGCGTGCTCAACATGCACGTGGTGCAGCGCAACGACTTCATCTGCTTCATGACCTACGACGACGAGCACCATCGCCTGGCCGTCGTGAATATCGACGGACTGCACGAGCCCGACGACAGGGCGTGGGGGCTGGCGCACGTCGCCTACACCTTCCGCAATATCGGCGAGCTCCTGTCGACCTGGCGGCGGCTCAAGGACCGGGGCATCGAGCCGTACCGGCCGATCCATCACGGGCCGACCATCTCGTTGTACTATCGCGATCCCGACGGCAATTCGGTCGAGCTGCAGGTAGATCGGTACAAGACCAAGGAAGAGTGCTCGGCCTACTTCACGACCGACGCCTTCCGCCGCAATCCCATCGGCGTCGCCTTCGACCCGGCCGAGCTGGCGGCAAAGTACGAAGCCGGCGTGCCGGAGGACGAGTTGATGCGCATCCCCGACGGCCCCCCGGCGCCGCTCGGATCGGCTCGGCGCTGACACTTTCCCCCCCCATGTTCCTCTCCCCCGCCAGGGGGAGAGGCGAGGAGAGGGGGTTGCAGGCGTTGCAGCAACCTTCGATTCCCCCTCTCCTGACCTCTCCCCCTAACGGGGAAGAGGAATCCGAGAGTGAGTGCAGTCGGCGGCAAAAGCGAATTCGAGCAGCTGCAACCCTTGGAACGGACGTTGCGAGAACGCATGCGCCAAACGGCACGGTAGCGGGTAGCGCTATTTGCGCTAATTCAATCAATCTCCTCTCCCCCGCCAGTGTCCCGCTTGGGGAGAGGCGAGGAGAGCGGGTTGCAGATGGTGCAGCAACCAGCCCGGGCCGCCACGACGGGTGGCTGCGGCAGAAACGGTGCGTCGTGTGACGCCGGCGGTTGAAGGACCGTGCCGCGGCAGGGCACTGTGCAACTGTGAAGAACATCACGGTTACAGTGAACGACGAAACGTATCGCCGCGCGCGCATGGGCGCCGCAGAGCTGGACACGTCCGTCTCGGCGCTGGTGAAGCGCTATCTCGTCGAGCTTGCCGGCGGCGAAAGCGAATTCGAGCGCCTGGAAGCCCTCGAACAGACCCTGCGCAAGCAAATCAAGTCATTCCGAGCGAGCGATCGACTGCCGCGCGACGCGATCCACGCGCGGAGATCCTGATCCAGGATGGCAGCACGGCGTTTCATCGACACCAACATCCTGCTCTATTCGGTCAGCCAACACCCTCGGGAAGCGGCCAAGCGCGAGCGCGCCATCGCCCCGCCTTCCTCCGACGATCCCGCTTTGTCGGTGCAGGTGCTGCAGGAATTCTATGTTCAGGCGACCAGACGAGGGCGGCCCGATGCGTTGCCGCACGATATCGCTTCGGGACTTATGGGCGCCTGGGCGCGCTTCCCCGTGCAGGAGATCTCGCTGCCGATCGTCGATCCGTTTCGCTGAGGCTATTGCGGCTCGATCCTGGCGATCCGGACGTACTCGCCCCACTTGGCGCGCTCGTCGCGGTCCCGCGCGGCGCACTGCTCGAGCGAGAGCGGTCGCGCGTCGAGGGCGAACTCGTTCTGCAGGCGATCGCGGATGGCGGGCGCGCTGATCGCCTCGTTGATCAGCCCGTTCAGTTTCTCCTGCACGGGCCGTGGCGTGCCCTTGGGCACGGCGACGGCGAGAAAGCCGGTGGTCGTCAAGCCGGGGAAGGTTTCGGCGAGCGCCGGCAGGTCGGGATAGAGCGGGCTGCGCCGCGGCAGGGTGATGGCGAGCGGCCGCGCCTTGCCGGCCACGACCTGGCCGCGACCGGCGGTGAGGTCGACGAACATGAAGTTGATGCTGCCGGCGTAGAGGTCGTTCCAGGCGTTGCCGATCGCCTTGTAGGCCACGGCCTGCCAGTCGACGCCCGCCTTCTCGGCCAGCACCGCGGCCGGCACCTGCGAGCTGGCATTGAAGTAGGCGCCGTTGAGCTTGCCGGGATTGGCCTTGGCGTAGGCGATGAGCTCGGCGAGCGTCTTGAACGGACCGTCGGACGGCACGACCAGGAAGGCGCCGCTGGCGCCGATCACGCCCACCACGGTGAAATCCTTCTCCGGATCGTAGCCCGGGTCCTTGAACATGTGGATGTTGGCGGCATTGGTCGAGGTGGTGGCGAGCATCAGCGTGTAGCCGTCGGCCGGCGCCGCCTTCACGGCCAGCACGCCGACGATGCCGTTGGCGCCCGGCTTGTTCTCGACCACGAACGGCTGGCCGGTCTTCTCCTCGATGTACTTGCCGATCAGCCGCGAGGTGATGTCGCCCGAGCCGCCCGGCGCAAACGGCACGATGATGCGGATGGGCTTGCTGGGATAGCCGTCGCCGCGTGCCGCCCTTGTCATGAAAGTTGGTGCGGCGAGCAGGGGAGCGGACAACGCCAGGCGGCGAGACAGCGGTATGCGAAACGTGCTCATGATGCTTGCAGCTTAGAGCAAGGCCCGCGCATGGACAGCGCTCCGCCTGCAGCCCTACCTTGCAGCCATGGCAAGATCCGGTCGTCCGCCTCTCGAAGGCATTCGCGTCGTCGATTTCTCGCGTGTCATCGCGGGCCCGCTGTGCACCCAGATCCTGTCGGACATGGGCGCCGAGGTGATCAAGATCGAGAATCCGGACGGCGGCGACGACACGCGCAAGGGTGCCGGGCCGCGGGCCGGCGGCGAGAGCCACTTCTTCATGACCTTCAACCGCGGCAAGAAGAGCGTGGCGCTCGACTTCACCAAGCGCGACGGCCAGGCGGTGGTGCACAAGCTCGTGGTCGGCGCCGACGTGCTGGTGCAGAACTTCCGCCCGGGCGTGCTGAAGAAATACGGCTTCGATCCCGCCAGCCTGCACACCACGCATCCGGCGCTGATCTATCTCTCGATCTCGGCCTACGGCCAGACCGGCCCGCTGTCGGACCGGCCCGGCTACGATCCGGTGCTGCAGGCCGAATCGGGCATGATGAGCGTGAACGGCGAGGCCAACGGCGAAGGCCTGCGGCACGCCATCCCCATCGTCGACGTGATGACAGCCATCCACTCGGTGGCGGCGATCAACGCCGCGCTCTATGCGCGACGCGACACCGGCCGCGGCCAGCACATCGATCTCGCGCTGTACGACACCGCGCTGGTGGCGCTGGGCAACATGGGCTCCTACTACCTGATCGGCGGCGAGGAGCCCAAGCGCGCCGGCAACGGCCACTTCGCCTCGGCGCCCAACAACAGCTTCGAGACCAGCAACGGCAAGATCTACATGGCGGTCGCCAACCAGAAGCTGTTCGCCGAGACCTGCAAGGTGCTGGGCCATCCCGAATGGGCGAGCGACGCGCGCTTCGCCAACCTCGCCGACCGGGTCGCCAACAAGCCGCAGCTGACACGGCTGATCGAGGACGTGCTCAAGACCGACACCAAGGAGAACTGGGCGCACAAGCTCAGGCATCTGCCGGCCGGCCCGATCCGCAGCATGAAGGAGGCGCTCGACGAACCCGAGGTCAAGCGCCGCGGCATGCTCAAGACCTACCGGCACGGCACGGCGGGCCCGGTGCCGATCATCGGCTCGAACTACCATTTCTCAGACACGCCGGTCGACGATTCGCGGCCGCCGCCGACGCTGGGCGAGCACACCGATCAGGTGCTGCGCGAGGTGGCCGGTCTCAAGACGGCGGAGATCGATGCGCTGAGGGAGAAGAAGGTCATTCTCTAGGAGCGCGGACCTCCAGGTCCGCTCATGCTCATGAGGCGGACCGGGAGGTCCGCGCTCCCCCGAGCCACCGCCGCAGCACCGCGCTGGTCTCGTCGGGCTTCTCCATCG
>Ga0081539_10007426_pt1 | contig 10000 bp, 7 predicted proteins | sample TabmetS4T2R2_FD_71023 | JGI IMG/M metagenome (GOLD analysis project Ga0081539, IMG submission 71023) | Tabebuia heterophylla rhizosphere microbial communities from the University of Puerto Rico - S4T2R2 | ecosystem: Host-associated > Plants > Roots > Rhizosphere ...
ATCCGGGGGCCGCCGTCACGCGTATGGGCTTTTGTGCGTCCCCTGTGCCGCGCCGTCGCTCATTCTTGACGGTGCGTGCAACCAGCCCTGCTAGGATGACGCGCGCGTTATGACCACTGACAGCACGCCCATGCCCGATTCGGGCCTGCCACGCGAGCAGACCACGCCGCTCTTCGCCTTCGATCCCGACGAGGGCTCGATCGCGGTGCCGCGTCGTCGCGTCCGCGTGCTGCGGCGCTTCTTCGTCGCTTTCCTCGTCGGCCTGATCGCGGTCATGGCCATCGGCGCCGGCGGCCTGTACGCCTACGACAGCCAGTACAGCGGCCGGATTGCGCCTGGCGTGAGTGTCGGCAGCGTGAACCTCGCCGGGCTGACGCCTGCGGCGGCGACGGAGCGGCTCACCGCTGCCTACGGCTCCGCGACCCAGGGTCAGCTCGTGCTCCACACGCCCAACGGCGACGAGACGATCAGCTACGCGGAGATCGGTCGCCGGATCGATGTCGAGCAGCTCGTCGAGGACGCGATGGCCGTCGGCCAGGCGAGTTCGCCGTTCGAGCGGGCGATCGGCAAGGCCAAGACGGCCCTCCATCCCGTGACGCTGACGCCGCAGATCATGTTCGACGCGGACGCCCTGGCGACGCGGATCGATGCGATCGCGGCAAAACTCGACAAGGAGCCACGCGACGCGTCCATCAAGCGCGTCGAGACCGGGTTCCGGGTCATCGCCGGCGCCGACGGTCGGGTCGCCGACCGATCGACCCCGTACACCCGGGCCGTCGACCTCCTCGCCCCGCTCGACGCCCCGGACAGAGTGGAAGTCGACATCCCGATCACGACCAATGAGCCGGCGATCACGACGGCCGAGGCGGCTGGGGCGCGGAAGGCGGCCCTGGCCATGGCCCGCGAGATCGCGCTCAGCGTCGGTTCCGAGAGCTGGACCATCAAGGGCTCGGTCATTCGTGGCTGGCTGACGTTCGCGCCAACCGTCGATGGCGGCTATGCGCCCTCGGTCGATCGCGCCAAGGTCCGGAAGGTCGTCAAGGGCCTCGCCGAGCAGATCAACCGGGCGCCCATCAACGCCTCGTTCCTCACCAGCAATAGCAACAAGGTCGTCGGGGTGACCGCCAGCAAGGACGGCCGCAAGGTCGACGTCACAAAGACGACGAGTGGCGTCATGGTCGCCCTCAAGGCGCGTGCCGCTGGTGCGAAGCGCGAGGCCGTGGACGCGACGGTGGCGGTCACGAAGCCCCAGCTGACGACGCAGGAAGCCCGCAAGTCAGCGCCGCTGATGAAGATGATCGCGACCCACACGACGTGGTTCCCGTACGGGATCCGGAACAACTTCGGCGCCAACATCTGGCTGCCGGCGCAGTTCATCGACGGGACCGTGGTCGCTCCGGGTGAGACCTTCGACTTCTGGACGGCGGTCGGACCGGTCACCCGCGAGCGTGGGTTCGGGCTCGGCGGCGCGATCATCGACGGCCACACGGAGCCGCAGGGCGCGCTGGCGGGCGGCATCTGCTCGAACTCGACGACGCTCTTCAATGCCGCGATGAAGGCCGGCATGCGGATGCTGGCCCGCAAGAACCACTTCTACTTCATCGACCGCTACCCGACCGGCCTCGATGCCACGGTCTTCAAGTCCGGCTCGTCAGTGCAGACGATGTCGTTCCTGAACGACACGAAATACCCGATCCTCATCCGCGGCATCCGCTGGCGGGTCGGCAGCAAGGGCTACGTCCGGTACGACATCTACAGTGTGCCGAACGGCCGGTCGGTCAAGGTCAGCCCGGCGATCGTGAAGAACTATCAGCCGGCGACCACGGTGTACCAGTACACGAGCTCGCTCAAGAAGGGCGTCCGTCAGCAGACCGAGTTCCCGGTCGCGGGTCGTGACGTCTGGCGCACCGTGCGGCTGTACGACCATGGCCGCCTGATCGACACGCACACGTACTACTCGCACTATTCGCGGATCACCGGGATCATCCTCGTCGGCACTGGCTAGCCGCGCTGCGCGAGCGGGGCGCCGTGCGGGGGATGAAGACGGGTTGGTGGAGATGGGGGAGAGTCGAACTCCCCGTCCAGAACCCTTCGACGGAGACCACTACGAGCGTGTCCGATGCTTTGTCGTCGAGCGAGCGGCCGCCCATCGGCAGGCTGCCGTCCGCTCCAGTCACGTCTCCCTAGATCGGGCTTGTCACCGGACTACGCGACGCTCATCCGGTTCGCAGCCCCGCTGAATGACGCTTCCACCACCCGCGAGGCTGAGGTGGCTTCCACGCTCACACTAGCTGCTTACGCAGCGAGGGCGAGAGTCGACTGGCGGTTGCCAGGTACTTCGATTTGCCGCCTGTTTAACGAGGCCTGACGGCACCTCGGCTCGCGTTCTCCGACAGCTGAGCCCTGTCGAAACCACACATCCCCACAGGACCGAACGCTTGTTCGGAAACCGAATCCTAGCAGACCGCCCGCGCGTCGCCAAGGTGCGCGCCGCTACGATGCCGCGATGCGACTGACGCCCTGGGAGGAGGAGCGGCTCCTCATCTTCAGTGCAGCCGAACTTGCCCGACGCCATCGGCAGGCCGGACTGAAGCTCAACCAGCCGGAGGTCGTGGCGCTCATCTGCGACGCGATGCTCGAGGCTGCGCGAGCCGATCGATCCTACGCAGAGGTCGAGGAAGCCGGCCGGACGGCGGTTCGGCCGGACGAGCTGCTCGAGGGCGTCGCCGCGCTCGTTGACGAGGTTCGCCTGGAAGTGCTGTTCGGCGACGGGCCGCGGCTCATCGTGCTGGTCGATCCCCTTGGAGCCTCGGGGTTCATGGCAGGCGAGATCCGGCCAGGTCAAGGCCGCACTGGAGCCGTCGAAAGAGAGCGGCGTCAATTGGTCGTTCGCAACGACTCCCGCCGAGTCGTCCGGGTCTCGTCGCATTACCCGTTCGATCGGGTGAATCAACGGCTGATCTTCGACCGCTCGGCCGCAGTCGGCTTCCGGCTCGACCTTCCCGCGGGTTCGACGGAGCGCTGGGCGCCTGGCGAAACCAAGGAGGTCAGCCTCGTCCGTTTCGACGGTTCGGGGCAGTCGAAGGCAGCCCGATGACCCACCTGTCGGCCGAGGAGCGACTGGCGAGGTACGGACCTACCACCGGGGACCTGATCCGCCTCGGGGACACCGACCTCTGGGTTCGGGTCGAGGAGGATCGCCAGGCACCGGGCGACGAGCCGCTGTGGGGCTACGGCAAGGACCTCCGGCTGCGGCAGACTCAGGTCGGGGCGGCCGGCCCGTCGGAGCTCGACGCGATCGTCATCGGTGTCGTCGTCCTCGATCCGACCATCGGTATCGTCAAGGCCGACATCGGCATCAAGGACGGCCGGATCGTGGGGGTCGGGCGGGCCGGCAACCCACAGATCAGCGACGGGATCGATCTCGCCATCGGCCCGCATACATCTCCAATTCTTGCCACCGGCCTGATCGCCACGCCTGGCGGCGTCGACAGCCACGTCCACACGATTTCGCCGCAGCTGATCCCGGCGGCGTTGTCGGGCGGTGTCACGACACTGGTCACGGCGGGCTTCGAGGAGCCGCCACGGGCGATGGCCGACACGTTGCTCGCGCTCGAAGGGTGGCCGATCAACGTCGGCCTGCAGGCGGGTGCCAGGGCTGAGGACGACGGCACGCTGGAGGCGCTCGTTGCCGCCGGCGCGATCGGCTTCAAGATCCACGAGGACTACGGCGCCTACCCGGAGCTCATCGACCATACGCTGCGCTTCGCCGACGCACGCGGTGTTGCAGTCTCTCTGCACACCGACGGCCTCCATGAGTCGGCCGAGCTCGAGGACACGGTCGCGGCGATCGGCGGGCGGACGGTCCACGCCTACCACGTCGAGGGCTCCGGCGGCGGGCATGTGCCGGACCTCATCGGGCTGGTCCGCGAGCCGAACGTCATCTGTTCATCGACCACGCCGACGGTGCCCTATGGCGTGAATGCCGCGGCTGAGCAGCTGCCGATGATCGTCCTCAACCACGGCGCGTCCTTTGCGCTGATCGAGGACGTGGCGCTCGTCCGCGAACGGATCCATCCGGCGACGATGGCGGCGGAGGGACCGCTCCACGAGCTCGGCGCGATCCAGATCGTTAACTCGGACTCGCAGGGCATGGGCCGGATCATGGACACCGTCCGGCGGACCTTCCAGCTGGCGCACGTGATGAAGGCCTGGCAAGGTTCTGCGCCCGCAGCCGATGACAACGAGCGCGTCCTGCGTTACCTGGCCAAGGTCTCGATCGAGCCGGCGATCACGCACGGGCTCGCCGAGCACGTCGGTTCGCTGCGGCCCGATCGCCTCGCGGACATCGTCCTCTGGCGGCCGGCCTTCTTCGGGGTCAAACCGGAGCTCGTGATCAAGGGCGGCAGCCCTGCCTGGTCACCGCTCGGCGAGGGCACCGCGACGGTCGAACGGGCAGAACCGACCCGTTATCGGCCGGAGTGGGGCGGCTCGGGGGACGTCGCGGCATCCACCGGCGTCACCTTCGTCGCATCCGGGGCGTCCACGGCCGTCCGGCGACGGGTGGCCGGCCGGCGTCCGCTGGTCGAGATCGGCCGGACGCGTGGCCTTTCACGCTCCGACCTGCTGCTGAACCGGGCAACCGCGGCGGTCGACGTTGACGTCGGCGACGGGACGGTGACGCTGGACGGCCAGGTCCTTGCCGTGGCGCCGGTCGCCGAGCTGCCATTGAACCGACGCTACCTGTTGCGCTGACCCGACGCTGATCTCGGGGCACGACCTACCAGATGTCGCCGACGGTGAAGCCGTCGGGGTATGGGTCCTCCGGATCAACCACGTAGCGCGAGAAGCCGGTGATCCACGCTGACCCGGTGAGGGTTGGCACGACGCCGGTGTAGTCGCCGACCCGTGTCTCGTCGATGAGGCGACCGGTGAAGACCGTTCCGAGGATGCCCTCGTGCCGGAAATCGTCGTTGAGGTCGAGCTCGCCCTTGGCGTGGAGCACGGCCATCTTTGCGCACGTGCCCGTGCCGCACGGCGACCGATCGATCGCGCCGGTCCACGTCGAGGGCTTCGACCAGTCCAGCTCACCGGTCGAAACCGTGACGACGTTCCGTTTCGAATTCGCGGGATCGTGGGGCGGTCCGGACAGCTGGCCGATAGTGATCCCAGTGAAGCCAGGTTGTTCGGGGTGGGTCACGGGCAGCTGCTCCGCGGCAGCGGCCTTGATCATCTCGGTGATGCGGGTGATGTCGCGGCCCTCGTCCGGCGTCAGCCGAAGACCGAACGGTTCGGCGTCGGCGATGACGTAGAACATGCCGCCGTAGGCGACGTCCACGATCACGGTGCCCAGCTCCGGGACCTCGACCGGTGCATCGAGGTGGGTGGCGAAGGCGGGCACGTTCTGAAATGTGACAGAGCCGACCTTGCCGTTCGCGCACTCAGCGCGGATGCGGATGAGACCGGCGGGCGCCTCGAGGGTCAGCTCGGTGGCGGGTTCGGTCATCGGCAGGATGCCCGTCTCGAGGAGGACCGTCGTCACGCAGACCGTGTTCGTACCGGACATCCCGGGATATTCGACCTGCTCCATGATCACGTACCCCGCGTCGGCGTCCGGGTGGGTCGGCGGGAGAAGGATGTTGCAGTTGGCGGCCGGGTAGCCACGCGGCTCGCGCAGCATACGGAGGCGGATGTCGTCGCGGTTGGCCTGCAGCCAGGTCATCTTCTCGAACATCGATGCACCGGGGACGTCGTTGACGCCCCCGACGATCACTCGCCCGTGCTCGCCGGCGGCGTAGGCCTCGACGGCCTCGATCACCGGTCCGAAGCGTTCGGGGATCGGTGGCAGAGGCACGCCCTGCAGCCTAGCGACCGCGCTGTGCGTCGGCGAGCTCGCGGGCGATCTCGCGCCGTGCGTCCCGTGCAGCGATGTCGCGGCGCCGATCGTGGAGCTGCTTGCCGCGGGCGAGCCCGAGCTCGACCTTCGCGCGGCCTCTCCTGTCGAGGTAGAGACGAAGCGGCACGATCGTCTGGCCTTTCGCCTTGGCGCGGCCCATGAGCTCGTCGATCTCGGAGCGGTGAAGGAGGAGCTTGCGGGTCCGCTTCGGCTCGTGGTTGTAGCGGTTGCCCTGGGCCCACGGTGCGATGTGGGCGCCGATCAGCCAGGCCTCGTCGTGTTCGACGCGCGCGTACGCATCGGCGAGATTGACCTTGCCGGCCCGGATGGACTTGATCTCGGTCCCGGTCAGAACGAGCCCCGCCTCGAATGTCTCATCGATCGAGAACTCGTGGCGGGCCTTCCGGTTGAGGGCGACCGTGTGCTCGTCGGCCACTGCTGTTGTCACCCGTACTTGCGGACATCTCTCGGAGGTCCAAGGCGAGCTCCGCGACGCCATTGGCCCGACGACTCGCTGAAAGCACGAACGCCGGCCCGTTCGGGCCGGCGTCCGGTTGCTGAACCACCCGCAGGGTGTCCGTCTAGACGGCCATCTCCTGCGAGGTGGTGCAGCGACTGCTACTGTCGATCACTGCACATCACCTCCTTTCGTTCGGGGGAACCCTACCGGAACGGGGTTCCGCGCGCAAGCGAACGTTGTCAGGCTGCGGCGGGGAGAGAGGCCTCCTTGTCGAGGAGCTCGACCGCCTTGTCGAGGACGGGGTCCTTGTCGGCCGGCGTGTTGGCCGGCACTGCGACCGCGACGTCCGGGACGATGCCGACATGGTGGATCCAGCGCTGGTTCGGGGTCAGCCACTTCGCGATCGTGAGGCGGTAGCCGCCGGCGCCCTCGAGCGTCGTCCACTCCTGGACCGTGCCCTTGCCGAACGACGTCTCGCCGACGATCGTCGCGCGCTTCGTGTCCTGGAGGGCGCCTGCGACGATCTCGCTGGCCGATGCACTGCCCTTGTCGATGAGAGCGACGACGTGGATCTTCGAATCGGTCGCCGCGCCGCCGCTCTGGGCGTCGGTCGGAGTCTTGCTGCGCTGGGCGTCCTCCTGCCAGAAGATCGGCCCCGACCCGATGAACTCGCTCGCGACCGAGCGCGCCGCCGTAACGAAGCCGCCCGGGTTGCCCCGCAAGTCGACAACGATTCGTGTGATCCCATCGGTGACGTCCTTGGCGAGCGCGTCGTGGAAGGCCTTCGCGGCCGAATCGGAGAAGCCTGTCAGTCGGACGTAGCCGATCGTGCCGTCATCGAGCGTCCTCGCAATGACCTCCCGCTGGACGATGACGTCGCGGGTGATCGTCAGGTCGAACGGTTGGCCCTTATCGCGGACGATGCTGAGCTTGACCGACGTGCCCTTCTTGCCGCGGATCCGGTCGCGCGCTCCGTCGACGGTCAGCCCGTCGAGGCTGGAACCGTCGACCGCCACGATGACGTCGCCTGGCTTGACTCCGGCCTTCTGGGCGGGCGAGCCGTCGATCGGGGCTATGACGACGAGCCGGCAGTCCGTGCCGAGAGTCGTGCAGTCGCTCGTCGTGCCCTGCCCGTTCTGGGTCCCGATCTCCGCGCCGATCCCCTCGAACTGGCCCGAGATTCCCTGGAGGGTCTGCTGGAACTCGTCGGGCGTGAGGTACGACGAGTACGGGTCGCCGATGGCCTCGAACATGCCCTTGATCGCGCCGTTCCGGATGGCGGCCTTGTCGACGTCGCCGCCGGCGTAGCGATCGACGATCGCGTGGTAGGCGTCCCAGAACGGCTTGAAGAGCTGGTCGTCCGCCGAAGCGGTACCGGGTTGGCTCTCGCGATGGACACCGAGCGAGAAGCCGGCCATGAACAAGGCGCTGCCGGCGAGCACGGCGACCAGCGCCAGCGCAAGGCCGACGGCCGGGCCGCGCCGCGACGACTGCGCGCCCCAGACGGGTCCGACACGGACGCCGTAGGCCGGCGGGGCTGTTTCGAGGTTTGTGGTGGCCGGTTCGGACGGGATCGAGGATTCCGGGTTGACGGGGTCAGTCGACATCGCGAAAAGGTCCTGTGGGAGGGGGTTGTCGGGACAGAGTACGCGGGACTGCTGAGCGGCGGATCGAGCGTGAAGGGAACTTCATCGATCCGGAGCCGGACCAGCGCCGGTTAGTCAATGAAGATTTCACGCAACGGTGTGACGGGTACGAGAACGGTCCTCGCCACGTTTGAGAGCCGTGCTGACACGCGACTGAGCGTGGGAGGACGCGATACGGGTCGCTTCTGCCCGGCTGGCCGAGCCAGGTAGCGGTGACAGCGTTACGTGAGACGTTGGGTGTCGGTGTACGTCTCGCTCACTCGCGCGGCGAGTCTCAACAACGTCGCGCGGCCGCTTGAGGGTGCTCCGGCCGCTCACGCGAGCGTGGGGAGCGCCTGAATTCGCTGGAATCCGAGCCCGCGCCACGTTTATCAATCGTCACACGAGTAGCTGAGAGGGCCGGCCGGCGAATCGACACGAAACACTCGCGGGACGAATGCGGCGACGGGCCGGCGGCATCGACGGCCGGGAGTCGGTCAGCGGATCAGGTACGTCCTCACCGACACCCACGCGCCGAGCACGCCCAACCCGATGCCCGCGCCGCCAACGAGCACGATCAGATCCCGCGAGAGCGACCCGAACTGCAGCGGCAGGACCCGGAAGAAGTCGAACATGAAGCCCTGCAGCGGGTTCGCAGCTGCAGCCAGCGCGCCGAGGGTGACCGCCGCCCCGATGAGGCCCACGAGCGCGCCCTCGAACACGAACGGCCAGCGGATGAACGCGTCCGACGCGCCGACGAGCCGCATGATCTCGATTTCCTCGGCCCGCGCCACGACGGCGAGGCGGATCGTGTTCACGATGATGAACAGCACGATCAGCCCGATGACCACGAGGATGACCCCACCTGCCGTCCGCAGGAAATTGGTGACGGTCAGGACCCGTTCCACGAGGTCCTGCTGGTTCTTCACCGCCTTGACGCCGGGCTCGCTCTCGATGCGGTCGTGGACCGCGCGGTACTGGCTCGCGTCGCGCAGCCAGATCTCGAGGCTGGCGTGGAACGGATTGCCGTCGAGAAAACGGGTCAGGTCCTCCTGGCCCTGGGCCGACCGCGCATCGCGAAAACGCTGGAGTGCCGAGTCACGGCTGACGTAGTTGACCGTGGCAACCTCCGGCAGCGCGCCGACGACGTTCACCAGCCGATCGACCTGGCCCTGGCTCATGTTGTCGTCGAGGTCGGCCACGACGTTGACCTTCTGCTCGGTGAACTCGAGGCCTGCCAGCAGGCCCGTATGGACGATCCAGAAACCGGCCAGCAGCAGGAGCATGAGGACCATCGTCGCGGTCGCCGCGAGGCTCATGAGCGCGTTGCGCCAGAAGCCCTGCCAGGCCCGCTTCATGCTGAAGACGACGAACGAAATCATCAGTCGGTGCGGTGATACGTGCCGCCCACCTCGTCGCGGATGATGCGGCCCTCCTCGAGGGCGACGACGCGCTTGCGGAGCGCGGTGACCACGTCCGCGTTGTGAGTTGCCATGAGGACCGTCACGCCGAGCTCGTTGATCCGCAGCAGGAGCTGGAGGATCTCCCAACTGATGAGCGGATCGAGATTGCCGGTTGGCTCGTCGGCAATGATCAGGCGCGGGTCGTGGACGAGGGCCCGAGCGATCGCCGTGCGCTGCTGCTCGCCGCCCGAGAGCTGCGATGGGAACTGCCGCGACTGCGCCGTCAGGCCGACGAGCGCAAGAACTCGATCGACCGCCGGACGGATATGGCGGCGTGGCGTCCCGGTCACCTCGAGCGCGAAGGCGACGTTCTCCCAGACCGACTTCGTCGGCAACAGCTTGAAGTCCTGGAACACGATGCCGATCTTGCGGCGGACCTTCGGGACCTGGCGACGCGACAGCCGTGCGAGGTCCTGCCCGTCGACGACGACGTCGCCGCGGGTGGCCACCTCGTCCCGAATCAGCAGCTTGATGAGCGTCGACTTGCCGGCACCCGAGGGACCGACGAGGAAGACGAAATCGCCCTCGGGGATGACCAGGTCCACGTCGCGCAAGG
>Ga0081539_10007427_pt1 | contig 9999 bp, 6 predicted proteins | sample TabmetS4T2R2_FD_71023 | JGI IMG/M metagenome (GOLD analysis project Ga0081539, IMG submission 71023) | Tabebuia heterophylla rhizosphere microbial communities from the University of Puerto Rico - S4T2R2 | ecosystem: Host-associated > Plants > Roots > Rhizosphere ...
TTCCGGGTTGCTGCTCCGATGGAGCGGCGACGGCTAAATTTCTCTTAACCCGTCTCGGTCCAAAGGCCGAATTCGCCGAAGCTCTGGTTCGCTGGCGAACCGGTAAACCAGTATCGAAAGATTACAGACGATGGGCTTCGTTCTGGCCGCAGTCTTCGAAGGCAAGCCGTAAGCCGCTCGTCCTCTCATTCCGAGGTCGGGAAGTCTTGAAGAATTTCGAGAGCTGAGATGCGCCCCTGCCGTAGGGGAAAAGGGAGAGGCGGGGTGGCGGTCGAATGCCGAGAAAGCTTCAAGTCTTCCGCCCCGCTCGCGAAGCCGCACCCGTCCTAAAGGACAATGTCCTTTAGAACCCGTGTCCCCAATGTGTGTGAACCCGAAAGGCGCGTGAGCGAACCTGTGAGGGAGGGTTTTGGCGTGAGCCAAAACCCGACCGAAGTCGGGGGTGAACCGAAAACGAAAATGAGGAATAAACCGTTGGAGGGACGCGTAATTCAATCGAGAAGATATTCCCCGCTGTGGGGAAGGGTGCGGGGATGGTCTCTACGCGTCATTGGACTCGAAAAAAGTTCGAGCATTGTCCAATAGACTCCAGTCTTCGCTCGCCGACGACGGCGAACGAAGATTGCCGCGCCGGAGCCGAAGGCGGGCGCAGCGTGCAGAGAACGGTGAGGTCGGCGAGCTACGACCCGGCATGCCAGTTTGTTTTTGCCCGGATGGTTTTTGATGAGCCGATTTGTTTACGTCCATATCCTGCAAAGTAAGATCTACCCGGATTGCTTCCATACCGGAAGCGCTCGCGACCTGAAAAATCGGCTCGGCCGACATAAGGCTGGCGAGGTATTGCACACCGCTAAATGGAAGCCGTGGCGCATTAAAACTTATATCGCCTTCTCTGATGAAAAGCGTGCCCGGGAATTCGAGCGCTATCTCAAATCAGTTTCTGGCCGGACTGGCGACTAGCCAGTATTGAACTCCTTTGCTCAGCGCTATTCCGGCGCCTAAGAACTTCACCTTTGCCAGTTCGCAACAATCACCGGCGTCTGGAATGTCCGTCGTGCTGCCAACGCCGCTGGAGCGCCGAAGCCGAGGCACGACTCAGCATGCCAGTTTTTTTCTGACAGTGCGAGTCCGCTTTTTTTTCCGCCACGAACCCGAAGCTTGACGAGCCGGATTCTTCCCATCTATCCTCGGCGCCGATTTGAACGAGCCGGCAACATTTTTTCCTTTGAGAGGGGGAGGCTTCATGACCACTCACTGGAGCATGGTCGGCGATTTCGCTCTTGAGCAGTCGGCGCCCGAACGCGCGGAAGCGGCTTTTGCCCGGCTTTGTCAGGATTACTGGGCGCCGCTCTATCGTTTCGTGCTTTACCGCGGCTATAGCATGGCGGATGCACAGGATCTGACCCAGGGGTTTTTCGCCTACCTTTTCGAGAAACGGGCGTTCCCGGCGGTGGATCGAAGCAAAGGTCGATTTCGCAGTTTCCTCCTCCTCCTCCTCAAGCGTTATCTCGGGGCCACCGACGCCTCTCGCTCGCGACAAATACGGGGCGGGGCCAAGACAATGCTGGCCCTGGATGGCGAACGCCTCGGCCAGGGTGACGTCGCGATTGAGGATGCTCTGAAGGTCAATGCGCCGGGCGACGAGCAGCGGTGTTTCGATCGCAACTGGGCGGCCGAGTTGGTTGGCCGCGCAATGGAGACGTTACGTGCCGAGTATTCCAGCGGGAGAAAGGCTCGGGTCTTCGCAGAATTACGTCCGTTTCTCACCGGCGGGCTCGGGTTGCCGACTTACGAAACTGCGGCGGCAAATCTCGACGTGCCGGTAGAGACTCTACGAAGCCATATTTGCAGGTTGCGAGCGCGATATCGTGCGCTGCTCCGAGCCGAGGTGCGACGCACCGTTCCGGGAGAGCAGGACATTGACGAGGAACTGCGCTACCTCTGCCGGGTTCTGCTCGCCTCCACCTGAGCGCTTGCGCTCCGACGGTAGATCGTTTTTCCATGGCAATCCCAGCGCAAAATCGAACGCTGCTTTGTGAGCAATGTGGTGCTCCATTGCAATCAGGCGCCGCCGAACTGGAATGCCTTCATTGTCTTTTGCAGGCGGGCTTGACGGAGGAGCCGGAATTTTCTGTGGAACATGCCGGACCCCGGTTTTATCAGCACTATGAGATCCTGACCCGGCCCGACGGCAGGCCCTGGGAACTGGGGCGCGGGGCGATGGGTGTCACCTATAAGGCGCGTGACATCAATCTCGAGACGCCCGTGGCGCTCAAGATCATTGACACGCGTTTCTCCATTCGTCCCGACGCGCGGCAACGTTTTCTGCGTGAAGCGCAGGCGGCGGCGCGGCTGCAACACCCCAACGTCGCGAGGGTCTTCCACTTTGGCACCATCAATACCCTGCCGGCGCCCGACACTGAAAGCGCGAGCGCAAGGGAAAACGCTGAAGCGGGCGACTGCTTTTACGCAATGGAGTTTGTCGAGGGCGAAACCCTCGAGGCTCGACTGCGCCGGCTCGGGCCAATCCCCCCTCAGAGCGCCCTCGAAATTGCCCTCCAGGTGGCGCGCGCTCTGACCGCCGCGGAACGTTGTGGCCTGGTTCATCGCGATCTGACGCCTTCCAATATCATGCTCGTGGGCGAGGACGAGGAAAAGACCAGTGCGTTCATCCGCTCCGGCGAGCCTTTCGTCAAAGTGATCGATTTCGGCCTCGCCCAAGCGCGGGACGACCACTCCAAAGCGCATGGCAGCCGCTTCTCGGGCACCCCGGCCTTCAGCAGCCCGGAGCAACTGGCCGGCGGCGAAGTCGACATCCGATCGGATATCTATTCGTTAGGCGCGGCCCTTTGGTACTCACAGATCGGGACGGTCCCTTTCCCCGATCGATCTGCGCAGGAGCAAGGTGAAGAGCGGGGCCGAAGACTGCCGGTCGAGCGGTTACGCGAGCGGGCGGTGCCGCCCTCAGTTATTCGCCTGCTCGAGCGGATGCTCGCGCACGAACCGGCGGCCCGCCCCTCTTCGGCCGTGGCGCTGGTCGAGGAGATTCAGCGGTGTCTGGCGGAGCTTTGCCGAGAGGAGCCGCGCGGTCCTCGCATCTTGGCAACGCCCCGCCGGCGCGCCACCGCCCTGGCCCTGGCCGTTGCCGCGGGACTGGTCGCTCTCGCCGTTTATTTTTTCATTCCGCAAAGCTCAGCCGGAGACAAATCGATCGCTGTCCTGCCTTTCAAAAATCTGACCCAGGACCCGGGGGAGGCCGTTTTCGCCGAGGGGCTCGAGGAAGATTTGCTCTCGACGCTGGTAAAGATTCGCGACCTCAAGGTGATCAGTCGTCTAAGTGCGTCGCGTTACCCGGCTGATAAACCGCGCGATCTGGAGGCGATCGGGCGGGCACTGGGCGTGCGCCATGTGGTCGAGGGAAAGCTGCGGCGGATTCGCGATCGCGTGCTGCTCAACATCGCCTTGATCGACACAATAACCGGCCGCCAACTTTGGGCGGAGCGCTACGATCGGACGATGGCCGACGCCGTTACCCTCCAGGGCGATCTGGCTCACGCGATTGCCACTGCGCTCGATGCCACCCTGACCAAGCGCGAGCAGGCCGACGTCGCAACCAAGCCGACCGGCAACCCGGATGCCTATGTTCTTTACCTTCATGGACGCAAATTCGACACCAGCCCAGTGATCGCAATCGGCGACTATGAGGCGGCGGCCGCACTTTACCGGCAGGCAATCGCGCTCGATCCCGGCTTCGCTCTTGCTCATTCCCGGCTGGGGGCGACCCTCGCCTTTCTCTATCGTTTCCGCGGTCCGAGCGAAGAGCTAAAGAAGGAAGCTTATGCCGAAATCGCCAAGGCGCTGAGCCTGCGCCCAAATCTGGGCCAGGCCCATCTCGACCGCGGCCTTGCCTATTACCGAATCGAACGCGACTTCGACCGCGCTCTCCCCGAGCTGGAAATTGCCCGCCAGCTTTTGCCTAACGATACCGAAGCGGAAAGCTTCATTGCCTACATCAACCGCCGTCGCGGCAATTGGCGCGAGGCACAAGCCGGGCTCGAGCGCATCCGGCAGCGCGACCCGCGCAACTCGATGTATGCGGAAGAGCTTTACACAAGTTCCTACCTCGTGCGCAATTGGTCCGCGGCCCGCCGTTATATTAGCGAGGCCGAGGCAATCGAGCCGCTGACGGTTTACAAGGTCGAGCGCGCGCTGGTCGATCTCTGGCAGAACGGCGATCTGCGTCCGCTGCAAAAAGAATTCGCCGAGCTGAAAGGCTACGGCGATCCCGAGGGCAGCATTACCTGGCTGCGTTGGGACACGGCCATGATCGCGCGCGATTTCGCGGCCGCGCAAGCGGCCCTCGATGCCTTTCCCGGCGACACCCTGCCCTGCGTCTACAGCGCGCCGGTGCCCAAGAGCTACATGGAAGGTTGCATCGCCCTGGCCCAGGGAGACAAGACGACGGCGCAGAAATTTTTTGAGGCAGCGCGGCCTGCGATGGAAGCCGAGAGCATTGCCCACCCCGAGAACGCGCTGCGGCACGCACGGCTTGGCCTCCTTTTCGCTTACATGGGGCGAGAGGAGAATGCGCTTCGCGAAGGCAGGCGCGCGGTGGAACTGAACCCAGCCGGGAGCGATGCCTACGAGGGCCCCGAACAGGTTTGCAATCTCGCCCTGATCCATGCTCGGCTCGGCCACGCAGACCGCGCGCTCGAATTGATTCGCTCTCAGCTCCGCCAGCCCGGCGGCGTCTTTTTTTATGAATCCAGCATGAGTCTCTGGGAATTGCGTTTGCGCTGGCAATGGGACCCACTGCGAAGCGATCCCCGCTTTCAGGCCATGCTCGCCGCGCCAGAACCGGAGACGGTTTACTAGCGCTGGCATCGTCCTGGCGACTCCTCGCGTCCCAGACCAAGGCTCAATCCGGCCGATAAGGCCCGATCAGAGAAAAAACTGCCGGTCGGACCAGTTTTTCTGCAACACCGCGACCAATTTGCGCATTGGAATAATAGAGACACGCAGAGTGTCAGTACCGATGGCTAATCCCCGGCTTGCCCCCGGGTCAACCGACCCGACGACGCCTGGAGGTGCTCAGGTGCCTTCAGGCGTGGGGTGTGGGAAAGAAAATCAAGCCGTTGCGTCCGCCATCTCGGGAGCCGGTGCGCGGCGCGGCGCTGCCAACTGACTCCGCCAAAGATGCAGCGGCAGCATCCCGATCATCATGAGCGCGACTTGACTGGCGACAAACGCGATCAGCCAGGGAAATGCGCTGTCCATGAATCCGTAGGAGTGCAGGCCGATGCCGAGCATGTTGACCCCGAACCACGACCAGCTGGTCACAACGTTGCCGAATACGGCCATCACCATCAGGCCACGTTGCCTAACGAGTCCGCCCCAGCGGGCGTGCAGGATGATCGCATTCCAGAGGACGATCAGAAGCGCGCCGTTTTCCTTCGGGTCCCACCCCCAGAAGCGGCCCCATGATTGGTCGGCCCAGATGCCGCCGAGAATCGTCCCGACGAAACTGAAGAGCGTTGCGAAACAGACAATGCCGTAAACCATCCGGGTGAGGGAACTGGCCGTCGCACGATCGAGCGAAGGGGTAAAGGCTCCCCGCACGATGTAGGTCAGGGCAAGGAATCCGGCGAGGAAGGTCGAGGCGTAACCCAGGGTGACGCAGACGACATGAGTCGCGAGCCAGCCGTTGGTGTCGAGCACTGCCCGCATCATTTCCATGGTGTCGCCGTCCATCGAGAGATGATGCGCGATGAGCAGGGTGATGAAACCGATCATAGCCGCGGTCGCGCTTCCGATGCCATTGCGGAAAAAGCGCTCGAGGAAAATACCCAGCAACACCGCGCCCCAGCCGATGAAGACGGCCGAGGAATAAAGATTCGTCACAGGCGGCCGGCCCTCGAGATACATCCGAGTGATTAACCCGAAGGAATGAATCGCGAAGGTGACGAGGAGGAGAATGAGCGCGTACCTGCCTAATGTCTTCGGCCAGACCAGCCAGGAGGCGGCCGCGAGGATGAAGATCAGGACATAGAGCACCATCGCGCTGTAAAAGGGCTGAAGCTGGTTGAAAACTGATTCGACCTTTGCCTTCCATACCCGCCGCGGCAGATCGCGCTGCAATTGCGAGCAATAGCTCTCGAGCGTTCGGTTGAAGGTCGCCGCGTCATTTGCCTGGAAGGCGCTCGCCAGGGTCGCCCAGGTCTGCACCGCCGGATGCAGCTTCCCGTCGCTCAAAAACATGAGCAGGCTTTCACCCATTTTCCGCCAGCGCAGCGGGTCGTCGTTAGGCGGAAATGGCGGGATGGCGAAGAAGTATCCGGTCTCGGCGAGAAAAGCGAGACTTTGCAACGCTTCGGTAGTGATCCCGGTCTTCATCGGCACAGGATCGGGATGAATATTCTTCGCCAGTTCCTCGACCTGCCTCTTGAAATCGCTCGTCCCGGCGACCTCGATGCTGTTCTCCAGCCGGTGATAAAGGGTCAGCCGCTCGAACAACTTGATAATGTCGCGCTGAAACGGCGAGCGCAATTGCGCCTCCACCTTCTGCGCGAGCGCCGCCTGTTGCTCGACTTCCTGAAGGTGCGGGACAAAGTCGCGGAAGGAAAAATATTTTCCTGCCTCCGGCGAGAGGCCGAGCGCGGTCAGCGTCTCCGGATTACGAATGACGAATATCTTGCGCTGATCGGCTTGCGCCGGCTTCATCAGGACCTCGGCCAGCCAATCCATCGCGGTTAGCGTGCCGATTTCGATCGAAAGCGTCTGTTTGCCGTGGATGATGAGGAGCGAATTGCGCGCGACCGTGTCGAGTGGCTTGATCCGGCCATTGAGCAGAATGGGAACGCGCCCGAATTTTCCCATCTCGAATCCGCCGCGCCGGTCGCGCTGAAAGAGCGGCGCGACGGCGTAGAGCAGAGTGGCCAAAACCACGAGCGAGACAACAATCCGGCTTCGTTTCATCGGCTTTGTTTCTTCACGAACCCGAAAAGGTGCATCGAGAATTGCAGGAGCAGCCCGAGCGCAACCAGTCCGCAGGCGATGTAGGGCATGAGCATGGCCGGGTTTTTCACTACCTGTAAAATGCTGGTCTTATCGTTATTGTCGAAGCCGGATTGGTAAAAGGTGAAGCCGCGATAGCGAAGCGGGTCGTTCATCGAGATCAGGACTTCCCGGTTTTCGTTCCGCTCCAGATCGGTTAACCGGATACGGCTGGAGAAATTTTTTGGGATATCGGTCCCGGCATAACTCTCATGCGTAAAGTCGAGCAGGGTGATGGCGAACTGCTTGTAAAAGCGCCGCTGCCGCATCAGGAGCGAATAGGTATGGCCATCGAGTTGAAAAGATTGCCGCTCCGGGATCGCATTCGAGACGAGCCAAGTGCCTAACGATCCCATCGTCCCCTCCAGCTCGATGAAGGCTGAGCTGAGATCGCGCTCGTCGTCCCTGACGGTTCGCGGCTCCGCGGTTACCACGATGCTCTTCCCGAAACCTTGAGTCGCGGGTGAGGGCGGAGCCTGCGGCGCCTGAGAACGCATGACTAGCTGCGAGTTCGGCATGAACTGGCCGATCTTGATCGTAAAAGGAAGGCTCGGATTCTGGATTTTGCCGCCTTTCGCAAGCACCCCTTCTGGAATTGCCACTACCTGGTCGTAATCCGGGCTGGTTGTGTCGATCACCACCAACTCGACCTCCCGTGACGCCTCCGAGTAACCGAGGGTCTGGCCCTCATCGATACGCATCTGCGTCTCGCGCGCGAATAATCCGGTCAGCAGTTGTCCGATCAAAAGCAGGATGACCCCGAGATGAAGCAGAATGATGCCGGCTTTCTTCTTCGAAAGCTGAAAGCGGGTCGCGTGGGCTGCGATCAGATTCGCTAGTAGGACCGTTCCGAGCAAATAACCGCCCGGGAGAATCGGAATCTTCCAACTCGCTCCCGGCGGCGACCAGTAGACGAACAGGCTCTGGAAATAGCGCGCCTGTACCCGATGAATCCCCCAGTTCACCTGCGCGAGGGTGCCGAGAAAGACGAGCAACATCCCGAGCGCGAGGCAGACAACGGTGAGCCGCAGCGAGGCGAGCGCGCGGAAAGGCGAGGTTTGCAGGAGAGTTGTGGACATCGGGTTAGCCGAAGAATCGATCGTGAATCGTAAATCGTGAATCGCGAATCGTGCATCGGCCCGATGTCACGATGTAACGATTCAACCATGTAGCGGCTCTGTCGCTCATGGGATTTTCAGGCCGCGCAGGAAATCGGTAAACGCGCTCTTCTGCGACTCGACGGCGGCATCTTCGCCCGTTATTTTGATGAACCACGAATGATCGGCCTCGTCCAGAATGGCCGCAACGATGCGCTGTTTCTCCTTCTGCTCGCCCGTCGGCGCATCGCTCACCAGATCGACCACGAGATAATCGTGTCCGTTGGCTTTCACGTGCTGGGCCGTTTTCGCCAGGGTGTCCTCGTCGATCGGGGCGAGGTTCACCTGCCCGCGCCAGCGGTTCACGTTCGCGAGGTCGCCCCCGGCAATTCCCGGCAACGACACGACTGAGACGTCGGTTTCTTTCCCATTCGGCGCGACAGCCTTGAAGCTCGCGAGGCGCATCGGCGTGAGCGGTTTCTCTTCCCAGCCCGGCGGCAGAGTGTATTGCAACGGCGCCCCCTGCGGCGGCTCGATCGGCGGCGGAGTGGGCGCGTTCGTGTTGCCCCCGCCGCTGTTTGCGCTCATCGGCTGGGACGGCGGCCCCGCTTGCGCCATCGCGGTGCCGGCTTCAGTGCGAACGCTCTCGAGGAATTGCTTGAACTGATCGCGCTGCGCTTCGACCAGCCCGTCCGGTCCCATCATCTTAAAAAACCACGTCTCGCCCGCGAGCGGAAGAATGCCGCCCAGGATTCGCGTTTTTGCTCCGCTTTGCTCCGTCGGTTCCGCGCTCACCAGATCGACAAAAAACATTTGTCGACCGTCCACCGACATCGGCGTGGCCGCTTCGGCTTCGTTCTGCGTCGGCGGAAGCTTCAGCTGGTTGCGCCAGCGGTTCACATTCGCGAGCAACCCGCCCGCCGATTCGGGAAAGGAGATCACCGAGACGTCTGCCGTTTTCCCGTCGGCGCCGTGCACCAGATAGCTGCCCTTGCGAAAGCCGGAGGCCGATTGTTCCTCCCAGTTCGAGGGCGCCGTCCAGTGCACCCCGGCCGGGGCGGCAGGATTTGCCGGCTGCGTCATCGATCCCGGCGGGGGCTCTTTCGGGATGCGATAAACCGTGATTCGATCGTCGCTCCGGTTACAGCCAGCGATCGCCGCGAGAGCTGTGACGAGAAGCGTTCGCCTAACGAGACAATTGAGAAAACAAGGAAATACCTTCAACGCAAACCGAGGTCGAAGTACGGGTGAGAGGGGGAAAAAGTCAAGCGGACGCCTTGAGACGCGCCGCGGTTTTCTCCCCGCAGGAAGTTAAATCCGACTCGCTAGATTTCCGAAGAAATGCGCATCTAGGCGAATCAGAGGCGCGATGCGAGACGATCCGGGGTAGCGCACGCGTTTCGAGTGCTGGCGACGGTGTGTCACCGTCGCGAACTTCCCCTGGCGCATCATCGGGACAATCGGTCTTCTAACGCCTCGCCACGCGCCAGGAAAGTTCGTCGCGCTGAAACAACGCGACCAGCACACGAAACGTGTGCGCTACCCAGCGCGGGCCGCCACTGAAGCTGAGCCTAGCTGGCGACCCCTGGATTCGGTCTCTTTTTGCAGACGCTTCAACCGGCTGCGCAATGCGACCTTGTTTGCGGCGCTCATCCGATCGATGAAGAGAACGCCATTGAGATGATCGACCTCATGCTGGAGGGCGCGCGCGAGCAGGCCGCTGGCTTCGATCTCCAGCGGTTCGCCTTCCAAATCCATCGCACGCAGAGTGACGGTCGCCGCCCGCCGAATCTCGCCGGTGATTTCGGGGAAACTGAGACAGCCTTCGAGACTGATCACGCTTTCCGCG
>Ga0081539_10007428_pt1 | contig 9998 bp, 4 predicted proteins | sample TabmetS4T2R2_FD_71023 | JGI IMG/M metagenome (GOLD analysis project Ga0081539, IMG submission 71023) | Tabebuia heterophylla rhizosphere microbial communities from the University of Puerto Rico - S4T2R2 | ecosystem: Host-associated > Plants > Roots > Rhizosphere ...
CGACGACGTAGCGGAACACCAGACCGAGCGCCGGCACGAGCAGCAGCAGAACGAGCAGCTGTCCGAGCTCTACGCCGATGTTGAACGAGAGCAGCGAAGTCAGCAGATGCGAGCCGGCCAGCTGCAGCGTCCGGCGCAGACCGAACGAGAAGCCGAAGCCGTGGACCAGGCCGAACCCGAACGTGATCACCCACCGGCGCCGCAACACCGCATCGACGACACCGGCATAGCCAGCAGCACCGGCACCGCTAAAGCGGTGCCCTACCGGGAAACCGTCGCCACCTACCCCGTTCTGGTAGGGCACCGCTTTAGCGGTGCCGCCGGTGCCAGTGCCGCTGCCGGCGCCCGTCGCAGCGACGATGTTCTCGAGCGCCATATAGACGATCGACGTCGCGATCAGCGTTTCGATGAGCGGCGGGAACCAGAGCGCGTCCGGCGCGAAGTTGTAGGCGGACGCGATCAGCGTGATCGAATGCGCCACTGTGAAGGACGTCACGACTGCGACAAGCGATCGCGCGCGGCGGAATGGAATCACCAGGCAGAAGACGAACAGCAGGTGATCGATGCCGTCGAGGATGTGCTCGAACCCGAGCTGCACGAAGCGCAGCGCCGCCTGATGCCAGCGCGGATCGAGCCGGACAAAACCAGAGGCGCCGGCGTTTCCCACGAATTCGAATGGACGCACGGTGCCGTCCGGCAGCACGAGGCGCAGTACGGTGATGGTGCGCAGCCCGAGCCGATCGAGGCGCGAATCGATCGAAAAGCGCGACTGCTCCGACTGGATCGGGTATTCGAGCAGCATGTCGACCACACCGGAGGACCACGGCAGCTCCGTATCTTCCGGCAGCCGCGGTCCGCTGACGAGGGCCAGCGCTTCGCTGTATGACGAGACGAACGACTGGTCCGACGGCAGCGAGGCGCGCACCCGGACGACGGCCGGATGCGGCAGGCGCACGTCGCCTTCGTAGACGTCGAGCGCCTCGGCGACCCAGAGCGTCGCGCCGTCGCGCAGGATCGAGTCGGCCTTGCTGATGTCGAGGATGCCAAGGCCCTTATCGCCGAGTGTCGGGTAGTTCACGTCGCGCAGCGCGACGAGCGGCACCCGAATCAGCGCGCGCAAGCGCTGCCCCTCGGGCTTGAGCCACGCCTGAACCGCCACGTCACCCGGGATTTCGTGCGCGGCGACATTCGTACACAAACAGCCAAGCAGCGCCAACGCCGCGATCGCACGCCCGGACAACTTCAGCATTGGGGGTCTCGAAAGAGTATACTGGCGCCGCAAAACGCTGTTCTACCGCATTCCCTTCAGAGGGAGGAATGAAGGAATGAAATCAGTACGAAATCGCGCGATCGGTGCGGCGCTCGTCATGCTGCTCGCCGTGCTCGGCATCGGTCAGCATCTGCTCGACAGGCAAGCCGTCGCCCAGACCAACGGCAAGGTGATGGTGCCGAAGTTCGAAGTCGATCCCTTCTGGCCGAAGCCAATGCCCAACAATTGGGTCTTCGGACAGACGATCGGCCTCGGTATCGACGAAAAAGATCAGGTCTGGATCATCCATCGCGGCAACGATCCGGGCAACCTGGATCGCACCGAGCTCGCGTTCCCGCCGCCGGCCGCCGGCCGTGGCGGCCGCGGCCCGGCGCCCGAACAGGCCGAGATGACGTCGAGCCAGCCGATGAAGGTCGCCGAGTGCTGCTTCCCGGCGCCGCCCGTGGTGGCGTTCAGCCCCGCCGGCGATGTCGTCTACAGCTGGGGCGGGCCGAAAGTACACGCTGACTGGCCCGAGTCCAATCACGGCATCATCGTCGACAACAAGGGCTACGTGTGGATTGGCGGCAACGGCCAGCCCGACTCGCACATCATGAAGTTCACGCGCGACGGCAAATTCGTCGCGATGTTCGGCAAGAAGGGTGCGCGCCGCGACCCGAACAACCCGACGCAGTACGTTCGCAATGCCGACGACCTCGAGAGCTTCGGACGCGTAGCGAAGGTTTGGATCGACGCGCCCGCCAACGAGGCCTACGTCGCCGACGGCTACTTCAACAAGCGCGTCGCCGTCATCGACATGGACAGCGGCAAAGTGAAGCGGTATTGGGGCGGCTACGGCGAGAAGCCTGACAACGCCAACCCGCCGCCGTACAACCCGAAGGAAGGGCCGTCGCGCCAGTTCCGCACGCCGGTCCACTGCGCGATGGTGTCGAAGGACGGCTTCGTCTACGTGTGCGATCGCCCGAACGATCGCATCCAGGTCTTCACGAAGGACGGCAAGTTCGTGAAGGAGAAGCAGTACTTCCCCGAGACGCTCGCCGACGGCTCGGTCTGGGACATCGCCTTCTCGACCGACCCGCAGCAGAAGTTCCTGTACGTCGCCGACGGCAAGAACGATCACATCTACATCGTCGACCGGCAGTCGCTCGAGCTGCTCACCCACTTCGGCGCCGGCGGACGCCAGCCCGGCATGTTCATGGCCGTGCACAGCATCGCCGTCGACTCGAAGGGCAACATCTACACGACCGAGACCTACACCGGAAAGCGGCTGCAGAAGTTCATCTACAAGGGGATGGTCGCAGTCGACAAGAAGGAACAGGGCGCGCCCTGGCCCACCAGGACGACCGCCGCTCGATAGAGCACACAGTCGCGAGGGCCGCGTAGGGCGCGTAGGTTGGTAGGGTCGGTAAGATAGGTCGCGTGAGCGAGCCTGACTCAACCAACCCGCACGACCTACGCGACCTACGCGACCCACGCGACCCACGCGACCCACGCGACCCTTTCACTCTGCGGCGGCGTGAGTTTCTTTTCGGCGCCGCCTTCGCCTCGGCCCTTGCGCGGCTTCAGCCGCCAGGCGCCGGACGCCTTATCGGCACCATCCCGTTCGGCACTCCCGGCGCTCCGACGACTCCGCTCGATCGTCCGCTTGGAGCCGGGCTCGACGCGCGGCTCTTCACGGATCTCTCGACGCTCGCGCCGGATCGGCTCGTCACATCAGCCGAACGCTTTTTCGTTCGCACCGTCGCTCCCCGCGGCAGGCCTGACCGCGACGCATGGAGGCTGGAGCTCGCCGGAAGCGGCGCCGAACCGGCGGCACTCGATTTCCCGTCGCTCGAGCGTCTCGGCCACGGGTCCGGCCGCTATCTGATCGAGTGTGCCGGCAACGCCGACCCTGCGAACTTCGGGCTGATGAGCGTCGCCGACTGGGAAGGCATCCCGGTTTCTGCCGTCCTCGAACGGATGCCACGAGCGGCCGCGTCCAACGGGGCCCGGGCGGTCCTCGTCTCCGGCTTCGACTGGGAGAACACGCCGCAGCAGACGTCGCGCACGTCGCTGCCGGGCGCGAGTTGGATTTTCCCGCGCGATCTGCTGTCGCAGGCGCTGCTCGCCACGCACATGAACGGTGCGCCGCTTCCCGCCGATCACGGCGCACCGGTCCGCCTCGTCGTGCCGGGCTGGTACGGCTGCGCGTGCATCAAGTGGGTCAACCGCATCGAGCTCGTCGGAGACGAGGCGCCGCGAACGACGCAGATGTGGGAGTTCGCCGCGCGGACTCACCAGAATGGCACTCCGGAACTGGCGCGCGACTACATACCGGCCGTCATCGACACCGCAGCCGTGCCGGTGCGCATCGAGAAGTGGGAAATCGACGGGAAGATCGAGTACCGCGTGATCGGCATCATCTGGGGCGGAGACAAGCCGACCAACGCCTTGGCGATCCGCTTTCGGGGACGCGAGCCATGGGTGCCGGTCGAACGCTGCCCGCTCCCCGAAAACCCGCGGATGTGGAGCCTCTGGACGCACACCTGGCGCCCGACGGAGCCGGGGCGCTACGAGATCGTGCTCAAGGTCACCGACCCGTCAATCCGGACGCGCCGGTTGGATCTCTTCTATTACACGCGTCGCGTCGAGATTTCAGAGTTATGAGTTCAGATTTCAGATTCAATCTGCAATCCAATCTGAACTCTGAAATCTGAAATCTCATCGGCCGACTTTGGTCACGAGGACGGCCTTGATCCAGCCGCTCGCCTGCGCCGACTGCACGTTGATGTAGCCGTCCTTTTCCTCGCCGACCACGACGCACTCTTCGCCGCGCCCCAATGTGGCGAGGACCTTGGCGGTCTCGCTCGGCTGCGCGAGGAGCTTGACGTTGGCGATCTTCGGCACGACCACTTCGCCTTCGTTGAAGCCGCCGGCGCCCTTCTTGGCGCCGCCGGCCGCCGCTTCGGCCTTGAGCGTGCCGACGTTGCGCTGCAGGCTCGGGTCGTTGCGCACGACGCCGACAATCTGGTTGTAGTTGTCGAGGAACGCGGCCGCGATGATCTTGCCCTCGTTCGTGTTGCCGTAGCCGCCGAGGGCGCCGCCCATTCCGCCGCCGAACAGCGCGCCTCCGAGCTTGATGTCGGCCTTGCGCGTGCTGCCTTCGGCCGCGGCCACCTGCACGCCGCTGCGCGAGTCGGCGACCAGCATGCTGGTCTGCGCTTCCTTGAACTTCAAGCCGCCCGCCACCGCGCCGACCGCGGCGCCGGTCCGGCCGAACAGGCCGGCCACGCCCGCGCCGACGCCGCCGGCGTTGCTCTCCGAGAAGACGACGTTCGGCGTCATGACGAAGTCGGCGCTGACCATCTGGCCGCCGCCCATGTTCGAGTTGCTGCGCAGCTCTCCCGACGCGCCGAGCTGACGCTCCTGCATCATGTTCTGCATGCCGACGCCGCGCTCGACGACGATGAAGCAGTTGGACTGCTGGATCATCATCCGGATCAGGCTGGTCGGCGACTGCAGGTTGTAGTGCCGCAGCATCGTCAGGATCTGGTCCTGCGGCTCGACGACGGCCATGGCGCCCATCGGCTTGTCGCAGTGCTGCAGACCCGAGTCGCCCTTGCCGCCGTCGGTGCCGGCGGCGCCTTGCACGGCGCTGCCGCCCTGTCCCTGCTTCGGCTTCGTCACGCTCTGCGCGTGCGCGGCACTCACCGTGAACGCGCATGCGGCTATAACCGTGACCAAGTCACTCAGACACCGGCTTGCAAGCTTCACCATCGCAGACTCCTCACCAGATGTTGGAACGAGGGGAGAGCGTTATTATCCGACATTTTCGTCAGGGTTGCGTCAGTCGACGCATCTCCGCGAGCTCCGGCCGGCCCGCGTCGGCGTGTTGCCAGATCGTCACAAATTCGCGCGCGGCCTGCCGGGCGATCGCCGGCTGTTTCGCCGCCGCCGCGGCCCGCGCCAGTCCTAGTAGCGAAGCGGCGCGGCGCGGCGTCCGCTTCAAGGCCAGCTGAAATTCGCGCACCGCGCCGGCGGCATCGCCTGACGCCAACAGCGCCTCGGCATAGAGCTCACCCGCCGGCTTGACGGGATAGGGCCTCGCGATCGGCTTCGGGGTCTCACTCTCGATTCCGGCCGCCGATTCGAGCGCCGCGAGGCCCTCGCGCTTCTCGCCGCGAAGGATCTGATAGAGGCCGCCAGCCTCGCGGTACATGATTTCGGCCAGCCGTTTGCTGTCGGCGTCCGGCGCCGCGGCTCGGGCGCCGGCCAGCTGCTCGAGCGCCGCCTCGGCGCGCCCGCGGTCGCCCAGCTTCACGCTGGCCAGTCCCAGCGCGAACAGCTCGTCGACGTTGTCGAACGACGGCTGGCCTTTCATCAGCTCCCAGCGTCCGCTCTCGACGACGAAGCGCGCCCGCATCGAGGCGCGCTCGCTCTTCAGCGACAGGGGCCCGCTGCCACGGCCGATCTCGCTCTCGACGTGTTGATGACCGCTCGCGCTCAGCCCTGACCCGTCACGGTAGGGCACCGCTTTAGCGGTGCCGCCCTGCACCGCGAGCGCCGCCTCGACGAGCGGCTCGAGCGATCGCGCTTTCTCGAAGCGTCCCTGCTGCAGGTACTCGTAGTGCAGCCAGCCGAGCGCGTGGTAGTCGTACTGCGCGGCGGACAGTCCCTTTTTCTTCGCCAGATCGATGGAGGTCTGCCAAGCGGCCTCGTCGGACGCGGCCGCTTCGTCCCACAGGCCGAGCGGCAGGAACGCGTGCGACGGCATGTGGCGCGCGTGGCTCGACGCCGGCGCAATCCTCGCGTAGATGCGCGCCGCCTCCAGGCCCATCGCCGCGTGCTCGCCGTCGTCGTAGGCGTGCAGCGCGTAGTGCGCGGCCCCGGGATGCTCGGGGTTGCGCTTCAGAATCGCCGACGCGATGGCGCCGGCCTTCAGGGAAACCGTCGGATTGCGCTGGCCGTCCGGGATGGTGGCCAAGAGCGCGAGCGCGTAGAACGCCGCCGCCTCGTCGTCGTTCGGATTGGCGCGTGAGAGCTCCGCCATCCGATCGGCATAGGCCTGCCGCCTCGCGGCATTGTCCAATCCGGGGCCCCCGCCCCGGAGTTCCGCCTGGCCGAAGAGACGCTCGACGGCGTCGAGATAGCCCTTCTCACGCGGCGTGGCCGCCTTTCCCTGCCTTGCCGACGCGGTCGGACCGAGCTTCGCGAGCGCCGCCCTCGCCTTCTCGACGCTCTCGTTGTACCAGAGCGGCTGGTGATAGCTGAGCGCCTCGCCCCAGTACGCCAGCGCGAAGCCCGGATCCGCGCGCTGCGCCTCGCGAAACGCCGCGATCGCATCGTCGTACTCGAAGCTGTGAAGGAGGAGAACGCCGCGGATGAAGGGGGCCTGCGCGGCGGGAAGACCAGAGTTGGGAAAGGAGATGCGGCCGAGAAGTGGCTGAGAAGCGAGCGTGGCCGCCAGGGCAATCACCCCGGCGGCCACGCTCGAAAACAGCCTCACTGAATCATTCTAGAACGAGAAGCGGAACATCAGCTGCGTGATGCGCATGAACCCGCGCTGCACGGCGATGCCGCCGAACGTGCCGCTGTTGACGGCGAACGTGTTGCGGCCGTTCAGTGCGCTGACGAGCGGCTTGTTCGTCAGGTTCAGCATCTCGACCTTGATCTGCGCCGACTTCGAGCCGAACTGGAAGCTCTTGCCGAACGACATGTCGAGATTCGCCTGCCGCGGCGAACGCAGGTCCGTGATCGTCCGCGGGGCGTTGCCGAACGTGTTCGGCGCCGCCAGCGAGAATGCCGCCGGGTTCAGCCAGCGCGCGTTGGGATGGTCCGCCGAAGCGAGCCGATCCTCGAAGCTGCCCGAGGTCGCGAGATCGACGCCCGAGACGAGATTCGGACGCTGCACGCCACCGCCGAGCAGACCGGTGTTGTCGCTCTGGATGACGGCCAGCGGGAATCCGCTCTGGATGTTGAAGGCCGGCACGAGCAGCCAGCCGCCCAGCACCCAATCGACGACCCTGCTGCTGGCGCCCCATGGCTTGCCCTTGCCGAACGGCAGCTCGAACATCGGCGCGATGATCACGCGATGCGGCACGTCGAGCAGGCTGTAGGTGTAGTCGGCGTCCGGGTTGTAGCAGGCGGCGAAGTTGTTGCCCGAGCATGCCGGCGCGCTCGGGATGTAGTTGTAGGCATTGATCGGGTTGTTGCCGCCTGCAACGTAAGTATTGCCCTCGCCCACCTGGTTGTCCTTGAGGACGCTGTAGGTGTAGCTGACGCGCCCGCCGATTCCGTGCGACATCCGCTTGCTCCACTCGACGACCGCCGCGTTGTAGCGGCTCTTGCCTTCGAGGACGTGGCGCGCGTTGACGTCGAGGAACTGCGGGAACGGCCGCAGCGATTGGGCTCGCGTAATCGTCGCCGCCGTTCCGAGACCGGTGCCAGCGAACGCCGGGTTGCCAAAGAAGGGATTCGGCACCTGGGCACTCAGGGCCGCCTGGCCGAGCGCCATGTACTTCGGATCGAGCTGGTTGATGTTGACGGCGGTGTCGTTCGAACCACCGAGGCTCAGGTTGTCGCCGCGCGAGCCGACATAGCTCACCGTGATCGCCATCGCGCCGGGCAGCTCGCGCTGGACGTCCGCCGACCATTGCATGACGCGCGGCGCCGTGCTGTCCTGGTCGACATAGCTGATCGTCTGCCCGACGCCGCTGAGAAGGCCTCTCGAATTTCCGGACGGCGCAACGATGCCGGCCGGGAACGGATTCGTCAACGACACAGTCGGAATCGGCTGCGTCTGCGGCGAGTTGGTGTTGTTCGAGTAGCCCACCTGTCCGTAGTTGCTGGTCGAGGTGCTCGGAATCGGATAGTTGTAGGGCGCCCAGTAGACGCCGAAGCCACCGCGCACGACGGTCTTCTGGTTGAGCGAATATACGCCGCCGACGCGCGGCGCCCATTTCGCCTTCGGTGGATTGCCCTGCGTGGTCTTGTTCCCGTTCACGCCGGCGTACATCAGGCCGCCGGTGATCGGACGGGCCGCAGTGCCCGCGACCGGATCCGCCTGCATCGTGACACCGGCCAGCACTGAAGCGCTCTTGTCGAAGCCGACGGTGAAGTTGTTGTCCTTGTCGGCCATACCGCCTTCGTGCTCGACGCGCAGGCCGAAGTTCAGCGTGAACTTCGAGTTCACGCGCCAGTCGTCCTGGACGTAGCCGCCGAAGTAGTTCGCGAACAGGTTCAGCGGCGTGGACACCGACAACCGGCTGACGCGATTCGGATCGCCCGAGGGATAGCCGAGCAGGAAGGACGCCATCGAGTTGCCGTTGTTGTCGTTGGTCAGCGTCGTGCCGTTCGACGAGGTCGTGTCGTTGGCGAAATCGAAGAAGCCGGCCCCGTCACCAGGAATGTAGGTGTCGACGCCAATCTTCCGGAAGTCCGCACCGAACTTGATGGTGTGGGTACCGATGAACTTGGAGTAGGTACCGTTCGCGCTCCAGGACTTCCAGTTGATTTGCGTCGGGTTGATCGCGCCGAGCGTCTGCTGTGCAAAGAGGTCGTAGCCGCGCAGGCGGACACCCGGGAACTTCTTCAGCGTGATCTGGTTGGCGTAGGTCGATGAGAAGCCGAGCGTCGTGGGATCGAAGTCGACGCTGAGCGTGTTGTTGTCGGGGAACTTCGTCCAGCCGAAGCGCAGCGCCATGACCGACGTGTCGTTCAACACCCAGGTGTTGTTGAGCGCGACGATCTGCGGGCGGCGCACCAGGATGTAGTCGTCCGGGTCGGCGAACCGGTTGGGCTCGGTCTGGTCGGCAGTACCGAAGTAGTTCGCGCACGGCTCGTTCGAGCGGTTGTAGAGATAGAAACCGGTCAACGAGACCTTGTCCGTGAACTTGTGCTCGCCCTTGACGGTGTATTCCTGCGTCCAGCTCGATTTGATCTTGGAGACGCGGTTGTAGTTCGCATTGCCGTTGTCGACTTCCGTGTCGGGCAGCGGCAGGTACTTGAGCATGTTGACGGCAACCGGATTGAGGCGGTTGCTCGGAATGATGTTTCCCGGGAACGGCAGCTTCGTGAGCGGATCGTAGATGATGACCGGCTGGCCGCCGCGCGTCGTCTGCGAGAAGTCGCCGGCGCGCTCGCGCGTCGTCGGCATCAGCTCCGACGCGTTGCGCGTCTGCGTGTCGGTGTAGCTCTCCGTCGCGAACCAGAAGAAGGTGCGGTTCTTGACGATGGGACCGCCGATCCCGCCGCCGCCGAGATAGTACGGGCTCTCCGGCTTGGCGTTCTTGCCTGCGGTCACCAGATCGCCGGCCGCGGTCGAAACGTTCTTCTGAATCTCCGCGAAGTAGTTGTTGGTCTGGCCCCAGATCGGACGCGTCTGATAAAAGCCGGTGCCCCGGAAGGTATTCGTGCCCGAGCGCAAGGTAGTGTTGAACACGCCGCCGCCGGTGCGCGCCATCTCCGCGTCGTAGGTGTGGACCTGCACCTTGACGTCTTCGAGCGCTTCGATCGACGGATTCGCGCTCGCGCGGTTGCGAAGATCGGTGATCGGCACGCCGTCCAGCGTGTAGTTGTTGCCGCGGCGCGGGCCGCCGCCGAGCGACAGCAGCGACGAGTTCGTCTGATCCTGCTGGCGGTTGAACTGCGTGTCGCCCGTCGGAATGACGGTTGGCACCGTGGTGCCGATCATGAACGCGTTGCGGCCGGGCGCCGGCAGGGCCTGCAGCGCCTGCGTATCGAGCACCGG